>Ga0265327_10000024_pt1 | contig 382499 bp, 347 predicted proteins | sample 41621metaG_FD_202089 | JGI IMG/M metagenome (GOLD analysis project Ga0265327, IMG submission 202089) | Rhizosphere microbial communities from Carex aquatilis grown in University of Washington, Seatle, WA, United States - 4-16-21 metaG | ecosystem: Host-associated > Plants > Roots >...
TATGGTTGTTTTGCCGTCGTCGCTTTCACGAAACATGGGAATGAACTTGCGGTTGAATAATATCTCACTAAAGGTATAGGATGTACGCTGCTGTACATAGTTGCTGAATACATCATCGAAGCCGCGGAGAGAAACATATAATTCCACATCGGCGGTTTTCATATCTTCTTCTGTAAAACCAACAAAGGGGCTGTTCTCATCCAGCGGATGCACAACCGTCCAGCTCATGGGCATACTTTCTACACGAGTTCTTTCTAAATTGAGGGTAAAATATTTGTAATTGGGTTTATCGTTTTCTACCACCAGCATGCCTACGTTTACCCTTATCTCCAGTTCGGTTAAAGAATGCTTGTCTTTAAACGCTGCAAAGCGAAACATCAGGCCTTTGCCTTCTTTATAAGGGCTTATTAAAGCATGGTCGCTGAATATGAGGTAACTGCGGGGCTTGCTGAATCGGCCATAAATTAAGCCGGTGGCAATGGCCAAAGATAAAAATCCAGTCAGCGCTTCTATACCAGCAACCGCATTGGCGGCATCGCCTACAGGATTTACATGTCCGTAGCCAACAGTGGTAAAGGTTTGGGTACTAAAATAAAATATCTCCCTGAATATTTTCCAGTTGCTGCCGCTGATAAGGCCATCCAGCTGCCCGGCACCAATAATAAAATAGATACTGGTAAAAACCAGGTTGATGGCAATGAAGAACAGAAATATAATGGTGATAAATTTCCACAACGGCAGATTTAGCATGTCGTGAAAAATGCTAAACCTTTTGCGGAAGGGCATGCCCTCTTTTACCAGGTTGTAGCTGCCATCTTTATTGATGAAACGACCACCCAGGTCGCTGCTGCTGGCAAAGCCGGTATCGTTGTTTTGTTTGGAGAACGGGTTTATTTTTTTGTAGCCAGCCATAGTTGAAAATTATAATAACAAATGTAAAACTCTGCCAACAAAAATGATTGGTATTATTATTGGTAACTTTATATAGAACATGTAACCAGGCATTGACATTAAAACAGGCAGTAGTGAGATTATTTTTATTAACAGTGGCTAGTTGCTTTTTTGCTCTTGCTGTTTTTTCGGCTCCAATATCCTTCAGGGATTCTTATGGAAAGGAGGGTTTTGCATTATCCCCAGCAACTGGCGTAACATCTACAGCCCAACAGGCTGTTGAATTTATTGATAGTATAAAAACATTGGCGCCAAGTACTTACTGGCCGCACGTAAACCCTGCTGCATTTTTGCAAAATGTAAAAGAGAATGTTTTAAAACCCATCCTCATCTACCCAGGCATTGGCACCAATTTTTGTGGCTATGGTGCTTTAAGTTATTTATTGTTGCAAGATGATCCACTGGGTTATGCCCGTTTTATGGTTAAGTTATATACAACTGGCAGGGCACAATTTGGCAACAGTGATGTTGATCCTTCGGATCCCATAAAAAAACAAGCTGGACAAATGCGTTATAAAGGCGTGCTGGATATTCATCCTGCGGACCAGTTGTGGTTTTTAAGTTTGGCCGATCACTTTAAGGGGTACCTCAATATTTTTAACCGCCATTACGATGTGGGTGATGAAGATAAATTTTGGGCTTCGGTGAACCTGGCCAAATTCAACCGCATGGCAAGAAACTTCTTGCATTATAAATTGGGCAGCAGGGGCAGCGACCTGATTCGTCCACACCTTAGCGATACCTATCAATACATCAGCAACCGGTTGCAAAGGGGCAAAGTGGTGCTGTTCATCAACAACCGCATTGTTCATAAAAAAAACCACGAAAGGGTGAAACTGAAAGTGCCTACGCATTTTATTGTGGTAGAAAAGATAAGCAGGCAAGATGACCTGATCACCTTGGTATATTGGGATTATGGCGGCAAAACATTGATGCAATTGTCGCCACGGTTTTTAAGGCGTATCATATTTGCTATTGTTGACCTTAAAAAAGAAGCCGGTGACAAGTAAGCTGTTATATTATAGTGTAGTGGTTACGGTGGCTTCGCTCCTGTTTTCGTGCACGCCAAAAATTGTGGCTACCAAGTTTTATGAAGAGAATGAAAAAGTGCTGGATAAGATAGAAATTACTTATAAAGATTTATCCGAAGAACGCTCTTTTGCAATTGCCTTTACATCAAAAGATTTTAAAACAGTTTCGGTTGAAATTTACACAGATACCTTAAAATATATTTATGATTTTGAAGTAAATGAACCAAGGCTGGCCGATACATTAACTGCTTATAATTTGAATGCGCCTAAAGTAATCGGGCTGATTGGAATGATGCAATCTATACGAAGCACCTGGATAAAGAACCTGGATTATTATGTGGATGGTAAAAAGAATGAAGTAGTTTTTCTATCGATAAAACCAGTGGCAGTAAAAGCGCCTTTATCTTACCAGAAATATTATATACTGGCGTATTTTAACCAGCAGCAGCAATTTGATAGTAAGGGAAGATTGCTGGATAAGAAACAGAAACGGCGGCTGCGAAAGATTAATGGGGAGGTTTTTAGCAGGATTAATGATAAGGTTTGTTATGCGGTTTCGGGGAATTTCAGGTAGCCTGAGTGGTGAGTGGCGACTCACGCGTGGTGATATTCTGTAATTATTTATGTTTTTTGATTTTTGTATTTAGGTATATTTACAAACAACACTCCGCACAAAATAATAACCAGCGCTGCAATCTGTAATGGCGTTATTTTTTCTCCGGCTAAACCGCAACCTAGTAGAACGGCTACCAGGGGATTTACATAGGAGTAAGTGCTGACAATTGCAGGTGGCTTTACTTTTATAAGGTAGATGTAGGCCATGAATGTAATCATAGTGCTGACAATGCCAAGGTATAAGGTTGCCCAAATACCTGAAGCGTGTATATTGCTTACCGACAGCTGTTGGGGCTCATGACAAAAAAGGCTGATGCATAAACAAGTTATTCCGGCACTTAACAACTGAATACAGGCATTTACATATGCCGAATTAGAAGAAGGTTTATATTTTAAATATAAAGAACCAGATACCCATAAAAAACTACCGCATATCATAGTAATGATGCTGAACAATTGCATGTATTCATTACTGCTTCCGGCGCTTCCTTTTTTAAACCCCACCAAAAGTATTACACCAACCAAACCGGTCAGCAACCCTGCAATAATCCATTTACTGGAAAAATAATAAGGCCACTGTTTTTTATCGAGCAATACAAACCAAAATGGTGTAGTAATAATTATAGAGGCCAAACTACTGCTAATGTATTGCTGCGACCATACTACAGATACAACACCGCCAATAAAAATAATCACTCCGCAAATGGCGTTTTTTCTAATGTCTGCCATCAATGGCATTTTTTCTTTTCGTATAATGCAATAGATGAACAGTAAACCACCTGCAATTAAAAACCGCAGGGTAGATAATAAAAAAGGTGGAAAGCTTTGTAAGGCCAGGTGCACGCCATAGAAAGTGGAACCCCATACAATATAGATGGCTGCAAAAGAAAGGATGACCTTGGTATTATTATAAGGCATTGTTACCATTTTAAAACAAAGCATCAAAAGATTGCTGCTGCAAGATGGACTGAATTTTATTTATTGTTTCTCTTTTAAATGCATTGTATAAAGAACTGCCCAAGCTAATTCTTTTAATCCCAAGCGCTGTTAATGTCGCAATGCCTGGTAAACCGGGAACCGGCAGGATATTTATAGGCAAGTCTGTTGCTGCTGTCAGGGCCGCAATATCATTTTCTTCTTTTATAAAAGGGACAAATATACCATTCGCTCCTGTGGTTTGGTATAATTTAATGCGCTTGATAGTTTCTTCTAATGCACCAGGCAGCTTTAATAAAAATGCATCTGTTCTTGCATTGATGAACAATGGAATATTTTTTTGTGCAAGACGATTTGCAATCGCAGTAATTCTTTCAGCAAAGATTGCTGCTGGTTCTATGGTGCGATTTGCGGAATCTTCCAGGTTAATTCCTACTACACCCAGGTCATGCAGCTGTTTAATATTTTCAACGATACCATTAACCGTATTACTGAAACCTCTTTCCATATCAACAGAAAGTGGCAGCGTGATATTTTGCTGTATTCTTTTTACAGTTCCTACAAGTAAATGAAATGGCATCTTTTCTCCATCTTCATAACCATATGATTGTGCTACAGCTGCACTTGAAGTTGCAATAGCTTTAAAGCCGTTTTGCTGTAATAGTTCTGCCGTGCCTGCATCCCAGCAATTACCGAGTAACAAAGCTGTTGAGTTATTATGCAGTTGCAAAAAAGTTTCATAATGATTCATAGTAAAAATTTAATTCTTTGACCTATTATCCAAGCTCCATTTGTATTTACCAATTGTTGCCAGTAAAAAGCTTCCAGCACTTACCGTAAACACCGAGTAACTCAATGGCGATACAATACCAAAAGATACCGCCATTGCAATGGCAAAAGATAAAGCCAGTATACCACTTCCCAATGCAGCAAATTTTGTCCATTTACCTGCAACCAATAATACGCCCAAAACAATTTCTGCAATGGTAGCTGTTACTGCAAACACGTTAACTAATGACGCTGGCATAAAACTCATCACTTCGCCTGCATATTTCACAAAGTGCTGCCAATCGCCCCATGAAATTCCCGGCTCGCCATTTTTGCCCCATACACCTAACCGATCCAGGCCGGGAACCAGGTAGCCAATACCAATAGCCCATCTTAAAAATAATTGTGCAAAGCCCCGTAGTTTTTCCATTGTTTTTTATTTTACAATTTCGGTTGCATTTTTAATGCTACGCCAATCCTGTTCCATACATTGATTGTAATAATGGTCATAATGACCTGTGCCGTTTTTTCTTTGCCCATTAACTCAATTGCTTTGTCATACAACCTGTCACTTAATCCGTGCTGGCTGATCAATGTGATTTGTTCTGTCATTTCAAGAATCAATTGCTCCTCCCCGGTAAAAATATCGCCTGCTTCACGCCACACACTCATCAGGTGTATGCGTTGTTCAATTTCGCCGTGCTTTCGGGCATCGTTGGTATGCATGTTTACGCAATATGCACAACCATTAATTTGTGATGCTCTTATCCTTATCATTTCTTTTTGCAGTTGTGGTACCGGGTTACCTTCAACATAACTATCCAAAGCCAATATCGCTTTATAACCGGCAGGCTCTGCTACGCCCATGTTAAATCTTGTTTCCATTTTTTATTTTTTTTATTTGTAATTTTTTTTGTGGCGATGTAAATTAAATCGGCTTCAACAAGTTCAGCCTTATAATATTTTAAAATGATACACCACTTTTTTTTTGTGATAACAAAAGTAAAACTTTGTTGGACTATCTTTATAGTCCAGTTTTAAAATAGCTGGTAGTCCAGATGCTACCTTTTAAAGTGCTCCTGCCAATCAATAAATCGCTGGCCACCCCAGTGTACCAGCAAATTGCCAACAGGCTTATCAGCCTTATTCACGAAGGTGTAATAAGGCCCGGCTCACCATTGCCTTCCAGCAGGGAAATGGCGGCAGTTTTAGCAGTACACCGTAAAACTATTATTGCCGCTTATGAAGAACTTGCTGCCCAGGATTGGATCAGTTCTATATTAAGAAAAGGCGTTACTGTTTCAAAAGACCTTCCTGAAATTAAACCCAGGTCTTTTAAATCGGTTGCAAAAAATAATGCTTATTCGGAGCATACTGCATTCCCCTTTTCAAAACTCTCACTGCAGCCTACCAATATGTCAAAGGCTGGCGATCATCGTTTTATTATCAATGATGGTTTTCCTGACGCAAGGATTGCACCCGTTGATCTTTTATTGAAAGAATACAACGGACTTTTCCATTTACCATCCATGCAAAGAAAAATTGTGTACGGCGACCTCGCCGGCGCTTTAAACCTAAGGATTGCGCTGGCAAAATTTTTATCTGAATCCAGAGGATTGAATATCTCGGAAAATAATATGCTGCTAACACGTGGTGCACAAATGGCCCTATATATCGTTGCAAGAATAATCATTAAGCCGGGCACAACAGTTATTGTAGGAGAGCCAAATTACGGTATGGCCAATATGTTGTTTTCAAACTGCGGCGCAAAATTAATTCGGGTTCCTGTGGATGAAAATGGAATTGATGTAGCTGCCATTGAAAAGATATGTAAAAAGAAAAAACCAGGGTTATTATATATTGTTCCGCACCATCATCACCCTACTACGGTTACACTAAGTTCGCAACGGAGGATGAAACTATTGCAATTGATAAGGGAATACAACTTTCCTGTTATTGAAGATGATTACGATTATGATTATCACTACAACAGCAGCCCTATTTTACCATTGGCCAGCGCCGATCATAATGGTAATGTGCTTTATATTGGTTCCATTACCAAATCATTTACTACAAGCCTTAAAGTAGGTTACCTGGTAGCACCCGAAAATTTTATACAGGAAAGCTTAAACTTAAGGCGGTTAATAGATATTCGTGGTGATAACTTAATGGAAGAAGCATTGGCCGTTTTATTTAAAAGCGGCGATATGCAAAAACATTTGAAAAAATCGGTGAAATTATATCACCAGCGCAGGGATCTGTTTTGTGATCTTATTACTCAGGCCATTGGCGATCAGATCAGTTTTGAAAAGCCGCCGGGAGGAATGGCCTTATGGGTAACCCTCGATAAAAAAAATCCTTTGCCTTTAGTTTCCCAAAAAGCATCGGCATTGGGTTTATTTATGAATGATGGCAGTTTTTATAATACTGGCAATGTTAATTATAATGCATTGCGTATGGGCTTCGCTTCTTTAAATGAAAAAGAAATGGAAGCCAGTATAACCATCCTTAAAAAAGTAATGCGGTAAATATTATTTCGCTTCTAAAAATACTTCTGCCATCATACACCTGGCGCTCCCACCTCCATTGGTTTCTATAGTTTTAATATCGCTGTGAATAATGTTGTTATAGCTTTTTAATTCTTCTACTTGTGCTGGGGTTAAACTTTCAAAAGCTTGTGTGCTCATTACCAGAAATGGTTCCCCGTCTTCATTAATTACCTGCAGCATATTACCAGCAAACCGGTTCATTTGATCCAGGGTTATTGGAATAATTACCTTACCGCTTTCTGTAATTGTTTTTTCAACATCCGCTCTTTCATTTTCACCGGTAATGCTTTGCAAACAGATAACCACATATTTATCAGCCACACACATCATTACATTGGTATGGTAAACCGCATCGCCATTGGCATCATTGGCCCTGAAAGCCACGGGCGTAAAACCGGCTTGTTTACAAAATTGTTCCAGTAATGTTTTATCGGTGCGTGGAGAAATACAGGCGTAAGCAATTTTTTTATTTCTATCCAGCACCATACTTCCCGTTCCTTCCAAAAAAATGTTTTGGTTTTCACTGGCCGTTAGGTCGATTGTTTTATCGCTGATGAATTTTTTATTGATGGTATCCATTACCTGTTGCTTTCTTTCCTGCCTTCTGTTTACAGCAAACATGGGGTATAAAAAAATGGTACCCCCCTGGTGAAAAGATATCCAGTTGTTGGGGAAGATGGAATCCGGCGTATGTGGTTCGGCGGTGTCTTGTACAACAGTTACATCAATTCCATTGGCTTGTAGTTTTGAAACAAAGCTGTCAAATTCTTCTACCGCTTTTTGTTGTACAGTGGCATCATTTGATTTTGTTTGAAAGCTGTTGTTCACCGCTGTTTCGGCATTAAAGGCGAAGTTTACGGGACGTATCATTAAGAGGTGGGAAGTGTTTTGTTGCATTTTTTGTGAATGGTTAATGAGGGTCACAATTATAATAGGTGATTTTGTTTTTTAAACTCTTTGCTTTACAACTGCTCCCTAAACAACGGCATGCTCATGCAGTGAAAACCTCCTCTTGCACGGGAGAGTTCGGCCGAAGGCATCAGTATTAATGTGTTGTTAATGTTTTCAACAGCGATAGTACCTGCTTCCAATTGTTGTATCAAATCTTTTACATGAACAATAGCAAATCCATTTTGTGCAAATGCTTCGGTGGTTTTATCATTGCGGTCGTAACCCAGTACCACGCCTTCTTTTAATGCCAATAAATTACAACTATCGGTCCATTGTTCTCTTACGCTGTAAGGAAATTCGTTATTACCACTAAAGATGATCTTTACTTCGCCGCTGCAATGCAGGTCGGTTTTGCTGATATCAATTAATAAATCTTCCAGGCTTTCAAAATGTACAGGCACATCAGGTGTCACTTTATGAAACTGCATGATCTTTATCTTCTCTTCTTTTTTCACTTCCAGCAGGCGTTCAATTTCATTGGCGTCTTCGTGCAATACCGCTTTGCGGCTAAAATTGCCCAGCATCACCCATACATCTCGTTTTACCTGTGTAAAAATGGTATCGATATGCATGTAATCCCTTTTCTTGGGAATTTTTATGATGGTCACTTTATCTACAATAGACAAATCAAACATGGTGTTGGTAATTTTTACCGCAGCTTCTAAAGTTGTTCTCTCGCTTACGCCTACCAGCAAATGTTTATCGCTCACCACCATAATATCGCCGCCTTCCAGGGTTACTTTTTTATCATCATCTTCTTTAGGCAATAAAAAACTATGCTGGCTATCGCTTAGTTCAATAATATTATTTTTATAATCCACAAACAAGGGATGATTGAAGAAGATATATTTTGCCAGCAACGCTTCTCTGGTACGGGCTTTTTTTGCCGGCTTGTTCAGCAATACATAATTGTTGATGGTAATGCCTATATCTCTGGTAAAAATAAAATTTGGGATGGGTGCAAATAATAATTCCTTATCGCTACTGGTTCCCGATACAAAAGTTTTAGCCAGTTCTTTGGAAGAATAGCTGCACAATGTTTTTTGCGCCTTGTATGTACAGCCTTCAATGGCGCAAACAGAAGCCACCAGTTCTGTTTTAATACTGCTGTCTTCTAAAATATCCGCCAGCAGCCATTGCAGCTCAATCACTTTATCGCTTTTATGAAAACCCTCATGTTCCGGTTTGTAAAAAGCCCTTCTATTTTCTTTGGCATCAATATTTGCCAGTTTGCCTTTTATCTTTTCGGCATCTAAAAAATACAATAATATCTTGGTGTAATAATCGTATTCGTTTTTGCGGATGGTATCTAAATGCACAATGTCTTCAAACAACCAGTCTTGCGCTTTTGATGGTACTACTTTACCCAACCCGCTGTCGGGGCTATGTACCAGTAATCGTTTTAAGGTACCTACTTCAGATGTAACAGATACCTGTAATGCACTATTCATACAAACTTTTTTTATTAAAAATATAAAGGGGAAAGATAGGTATCAGCTACTTAATAATCGGGCATACTGTTGAGGCCACGATACATCCATGCAAAATGTGCAGTTAAAAAGACTATGGTGGAGCAATGGTTCATATAGAGGGTGCAAATTACGGTAAAACCCCCTAACCCCCCAAACAGGGAACCGGACTGAGCTGAAAATAACCATTTTTTATTTTTAATGCAATGGTTTGCAGATTAATAAGGCTGGTTTGCAGAACAGGCTTTTGTTTTGGTTATAATGCTATTTTCTTTGTGGCATAAAGTATAGCCATTAAAATTATTACCATGTATTGTGTACAAACCCAACAATTAAGCCATCGCTTTGGTAAGCAGTCAGCAGTACTTAATGCAGTTGACCTGCAGGTGCCCACCGGCTCTATTTATGGGTTTTTGGGCGCCAACGGTGCAGGCAAAACCACTACCCTCCGGCTTTTGCTTGGACTATTAAAAAAGCAACAGGGCGACATATTCATCTTTGATAAATCGATGCACAAGCACCGCACCGAATTGTTGAAAACCATTGGCAGCATGATAGAAAGCCCATCCTTTTACGGGCACCTTACTGCTGGAGAAAATTTACAACTGTTGCAAAAAATTTACCAGTGCCCTAAACAGCGCATTGGCGAAGTGTTGCAGATAGTTGGATTATCTGATACCGGCAATAAAAAAGCCAGTCAGTTTTCTTTAGGCATGAAACAGCGTTTAGGCATTGCAGTTTCATTACTGCATAGCCCCCCTTTATTAATACTGGACGAGCCCACCAATGGACTTGATCCCAATGGCATAATTGAAATACGTGACCTGCTCAAAAAATTAAATGAACAGCAGGGTACCAGCATTATCATCAGCAGCCACCTGTTATCTGAAATTGAAAAGCTGGTAACACATGTGGGCATTATCAGCAAGGGCAGCATGGTTTTTCAGGGCACCTTGAACGATTTGGTAAACAGGCAGTATCAATCTGACCAGCTAACCATAAACACCAGCGATAATAAGCGCAGCTCGGCAATTATACAATCAATGCAATTAAGCAGCAGCATTGATAACAATAAAATTATATTACCCATTCCTTCAAAACAAAATATTGCTGCACTCAATAAGCTGCTGGTGAACAGTGACATTGATGTGTATGAAATGAGCCCTGTTAAAAAAGGCCTTGAAACAATTTTTATGGAACTGATCAATCACTAATTATGAACAATACATTTATAAACGCTTTTATTGCTGAATGGTTAAAAAAACGCCGCAGTTTTTCATCGTGGCTGGTTTTAACCGGTGGATTTTTTGTACCATTAATTCTTATCGTCATCTTTTTAATTTTTCCAAAACAATTATTGGGTCTTCATACCTCGGGGCATTTTTGGGAACTACTTTCTCAAAAAAGCTGGCAGTTGATGGCTTTTATGTTGCTACCCATGGGTATTGTGCTGGCAGTAAGCCTTATCACACAATTAGAATTTAAGAACAATACCTGGAAACAACTGCACACTACACCACTGCCTTTTACCAGTATTTATTTTGCAAAACTGCTTGTATTGGTGATTATGTTATTGCAGCTTTTTATTTTGTTTAATGCAGGTATTTATATTAGTGCTATTGTTCCTGCTATATTTAACAGTCGTATTCCTTTTCCCAATCATGCAGCCAATTTTAGTTATTTGTTGACAGAAAACGGGACGTATTTTATACTTTGTCTGCCGCTGGTGGCATTACAATATTGCATCAGCTTACCGTTTAAAAACTTTCTTATTCCTGTTGGGGCTGGTTTGGCATTGGTGATAGCCGGGCTTATTGCGTTAAAGTGGCAATATGCTTATACTATTGCTCCGGCTTATACTGCATTGCATTTTTTACAACTCAATAGCGTACCTGTTCACAATTTGATTAGCTGGTCCCTGGGTTATTTCATATTGTTCACATTAGTGGGATACTGGTTGTATATTGCTAAGAGAGAAAAAGGATGACAGGGATGTGGCACCCCGGAGGTGCAGGGGACGCAGAGGGGAAGACTGAACAGATAACAGGGGGATTTGCCCAGGGCAAAAATATCAGCATGAAAAAATCATTTGTGATAGCATTGCATTTCGGGTACTGGTTACTGTACCTGTTATTGCTTGCCATGTTTTTGCTTTTTATACAAGCCAGCGTGGTGAAGCCCTTTACCCAGGGGCATGAAAAAATGTGGGGCTTTATAAAAGTAATGATCGGCCTTACGCTATTACCTTCAATAGCCGCATTTTATATTTTCTATTCTTTTCTTTTCAATAAATTTCTTTCTGTAAAAAAGATATGGGCATTATGTGTAGCAGGATTGATTACCATTTTGCTTTGCGCTCTGTTAGGTTTTGCCAGTTTAAATATATTATCGGGTGGAAGAATTGCTGTAAATAATAATATCGGCGTAGTTATTTCCCTGTTATTGTTTATGTCGGTACTTAGTTTGGTACATGGCATTATTGCATTGGTGATGAAAGGTTTTATTAGCTGGTATGGCGACATTAAAATAAAAGAACAATTGCAGCAACAACATTTTCAAACCGAGCTGGCTTTGGTAAAATCACAGCTCAATCCGCATTTTTTATTTAACACCATCAACAATATTGATGTACTGATAACCAAAGATGCTACCAAAGCATCTGCCTATCTTAATAAATTATCCGACATCATGCGTTTTATGCTCTATGAAACCAAGGCGGAAAATATTCCTTTGCAAAAAGAACTGGCTTACATTGAAAAATATATTGACCTGCAAAAAATAAGAACTTCAAATCCTGATTTTATACACTATGAAGTGGATTGCAGCACCAGCAACTGGCAAATAGCGCCCATGTTATTTGTACCTTTTATTGAAAATGCTTTTAAACATGCCGCCAATAAAAAAACAGGTTACGGTATTGTTGTAAAGATAAAAGCAGATGAAAATACTTTGCAATTTTATTGTGACAATGATTGCAATGAAAACCCTTTATCAAAGCAAGAAGCTGGCGGCATCGGCAACAGCCTGATACAAAAGCGCCTGCAACTATTATGTCCCGGTACCCACAGCTTGTTGATAAAAAAAGAAAGCAATATTTTTAAAGTACACTTAACCATTTTTGCCCATGGCCATTAATTGTATTGTGGTAGAAGATGAACCGCTGGCACTGGAGCGAACGGTGAGTTATATTAAAAAATTACCGGCATTGCATTTAGTTGCCAGCTTTGATAATACCGTTGATGCATTGGGGTTTTTACAAACTCATACACCGGGTATTATTTTTTTAGATATTAATTTAGGTGAGTTATCGGGCATACAACTTTTAGAATCTATCCGCATCAACAGTGCTGTCATCATCACTACCGCTTATCCTGAATTTGCATTAAAAGGCTACGACCTTAACGTTACCGATTACCTGCTAAAACCTTTTACCTTTGAACGCTTTTTACAAGCAGTGGATAAAGTACAACAGGCTGCTATAAAACCTGCAGTACCCGATTTTATCTTTGTAAAAACGGCGCAACACCTGGAGAAGATTCTTTTTGATGAAGTGTTGTATATAGAAGGCAGGAGGGATTACCGAAAGATACATACCACCAACAAAAAAATTATGACATTGCAAACTTTTACCGGGTTTGAAAGGGAACTGCCGGACAATGTTATTTGCAGGGTACATAAATCTTATATGGTGGCGCTTAATAAAATTGATAAGGTGGAAAAAGACCGCATTTATATCGGGGATATGATGATCCCTGTTTCGGAAACTTATAAGCAGGGGTTTTTAAGGTTGCTCGGGCGTTGAAAAAGCTTTCCCATACTTGCATTTATAAAAAATTTGGCAGGAGCGTTTGTTGTAACAATCCGGTTCCGCCAGATTGTATAAACGGCAATTTTCCTGAATTTGAGAAGTATAATTTTACGTACATCCGTACCAGTAATACAGCACTTGGCTGGATGGAAATAAAAAATCAGCTGTACAATTTAAAAAAAACAATCGCTTTTTCCTGGAAATACCTTGGTAATGGCGGGCATATGATGGTAATAACGGGCTATACAACAATTGACGGCGTAAACTGTTTGTATATAATTGATCCATTGGAAGTCAATAAATTAAAGAAATGCTCTTTTGCAAGCGTTAATTCACTGTTTTTAATAGCGGTTTAAAGCTGTAATAAATAATTATGCGGTTTTATTCAGTTTTAAAGCCTGCATTAAGCCTGGCATCCTGCATAATTTTCAGCAATGTTTTTATCTTTTCCAAAATAATTTCCAGATCATTTTTTGAAACCACAAAATCCTGTTTATACCGTGTATCTATATACGCTTTTTGCAACAGCTGAAACAACCGCTCTTCTTTGTCGTTATTGCGGTTAAATATATCAGGGATTTGATAGGAAAGTATCGAACAATAACGAACCAGTTTATCAAGGTTATGGGTATTGATGTGGAGGCCGGATGCTTTTTTAAATATGCTGCGCAAAGCGTGCTCAGTTGCCTGGTGCAGCATAAATATGGCCATCTTATTTTGCTGCCTTAAAATAAAAAGGGTTGCTCCTGCAATAAATTCATTCACCCTGTTGTATTCTCCTGTCCAGTAATCTGCGCTATTTTCTTTTTGACCTGCGGCTCCGGCACTTTTACCCGTTGATTTCGAATTATCGTTTCCGTACAGGAGGACTGCAGCGTTTATCACAGTTTGAGCAAACCGGTGGCCTTCATAAACCCATTTGCTGAACTCTTCAATACCCAACACAATTGCAGTTACAGGAATAAAGGAACGGCTGGTATTTTCAATCCTGTCCTGCAGATCATTATAACTATATTTCATTTCCCTGCCGGCCAGCACCAGCAGGTAATAATGGCCAACTTTTCTGCAGGAGGGTGCACCCGTCATAAAAATGCTTTCTGTCCGCCGCTGGTTCAGCGTTGACCCCAGTATATAAATCTGTTCGACAGGTGCTATTTTGAGTATCATGTCAACCAGTATTTTCTCCTGTTCCTTAAAACTTTCGGTAAGCGCGTAGTACATGATCATTTCTTTTTTAATTTCGGAATGGTATCCTTTGCAGGTTTTTTGTTGTTGGTGCGGACATGGAGCAGGTGACAGCCTTCAATAAGCTGAAGCATGCGCAGCCGTATTACCATAAGTTCACTAGCCGGATATTCTTCGTCCGAGGTTCCACCTGTCAAAGCATATTCCACGATTGTTTTTAGCGTCGTTTTCCATTCGGCTTCTGTTTTGTGCGACACGAATTTTTTTATTGCTTTATACGGATTGAAATATTGCCGGCGGTTAAGGCTCCTTGGGAAGTCTCCGAAGGCATTGGGGTACAGGCCCCCCGCCACAAAATCCCATTGCCTGGATATATCAGGATCAGGATTGTTTTCATCAAATGGTAAATGCGCCTCTTTTCTTTCAGCGTGGCTTTCTATGAGAGCAAAAGCGGCGCTGACCAGTTCTTCAAAGCTGTCGGTAAAGAATAAAAGGTTTCCGGGCGTACCCTTTTTATATACCTTATTATTCGCAGCAGACCGGATAAGATGTTCAGTGTCTCTGACAGCATAATAGAGGCCAAAGCAATCGAAAAAATCTCCGATCACACCAAAAGCGTAAGTGACCTCTTTATCTTCCCTTGACGGATGCATAAAAAAATATTTAATTAAACAATGAAGAAATCCTTTTTGGATCCGGCTTTTATTTTTTCCTCCAGGAGGGTAAAAATATTTTTAATAAGTTCTTTAGCGTGTTCATAAAAATTCAGCATATTACTGCGCTCTGTCAGGTCGCCATGCTCATCTTCGTTTGTTAGCGCCAATTTCAGCATTTCCCAGAGATGTTCTCCTCCATTCATGGGTAAGTTTTTCGCCTTTGCTTTTTGAAGCCAATTTTTTTGTCTTTGCCATGGCGCTGTTTTATCTTCCATAAAGCAAATTCATTTGTATATTGTATTCAATTCTGTGTAGGGGTATTTTACCTCAAAAGGCAGGTATTTTATCCCGTATTTTATCCTGCCGGTTTTATTATATTTGTAAAATCACAAACAAAAAAACATGGACAAAACAATACACCAGGGACGGAACGTAAAACGTTTCAGGGAAATGCTCGGAATGAAACAGGAAGCGCTGGCCTATGAACTGGGCGAAGACTGGAACCAGAAAAAAATATCTGTTCTTGAACAAAAGGAAATAATTGACGATCCGTTACTGGAACAGATTGCAGCTCTTTTAAAAGTGCCTGTTGAAGCAATCAAGAACTTTGATGAAGAAGCTGCTATAAATGTAATTGGTAATAATTATCACGATAATTCGACAAGTAATGTAAATTACCATTGTACATTTAATCCAATTGATAAAATAATCGAACTATACGAAGCTCTAGTAAAAAGCGAAAAGGAAAAAGTTGAATTATTGCAAAAACTGTTGGATAAACAACAATAAGTTTAAGCATAAGAATATAAATAAACAAAGCCCCTGAATAAGGGGCTTGTTTATTTATTGTTTTTAAGATCGTTTTATACACTTAAAAATGTCTCTAATTTTATATGGTCTTATACGCATGGTCTGATAAAGCAGGTTTATTTTAAACAAACCACTTTACCAGGAAAAGAATTATCATTTCAGATAAGAGTTATCTGAGTAAAATAAAATATCCATTAATTATTTTTTGTATCCCCGCTGAAAAGCGGTAACTGCATTGATAGATATAACCTCCCATGGGCTGACGGTTGCCTTTGTAAGTGCCGTCCCACCCACTATACTGGTTTGTACTTTCAAAAACTATTTGCCCATACCGGTTAAATACCTGCATGTGATAAGAAGTAAGGGGAAGACTCACAGATGGTTTAAAAAAATCATTACGGCCATCGTTATTAGGGGTAAAAGAATTGGGCATAAAGAAAGTTTGCGGACACACTTTTATTACCACTTCTGTTTGTTTTGTAAGCGTACAATTTGGCATGCGTTCTGCACTAATGGTGTACAGGGTATTTTGTTGGGGATAAAGCGACAGCGTTTTATTATTGAGAAGACCATTAGTATTGGGTTTCCAAAGGATATTAGTTACATCATCAGGTAACGCAATGAATGCAGTATCGTAAAGGCAGATAGTTTGAGATAATATAATATTCAATGACGTATCGCTGTTAGTTACAAGGATGCTGTCTGATGAGATATTACCGCAGTAGTTGGTAGCGGTTACTTTATATAATCCCGGCTTGTTTATTATATAATTTCCTCCGCTGGTACCATCCTGCCATTGATAATTGGAAAAACCAGTAATGGCATTTAATGTAATACTTTTGCCCGGGCAAAGCAGGCTGTCTCTTTTTACAAAAGTTAATACAGGCGATGGTGTTATGTTTACCAGAAAACTATCTTTAACTACGCAATCTGTGAACGATGCATAGATGTGACCATTAAATATTTTTTTAAAACTAAGATTAACAGCGCTGTCTCCTTCTACACTCAGGATATTGGCTACCGTGGTGTCAACGTTCCAGTCTGCATTTTTATAGCATCCGTTATTCCTTGTGATGGTGTATCGGACAGGCTGTCCTACACAGGCATTGGGCGGCCCTTTGATGGTGACTTTGTCGCACAGGCTGGTAATCTTACAAACCAATTCTTTCGTAACAAAGGCAGTGTCTTCGCTATAAGGCACATCAATACTTACCAGTAAATTACTTGCTGTATTATCCCAGGTGAAAGGCTCTTTGGTTAAAGTAAATGGCAATCGTGTAACTATGCTGGTATCTTTACCAAAGCAGCCATAAGTACCATTAGGTGCAAGATTGCTTATACGAGCATATTCAAGTACCTCCTTTGCTCCTATATTATAGTGGAATAAAAAGTGTACATTATCTTTATTATCAAAATTGAGATAATTAAAATAAGTGGAAGGGATTATGGTAAATTTTCTGCTTCGCAAGACTTCATCATTTTTGTCAAAAGTTATAAAGTACTTATTAGAGATAGAAGCATCATAACCCAAAAATGCGTGTTCTTTTTTATCATTGTAATCAACATCAAATGATGGAGCCAATACATTATTTTTATAGTAATAATTATGTATTGGGTCTAAGTCTGAATTGAGTAAAGTATTGAACATCATGCCAGACGTGGCTACCTGATTTGGAGCAATTGAAGTTTGTGCATACCCAGAAATACTGTAAGTATTATTGGCATTAAATTTTAAAGCTATCGGCAAGACGCCTTTTACTACAGGGTCAGACAAAGGTTTATAATTCCATGATCCTAAAATACTACCATCTGCATCACTTAATGTTGTAACAATTGTTGAAACGATTCCAGTAACGGGATCATAAGGGCTATGTCCCAGGCAGCTTAATGAACTACCATTATAAATTGGAACACCCAATACAGGTTGATTTGCCGAATTAGTCCAAAATCTTCTACTCCAAATAATATTTCCGTTTAAATCCAGTTTTGCAACTATATTGGTTAAAGCATTGTAGCCGACTAATAGGTAAATCGCATTATTCTCTACGTTTATATTCTTAAACCCACCACCCCCGTTTGTTATCGGTTGCATTATAGTAATACGCTTTATCCATAGCAGCTTTCCATTGGTGTCTATTTTACTAAGCATTAACTCTGCCTTTGTAGGTACTCCTCCGTAAGAGCCACATCCGATTATTGAACCATCAGGAGATACCAAAGTACTACGGATGTATCCATTTACATTTACCTGCCTCGCCCAAAATACACTATCGCCCCAATTGGTTTTCATTAAAGCAATTCCACCCACACCGCCTTGAAAATAACCGGTAAATATATTTTTGCCGGTAGTATCTGGAGCATTGTAAAAAGTTGCGCCGTTGTTGCCAAATGTATATTTTAGTCTAAAACTGCTGTCTGCACAACTACCCTGTTGACCATAAACTATTACGGTTACCAGTAATGAAATCGATGAAATAAGGAATTTCATTTTCATAGAAAAAATAAGAGCAGTAAAAAGTTTACTGCTCTCTTAAAGATAAGTATTTATTATGGTAAGTTTACGATCTCTGTATACCAAAGGCTAGGCGTACCCCATATACCGCCTGCACCCGATGGCCCAGGCGAGGGATTAGCAATATCTGGCGACGAACCTGAATTATAGATAATATCGCAGGTGGAAGTTTTTACATTTCGATATCTGATTATCCATTGCCCAGACGCAACAGTCATTTGATCTAATTTTTCAACATCATTCGGGGCGAAATTCGGCAAATAAGTACTGCTGAAGAAATAATTTGGTATTCCCCAGTAAACAACACTTGTTTGGTCGTCCCAATTGTAACCACCACTATTTATTTGTCTATATTCCAATTGGTGATAATCAGGGTGTGCAAAACCAGTAGGATGTGTGCAAATTGCTGTTGTATTGCCTAAAGCGGTTGTGTAAGCTTGAACTCCAGTTGCTGCTGGAAAAATATATACTTTGTCGATTCTATTACAGGGCAAGTCTTCATTTTGTGAAAAAGTTGGGCCTGTAACATCACCAGTCGAAACAAAATTTCCAACCAAGGAACAATCAGTGGTCATACCTAAGTTTGTTGATAATACAGTTCCACTCGCAAAGTAGCTGTTAGGGACATTTGTGAAGACATAAAATATTTCATAAATCTGATTTGACGCACAATTAGGGTCGGGGTTGGGAACTGGAGTTATGCCATATTGGGGATCAACATCTGGTAAAGAAAAAGGAGAACCGACGCTGGGAGTAAATGTTAAACCTACCATAATTTACAGGAGAGCCTACACTAGCTATTAATGGATATGGAACGCTAATAGTCCAACTTACAACAATAGTGCTCTTACTACCATTACTCTCACATTCGTAAAAACGCTGAATTGAATTTAATGTAAATATCTGTACTAACTGGCCGATACTGCTTGCATTACTGCAATCGTACTGGCAAAAGCCTCCATTTGTATGACCGCCGCCAAAACTGTTATTACTTTTTTCAGTTTCACTTTTGAACATATTGGTCATTTTACCTTCTTTAGTTCTATAAAGCAGGTCCTCGGCCTTTTTATTTACCGGGAAAACTATTCCTGCCCCTATGTCGCCGTATTTCTTTTTGATGGCTTTAATCATAGCCTCTTTTTGAGCTGTTAAAGCCGTCAGATCGGCTTTACTTATATTATTACTGTCAACTTTCTTACAGCTTTTTAATAAAAAGACAAAACAAATAACAGCCGGAATCGCTGCAACAAATTTCAAAGATTTTATCAGGTTCATTTGTGTATATTTTTAATTATTAGTAAATTATATTTCAATTTATATACTGTAACTAAAATGTAATTGGGTCACGGAGGATGAGTTGATTTTTTTACCGCCTTTTCACCTAAAAGCGAACAGCTGAATATGATAAATCTTATAAGATTCATAAAATGGCAATTGTTTTAGGGCTATAAAAAATTCTGGATTACTGCAATTTTTAAACTTTGCAGTTTATTCCAGTTTTAACTATTAAAGCAATACAATGCCTTTAGCATTTTCATCTTTATTTTTTTGGTAAATTATCAATTTCGACTTTTTCAGGGTTATTAATTTAATAATGCCAACTCTGATTTACTGTGCCTGAACGTAAAGTGAACTTAAAACAAGAAATGACTAGCGGAAAGGCATAAATGCTTGAAAAAATTGGATATAAAAAGATGTTTTAATGATTCAGAAAAATAAATTTATTTTCTTTTTGCAGCATTTGATTTTTTGCTTTAAAAAGAGATAAATCTACAGGCGGCTATGATTTTTTTTAGAATCTTTAAGGGTAGAAAAAATCTTTAAATTAGTATTTACTGATTTCTACATTTCCAAAGTTTGAAATTTCAGATGATATTTTCTAGCGTGGTATTACCTTTTCTTATTGCACTTTTTACGTAAAATATATGTGCTTAGTATAAGATTTCACAAATTTTCGATTCTCCCCAGGATTCGTAATATACTGTCTCACGTAATTTCTCCTATCTGAGTTTTGAAAATGATTAAAATTATTTTTTTAGGCCGATAGAAATATGCGGTCTGGTCGGCAGTTCATGGGTCTGGATTTTAACTATAGTTGCAAAGCGGCTGTTGGTAAAATCCAAATCCTTTTGAATTACCCCGCCGGAGGCGATGTTTTTATTTTTTCAATATATCAAATTTCTATTGCGGTGAAATTCGATGATTCGAATTCAAGAAGGAACAAAAAGATTTTTTTAGTTCCATAAACTTTCTAAAAAGATTATTTGATAGAAGGGTCATTAAAATAACGGTCAATTTCTGTTACAGGCACGTAAATTTTCCGCTTCTTTTTTATTATTTTAATCTTGCTGGTTTTGACGAGTTCATCAAATTTTGTCCGCCTGATATGTATGGCGTCCATAAATTCTTTCGCAGTAATATTTTTTACCGAAAGATGCTGATCACCTTTATTGAAATTTTTAAGCAGGAGAAGGATTTCCTGCTGTGTTGATTTTATCAAATCCAATTCCTGTTCCGGAATCATTACCAAAGTACTGCCCTGCGTATTCATGCTGCCTCTTTTTACATTTCGAAAACGAAAATAGGAGGTCACATCAAGATATTCTTTTACATCCTATTCAGTTTTTGTACAGGATATAGATTTAACAATTTTTACTGAAACAATTATATATCAAATTTTTCAAAATCCACTGACTTAGTACCTTCAATAATTTCCCGTAGCCCAACTTTATAATAGTTCTGCGTAGTTTGTTCCTTTTCATGGCCCATCATTTTTGACAATACCGGGCGCTCTGCGCCAAACCTAATCCACATCTGTGCATTTGTATGACGGCCTGTTTTATTGCTCAGATTTTTGGTTATGCCAGCTTTATCCGCAATTATCTTTAGATTCCTGTTGTACACCTGTATTTCCACAAAGCAATTTTTTCGAAATAGAAAATCATATTTGTCACTATTATCCCTGTAACGGGCAATAATTTCTGTTGCATAAGGAAATTTAAATAAGGGAACAATTGTCGGATTGTCATTTTTGTCCCGTTCGCTGATTATATAATACCCATGCTCCACATCAGTGAAAAGCTGATCTTTTCTCAATATTTGTAAATCGGCATAATAGAATCCTGTATAGATTTGAAAAAGAAAAAGATCACGGTCACGCCTGAGCGTAAATTCATTACTGTTGAATTCCAGTTTGCGTAAACTCTGAATATCTTCAATATCAATATGCAGGCCTTCTTTTCTTTTAGGGGCGCTTATTTTAACTTCTTCAAAAAATGATTCTACATCTTTGGGATCAAGGAAGTGGTCTTTTTTAGCGGCATGATTGAGTACCACTTTAAATTTATCAAAATAAGATTTAATGGTGGCGGGGTCCATATTACCATTACGCCCTTTTTGTTCAGCCAGGTAGTTCCTGATTCTTGCAACCAGGGTCACATCAACTTCTCCAAAATAAATCTTTGCCTGGAACTTATTCAGATGCTTCAGGAATGCCGCATATTTCTCCCATGTAACAGGGTCGAGGTTCACGTTCTCCGGAGGAAACTTTATATAGTTATCAAAGTAATCATTCAGCAGCAGCCGTTCGCCTTTCCGGTTGAGTTCCCTGTCAATGGCATAGAAATTAACAGGCTTATTCTGCAGGTAAAAACGCTTGATCAAATCATTGACCACCCTCTTTTTTTCAATGATGCGGTGGTTGATTTCAAATGCAAATTCATGACTGACGCTCACCCAGTGGTCGTGTTTATTGCTCCACTCATCTAATCTTATTTTGCGTGGTACCTTGATCTCATAATACTTTGGTATGCGGTTAATGATAACCCTGAGGTGGATTGAATACAACCCTTTTAGATTCGTCTGATTTCGGTAATTGATTACCGGTTCTACGCTTACTCCCATGCCCCCGAATGCATCAAAAAGTATGCAAATGTGCAAAACAAACCGTAAAACAATTAACGGGAATTAACGGGTTTTGCCGAACATGACAAAAATACAAAACCCACGCCAGTATTGAGTTTGACGTGGGTTTGATTCGTTTTAAGGCTTTTTAATTCCCGCCTTGTGCTCCCCCTGCTGGACTTGAACCAGCGACCCTCTGATTAACAGTCAGATGCTCTAACCAACTGAGCTAAGGAGGAATTTATGTTTCAACTTTTTAACGCTGTTTGAACCAGCCCCCATCAACAAACTATAATAACCCGTTTTAGGGACGGCAAAAGTAAGGCTTTTTAGCTTTTGGAAAAAAAATAAACGCAATTATTTCAGCCAACCAAACAGGTTATTTTCGGCAAAGCCCACAAAAACGCCATCATTTCTTATTTCTACGGGAAAAGTTTTTAAATAATAACCTTCGCCACTGGTATTGCGGCCATTTTGCATGCTGAATTTATAGCGGTGAAGGGGGCAAACAATATTCCCCAAAGCATCCAGGTAGCCATCAGCCAGAAAACCACCGGCATGGGGGCATTTTTGGGTGCAGGCAAATAATTGCTCTTTATGCCGGGCGATACAGATGGTTTTATTATTGGCTTGTACAGTTGCAAGCCCGTTTGCAGCAAAGGGGATTTCCGGAATGCTATCAGCAATTTTATGCCAGGTGTATTTTTTGTTATCCATATTTTGCCCGCAGATTTTGCTAATTATGCAGATGAAATTCAGTATTTTTTCTGCTACATCTGCGGGAATATTTTAATAAAAGAATTCTGCCTTGTAAGGATAACGTATGCGATAGGTATCTCTTACAGTATTTAAAATTGTTTGCCGCAGTGCATCAATATTTGTTCTTTCTATGGCAGACACAAACACGCAGTTACCCTTGGTTTCGTTTTGCCAGCGCTGTTTTAAATCATTGAGAATTTCTTTTTTTACATCATCCTCCAGCCATTGGTCAAATGCCTCGGCTTCGTATTTGTCCATTTTATTAAAGATGGTAATGGTGGGCTTACTGTCTATTTTTAATTCTGCCAAAGTGGTATTCACTACTGTTAGTTGCTCTTCATATTGAGGATGAGAGATGTCCACTACATGCAATAAAACATCAGCTTCTCTTACTTCATCCAAAGTGCTTTTAAAGCTTTCTACCAAATGGTGCGGTAGCTTTCTTATAAAACCCACAGTATCACTTAACAGGAAAGGAGTTTGTTCAAAAACTACTTTACGGGTGGTAGTGTCCAGTGTAGCGAACAATTTATTTTCTGCAAACACTTCACTCTTTGCTAATAAATTCATTAAGGTAGATTTACCAACATTGGTGTAACCAACCAGCGCTACCCTAATAAATTCACCACGGTCCTTGCGCTGGGTAAAAGATTGTTTATCAATTTCGGCTAACCGTTTACGTAATAATCCGATTTTGTCTTTTACAATACGCCTGTCGGTTTCAATTTCTGTTTCACCGGGGCCTCTTGATCCTATACCACCGCCCTGGCGTTCCAAATGCTTCCACATACCCTTTAACCTTGGTAAAATATATTGGTATTGCGCCAGCTCTACCTGCGTTTTTGCCTGTGCTGTTTTAGCACGGCTCGCAAAAATGTCCAGTATCAAATCACTGCGGTCGATGGTTGTTACATTCAGTTCCTTTTCAATATTCTGTATTTGAGAACCGGTAAGTTCATCATCAAAAATTACCATACTGATGTTGCCCCTAAGCAAGATGAATTGTTTTATTTCTTCCAGTTTGCCTTTGCCCACAAAGGTTTTACTATCCGGGTGTGGTAGCTTTTGAGTAAAACGTTTAACGGTGGCAGCACCTGCGGTCTCCGCCAAAAAGGTAAGTTCATCCAAATACTCATTTACTTTTTCTTCGGTTTGCTCTTTATACACCAGCCCCACCAATATGGCATTTTCTTCGTGTGTAAATAATTGTTTCTTTTCTATCATAGTTCACTAAATGTTTACCTGCCAGAGGCGGATGTTTTTGCCACAGATTACACCAATTCCCGCAGACTAAAATACAAAAATGTATTATCGGTGTTAATCTGTAGCAGTATTCAATTGTGGCACAAAAGTAAAGCGTTCCGGGACTACCGAAACGCTTTTTATTATTTTATCAATGTAAGATTAATTTTTAGCGGCTGCAGTATTAGCATTGGCAGCGTCTGCCCATTTCTTCATTTCCGGGCAACTTCTATATTGTTCATCTAACATAATGTAATAACTGGGGATTTTTTTGGCAAACCAGGCATCTAAGGCATCATTCTTTTTATCTTCCAGCGCCCTTGTAGATATCCTGTTGTAATCATCCTTCATATTTTCACGGTGGGGCTCTGTTTTAGTTTTTAAGTAAACGATACGAACACCTTTCTTACCTGTTTGGTCGGTATATTCTACGGGTTGAGAATACTGTCCCACTTTCAAATCTTTCAACATCAACACCATATCCTTGTCTAATTGATCAATAGTTAAAAAGCTGCCATCTTTGCCCTGCAACATACCTGCGGTAAACTTGCTTTCGTCATCATTGCTGTATTTTGCTACTGCTTCGCCAAACTGCATGGTACCTGCTATTAATTTCGACCTCACAGAATCCAGTGTTTCAGAAGTTGATTTAAGCTCAATCTTCGTAACCTGTGGTACTTTAAGAATATGCCTTACCACTGCATCATCACCACTCCGGCTTATCAATTGAATGATATGGTAACCAAAACGTGTTTTGAATGGGGTAGATATTTGACCTTCTTTTAAAGCAAATGCTTTTTGTAACCAGGTTTGATCGTATGTTTTCTGAGTACGGTTAATTTCATATTGTCCGCATTTGTCCTTACTTCCGGGGTCTTCGGTATAATTAGCGGCGATGGTACAAAAATCTTTTTTCTTAGTTTCAATCTGTTCTTTGTATTCTTTGAGTTGTTCAACAACATATTCTTCGGCCTCACGGCTGGCTTTGGGGAAGATTACTATCTGGCCCACTTCTACTTCACTTTCGTATAAAGGCAAGCTATCTGTTGGTATCTTATTGAAATATTCCTGTACTTCCTTTGGTGTAATACGAATATCCTGCACTACTTTATTACGCATTGCCTGCGATAATTTTTGATCACGTATACCTTCTTTAAAATCTTCTTTTAACTGGTAAACCGATTTGCCTGCAACTCTTTCCAATTCTTCCTTGCTTCCAAACTGCGCTATATAATTACGAATACGGTTATCAATATCAGTTTCAATTTCTTCATCAGTTATTGGTAAAGAATCTTTTTCGGCCTGCAATACCAATGCTTTAATACCCATGGCTTGTTCCAATGTTAAACACCATGCATTGTCTGGTACTTCAATGCCCTGGCGCTGCATATCGGAAATGCTGTTATCTATATCGCTTTTTAAAACAATTTTATCTCCTACTACAGCAATAATCTTATCAGCCACTATTTTTTTGGGAGCAGATGCAGTAGTTGTTGGCGGTTGTGCTATTGCAGCTGTAAACAGTAAACAGGCAATAATAAATAAGTAACCTTTTTTCATGTTGGTAATTGTATTGTCAAAAATAAGGAGCCTTTTAAAAATTGGCTCCTTATTGGTGTTATTTAACAAATGTTTGTTCTCAAAACAGGCTTACAGCGTACGTTTTACTTCTACTTCTTCAAACGCTTCGACTATATCACCTACTTTGATATCATTATAATTTTTAATAGTCAATCCGCACTCCATGCTGCTGGTAACCTCTTTGGCATCATCTCTGAAGCGTTTCAAGCTTTGCAGTTCGCCGGTAAAGATCACGATACCATCACGAACTAAACGTATGCGGTTGTTACGGGCAATCTTTCCGTCCAGTACAAAACAGCCGGCAACGGTTGCCTTGTCAAAACGGTAGGTTTCCCTGATTTCCACATTGGCCAGTATTTTCTCTTCCACTGTTGGTTCAAGCATACCTTCCATGGCGCTCTTGATTTCTTCGATGGCGTTATAAATGATAGAGTACAATTTGATTTGTATCGCTTCATTTTCTGCCAGTCGTGCTGCCTGTATAGAAGGGCGAACGTTGAAACCGATAATGATGGCATCCGACGCATTGGCCAATGTAACATCACTTTCGCTGATGGCACCTACGGCTTTATGTATCACACGTACCACAATTTCTTCGGTACTTAATTTTTGTAAACTATCACTCAATGCCTCTACCGATCCATCCACATCACCTTTAATGATTACGTTGAGTTCCTTAAAGTTACCTAATGCCAGACGGCGGCCAATTTCATCAAGGGTGATATGTTTTTTAGCCCTCATACCTTGTTCCCTTAAAATCTGTCCGCGTTTGTAAGCAGTTTCTCTTGCATCGGCTTCATTGTCAAACACCTTAAATGTTTCACCTGCCTGCGGCGCACCATTTAAACCTAATATCAATACCGGTGTAGATGGAGGAGCCATTTCAATACGCTGGTTACGCTCATTGTACATGGCTTTTACCTTACCAAAGTTCTGGCCCGATACAATCATATCGCCCTGGCGAAGTGTACCGTTTTGTACCAGGATGGTAGCTACATAACCACGGCCTTTATCTAAAGAAGCTTCAATAACCGTTCCGTTGGCAACTTTTGAAGGGTTGGCTTTCAGTTCTAAAATATCAGTTTCCAATAATATTTTCTCCAAAAGAAGGTCGATGTTCTGTCCTTTTCTGGCACTTATTTCCTGGCTCTGGAATTTACCACCCCAGCTTTCTACCAGGATATTCATTACAGAAAGTTGTTCTTTAATTTTTTCAGGATTAGCACCATCTTTATCTACTTTATTAATAGCAAATATCATGGGTACATTAGCTGCCTGTGCATGGGAGATAGCTTCCTTGGTTTGAGGCATCACCGCATCATCTGCAGCAATAACTATAACTGCAATATCGGTAACTTTTGCACCACGGGCCCTCATAGCGGTAAAGGCTTCGTGACCCGGCGTATCAAGGAAAGTAATGGCACGGCCATTGGCCAGCGTTACTTCGTATGCACCTATATGTTGGGTGATACCACCGGCTTCACCCGCAATTACATTCGTGTTCCTGATATAATCGAGCAAAGATGTTTTACCATGATCTACGTGACCCATGATGGTAACAATTGGCGCCCTTGGTTTCAAATCCTCTTCGTTATCTTCTTCTTCATCCACTTCCAGTTCTGCGGCATCATCTACGCCAATAAATTCTACATCATAACCAAATTCACTTGCTACAAGCTCAATAACGTCGGCCTCTAAACGCTGGTTAATGGATACCATAATACCAAGGCTCATACATTTGCTTATAACATCTGCAAAGCTTACGTCCATCAAATTGGCCAACTCACTCACCGAAATAAATTCGGTAACCTGTAATTTGTTGGTTTCTTCCGGTCCGCCCACATTTTCTGCCTGCTCGTCTCTTTTGGCTTTACGGTATTTTGCTTTTAAGCTCTTACCCCTGCCACCTGCACCAGCAAGCTTAGCTTGTGTTTCTCTTAATTTATCTTGTATTTCTTTTGCGTCAATTACTTTATCTTCTCTGCGGCCGCCCTGTGCACTGCCAGTGTTGCCACCACGGTTAAACCTATTGCCACCTTGCTGGTTGCCACCGCCCTGTCCGCCTTGTTGCGGCCTTCTGTTTTGATTATTTTGACCGCCACCCTGGCCACCCTGCTGCTGTCCTGCGCCTTGTTGAGGGCGTTGCTGTTGGTTATTGCCGCCTTGTCCGCCACCTTGTTGATGATGTCCGCCGCCTTGCTGCTGGCCACCTTTTTTCTCAATGGGTATGCGTTTGCGTTTGCGCTTATCTTCAGCTTCTCTTTTGGGCCTGGTGTCGTTATCAACCGGCAATTCTATCTTACCCAATATTTTAGGGCCGGTTAGTTTATCTGCCTGTATATTTTCAATAACCGGAGGAAGGTTTTCAATTGGTGCAGCCGGCTCTTCAACAACTGGCGGCGTTACCACAACAGGTGGTTCTTCCTTCTTCACTTCTGCTTTCTTGCCTTTTTTAGCCTCCACTTTTGGTTCTTCAGCAACAGGCGCAGGAGTTTCTTCCTTTTTCTTGGTAGATTTTTTTGGCCTTGTTGAAGAATCTATTGCATCCAGGTCTATCTTATCGAGCACTTTTGGTGCTTCAATTTCCGGCGCTTCAATTTTTGTTACTTCAGTTTTTGCAGGCTCTTCTTTTTGCTCTTTTACCACTTCTACCGGCACTTCCGGTTCTGGTGGTTTTACAGCTTCAACAGGTTTTTCTTCTTTAGGTTTTGCCGCTTCTTTTTTCTTTATAGAAAGATCTTCTTCATCCTTCTTCTTTTTAAGCTCTGCCGATCCTTTGGTTAATTCAACCTGTTGCGCTTTTGCTTTTGCCGCTTTATCCTGTTGAAATTCTGCCTGTGCCACCCGGTACATCTCGGGGCTAAGCTTAAAATCACGTTGCATATCATCGTGACTAAAGCCTTTACTTGCCAAAAACTCAACCAGCGTATCCTTGCTTACGTTGAACTCAATGGCAGCCTTCATGGCCCTGGGTAATATGATTGTATTTTCTGACATTCGTTTGCTTTATGCTACTTTTTTTTTAGTTCAAGGTTCATGGTTTACGGTTTATGGTGTAAAGCAGATGAATCGCCATCAACTATTAACCAACAACCATTAACCGTTATTCTTTTTCAAATTCTTCTTTCAATATCCTTCTGACTTCTTCAATAGTTTCTTTTTCCAGGTCTGTCCTTCTTTCCAATTCTTCGGGGCTAAGGTTTAAAACTGAACGGCCGGTATCGCAACCAACTTTTTTCAGGGCTTCAATTACCCATGGTTCAATTTCATCTGTAAATTCATCCAGATCAATATCAAATTCTTCAACCTCACCTTCATTATCGCGGAATACATCAATTTCAAAGCCAGTTAATTCGCAAGCCAGTTTAATGTTTACGCCTCTTCTGCCAATGGCTAAAGAAACCTGGTCGGGTTTTAGATAAACATTTGCATGTTTAGCTTCCATATCCACATCCATACTGGTAATTTTAGCTGGAGTCAATGAACGCTGAATTAATAACTGCGTATTGGCAGTCCAGTTAATAACGTCAATATTCTCGTTTTTCAACTCTCTTACAATACCATGTATACGGCTACCCTTCATACCCACACAGGCACCAACCGGGTCAATCCTGTCGTCATAGCTTTCTACTGCAACTTTTGCTCTTTCTCCCGGATCCCTTACTATCTTTTTAACAACAATAAGTCCATCAAATATTTCCGGTACTTCTATTTCCAATAATTTTTCCAGGAATGAAGGCGCTGTCCTTGAAATGATGATTACTGCCTGGTTGTTTTTCAATTCCACTTTCTTTACAACTCCCCTTACATTTTCACCTTTCTTAAAGTAATCGCTTGGTATCTGTTCAGATTTAGGCAACAACATTTCATTGCCTTCTTCATCCAAAATCAATACTTCTTTTTTCCAAACCTGGTAAACTTCGCCACTTACAATATCACCTACACGGTCTTCGTATTTTTTAATAAGAATGTTCTTTTTTAAATCGTTGATACGGGCTGCAAGGGTTTGCTTGCCGGCTAAAATAGCACGGCGGCCAAATTCTTTTTGAATATCTACCGCTTCGTATAATTCTTCACCTACAGTATAATCAGGCTCAATTTTGATGGCATCTTTAAGCTCAATTTCAGTTAAGGTATTGTATAGATCATCATCATCGACAATTGTTCTGCGGCGGAAGATTTCCAAATCACCTTTTTGGTCATTTACAATTACATCAAAACACTCGTCACTGCCGTACTTCTTTCGTATCAGTGTTTTGAATACATCTTCCATTACTTTCATCAACGTAGGACGATCAATGTTTTCTGCTTCTTTAAACTCCTGAAATGAGTCGATTAAATTAATACTTGCCATATTCCTCGCCAGCTCACTTTTATTTCCCAGCCGGTATGGGGTTTTGTTAACGTAATTAAAACTTTATTAGAACTTTTGTTTGCTTAATATCTGTAAAATTGATTGCAGTATTTAATGTAACTGCTTTTTTTCCTTTGCCTTCGGTATGTTCTATTGTTATCGCTTCTTGGGTTACTTCTTTTAAAAGGCCTTCTTTCTTTACATCATCGTTAGTAGTTACCTCAACATTTCGGCCAATATTCTTTTTGTATTGCCTTAATAATTTCAAAGGTTCGTCTACGCCGGGGCTGGATACTTCCAAAGAAAAATCACCATCGGGATACATGCCCATCTCTTCCATTATCTTATACAATGCACGGTTTATCTTTATACACTTTTCAATACCCAATCCGCTATCTGCATCAAGGTAAATTTTAAAGTTGTTGGTAGGCTTTACTTTTATTGATACTAAAAAAATATCACCCGTAAGTAAAGGCGCCAACAGTTTTTCAATAGTTTGTATGTGTGTATCCGCTGTCATGGTAAAAGAAGAAGGGAACGATCCTCGTTCCCTTCATTTGCTTCATTGTCCGTTGCAAATATAGTATATAGTACTTTAATAGCCAAATTTTGAGAAATGTCCCGCTCACTGGGCCCTTTGGACAGATTGCGCTGAAGTCGCAGAAAAAAAATCAGCCACCGATCACACAGATTTTCACAAATTAAAACGCAAAAAAATCCGTGTTGATCCGTGTAATCGGTGGCAAACCTTCAAAGGCGAAGCCTTTCTGAGACATCTGCGGGCACTATAAAAATTTAACAGCGCTGGCATCAATCTCTTCAATAACTTTGTGTTATTATGTTAAGAGCATTATTTGAATTGTTTGTATTGTACATGTTGTACAAGATAATTTTTGATTTTATCATTCCCATTTACAAGACTACCAAGCAGGTAAAACAAAAAGTGAATGATATACACCGCAATATGAGTGAGCAGGCCAATCAGCAAAACCGCAATCAGTTTACTTCGGGCACAAAGGAAGCTTCGGGTAAGCCAAAAAGAGATGATTATATTGATTTTGAGGAGGTTAAGTAATTATAGTAGCTCCAAATTTTCAATTCTTTCTGATGGTAACAGCAAATGGGTTTGCAACCCAACCGCTTTTGCACCCTCAATATTTATGTGCAGGTCGTCAATAAACATCGTTTCGGATGCGCTAATACGGGCATCATCCAAAACATACCGGTATGAGCCTGCATCTGGTTTTCTGTGCCCGATAATATTGGAATAATAGGCTTTTATAAAATAACTGTCCAATGGTGGCTGCCCTGCTGTAGCCAATATTTGGTCAAATGCAGTAAGGTGAATACTGTTGGTATTGCTTAATAAATAGATGTTGTAAACGGGCGCCAATTTTTTCAAATATTCCAGGCTGCTTACTCTAAAGTCCATCAGCAGCGCATTCCAGGCATTTTTTAATTGTTCAGTTGAAACGGGTACCGGGCTGATAGCTTTTAAACTGCTGTAAAAATTATCTTCACTTATCCTTCCTGTTTCAATGTCTTTGAACAGGCTAATCATCCTTTGGGGCGAGTAAGTGTTTTTAAAATCCTTAAAACCCAACGCTTCAAAAGCTATCGTTGTTTTGTTATACTCAATATCCAGCAGCACATTGCCAAGGTCGAAAATGATATTTTTAAAATTGATCATGGTTTGTTTCAATACTTTGGGTACGATATTAATTTTGCATTATTTCTTATTCATACAGCTTTTTACCTTTTCTTTTATCTTTAACCAGTCGGCATTGTTATTTTCAAAATCCATTGCACTGGTATCAATGGAAATCAGCGGATGTTTATATTTTTTAAAATAGGCATCGTAATGGTCAACAACTTCTTCAATATATTTTAAAGAAATGCCTGTGGTGAATTCATCAGCCCTTTGCTTTATCCGCTTCATTATAACTGCAGGGGTAGCATGAAGATAAATTATTAATATTTCCGGTTCGATGGTTTCAAATAAATGCCCATAAATCTGGTGAATGATTGTATAGGCTGTTTTATCTTTTACAATAATATCGCTGAATATCTTGCTTTTTACAGGATGAAAATCCACAAAGACATTTCCTGTTTTTGCTAATGCTCCGGCTTTTAAAAACTGCTTTGATTGCAGGCACAAAAAAGTTGACTGCACATGAAACCCAAATACATCGGGCGTATTATAAAAATCTTTTAAGAAAGGATTATTTTCAAACTCTTCAAATATGCTTTGTCCGCCAAAAGCTTCGGTTAACATTTTGGTCAAAGTAGTTTTGCCAACACCTATGCAGCCTTCAATACATACTATCATGTTATTACCAGAGGTGGTTTATAGTGGTTAAAAGATATTGCTTTTTTTCAACAGGTGCAAAAGCTGCATTTGCTGCATTGATATTGCATTGTTTTAAAACGCCGGTATCAAAATTAAAGGTAGTTAACAGGTTTACATATTCATCGGTTAAATCGGTATTAAAAATTCCGGGGTCATCAGAATTGATACCCAGGTTTATTCCCATTTCAATAAACTTTTTTATGGGATGTTTGGCATAGCTATCTGTCCGGCATAAACGCACATTACTGGTTGGAGATACTTCTAAATGAATGTTGTGTTCTTTAATGTAATTCATCAGCTTGTCATCGGTAATGGATTGTATACCGTGGCCAATTCTTTTTACTTTGAGATCGTTCAGGCAAGTCCAAACAGCCGCTGCACCGCCATATTCGCCGGCATGTACTGTGCCGCCGTAACCTGCATCATACATTTTGCGATACAGGTTTGTATAGTCGGCAGAGTTGTAACCAATTTCAAGCCCCGTCATTCCTATACCTACAATATTGGCATTTTTAGTTTGCAGCACTTTATTAAAAACCATTTCTCCAATCCCCAGCCCATGGTCACGTTGGGTATCAATAATAAAATAAATAACGCCGGATAAACCATTAAATGCAATTTCATTATTCAAAATCTCCATTATTTTAAAAAAGCTAAACCCTTTATTAAGGTAGATGATGGGAGTAAAAGAAACTTCACAATAAATAATATTGTTGCGTTTTACATAATCAATAAGATCTTTTGCCAAAAACTTAAAATCGCTTTCTTCAGTTATAACATTGCAGATGGCGTAAAAAGTTTGTACAAATTCATCAAAATTGCGGAAGCTGATATTGTCTCCCTGGGATAAATGTTTAGGTATATTGATATTGTTTTTTTTAGCTAAATACTGGAGCGTACCTAAACTAATACAAGCTTCCAAATGAACATGCAGTTCTATTTTAGGTAATGCCTGTAGTTGATCTTTTAATTGCTGCATTAAGATGATGTTTATTATTTTGCCCCTTCGCTTACCAAAATATTTCTTGAACGCAACTGGCCGCAGCCACCTTCTACATCAGAGCCTTTGCTGTTTAAAACAAACACGTCAAAGTTTTTATTACGCAATGCTTCTTCAAAATAATAAATGCGTTTTGACGGCTTGAGGTTAATATCGGAAACGGTATTCCATACACTCAACTGAATAGTGTAGATATCAGGATTTAATAAGTTGAACAATCTTTCCAAATCATCATCACTATCGTTTATACCTTCAAACAACAAATAAGTAGCGGTAACTTTTGTTTTCTTTTTCTCAAAAAAATAAGTAGATGCTTTTATCAATTCTTCAATAGGATATTTTCTATTGACAGGAACCAGGTAATCCCTCACTTCATTATTGGAGGCGTGTAAAGAGATGAATAATTTATTGATCTGTGAATCAACCAGGTCGTACATTTTAGGTATGATGCCAGAGGTTGATAAAGAAATATTGGAAGCAATATTATTATCAACAATAAGTTGTGCCCCGCCAATAACATTTTTAATATTGAGCAACGGTTCACCCATGCCTGCAAAAGCCACTTCATGCAACGGCTCCTGCATGTTTAGGTCGCTGTGTGTTGCAGCAGCTTGTGCAAATATTTCATCAGAAGTAAGATCCCGTAAATTATTTTGTTTGCCCGTTTCACAAAAAATACATTTTACATTGCAGCCTACTTGCGAAGAAATGCAGGCATACCGGTGATTGTTGAATACAAAATAAATGCTCTCCACGGTCTTCATATCATCTAAGAGCCATAAATATTTTCTGCTGCCGTCAACAGATTCGTATTTATCAATGTAGTTCATAGCTGTTGTAATTAAATGAATAATATTGCGGGGTAGGTTGTTGTGGCCTTTAAAGTAGAATATTGAGATAAGGTATAATACAGTTTTACCCTAAAACTGTTCAAAAGAAAGAGGAATCACTTTGCTAACCAAAGATATTACTTGGTTAGGTACAAACACTTACCGGAGTGTTAACTATTTTTTTGAATTATTTGTATCTTTAAGCAAAGGCACCATTTGAAAGGTTTTGAACCAGATTCAGCAGCACTTTTGATTACATAATATCAACTCACCCTCCTTATACAATTTATTGTTAATAGTAAAATGAGTATCGATAATAAAACGATAAATAGCTTCATTTTTAGCCAGTTTGGCCAACTTCCATCTGCTGTTGAACAGGTGGAAATGGGGGTAATGACTTTTAAGTATAAGGTAAAAGTGGAAGGCCAGGATTACATGCTGCGTATTTATCCGCCTGCAAATACCACCAATGTGTCTTTGGAATTTAAAATAATGCAGCAGCTTTTTTTTAGAGGTTGTAAAGTGCCCGAACCTGTGGGGTACAACAATGAAACATCTACAGCTTGCCTTATTTATAAATATATCCCGGGCCTGGCCTTATCGCAATTGCCCAATGCCATTTCAGATGAAACTGCGGGTATTATTGCAGCACAAATCGTAGATAATATTATCGCACTTTCAAAAGAGCCTATCGGTGGTTTTGGGTTTTTATTATCCAGCGAAAAACCATTTAAGGACTGGCAAAGTTTTTTGCAGGATGCAATTAGCAGGGGAGAACAGCACCTTGCTTCAATAAAAGAAATTGACCAAACTACTATAACAACACTGTTGAATTTTGCAAAGGAACAACTACAGCAAATTCATATAAAACAGCCCAGTTTGGTATGGAACGATTTTAGCAAAGACAATATTATCATCCATAATAATACCCTTGCAGGTTTTGTAGATTTTGAAGGTTGTGTTGCAGGAGATCCCGTAATGGCACTTGGCTATCTTTTTGCAATTGAAGCTGATTCAGCTTTTCTTAAAACGGTTATGGCGCAGTATAAAAAGCATTTTACTTTCACTTACCAAACTGTATTGTTTTATGCTATGGTGCGGCTTTTCAGGTTGTCGAAACATATCAATAATGCTTTTCCCACGGGTATTAAAAGAGATCCTTTGATGGTTTATTTTAAAGGTTTGCAGGTAGCCATTGAGCAAATAAAACTATTGTAAATAGCATTTATGAAAGAAAATAGGGTAAATCTTTAAAAAAATATCTGATTTTACTTACTTTTGCCGTCCGTTATTGAAAACGGAAGTTCTTATAAAATGAATTGATTTGCTGTTTACCTGTAGCAAATATTTAAAAATAATTTCTTTAGTGATAAAGAAATGGGCCTATAGCTCAGTTGGTTAGAGCACCTGACTCATAATCAGGGGGTCCCAGGATCGTGCCCTGGTGGGCCCACAACTTTCGAAAAAAGTGCCGTAAAATGCGGCACTTTTTCTTTTTTAGCCACTTGGTTGTCTCCGTGGTTGTCTGCATAATTATTTATCATTTTTGTTAGGTTTTAGACGTTTATAATTCTTATATAAAGTATTGTAAGATAGTTATTTATGTATAGAGTTTCAACGAAGAATCTAGGAATTTCTTATACTAAAAAGTATAACTTAAGCAATGTAAAGAACCACCTTCCTTTGACAAAGCATCACAATTGATTGTTTTTACATCAAATCCCTGTTGTGTCAGTATTTCTTTATTTGTTTCATTGTAATACTTGGTTTCCTTTAAAGTTGGTAGGGCCGTTATAAAAATATACGCAAGTTTGAGATTTATAAAACCTTCGTACATTTATGAGCGGTCATGCTATGGGCGACAGTTCATAACTTCAGCCATTAGTGCTAAACAATTGACAAATGCTTATCAGACAATCCATATCAAACTACAAACATTTTGACTTGGGCAACATTAAGCTGGCATTTACGCAGGTTTGTGAAGAAGATATTTTCAGGAATGTTTACTTTGCTTCAAATGCTTTGTACTATGTGGAAGCAGGCAGTGCAGTGCTATATTCTGGCAAGGACGAAGTACACATCCAAAAAGGCGAAATCGCCATTATCAAACAACACAGCAGACTCGACATTAAAAAAATTAAGGACAAAAACGGAAGTGATTTTAAGTCCATCATTTTTTATTTATTTCCTGACTTTGTTACAGATTTTTCAAAACAAACAAAACAGGCAAAGGAAACCACATCATTGACAGCTAATGTTATTCATCTTGGAAAACAACAATCGCTAAAAGTTTTTTCGGAATCACTACTGCCGCTTTTTGAAAATAAACAACTGAAACAAAACGACATAAAAGAAAAAACATTTGCCGCACTTCAATATTTATCTCAACACAACAAACAGCTTTTACATTTTCTAACAGTAAACAGCAAACCGATAAAAATCGACCTCTATGAGTTTATGATTCATATTGAGGTAAACAATTATTCTGTTCAAGAATTGGCACAATTGACAGGAAGAAGTTTGTCTGCTTTTAAGAGAGACTTTTACGAAGTGTTTGAAACCACACCGCACCAATGGTTGTTGCACCGGAAAATAGATTATGCAGAAAAGGTGCTTTCTGCCAGACAAATGAAAGCATCAGACATTTACTTTATGCTGGGCTTTAATGAACTTTCACATTTCTCCGCAGCCTTCAAGAAGGTAAAGGGAGTTGCGCCAAGCCAGCTATAATCTTTGGACTTTTTTTGTAAGTGGTTACTGCGAGACTTGCTTCACCTTTGCAGTGAACAAAAAATATTACAAAATGAAAAAGTCAATTTTAATCACAGGGGCATCTTCAGGAATGGGACTGGCAGACACTATTCTTTTTGCCCAAAACGGGTATCAGGTTTTTGCCACTTATCGCAGCGATAAAGACAAAGGCAAACTAAGCGAAATCAAAAACGTTCATCCTGTAAAAATGGATGTTACTAACGCAAACGACATCCAACAAGCATTTCTGCAAATTTCAAACATTGTTGGAAACAATGGTTTATATGCTATCGTCAACAATGCAGGCATTATGTACACTTCACCATTTGAGTATGCCGATGAGCAACGGGCAAGACAGATGATAGAAGTGAATCTGATGGCTCCTTTTAAAATCACACAAACCTTTATTCCTCTACTGAAAAAGTACAACGTCAACAATGCAATAAAAGCAAGGGTTATCAATATTGCTTCGTGGGCTGGCTATATCGGACAACCTTTTATTCCGTTTTACAATGCCTCAAAAGCTGGTTTGATAGGGCTTTCGGAATCTATGTATTACGATTTGGGCTTGTTGGATATTCATGTTGTGCTGGCTTCACCTGGTGTTACCAGAACCTCAATGCTTGGCAAAGCAACGCAGGACGGTGATGATAATTTACAAATGCTTCCGAAAGAGGGGCAGGCTTTCTACAAACCTTACCTTGACCATCGCAAAGCAATGGGCGAAGGTTCGGGTAATTCAAAACTTTTGCCAACAGCCGATGTTCTTGCTAAAAAATTATACAAAATAGTGGAATCAAAAAAGCCAAAGCATAAATACAACCTTGCACTGGATGCGGCTTTTATGGACAATATAATGACGAAGTTCATTCCGATTAGCTGGCGATTTGCACTGAATAAACGTATGTACAAACTGAACATGAAGAATCCTGCGAAAACATTTTATCAGACGAATTTCGTTCAATTGGAAGACAAAAAATCTCTTGCTGTATCACGAGCCTAAACATCAGAAATATGATAAAGATAATAACCGCCATATTGATTCTGATTAGCTCCGTGGCATCCGTTTATTATGCGTTTGGCGGCGTAATGAAACCTGAAACTGCCTTGATTTATAATAAAGCAGCTATGTCCCGATTGGGCATACAGCTACTGTCGTTGTTTTTGGGAGTAGGCGGAGTGCTTTTGCTATTCCCACTAACTTTTAAAATTGGCGGAACAATGCTGATTATACATTCATTGATTACTATCATTTGCTTTATTATAATAAAAGATTGGAAGGGTGGAATTTTTGAATTTATATTTTTACAAATACCAGTCTTTATAGTTTGGACAGGCTATCCTGTATCGGTTTCGGAAAAAATCAGGAACCTATTTACTTAACATCCAATTGGCTTGACCGAGAAGAAGCACGAACCGCTAATATTAGATTTGTGAACTTGCGGTGAATGAAAGGTATATTCGACGCGAATAATGCGTCGAATATATTGCTTTTGCGGCGAATAAGGTGTATATTCGCCGCATAAGGAGATAAATATGGCTATTTATATCTATCAATTGAAAAATTGGCCACATTTCAGTTGGAATGATGAAAGGCTATTAGAACTATTGGCAAGTGTGCGTCACCGCCAAGGTAAGTTGCTGGGCAATATGCAGGGGCTTGGCTTTGACTTGAGGGCTGAAGCCACCCTTCAGACGCTGACCCTCGATGTCTTGAAATCCAGTGAGATTGAAGGCGAGATACTCAATTCTGACCAGGTGCGATCATCCATCGCCAGACGTTTAGGAATGGATATCGGCGGTTTGATAACATCTGACCGCCATGTAGAAGGTGTTGTTGAAATGATGCTGGATGCCACACAAAATTATAAAAACCTCTTAACCGATGATCGGATGTTCGGATGGCATGCCGCCTTGTTCCCAACAGGCAGGAGCGGCATGCACAAGATTGTCGTTGGCGCATGGAGGGACAATGCCAAGGATGATCCTATGCAAGTGGTTTCGGGTCACATGGGGCGTAATGTACATTATCGGGCACCGGATGCCGACCTCCTCCCCGATGAAATGACCACCTTTCTAAAATGGTTCAATGAAGAGCATAGTATCGATTCCGTCATAAAAGCGGCGATAGCGCATTTATGGTTTGTGACGATCCACCCATTTGACGATGGTAACGGCCGCATTGCACGCGCAATCGCAGATATGCAGCTCGCACGTTCGGATGATAGCAGCCAGCGCTTCTACAGCATGTCCGCGCAAATACGGAAGGAGCGCAATGCATACTATGAGATACTGGAAAAAACACAAAAGGATTCACTGGATATAACCGGCTGGCTGGAATGGTTCCTGAACTGCCTTGATCGGGCATTAATTGCGACAGATGAAACTTTGGCTGTCGTCTTGCAGAAAGCCAGGTTCTGGGAGCGGCATGCTGCCCAAACCTTGAATGATCGCCAAAAACTCATGCTCAATAAATTACTTGATGGGTTTGATGGGAAATTTACATCCTCCAAGTGGGCAAAAATTGCCAAATGTTCTTCTGATACGGCTGTACGTGACATAAACGACCTGCTGCAAAAGGATATACTGATTAAGGAAGAAGCAGGCGGGCGGAGCACAAGCTATCAGCTAAAGGATTAGGCGTTGTTGTGATCGACTAACGATAGATTTTTTATCAATTCTATGCCACTCATAGTGCTACTCAAAATGCCATTCAATTTAAAAAACAGGAAAAGTTTACTAGCGTAATCAAATAGTTATTTTTAGCCTGTTGGATTATGTTCTCCTACCCAAGGAGACATTCTTCCATTTTAATCGCTTTAAATACTTCTTTCCGTTGATAAATAGAGTTTTTTCTATTTACCGTAACGAACGCTGGTATGATTATTCCTGTACTGTCACTCAAAAGGACACTCAGCGGGGATGAATTATCTTATCAAGCGCAAAGGCCGTTGTTGAGAGATCCAAGATCTGCTTAATAATGACAACGCTAATTCAATTGATGTATAACAACCACTTGCAGACCGGACCACTTTTTCTGTGTACCCCTGAGTTCTATTTTTTCAAGTAATTTATTTATTACTAAGAGATTAATTAATTCATCTGGATTGGTCCCCTTGGGAACACCTTTCTTTTCTTTTAGAGAAATGATTTCTTCGATTAATTGTTGCTTTGAAAAAACACTTGAAAGATTGTTGAAAACACATTCTTTAACTAGCTGAAAATGTTTAAGTAGTGTTGGATTTTCAGTCATTTTTAAAGTGTGGCAGTACCTTTAGTATATATACTAACGGTACTTCATATTGTCTCTATATCCATATATTTCTGTAACGTTTATTATATTAAACATTTATCAGTATATTTGTACAATATATTAAACATTATGAACAATAAAGGGATCAGCATTTTGCCCAAACAAGAGGGAATACTAATTCAATTAGGAGAAAATATTAAACTGGCAAGATTGAGAAGAAAACTCTCAACTGAGCAAGTTTCAGAAAGGGCAGGAATTACCCGAACAACACTGTGGAGTATTGAGAAGGGAAGTCCTAACGTTAGCATGGCAGGGTATATTCAAGTTCTATTTGTCTTAGGACTTGAAAAAGATCTTCTTCAAGTAGCAAATGACGATGAATTAGGAAGAAAACTACAGGATACGAAGTTGATTATAAAAAAAAGATCACCGAAAAAGAAATAATCTATGGACATATTAGTATACGCTGACTGGAGAGAATTGAAAGAACCAATATTAATGGGAACATTATCGGTAGCTCATACAAAGGGGCGTGAGGTATTTTCATTTACCTATGATACTGATTGGATAAATAATGGGTCAGCTCAAAACCTAGATCCGGATCTTCAACTCTTTAGTGGTCCTCAATATCTTTCTGGTGGGAAAAAGAACTTCGGCATTTTCTTGGACTCATCACCAGATCGTTGGGGTAGAGTTTTAATGGATAGAAGGGAAGCAATCCTGGCAAAAAATGAAAATCGTAAATTAAAAAACCTGTTTGAAGAGGACTACCTTCTAGGTGTTTATGATTTATATCGTATGGGGGCACTTCGCTTCAAACAGGAAATTGAAGGCCCTTTTCTCAATGATAATATAGGACTCGCCTCTCCTCCTTGGACTTCACTTCGTGAACTTGAATTTGCGAGTCTTCAATTAGAAAATAACGAATTGAAAGATGAAGATGTAGCAAAATGGATTAGCTTATTATTGGCCCCGGGAGCTTCGCTTGGGGGGGCACGTCCCAAGGCAAGTGTAACTGGACCTGATGAAAATCTTTGGATCGCAAAATTTCCGAGTGTGAAAGACAAAATAGATATTGGAGCGTGGGAAATGGTAGCAGCAGATATGTCAAGGATTGTAGGAATTCGAACCCCGAAATCAATGATCAGGAAATTTAATAACGACCATCATACTTTTTTATCTGGAAGGTTCGACAGGCATAATGATGGTAGCCGTATTCATTTTGCTTCAGCTATGACGCTTCTTGGACATACAGATGGTGTTGAAGGTGTCTCTTATCTTGATCTTGCGGAATTTATTATGAGACATGGTGGAAATGTTGATGAAGATCTTCAGGAACTCTGGAAGAGAATTGTATTCAATATTGCGATAAAAAATACCGATGATCATCTTCGAAATCATGGATTTCTTCTTTCTCCTGCAGGATGGTTACTATCTCCTGCATATGATGTCAATCCAGTATATTTTGGGAGAGGGTTAACGCTGAATATTTCTGAAACGGATAACTCTCTCGATTTTGATCTTGCTTTTTCAGTAGCACATTATTTCAGAGTCAATACCAAAATAGCTAACAACATTGCAAATGACATAAGTCAAGTCGTAAGCAATTGGAAAACCTTTGCGAATAATCATGGGATTTCTTCGCAAGAACAAGATTTGATGGCAGCGGCTTTTGAAAATAGATAATTGAAAAATCGAGTAAATAATTCAATTTCCCATTACTGACCTCCCCCCAAATAATTGCCCTGTAAAATTGCAGGGCAATTCTGTATACATACTTTCCCTTTTCAATAAAAACTAACAGATAGCTGCTTATTTTTAAATAGAAGCATATTGCGGTATAAATTATTAACCGACATTTGTTCTATATGAATAATAAAATATCAATTGCATTGTTACTGTTAGTGCCTTTGCTTGCAGCAGCAACAGTTACTAACAAAAATGGTATATCCTTAAAAGCTAACCACACATTCAGTGATACCTCAAAGCACTTTAACATTACAGCATATGGTGCCATTGATGATGGCAAAACTATAAACACTAATATGATCCAGGCTGCAATAGATGCCTGTGCAAAAAATGGAGGAGGTTCGGTAGTAATACCCAAAGGTGAATTTTTAAGCGGTTCTATTTTTTTAAAGCCTGGTGTTAACCTGCAAATACAGAAAAATGGTGTACTAAAAGGTTCCACTGATATCAATGATTATCCAAAAACTATGACCCGCATTGAAGGGCATTTTGAACCGTGGCCCGCTGCATTGGTAAATGGAGACAAGGTTGATCATCTTCGTATAACCGGAAGCGGTACATTGGATGGGAGCGGCGAACCTTTCTGGAAAGAATTTTACCGCAGGCGGGATATAGATAATAAAACCACCAATTTAAATGTAGAACGTCCCCGCCTTACTTTTATCCAAAACAGCACAGATGTAACAATCAGCGGCATCAATTATAAAAACTCAGGCTTTTGGAATTTGCATTTGTATAAATGCACGGGTGTAACAGTAGAAAATTGCAGTTTTATTGCACCCAACGGCCCCAAGCCAAATCATGCGCCCAGTTCAGACGGTATTGATGTTGATTCTGACCAGGATATTACTATCAGCAAATGCTTTTTTTCTGTTGGTGATGATTGCATTGCTCTAAAGGGAACCAAGGGGCCATTTGGTATGCAGGATAAAGATAGCCCACCGGTTGAGCGCATCCATATTGTCGATTGTGTATTTGAAGAAGGTGGTGGTATTGTAACCTGTGGCAGCGAAGCAACTATTGTACGCGATGTAACCATAGAGCGTTGCATTACCCGTAAGCCAACCGTATTGCGCTTAAAACTACGTCCTGATACGCCACAGCAATATGAAAATATTATTTTAAAAGACATTACCATGGAAGGCGGGGGTGCTATTTTTAATATTGCGCCGTGGTCGCAGTATTTTGATTTGAAAGGGCAGGCACCTCCTAAGTCTGTGGTGCGTAACATCACTATCACCAATATCAAAGGCTCTGGCAGTTCTCTTGGCAAAATCACCGGCAATCCTGATACAGAGTTTGGCGATATTATTTTAAAGAATGCGGATGTACAACTGAAAAACGCTACCCTTGATTTAGGAAATGTAAAAACCTTGCAATTTGAAAATGTGATGGTGAATGGCGCAGCAATGCAAGTTCCACCTGCCGTGATTCCTAAAGTAAAAGTTCCTTAAAATTTACACGCCGTTTATAATGCACAATGCCCTCACAAGTTTTGTGAGGGCATTATTTTATCAACTATCTAAAAAATTAAATCGTCCAGCTCATACCACCATCTTTTTCATCTTTTAAACTAATCCCCATTGCAGTTAATTGATTTCTTATTTTATCGCTGGTAACAAAATCTTTTTTTGATTTTGCTTCTTTTCTAATATCAATCAATAATTGCATTACACCTTCCAGCTTTGTATTGTCAACTTCATTCTCGCTTTTCAATCCCAAGACATCTTCAATATAAACTTTAAAGTAGTGCTTTAATTTTTTTATCGCTTCGCCGTCAACGTTTTCTTGCGCTGATTGGTCATTGTGTTTGATAGAATTGATGATGGTAATTAATTCAAATAAATTTGCCAGCACTTTTGCAGTATTAAAATCATCATTCATAAATTCATCCAGCTCATCAACCAATTTGTGTATGTTTTTGGTGAGGGGTGAATTTGCTCTATCAACGTTGCCGACTGTAAATGCCGCTTCATCCATTTTCTGCAAACTTTCATACGCATCCATCAGTCTTTTAAATCCTTTTTCTGACGCCTGCAGCGCTTCATTGCTAAAATCCAGTGTGCTTCTGTAATGTGTTTGCAACATAAAGAAACGGGTGGTCATTGGCGAATACGCTTTTTCCAATAAAGGGTGGCTGCCGCTGAATAATTCTTCGGGCAAAAATCCATTACCCAAAGATTTGCTCATACGTGTACCGTTAACTGTTAGCATATTGGTATGCATCCAGTAACGCGCCGGGCTGGTATGGTTGCAGGCCTGGCCCTGGGCAATTTCATTGGTATGGTGCGTAGCTGCAAGGTCCATACCGCCCCCATGAATATCAAATTGTTTCCCCAAATATTTTTCACTCATGGCCGAGCACTCAATATGCCAGCCCGGAAAACCCATTCCCCAAGGACTTGGCCATTGCATTAAATGCTCGGGCTTTGCCTTTATCCATAATGCAAAATCAAGGCGGCCACGTTTTTCATCCTGTCCGCCCAGTTCCCTGGTGCCTTCCAATAGATCATCGAGTTTTCTGTTGGTTAAAATACCGTAAGGTTTTTCTTTGTTGTATTTTTCTACATCAAAATAAATGGTACCATTTACTTCATAAGCATATCCATTGGCAATAATTTGCTGGGCCATTTTAATTTGCTCCGAAATATGCCCGGTAGCAGTTGGTTCAATGGATGGCGGCAATGTATTGAACAGCTGCATTACATGGTGAAAACCCAAAGTATATTTTTGAACAATCTCCATTGGTTCTATCTTTTGCAGCCGGGCTATTTTGCTGAATTTGTCATCGCCTTCGTCACGGTCGCCTTCCAGATGGCCGGCATCGGTAATGTTGCGTACATAGCGCACTTTATAGCCCAGGTATATTAAGTATCTAAAAATAATATCAAAAGAAATAAATGTGCGGCAATTGCCTAAATGTACATCACTGTACACGGTGGGGCCGCATACATACATGCCTACATGTTCGGGGGTAATGGGAGTAAATTCTTCTTTTTCTCTTGTAAGTGTATTATAAAGTTTTAATGCCATGCCTTTAATCCGCCAGCCTGCGGAATTTTTTTATTTATAATGAATGATTAAACTTAATAGGCTTCAATATCCGGCAAAGATATTATTCTATGCCAAAGGATACAGAAAAAATAATGATGCGTTTAATCTTTTGTACTTTATAGTAGCGAAGCCTATTTGTCAGTTTTACAGTATTTTTCAAGTGAATTTTTAGCTTCCTTACAAGTATTTGCAACAGACTGCCAGTCCTTACAGGCACCCCCTGTCTCATTCATGTTATATTTTGCAATTCCTCTATAATAAAAATCATAGTCTGAAAAATCCTTACCGTCTTTTAAGATGTTATAGTCTTTCAATGCTTTCTTATATTGTTTAAGTTCTACCAATACTTTTGCTCGCTCAATTCTTGCAGATCTAAATTCACTCCAAATTTCAAGCGCCCTATCATAATCTTTTAAAGCTAATTCAAGTTTATCAAGATTGTGTAGATAACTGGCACGTTCAATATAAAAATACCTTTCCGTAGGATTGAATTTTATTGCTTCATTCATATCATTTACAGCTCCTGTGTCATTACCCAAATTATTTTTACAATTAGCCCTGTCACGATAAGGATAGCCAAGATTATAGGAAGGGGCAAGCTGTACAGCAACAGTCAGCTCCTCTATTGCATTTTGGTAATTTTCTTCCCGCTGATACAGAGTTCCCAAAATCCAATGTGCCTTTACATTCTTAGGATCAATTCTTAAAGTTTTTGCTAAACAGTCCTTTGTTTTACAGGTGTCTGAGTCATTAATTTCAATTGGATGGTATTGCATTGATTTTCTGTCTCTGCAACCATAAGTAAATACAAAAAAGAATATGATGAATATGTATCGCATTATATAATTAGTAAAATTTATAAAATTGAAATACACTTATTTTCTAAACTCCACATCTGCAAATACCGGGAAGTGGTCACTTAGCTTTTTCTTAATTCGTATGTAACCTGTTACATCAAATTTTTTATCTACAAAAATATTATCGATACGAAGCGTGGGAGAAATGCCTGTAAACGTTCTGCCAATACCCGTACCTTTTTGTTCAAATGCATTTTTTAATCCTGTGCCAATAGTGGTGTAAGCATAACTGTTGGGCACATCATTAAAATCGCCACATACAATTATTGGGTAAGGGCTTTTATTCATCTCTTCTTTTATTCTTTCAGATTGTAGCTTTCTTTTTAAAAAACCAATCTTCAATTTATAGATCAAATTTTTTGATTCTGCAACATCCTGTTCACTCTTGATTTCGGGGTTATCAATAAACTTTAAATTGGTAGCGCTGAATTTTAAAGATTGCAAATGGATGGTAAATACCCGAAAAGTATCCGCATCTTTTACAATATCGGTATATTGAAAAATGGAATTGTAATCGGAAGGATAAAAGCTAACTGTTTGTTTTTTGATGATGGGATATTTAGAAAAGGTAATGATGCCGAAATGGTGGTTGCCATCAAAATTAAGCTTGGGGTTGTAAGAATAATTATAATACTGCATTTGCATCTGTTCCATCATTGCAGGAATATAATTGATAGCGGTGCTAATACTGTCGCTGGCCACCATTTCTTCAAAGCAGGCAATATCAGGTTGATAATCTTTTACAAGATCAAGCATTTCCTGTTTTCTTTCGGGATGCGTTTTGTGTTCAAGTATATCAAAATGCTCTACATTCCAACTCATAATGCGCAAGCTGGCCGCTGCCTTTTCTTTTGTAAATGCCAATGAAAACCTAAAGGGTATAATATTACTTATAGGTTTATAAGCAATTAAAATAGCAATGATAGAAATAAGCGACCATTTTGCCTTAACAAAAACCCAAAAAATAATAAAGATGAATAATAATAAGAGTAGATAAAAAGCGGCTAAAGTTAAAAAACCTAACGGCCACCAGTAACTGGGATTAAATAAACCACCATAGCAACCTAATAAAAACAGCGCCGCCAAAATGATATTGGTGAGAATGAAAAATTTTTTAGTGAATCTTCTAAAAAGGCTTTTGGGCATTGCATAAAGATAACGATAAGCCTTTTAAAAAATTTCAATGCCAACTGTTAAAAGGATAAGCGGAACTACAACTCCTCTTCGCTTGCTCTTTTTAAAATACTTTTTTCTTCATCAGTAAGAAAATGATAGCCTTGTTGGCTTATTTTATCCAGTATTTGATCAATACGCTCTTGGGTTACATTAGCGGTTTTACTAAAAGGCTTTCTGTTGCCCGTGTTGTAAAATACTTTTTCTTTAGTAGTATTTATTTTATTGTTTTTGTTGGGGTTAAATAAGTTGCTTATCCAGTTGTAAAAACTATGCATCCAAACACTACCGTCTGTGCCGCGGCGCAATAAAATAATAAATAAAAAGCCCGCTGTTGCGCCCCCTAAAATAGCAAAGCTTTTGGCGCCTGTAAGCGAAAAAGCAACAATAAGGTTTATTAAAATATACAAACCTGTTAATATCCAAACGGGTATGCCTTTGCCAATATTTTTAAAGATGCGGTAATTGGGCGATAGTGTAGTAACTGCAGCCGCAATTGCAGCGGTACCCATTTGCGAACCAAATAAATAACTGCCATTAATACCATTGCCGGTTGATGGAATACCGTTTACTGCAACAAGATAAAAAACAGCGCCCAGCAAACTACCGTAAATGTAAATTGGAAAAATAAGTTTGTTACCTGACAGGTCTTGCATGATAAAACCAAAAGTCCATAGCCATAGCATGGTGCTTAGCATAGTAAACATTAATGAAAAGGGTTCGCCCCCGCCTTGAGAAAACATAAAGGTTAATAACGTCCACGGTGTTTGGCTCAATTGAGTTAGGTTAGCAGGCACTGCAAACCAGTGTATGGCATCAAAATCCAATATCTCCATGCCTTGCGTTTGATGGCCATATAAATAAAAAACCCTTGAGAGAAGGATGAGGAAAAATCCTACAATATTTGCAGCAAATAAAGCAAACAGGGCATTCCCCGGCTGGCCCAAAGTAAACCTGCGCCTCGATAATTTTCTGTACTCCTGGTACCTGTCCGATTCTCCCATACTATTTTTTTGCCTTACAAATTTACTAACAGTTCAAACAAAAGTTTGTTAAGAATTTAGTAGAAAGTTTTTCTATTGGTTTTGTTCCAGATGATGACCAATATAAAGCCCATTACCAAGCCGCCAAGGTGAGCATAATGTGCAATATTATCGGCTGCTCCCGGATGAAAGCCGCCAAATAAATCTATGGCGGCATAAATAGCTACCATGTATTTTGCCTTTATTGGAAAGGGGATGGGTAAAATAAAAAATTCGGTATTGGGAAACAAATAACCAAAGCCCGCCAGTAAACCCATTATGGCACCCGATGCACCAACAGCTGTACCATGAGATAAAAACAATTGCGCCACGCCGGCAGCTAATCCACATATTAAATAAAACACCAAAAATCTTTTGGGCCCCCAAACTCTTTCAAGGGCAGTACCAAACATCCACAAAGCATACATATTAAAAAGAATATGGGAGAAAACGACGCCGCCAAATTGGTCATAGGACGAATGCGCAAACATATATGTAACGAGCTGGTAAGGCTTAAATTCTCCGGTATCTAAGGAAAACAATGCTATTTTTTCTGTTAATGCATAGGGATGTTCTTGTGATTTATCAAAAGCAAGCTGAGCCAGCCAAACCAAAATATTTATTATTAATAAATTCAACACCACTGGTGTTATTCGCTTACTGTTGCTGTAATTATTATATGCCATTTTATAAAGTTAATTGTAAAAGTTTTATTTCAATTTTAGTAATACCACACACTCAATATGATGAGTATGAGGGAACATATCTACCGGTTGTATTTTTTCAACCGAATATTTTTCATCCAGCAAAGCTAAGTCTCTTGCCTGTGTAGCAGTGTTACAGCTTACATAAACTATTTTTGGTGCCGCAATCTCCAGCAGTTTAGTTACCAGCTTATCATGCATACCGGCCCGTGGCGGATCGGTAATGATAACATCGGGTTTACCATGTACTGCAAAAAATTCATCGTTGCAGATTTTTATCACATCGCCGGCAAAAAACTCCGCATGGGTAATATTATTGAGTGCCGCATTTTCTTTGGCATCTTTAATAGCATCTTCAATCACTTCTACCCCAATTATTTTTTTTGCCTGTTTGCTTACAAAAATACCGATGCTGCCCGTGCCGCAATATAAATCATATACGATTTCATTGCCGGTCAGGCCTGCAAAATCCCTTGTAATCCTGTATAATTTTTCTGCCTGTCTGGTATTGGTTTGAAAAAAAGATTTGGGAGAGATTTTAAAAACAAAATCCTCCAGTTTTTCCAATGCATAACCATTTCCAAAATAAGTTTGGGGCGTAAGGTCGTAAATGGTATCGTTCCATTTTGGGTTGATGGTAAATAATAAAGTGGTTATTGAGGGTACCTGCTGTAAAAGATGGTCCAGGATATTTTTACGGGGCGCTTCATCTTCGTAATTGAACACCATATTTACCATCAATTCCCCTGTGGTGCAATAGCGGATAATAATATTACGGAGCCACCCGGTATGCTGCCTTACGTCGTAAAAACTGTAACCATTTTGCAGGGCAAAATCCCTGGTGGTATTGCGGATTTGGTTGTTCACACCGTCCATCAAATAACATTCATCAATATTGATGATTTTATCAAAAATTCGTGGTGCGTGATAGCCCAAAGCCCCTGTTTGCGGCATATTTTTTTCAAGACTGTCTTGTTCACTTTCCCCATTTTGATGCAATAATCCTATTTCTTCGTTCAATAAATACCTTTTATTGCTGAAGGTAAATTCCAGCTTATTGCGGTAATATTTATCATCATCTGCGCCCACAATCGGCATCATTTCAGGCAAAGTCACCTTACCAATGCGCCTTAAATTTTGCGCCACCTCCTGCTGCTTATATTGCAATTGTTTTTCATACGGTAACATCTGCCATTTACAGCCGCCGCACACGCCAAAATGTTTGCAAAAAGCTGTTACCCTTTCTTTGCTCAGTTCTTTAATCTGCTGTACCCGTCCCTCAGCCCAGTCTTTCTTATCTTTCGTAATAAAGATATCGGCCACATCGCCGGGAACAGCGCCGGAAATAAATATCACTTTACCCTCAAGCTTTGCCAGGGCTTTACCCTCCGCAGCATAATCGGTAATAAGCACATTTTCCAGTATAATTTTCTTTTTTTGTCTTTTCACGGCGCAAAAATACTTTATTAATGCTCAATTTCGTTTTGTTAACGATTTGTAATTGTTAAATAAGGCTGTAATTGTGTATGGCTCAATAATCAACGATTTTGAATACATTTGCTATCCACAAATAATATGAAAAAATATATCCTTTATCTGTTTGCATTGTTGATGTGCAACTGCTGTTTTGGCCAGGGTTACCAGGTTACCCTGCAGGCTCCGCAATACAAAAGCGGCATAGCTTATCTTACCTATTACTGGGGTACTAATTTAAATGTAGCCGATTCGGCCGCCGTAAGCAACACCGGTACCGCTATTTTTAAAGGTGCTACAAAATTACCGGGCGGTATTTATGTGGTTGTTTTGCCAGGCAAAAACCTTAGAACTGATTTTTTAATTGACAAAGAGCAGTTGATAACTATAAAAATACCCGACACTACTGACCTGTTGAACAAAACAGTTGTAACGGGTTCAAAGGAAAATGTGCTGTATGTGCAGTACCAGAAATATGTTGCCGAAAAAGGTAAGCAGTTAGAAGATGAAAGGCGGGCATTTACCGCATCGGTAACTAAACAAGACTCTGCCCTGCATGAAAAAAATTACAACCTGCACAACACCGAATTAAATGCTTACCGGGAAGGTATTATTAAAAACCAATCTACTTCAATGATGGCTGCGTTGCTTAAAGCCATGAAAGAACCCACTGTTCCCATAGCCAGGCCGCATACAAGGGCAGATACTATGGTCAATTATAATTATTACAAAAACCATTATTGGGATGGTGTAACTTTTATGGATGACAGAATCATTCGTACACCCTTCTTTTTAAAAAGAATTGAACGTTATTACCAGGAAGTATTACCCCAATCATCAGACAGTATTATTAAAGATATTGACTATAAATTATTGCTGGCCAGGAATAATTTAGAAATGTATAAGTTTTTAATGAACTGGCTAACGGATGAATATATCAATCCAAAATACATGGGGCAGGATGCTGTATTTGTTCACCTGTTTGAAAAATACCATAGCCAGGGTAATACCAGTTGGCTCAATCAAAAACAGATGGATATCATCAGCCGCCGTGCTTATATGCTAATGGCTAACCTCATTGGTGCAAAAGCTGCTAACCTGGAAATGCTGGACAGCAGTGGAAAACCATCGGCATTGTACGATGTGAAAGCCGATTATACTGTTGTGGTTTTTTGGGATCCCAACTGCGGCCATTGTAAAGAAGAAGTGCCACGCCTGGATTCTATTTACCAGGCCAGCTGGAAAAACCATAACCTGAAAGTTTTTGCCGTACTTACTCCGGATGAAAAAGAAAATGCAAAACCGGAGTGGGAGAAGTTTATCAACGAACATCACCTTGGCGAGTGGACGCATGTGTACAAAACCAAGGCTATGGAGGATGCAGATTTTGCTGCACAAAAACCAGGCTTCAGGCAATTGTATGATATTAGTTTAACCCCTACTTTATATTTACTGGATAAAGACAAAAACATAATCGGGAAAAAACTCACCATACTTCAATTAAATGAACTGCTGGAAGTAAAATGGAAAACCAAATCATAAAATTTTAACTACTGATGAAAAGTATTTTATTGCTGTGTGCGCTGTTTTTTAATTTGTCATCGTTGTTTTCTCAAACCTTATTTACCTATGGTAATAACGCCGTCGATAAAGAAGAGTTTTTAAGAGCTTACAATAAAAATAAAACTGCAACTCCCGATAGGGAAAAAGCTTTACGGGAATACCTTGACCTGTATTCGAAATTTAAGTTAAAAGTAAGGGCTGCACAAGATGCAAAGCTGGATACGCTTCCGCAATTAACCAGCGACCTGCTAAATTTTCGTACACAGGTACAGGAAACCTATATGAATAATGATCAGGCGGTAAATGATTTAGTTGATGAGGCATTTATTCACGCACAAAAAGATTTGCATGTAATTTATTTTTCTGCGCCTTTTGTTAGCGGCAAAACATCTGCTGCAGATTCTTTAAAAGCTGTTAAGGCCATGGATGAATTGTATAGCAGCCTGCAATCAGGTAAAACAACCTACGATAAATTAGTAGCTGATATTTCCGCTAAATATGTACCCGTTAAAATGGCAGATGCCGGCTATATCACTGCATTTTCTATCCCTTATGAATATGAAAAAATAATCTATGCATTAAAACCTGGTGAGGCAAGCAAACCACATCTTTCAAAAAATGGCTTGCGCGTATTTAAAGTGATTGAAGACAGGAAAGGTGTAGGTAAATGGAAAATTGCACAATTACTTTTTGCAATACCTCCAGGCGATGATATGGCTGCAAACACCAAAATGATTCAGCAAAAGGCTGATGATATTTATTTAAAATTAAAAAATGGGGAAGATTTCACCGAGATAGCAAGAAAATACAGCGATGATAAACTAACCTACACCTCTGGTGGCACAATGCCTGAGTTTACTGCAGGCAAATATGATATGGCTTTTGAAAACGAAGTATTCAAATTAAGTAAAGATGGAGAAATATCTAAACCATTTCTTTCGCCTTACGGTTTTCACATTGTAAAAAGGATAAGTGTTCAGCCTGTACAAACCATCAAAACTGACCCTACTTACATGTATGAAATAAAACAAAGAGTTTTAGAAGACAGCAGAATAAACACTGCTAAAGATCTTTTTACAAAATCGATTGTACAATTGGTAGGGTACAAAAAAAATGCAGCGGTAAAAGATGCAGACCTGTTCAGGTATGCTGATAGCGTGGTGGCTAACCCTGCTTTAAATGGCGCAAGAGAATTTCCCATAAGCAATAAATTAATTTATACTTCTGCCAAAGGCAATATTAAAGGTGCAGAATGGTTAAACTTTATAAGGGAATACAAAACCAATCCTGAAATTTATAAAGGAGAAAGCAACCCTGCCTTACTTGAAAAGTTTGTCACCTTAAAATCACTGGATTATTATAAAGCGAATTTAGAAAACTATAACCCTGAGTTCCGTTATCAGATGGAAGAGTTTAAGGAAGGCAACTTATTATTTGAAGTGATGGAAAGAAAAGTATGGAGTAGTGCAGTAAGTGACACAGCTGGCCTGGTAAAATATTATAACCAGCATAAGGATAAATACAAATGGGCCGCTAGTGCTGATGTGATTATTATCAGTTGCAGCAGTAAAAAAGCTGCTGAAAATGCTTTGGAAGATTTTAAAAACGGGAAGCCCTGGAAAAAAATTGCTGAGGAAAGCAACAACGCTGTACAGGCAGATTCAAGCAGGTATGAATTATCGCAGATAGCCTTAGCAGATAATGGATCAGTAGCTGCGGGTACGATAACCCCAATTGCTGTTAGTGCAACTGATGGAACAGCTGGCTTTATAAAAATAGTAAAGCTGCATGCTGCAAATGAACAACGTAGTTTTGAAGAAGCCCGCGGGCTGGTTATTAATGATTATCAAAATATCATTGAGGAAAAGTGGCTCAATGAATTGAGGAAAAAGTACCCCGTAACGGTAAACGAAACAGTATTTCAAACTTTACTTAAGTAACCTAAGTAATTTTCATAGTGAAAGCCTGCCTGCATTTTCTGCTGGCAGGCTTTTTGCATAAGCACTGTTTTATAAACATAAAATATTAATCTAAACTTAAGAAAATGAAAAAAGTATTCGCAGGAATTGCATTGTTATTTATTTACACTCATTCCAATGCCCAATTGGTTTATGTTCAGGGCGGCCTTAACCTGGCCAATATTTCTACTACCAGTTCGGGGCACACTGAAGATAACAATATGCTGCCAACTTTTAATGCAGGAATTATAAGCAGATTTGGCTTATCAAAAACAGTTGATCTGGAAAGCGGTGTATTGCTTACAGGGCAAGGCTCTAAAGCAGAAAGTTATTTTAACGGTGGTGCCAATTATGTAAAAACAAGATTTAATCCTATTTATGTACAAGTGCCGCTTAATTTGGTTATCATAGCGCCGCTGGATAAACGCAATGGATTATTTTTTAATGCCGGGCCCTATATTGCTATTGGCGTGGGAGGTAAATCAAAAACAGATTCTAAATTTGGTGCTGTTACATCATCATCAAGTTCATCCATTAAATTCAGTAACGATGATCCTTTTACATCTGAGCAAGATGATGCCGCTTACGACAAATTAAAAAGATTTGATTTTGGTTTAAATTTTGGCGGCGGTTTTCAATTGGACCATTTGATTCTGAAGGTGAATTATGGTTTAGGGCTTGCAAAAATAAACTCTACACAAAGCAATAATACCGCAGATGATAAAAACAAATACCGCACTTTAAGTGTATCTGTAGGTATTCCTTTAAACAGATAAAATGTATTGAGTAAAATAAAACGGTCAACACAATTGTGCTGACCGTTTTAATTTATAATAGAGTTAATCTAAAATTATACCAGCTCACTTACCACCTTGGCAATTACATTGGGGCGGCCCAATGTATAATAATGTAAAACCGGTACGCCGAATTTTTTCAATTCTTTAGATTGATACAGCAACCATTCTGTTCCCACTTTTTCTACCTCTTCATCTGTTTTACATTTAAGTACTTCATTACTTAATGCAGTAGGTAAATCAATATGAAAAACTTTAGGCAGCATGGTCAGTTGTTTCAAATTATAAATGGGCTTCAATCCGGGAATAATAGGAACAGTAATACCCATATCACGACAAGCTTTTACAAACGCATAATATTTTTCGTTGTCAAAAAACATTTGTGTTACAATATAATCTGCTCCTAAATCAACCTTTTGTTTCAGGTACATCAAATCGCTGTCCATATTAGGCGCTTCAAAATGTTTTTCAGGATAACCAGCTACGCCAATACAAAATTTTGTTTGCGTAGTGTTTTTTAATTCCTGTTCCTGGTAAATACCTGCATTTAAATCCACTACCTGTTTTAAAAGGTCGCTGGCATAGTTATGGCCGCCGGGTTCTGGTAAAAAAGCTGTTTCGTTTTTTGCTGCATCGCCGCGTAATACCAATACATTGTCAATACCCAGGTAATTAAGATTGATAAGGGCGTCTTCTGTGTCGTTGATATTAAAGCCGCCACAAATTAAGTGCGGCACTGTATCTACACTATACTTATTCATAATAGAAGCACAAATACTTTCAGTTCCGGGTCTTTTGCGTACTACTACTTTTTGAAAACTGTTGTCTGCATTTTTTTTAAATACGTGTTCGCTTCGGTGATAGGTAACATTTATAAAAGATGGTTTAAATTCCATCAGCGGATCTAAATGCTTATATAAAGATTGAATGCCTTTTCCTTTTAGCGGGGGAAGAATTTCAAAGGAAACCAGCGTGTCTTTTGCCTGGTTAATGTGGTCAATTACTTTCATGCTGTTAAATTAATGTGCAAACATAAGCAAGCTGGCAAACATTATCAAAACATGGATACAAGGTAACAATTATTAATAAGCAATATTATCCAGAGCCAGTGTACTGTACCTGTAATAGGTATGATTAAGCTCGTAAAAGCGATGTACCTTATGCAGTGCAATCCATATGTTTTCATTGTACCATACTTCATCAACTAAATTTCCCGTTTTGCTGCCTTCATAATAATTTGCCAACACCGTTCCAATTCCTGTTGGAAAAGAATCTTGTACATTTTTTACAATAAAATTTTCGGGTGCACCGAGTATAGTGGAAGTATAAGTATCATTTACTGCAGCTGGTGCTTTACAAAATAAAGAGCCAGTGCCGCTGATCTTGTCATACCGGTAAAGCCCATCAGGTTTTGCACCTAATAAAAAAACTGTTGTATCTGTTGCCTGGTTTACTATGTTCAGGTATTTATCTCCTCCATAAACCTCTTCGTTTTTGGCCACCAATTTTAAGACATCCGATGTAGCAAGACCACTGCCCCCAAAAGCATAGAAAGTATAATAACGATAAGTCCAAATTGTACCTACTTTGGGTTTTTGATTGGTTGGAACAGGTACAATAATTGATGGGTCGCTACTGCCATTAATTTCTTTTTGACAGGAAACCAGTAAGCCTGACATCAATAACAGGCTCAACAATTTTTTTATTTGTATCTGACGACCGCTAAGTTTCATATTCTATACCCAAGATGTATAAGGTTCAATTTATTGTGAATTTACATAAAGTGTTTGTAAAAAAAGGCGCTTTTTTGTAAAAGCGCCTTTTTAAATATTTTAATTGTTGAAATTAAACTTATAAAGTCCGTTTGCCTGTAATAGTCACCGTTTTACCATTGCCATCCAAAAAAGATCCATTCAAATCATCACCGCTAACGGTGCCGATAGAATTATTGTTTTGTGATGGGTCAATCAGTTTATTGTTAACAATGGATCCACTACCAGCAGTTGAGGTAGCATTAGCTCCTGTTTTCCTTGCCACGCCAGCCCAGGTAGCCAATGTTCGTGAAAGAATGATATTGAAAGTTCCTGTTTCTGGTAGCGTGGTGCTGTAAGTTCCTTCAAAACATTCCACCAATCCTGATGATGTTTCTTTGATGATAGTTACAGATGCATTGGGGTGGCCAGGTATTGTTGATGATGTTACTGTTGGTGTTCCACCACTTAAACCAACAGAAAAACGAATGGTTACAGCTGAGCCACTTAAGGTTCCTGTAAAGTCGGCAACATAAGGTTGGCCGCTAACCCATGTAACGCTTGAAGTAAGGTTTACCGTTACACCATCAATAATCATAACTGCGGAAATGGCGGTACCATTATTGGCAATATCAAATGTTATTGTTCCCGAAGAACCAATAACTACGCCTTTATAAATGCCTTTACTGCTGCCGTCATTTGCAGCCTTTGCATCTGGTGTAGTTTTACAGGTAGTGCAGGTGTACGGAGTACTGTTTGTACTATCAGATTTTTTGCAGCCTGCAAATAAAGTGATTGATAGAATTGCAAAAATTAAAGGTACTTTTTTCATGTTTGTTTTTTTAGGGTTTATAAAATTTATTGCTCAATTATTTACGTCCGCCGCCAATGCATACCCCAAGTTTTATACCCAGGTATCCGGCTTTATCGGCCACAAAATTGTATTCTAAGCCAATTCTTAAATGACCATATTCAAAACCGGTACGTGCCATAAAACCAAATTTTGATGAACTTGGTATTTGACTTACAGAGGTAGCGCTTGTTTTTTCATCAACACTGGCAGTGGTAAACATGCCTGCGCCCGCGCCTCCAAATGGCCTGAACCTTTTATTGGTAAAATAATAATCGCCTGTGAGCAGGTAAGAAAGATTTCCTTTTGCACTTCCGGTTTCGCCTGCAAAATCTACATTGGCAGTAACAGCGGCTTCCATGCGCAAGCCAATTGACAATTGTTGCAAAACTGCATATTTAGGTTCAATCACAAATACCGCACCTGCTTTTGTGCCACCGGCTGAGCCAGAGCTCTGCGGTATAGCATACCCTAAGCTGATATCAGTTTTAAATTTTTTGAAAACCTGTTCGCCAGATTTTTCTTTTTGGGCTGATACGTTTTGTATCATGGTGACAGCCATTGCCAAGGCTAAAAATTTTCTCATAACAATAAGTTTTGGTTATTAGGTGTTTAATTGCTTTGTTAGCAACTGCAAACTAATACAGGGCAAAAACAAAAAGAATGTGAAAAAAGTAGTAGTGTTATTCTTAACTTATAGTAAGCCTGTTTTTTTCAAGGCTTCTACTCTGGAGTTTACCTGAAGTTTTTCGTAAATATTACGGATATGCGTACGCACTGTTTCGGTACTTATATGCAGGTTGTCTGCAATTTCTTTATAGCGAAAGCCATGCGATAATTGTTCCAGCATTTCCTGTTCTCTTTTACTGAGGTATTGAAAGTATTCATTGCCATTTTCCTTTACCTGAAAAGCATCAATCACTTTTCGGGCTATTTCGCTGCTGATGGGTGAGCCGCCATTGTATAGTTCATATATAGCTTCTATCACTCTGTCTGGTGGTGTGCTTTTTAAAATATAACTGTTGGCTCCGGCACGTAAGGCTTTAAAAATGGTATCGGCATTGTCATAAATAGTTAGCACCATAAACTGCATTCGCGGATGAATAATTTTTAATTTCCGAATACATTCTATTCCATCAATGCCTGGTAATTGAATATCAAATAAAGCAATTTCAACAGGGTTTGCCGAAAGTTCTTTTAAAGCAATTTCACCATTACTGAATTCAACAATATTATCTACGTCCATGCTCAATTGCATTTGCTTGACCAGGTAGGTGCGTATCTTATCATCATCTTCAATTATTGCAATTGATTTCAACATCAGGCAAATATTTATTTATTTTCAAAATTCAACAATAGGAAAATAGTAGTAGGGCTATACCACAAAAGAATACATAAAAATTGTTCCTTTTTCCTTTTCAGTTTTTACGGTTACGTTACCCTTTAATTCTTTTATGCGGTTGTTAATATTTTTAAGCCCATTCCCATGATAAGGTGCTGTATTATCAAAACCGTTTCCATCATCAGTAATAATAAAAGAAAGCAAATTATTATCAAGTGTGGCTGTAATAGTTAACCTTGCTGCATTACTATGTTTAACTGCATTATGAACAATTTCTTTTGTTACAAGTAAAATATTTCTTCGCTGTTTGTCATCTAATTCTATTGAAGGTACTGCTGCTGGAAAATGAATTTCATAATTGAGGCTGGTATACTCCAGCAATTTATTCAACTGTTCTCGTAAATGTGCCAGCAATGTATCCAATGAATTATGATTGGGGTTTAGTGCCCAAATGATTTCGCTGATATTATCTACTAGTTGCCTTGATGTAAATGAAATGTCGTCCAGTTCTGAATGTATCTCATTGCCAGAGTTGGTTTGAGTTTTAGCTGCTTCACTTATCAGCGAAATTTGTGTAAGCCCTGCGCCAATATCATCATGCATTTCCTGCGATATGCGAAGGCGCTCTTCCTCCAGCGCTTTTTGTTGTTCCAGTTTTTCAATTTCTTTTTTAAGTTTGTGGCTGGTAATATTTTTTGTAGTTAGAATAATAGCAGCAATTGCAATTGCTGTTACCAATAAATAAAACCACCAGGTTTTCCAAAATGGCGGAGCTATGATTACGGTTAAAGAATAAGCTTTTTCGTTCCATACACCTGAACCATTTTCGGCTTTTACTTTAAATATGTAATCGCCATGTGGCAGGTTGTTATACCGCACTTCATTTAAGTTGCCGCTATATACCCAATCTTTATCCCAGCCTTCTAATTTATAAGCATAATTTACTTTAGTTGGATTGCTGAATTCCAGGCCACGAAAGCGAAAAAATAAATTGTTTTTAAAATAAGGCAGTCGCAAATTGCTGATGTACTCAGGTGAAAGGCTGCTATCTGCCACAACTTCATTCACCAAAATACTTGTCATCACTATTATAGGCAAATATTGGTTAGGCGTAATAAGCCCAGGGTTAAACCAAACTGCACCTTTAATGGTGCCAAAATAAAAATTGCCGGTATTGCCTTTATAAAATGCACCGGTATTAAATTCATCATTGGGCAATCCATCATTACTGGTAAAATTGGTAAACGATAAATCGGGCAACACTTCATCTTTTTTAAAACTTACTGTAGCTTTAGATAAACCCCTGTTGGTACTCAACCACAAATCGCTATTATTTTTTAATGCTCCGTACACATAACTATTCCCAAGGCCATTCTGCTCCGTGAAGTTTTTATATTTTTGGGTAAGTAAGTGATAAGCAATTAATCCGCTTTGTGTAGATATCCAAAGCAGGTTATAAGGTTCATCATATAAAAAAGATTTGATACCGGTTTCGGCAAATAAAATATCGCTTTCATTTAGGTGTGCTAAATCTTTTGAAATAAATAATCCTAATCCTTCAAATCCAATCCAGATAGCATTTTTTTTATCTATCCAGATATCCGAAATTTTTGATTGCCCTATCTGCGTCAAATACTCAAAAAAGTATTCATTATTTTTTTTAGTAAGAAAATATAAGCCCAATGAAGTGCCCAATAACCAGCCATTTTTATACGCTGCAAAAGAAGAAGGCAACACTGTTGCCGCCAGCGAATTTACAGGCAAAGGAATTTTTATGGTTTTAAATGTGCTGCCATTTTTTTCTTTCACAAATAAATAATCATTGGCAGCTATCCAAAAATTTTGATTACTATCTTTCTTTATAAAACCAATATTTGTATTTATTGACAGGGTGTTTACATTCCCAGGAGATATTGTACTTGTTTTACCCGTTCTTTTATCCAGTGCTACCAAACCCATTTGAAAAGTACCCAGCCAAACTTTATCCGTATCGTCTTCGTAAATACTAGTTACAAAAAAATTAGGCGTTTTCTTCTTTTCTTCCGCCAGGGGGTACACGTTAAAGCCTGTTGGATTGATGGCAGTTCTTAATAAACCCAGTACATCGGCACCAACCCAAAGTGTGCCTAATTCATCTACATAAAAACAATATATGGGGTAAACGGTTTGATTTGTACCTTCTCCATTAATGTTTCCTATATGGCTGAATGTTGCTGTATTTTTTATTTTACAATACACATTTCCTTTTTCTCCACCGGCCCATACATTTTGCTTGTAATCCGTGTACAATGTTCGTATAATATCCTTTGTTTGGCCAGCAAATAAAATTTTACCTGCTTGATGTGTAATGATATTGATATAAAAAATTTCTTTACCGGCACAGGCATAAACCGTATCACCACTTATTGTTATTTTATATAAATGATTGCCAGGTAAATATTGCTGCCATTTTTTTTCAATGATATTAAAAGCAAATAAACCTTTATTACTTGCAAACCAAATACTGTTTTTGTTATCATATACACCAGATGGCTGAATAAAAATAATTTTACCAGAACTGTCGAGTAGGTTGAAATTTTGATGTTGTTGGGTTATGGTATTATATGCAATCATTCCATAGCTGCTGTTTGCAAACCACAACATTTCTTTTGCCTGCACAATAGGATCAAGCCCCAATTCTAGCGGTATTGTACCTTTTCGGGCAAAATTATAATCTTGAAAAAAGTTGTTTTTTTTATTAAACCTAAACGCAGTGAGTTCGGTAGAAAACCATAATTGGTCTTCATCATCTTCCAATACCATTGTACGAATTGTTCTTCCTCTTAACTCCCCCAATTTTTTTTCTGGTGGAGGTTTATACACTTTCATTTCCACACCGTCGTAGCGGTTCAACCCATCTGCGGTGGCAATCCACATAAAACCCAGTTTATCCTTCATTATAGAGTACACAGTGTTTTGCGAAAGGCCGTTTATTTTTTCAAATCGCAAATCATTGACAGGCTGTGCCGTGGCCATTTTTGCAAATGCGACTACAATAAGGCATAGTTGTAATTTTTTAGGAAAAGGCATGGTGGCGTACCAAAATACGCTTTTCAAATTAATTGCACCGTAAAATAATAGGGTTGCCGACCTTTTATATTCCTTTCTACTTATAAAGAAGTAAATAAAGATTACAACCCTTCGGTAATTAATTGCGTAATAAAATAAACTGTTAAGAAAACCATTTAAAAAAATGTAAGGGGTTAATCACTTATTTTTGCAGCAAATAATTTTTTTTGAGCCTCACTATACAAACTAAGAACCTGGTAAAAATTTACGGCAGCCGCACTGTTGTAAACAATGTATCGTTTAATGTAAAACAGGGAGAAATTGTTGGTTTGCTTGGGCCTAATGGCGCAGGTAAGACCACTTCGTTTTACCAGGTGGTGGGTTTGGTAAAGCCAGATAAAGGTGAAGTTTTTTTAAACGACATCAACATTACCAAACTGCCTATGTATAAGAGGGCGCAAATGGGAATTGGTTATTTACCGCAGGAAGCCAGTGTGTTTAGAAAATTAAGTGTGGAAGATAATATCAGCGCTGTGCTGGAAATGACCAAACTGAGCAAGGCCGAGCAAAAAGAAAAACTGGAAAATTTGCTGGATGAATTTCGCCTGCAGCGGGTACGGAAAAATAATGGAGACACTTTAAGCGGGGGTGAAAGAAGGCGGACAGAAATTGCCCGTGCTTTGGCTGTTGACCCAAAATTTATTTTATTGGATGAACCTTTTGCCGGCGTTGATCCTATTGCGGTGGAAGATATACAGGCCATTGTTGCCAAATTGAAATTTAAAAATATCGGTATTTTAATTACTGATCATAATGTAAATGAAACCTTGAGTATCTGCGACAGGGCTTATCTGTTGATTGATGGTGAAATATTTACGCACGGTACTGCTGAAGAACTTGCTGCAAATGAACAAGTACGAAGAAGATATTTAGGCAGGAATTTTGAATTGAAACGTAAAGATTATTTACATGATGAAGCAAGGGAAGAAAGAATTACGCTTGATAAACTTATTTATTCGGTAGAAGGAGCTTTGGTTAATTTAGAAAACATTGAAAAAGACCGTTCTACCAATCAGCATGTTTTTAATTATAACCCATCATCTGATGAAGAGGATCTCCAATTGAAAGAATTCGGCCGCTTTTTGGAAGAATTAAAATCTTCGATATATACCTACGCTACAGAAAATGACAACCCCGGTCTTTTAGCATTACTCCATAAATTGTATGAAGACCCCGGGTTGGATACCAAATCGCTTTTAAACAAAATCGCTTTTGAGTTGAGGGTAATGGAGAAATAATCTTTGTAGCTGATATTGGTTGCAAATACCATATAAGTATATTAAAGGCAAGCTTAAATAATTTATTGCGTTTCATTTTGTATTTTGCCTTCTGATGAAATTGCTTTCCCCCATTATATCAAGGCTTGCACGTAATCGTTTTTGGCGTATTCAAAACTGGAGTAATCACCCTGTAGCCGCACAAAGGCAGGTGTTGCAAGATTTGGTTACTGCCGGCCAATACACCGAGTTTGGTAAAAAATATCATTTTGCAAAACTGTTTACCCTTAAAGAGTTTAAAAAGAATGTACCCATCCAGGAATATGATGATGTAAAGCCCTACATCAACCGCATGATGCAAGGCGAGGATAATATTTTATGGAATACGCCTGTAAAATGGTTTGCCAAATCATCGGGTACTACAAGCGATAAAAGCAAGTTCATCCCAATAAGTGATGAAAGCCTTACTGATAACCATTTTAAGGCCAGCAAAGATGTATTAACCAATTACTACAGTAATTTTCCAAACAGCCATTTATTAACCGGTAAAAGTTTGGTTGTTGGTGGTTCACACCAATTGAGCAAAGCCAACGAAGAAATTCAGTTTGGCGATTTGAGTGCCATACTGATGCAAAACTCTCCTTTTTGGGGGCAGTGGTTGCGTACACCGGAGTTAAGTGTTGCCTTATTGGATGAATGGGAAAACAAGATTGAACAACTGGCACAAACAACTTCTAATGAAAACGTAACTTCTTTGGCTGGCGTACCCACGTGGACGTTAATTTTATTAAAACGCATTTTAGAAATAAAAAATAAAAAGACCATTAAAGAAGTGTGGCCCAATTTGGAATTGTACATCAATGGCGGCGTTTCTTTTGTGCCATACAAAGAACAGTTTGATAAAATATTCGGAGAAAAAATAAATTACTTAGAAATATATAATGCCAGTGAGGGCTTTATTGCCGGCCAGGTAAAACCTGATGATGATGGTTTACTTTTATTTACCGAACATGGTATTTTTTACGAGTTTATGCCTGTGGATGAATATGGAAAAGAAAAGCCGCATACTATAGGGCTAAAAAATGTAGAGTTGGGAAAAAATTATGCATTGGTTATAAGTACTACAGGTGGCCTGTACCGTTATTTAATTGGCGATACGGTTATTTTCACTTCTATCAACCCATATAAAATAAAAGTAAGCGGCCGCTTAAAACATTATATGAATGCTTTTGGCGAGGAAGTAATTGTTGATAATACCGATACCGCCATTGCCATTGCCTGCGAAAAAACCAATGCACAAGTAAGCGACTACACAGCAGCGCCCGTTTTTTTTAGTGAACAAAACAATGGCGCTCACGAATGGCTGATAGAATTTGAAAAAGAGCCTGATAATTATACCGCATTTGTTTATGAACTCGATAATGCATTGAAAGATATCAATAGCGATTACGAAGCCAAGCGGCACAAGGATATTGCATTGCGTTTGCCAATAGTACACAAATTACCCAAAGGAAGTTTTAATGATTGGCTGAAAAGCAAGGGAAAACTGGGAGGGCAGCATAAAGTGCCGAGGTTGAGTAATGAAAGGACTATTTTAGAAGAAATTCTTGGCGTAAAACATAATTAAAGTTCAATAAAGATTTGCTGTACAAGAGTATCCCCACACTACTGTTGGGACCAATGAAGATGAACAAAGAAAAATAGCCGGGTTCAAAAAAATACATGTTGTATTCCAAGATTTTAAAAAATAAATAGAATTACTTTTGCTGACTATAAAAAATATCAAATGAAACTTTTAGAAGGAAAAAATGCAATCGTTACCGGCGCTGCCCGTGGAATTGGCGAAGCCATCGCCTTAAAATTTGCAGAGCATGGCGCTAATGTAGCATTCACTTATATAAGCGATAGCAGTGCCCAAAAAGCTAAAGCGCTGGAAGAAAAATTAATTGCAATGGGCGTAAAGGCAAAAGCCTATCAAAGCAATGCAGGTGAATTTGCGGCTTGTGAAGCTTTTGTAGCTGATGTTTTAAAAGAGTGGGGCACATTAGATATTTGTGTAAACAATGCCGGTATTTCAAAAGATAATTTATTGTTGCGCATGAGCCCCGAACAGTTTGAAGAAGTGATAAAAGTAAATTTGAACAGTGTGTTTTACATGACCAAGCAAGTGATAAAACCAATGATGAAAGCAAGAAGCGGCAGCATCATCAACATGAGCAGTGTAATTGGCCTAATGGGCAATGCAGGACAAAGCAGTTATGCAGCAAGCAAGGCTGGTGTAATTGGTTTTACAAAGAGTGTAGCAAAAGAACTGGGTAGCCGCAATATCCGTTGCAATGCCATTGCACCAGGTTTTGTAGAAACAGATATGACCAGTTATTTAAAAGATGGTGACAGTGCCGATAAATATAAAGCAGGCATTCCGCTGGGCCGCTTTGCAAGCGCAGAAGATATTGCTAATGTTACCTTGTTTTTAGCCAGCAACTTAAGCAGTTATGTTACAGGTCAAACCATTAGCGCCTGTGGCGGATTAAACATTTAAGGCTTAGCCGCTTACCATTTTTCATTGTCATAAAATAGTTATATCATTTTATTAACGCTTGATTTTGGCGTTGGTGTTATATATTTGCAGCCAATGAAATTTAAAAAACTAATAAGTTTTGTTTTAATATTGGTACTTGCCATACAGTTACTTCCGGTAAGGCAGGTGATCAAGTATTTTTTTATTGATAACCAACTCACCGAAGAAATTACGCATTCTGACAAAGGCGCTGTTAAAAATATGAGGATGCTGGATGAAGATAAATTATTGCATGGCTTTGAAATTCCAGCAACACCATTTGTCATTTTAAACAAAGAAGCATTTTTTCATTTTTCAGATACACTGCCTTCTTTATATACTGCAGAAATCCTTACTCCACCTCCAAACGTTGCTTAACACTTAAGCATTTCAATTTCTATTACAGGAATTTTTCTATTATTCTTTAAAGCATGGCTGCTTGCTGTTATTGTTTTGTGCTGTACAATATAATTATGTTGTAGGCTGTAAAATAATTGCAGTATGCCGTTGTGTATAAATCAAAAAAAATGAAATCAGTTTTTAAAAATATAACTGCCGATTTTTCGGCGTCAGTGGTGGTATTGCTGGTAGCTTTACCATTGTGCCTAGGTATTGCATTGGGCTCTGGTGCACCATTATTTTCTGGCATTATTGCTGGTATTGTGGGTGGCATTGTGGTGGGTATAGTAAGCGGTTCGCAGTTGAGTGTGTCAGGTCCTGCAGCCGGTCTTACCGTAATAGTTGCAACGGCTATTTTAAAATTACAGGTGTACCAGGCATTTTTATTAGCGGTTGTAATTGCTGGTATTATACAATTGATACTGGGTTTTATTAAAGCAGGTGTTATTGGTGATTACATTCCCAACTCTGTTATTAAAGGTATGCTTGCGGCAATAGGTTTGATATTGATATTAAAACAATTGCCCCATTTGGTCGGTTACGATAAAAACTTTGGCGGTGATGAAAGTTTTGAGCAGTTGGATAAAGACAATACCTTTTCGGGTATTTTCAGCGCTTTCAATTATATCACACCATCGGCTGTGGTAATTGGTATTGTGTCACTATTATTATTAATGCTCTGGGAACAGAAATTTATCAAATCAAAAAAATGGTTACAGGTAATTCCGGGGCCTTTACTTGCAGTATTGGCTGGCACCATCATCAATGAATGTTTTAAAATATATCAACCTGAATATGCGTTGGAAGCAAAACATTTGGTAGCATTGCCCGTTGCAGCCACCGCCAATGAATTCTTTCATTTTTTCACCCTGCCTAAACTTGAATATCTGCGTAACGCCAATGTTTGGATGACTGCAGTAACCCTGGCCATTGTTGCAAGTTTAGAAACTTTGCTTGGTATTGAAGCGGTAGATAAACTGGATCCATTGAAAAGAGTAACACCACCCAACAGGGAATTAAAAGCGCAAGGAATTGGTAATATTGTAAGCGGTTTAATTGGCGGCCTGCCCATCACTTCGGTTGTGGTAAGAAGTTCAGCCAATGTTAACTCTGGTGCCAAAACAAAAATGTCGGCTATTTTACATGGTGTATTTTTACTGGTATGTGTAATGTTTGTTCCTTTTATTTTAAATAAAATTCCGCTTGCTGCATTGGCTGCGATACTTATTTTTACAGGATATAAGTTAGCAAAGGTTTCTTTGTTTAAAGAATTTTATCAAAAAGGATGGGACCAGTTTGTACCTTTTGTAGTAACCATTGCCGCCATTTTAATGACCGACCTTTTAAAAGGCATTATCATTGGCATTGCAGTTGGATTATTCTATATGATAAGAAGTAATTTCAGGTCATCGGTTCTGGTCGTCAATGATGATAATAAATTTTTATTTCGTTTGCGCAAGGATGTCTCTTTTTTAAACAAACCTATCATTAAAAGAAAACTCGAAGAGGTACCTGAAAATGCTTTTGTATTAATAGACGCTACCCGGGCTGATTTTATAGATAAGGATGTAATTGAAGAGGTTAATAATTTTATAACACATGCGCATTTAAAAAACATCAGGGTAGAAATAAAAGCCAGTCAGTTTAAAGCAGTACATTTATTATTCAACCAACAAAAAAAATTAGTAACAATATGAATGCATACGAAAAATTATTATTAGAAAACAAAGCCTGGGCACGAGAGGTAAATGAAGAAGACCCGGAGTTTTTTAAACGTTTATCTTCTATACAAAAACCAGAGTTTTTATGGATTGGCTGCAGCGACAGCCGTGTGCCTGCTGATAAAATTACCGGTACACAACCGGGCGAAATTTTTGTACACCGCAACATTGCCAACATGGTGGTACACACCGATGTAAATTTATTGAGCGTATTGGATTACGCAGTGAATCATTTGGGCGTAAGGCACGTAATTGTTTGCGGCCACTATGGCTGTGGAGGCGTAAAAGCTGCTATGGGCAACCAGGATTTTAAACCGGTTTTAAATATGTGGCTGAGAAACATAAAAGATGTGTATCACATTTATAAAGATGAATTGAATGCAATAGGTGATGATGAATTACGAACCGACAGATTAGTAGAATTGAATGTGAAGGAACAGGTAACGCACCTGGCACAAACTTCCATTATACAAAGGGCCTGGAAAAATAATAATGCCCCGCATTTACATGGCTGGGTATATGGGTTAAAAGATGGTATCATTAAACCCGTAATGGAAATGGCGCCGGGTACAGAAATTGACCCCCTGTACAAATATGAAGACCTTTAATTAATCAAATAAAGAAGCCGGGTTTTAAAAACCCGGCTTCTTTATTATAAGTAACTTATGCTTTTTGTTTAAATTTTTCTATTGCAGTTTTTGTAAAATTACTCAGTACCAAACGGCCGCTAATAGCCGCTCTTTCCTTCAATAGTTCATCCCAGTGCTCGGTGCCTTTCCAAAATGTTTTTTTCATTTCGGCCATGGCTTGCAGTGATGAATGTGATAAGGTATTTGATAAGCGATGGATAGACTCATCCATATTTTCAACGCTTTCATGTACTTCTGCAAACATGCCTTTGCGCTTGGCCCATTCTGCATTGCGCCACATGGCAGCATCAATGGCTAAGGCAGTAAAAGCTGCGGAGCCTATCTTTCTTTCAACTGCAGGGCCAACTACAAATGGGCCAATGCCGATAGCCAGTTCGCTCAATTTTAATTCCGCTTTGTCCGTAGCGATTGCATAATCCACTGCAGCTGCCAGGCCAACGCCGCCGCCAACACATTTACCCTGTATTCTTCCAATAATAAATTTTGGGCATTTGCGCATGGCATTAATTACATTGGCAAAGCCACTGAAAAATTTCAGGCCTTCAGCTTCAGTTTGTATTGCTGCCAGTTCATTAAAGCTCGCGCCACTGCAAAAGGTTTTATCGCCACCGCTTTTTAAAATAATTACTTTGGTAGTATCATGTGTTCCTGCAAAGTGAATTTCTTTTGCCAGTTCTTCCAGTATTTTTGCCGGCAACGAATTGCTTTGCGGGTGGTAAAATTCGATAGTGTTAATGCCATGTTCAATATGGCTCTTTACATAATCCTCTGTCATAAAATATTTTTGTAAAAGTTATTGATTTTTTTTCTTTACCATTGTTAAAATTGTAGCTACGCCTGTAATTTCATCTGTCTCATCAAAAAATTCCACCAGCCATTTTACTATCCCTTTTTCTATATCATCGCCTCTTTTAAAATCTTCAGGCTTTTCTATAATGCGTTTATCGTTGGGCAGTTTTTCTTTACAGGTAAAACGAATATAAACTGCTGCGCCAGGGTAAACCGGTTTTGTAAACCGTAATTCATCAATACCATAATTCAACAACACCGGGTTTATTTCATAGCTGTCAACAAACAATCCTGCTGCAATGCTCATAATAAAATAACCGTGTGCTACCTGTTGTTCAAACATGGTGCCAGTAAAATCGGTGGTTTTTATGTGAGCATAAAAATGGTCGCCGCTTAAGTCTGCAAATTTATCAATGTCTTCACTGGTGATGGTTCTCTTCTCCGTTATTATCTGGTCGCCAATTACCAGTTCTTCGAAATATTTTTTAAAAGGATGTTTGCCTGGATCTTTGCCTTTTGCATTAGGCTGATAAACATCGGTTATGGCTGTTAATGTTGTGGGCGAGCCTTGCAAAGCCGTGCGCTGCAAATAATGTTTTACGCCTCGCAAACCACCCATTTCTTCGCCGCCACCTGCACGCCCCGGGCCGCCATGCACTAGTAACGGCAATGGAGAACCGTGTCCGGTACTTTCTTTGGCACATTCATTATTCAACACTAATATTCTTCCATGATGCGAAGCTGCGCCGATTACATAATTTTTTGCGGTGGTATAATCAGCGGTAACAATGGTTGACACCAAACTTCCTTTTCCCAGTTTGCTTAAAGCAATAACATCATCCATATTTTTATAAGGCATGATAGTGCTTACCGGCCCAAAGGCTTCAATATTGTGCGGCTCAGTTGAAGTGTGTGGTGTTTGGTTCATTAATAGAATGGGAGAAAGAAAAGCGCCTTTGTTGGCATCGGCATCTATTACTGTTACACTATCTAAACTACCATACACCATTTGTGAGGTGGCTAATAATTTTTGCACCTGTTGCCTTACTTCATTGCGCTGGCTTTCTCCGGCAAGGCTGCCCATTCTTACTTTATCATTTAGTGGATTGCCAATGGTTGTTTGAGCAAGCGAGGTTGCAATAGCTTTCCATACTTCTTCTATTTTATTTTCTGGAACAAAAATCCTTCTGATGCCTGTGCATCTTTGCCCAGCTTTGAGCGTCATTTCCCTTCTCACTTCTTTTATAAAGATGTCCCATTCAGCAGTGCCGGGTGTTGCATCTTCTCCCAGCACAATGCAATTCAGGCTGTCTGCTTCCATGGTAAATGGAACGGACTCCCGCAAAATATTGGGGTTAGATTTTAGCATCAATCCCGTTGATGCACTACCCGTAAAGGTTATTACATCCTGCGAAGTAACATGGTCGAGCAAATCGCCTGCGCTGCCGCAAAGCAATTGCAACGCGCCTTTTGGTAATATTTTACTTGAAATGATTTCCCGTACAACTGCTTCGGTTAAATAACTGGTAACAGTTGCAGGCTTTACAATACAGGGCATGCCTGCCAGTAAGTTCACTGCAATTTTTTCGAGCATACCCCACACCGGAAAATTAAATGCGTTGATGTGGATGGCTACGCCTTCTTTTGGGGTAAGGATATGCACTCCCATAAAAGTATTGTGCTTGCTTAAATTATGGCTTTCGCCATCAATGCAAAACACCTGGTCAGGAAATTTTCTTCTTAATGATGCGTTCGCAAATAAATTGCCGATGCCGCCTTCAATATCTACCCAGCTATCGGCTTTTGTAGCGCCGCTTTGGTAACTGATGGCGTAAAACTTATCAAGGTGTTGCCGTAAATGCAATGCCAAGGCTTTGAGCATATTTCCTCTTGCATGAAAAGTCATGCTGCGCAACCCGGGGTTGCCTACAGTTCTGGCATATTCGGCAATGGCTTTAAAATCCAATCCCTTGGTGCTTGCTGCGCCAATTACTTCGGCCGTAACGGCATTGTATAAAAGTTGTCCATCGCCGTCACCGTTTACCCAATTACCTGTAATGTAGTTGCCGAGTTTAGTCATAATGCAAAGCCGTTTGTAATACAAATCTACAATTCAAATACCGAATAGATTTTGTAAATTTGGAGTAATAAAATTTAATGTTATGAGTGTAGCAGAGATGAAGTTAGCCGCTATAAATGAAATTAGTAAACTAACCAATGAAGCCGCTGTAAAAGAAATATTGGAGCATCTTGTAAAAATTTCTACAGCAGAAAATGCAAAATTCGATACAGATGCTTTTTTTGAAAAAGCATCCAGCAAATATGACGACGTTTTACGAAAGCTTGCCCAATAATGATTACCAAGGAAATAATTTTAAGATTACATGAACTGTCTATTTTGAAATATGGCGGTTCACAAGGAATACGTGATGAAGGACTTATGGAAAGTGCCATTGCTAGGCCTACCAAACTCTTGGAGGCGAAGATTTATACCCAACTTACTTTGAAAAAGCTGCTGCAATAGCTGAGAGTATTATAATAAATCATCCTTTTGTCGATGGTAACAAACGTACAGGATTTCTAGCGATGCTAGCTATTTTGGAAGAGGGTAACTTGGAAATTAAAATTTCCAACACAGATTTATATGATTTCACAATAAAAATATCTACCGGAGAAATAAAGTTTGATGAAATAGTAAATTGGCTAAAACAAAACACTGCTGCTCTATAAAAATCACACTAAGCCAAATTGCTTGCCATGATGCATCAAATGCTTATAATGCAATAACACCCATTCCTCAAAATTTAAAGGACCAAATACAGGATGTTGTGTTGTTTTATTTTCGTCATCTTTAAGGTAAGCAATAAACTCATTAATACTTTTTTGCAATGCACCAATAGCTTCATTCATGTTGCTGTTACGCAGCGGTAAAGCTTCTTGGCCAATTATTTCCAAAGGGGCTTTGGTATTTTCTCTAAATTCTTTATCGCTCCGTAAAAATTCTTTGAATTTGGGCAAGTGTTCTTCCGGTGTTACCAGCGGAAAATGCAATTTGCCGGAGGATACTTTAAAAAATCCGGTAACATGCTCTACCATTTGCTGGGCATTCATCTTGCCCCATTTGCCTGTTGCATCGGCAAACAGATTACTTACAAGCGGTACAAATTTATGTTCAATAAAATCAAGCTTAGCAGCATCCATACCCTTACTTTAGGTACACAATGTAAATAAAAAAAGCATCCGCCAGTTGGGGGATGCATTATAAATAATTAACGCTCTGCTTACATTCTTTCGTCAATTTCTTTGCAAAGGCAACCGAAAATATCATCTACAGTCCCTTCGCCTTTTACCAACACCACTTTATCAAAAGTCTTATAATAATCTGCAACAATAGCGGTTTTGCTGCGGTATTCAGTAATTCTTGCCCTTATTACATTTTCGTTGGTATCATCGCTTCGACCGCTGGTTTCGCCACGTTTCATCAATCTTTTTACCAATTCTTCTTCGCTTACATTTAAAGCCAGCATTATGGAAATGGAAGTCTTTTTAAGTTCCAGTAATTTATCCAGGGCTTCCGCCTGCGCAGAGGTACGGGGAAACCCGTCGAATAAAAAACCTTTTGCAGCAGGGTTAGCATCAAGTGCGGAGCTTATCATACCTATTACTACTTCATCAGGCACCAATTGCCCTTTGTCCATAATTTTCTTTGCTTCTACACCCAGCGGGGTCTGAGCGGCAATTTCGCTCCGTAATAAATCGCCGGTACTTAAGTGTTTTAGCCCGTACTTTGCAATTAGTTTTTCGCTTTGTGTTCCCTTGCCACTACCTGGCGGGCCAAATAATATTAAATTAAACATAGTTATTGTTACGTGCTACCCTTATGGGTGTAGGCAAATATAATATACCAACTTTAAATATCCTTTAACAAAGGCAAGAAACTGTTGAAAAACTTTAAGTAAACCGTTTACGTATATTTAAAACCATTAACGCTTATTAAACTAAACATGACGAAATTAATTTACATACTACTTCTTTTGATTACTGCAAGCTGTAATTTTAATACCAAGAACAAAACAAAAAATATGGATAACAACAAAACAAACAACCCCGTTTATTCCAATACCGACACCAATAAAGTAGATATTCCCAATGAAGAATGGAAGAAGATATTACCTAAAGATGTGTACGATGTGGCAAGGCAAAAAGGTACCGAAAGAGCATTTACAGGAAAATACTACCAACATAAAGAAGTAGGTACATACTACTGCTCAGTTTGCGGCAATCCGCTTTTCAACAGCAATGGCAAATTTGAAAGCAGTTGCGGCTGGCCCAGTTTTTTTGAGCCTATTACAAAAGGCAGCATCATTTATGCTCCTGATACTACTTACGGCATGAAGAGGACCGAAGTTATGTGTGGCCGTTGCAAAAGTCATTTAGGCCATGTTTTTGAAGATGGCCCACCGCCAACAGGATTGCGTTATTGCATCAATTCTGTAATTCTTGATTTTGAAAAGGCAAAGAGTGCCGCTGATGCGTATGATAAAAAACAAAAATAAAAATTGAGTTCAGGTATAAAAATAAAATGGTGGAGATTTTCTCCACCATTTTATTTTTAATTTCTTTTCAACAAAATCTTTCGTTGCGAAAAATCATAAGCAGCATCAATAAACTGCAGCATTTTGGCAAAATCTTCTTTCTTAATTTTTGTTTGCTTATATATTTTTTTGATATTTAATTTCAGCACATTGCCTTCAATAGTTGCTTTGGTAATAAAAGCGCCCACTTCGTTTTCTACACTTTGGTTTAAATCTGCAAGGCCTTTTACGGTAAAGCCAGCAGGAATGGTATAACTGATATCCCAACCCAAGGTATGCGGATAACGAACATCCACATCATATATTCTTTGCCTGTCTTCGGGCTTTACCTGATATTGGCCACCCATTAGCAAGGGCACGTTTACCAAATAATTTTTACCGGCTTTTCTGGTAAGGTCGCCCAATACAAATTTCTCTGTGTATTTTAATTCCTGCTTATTGAAAGTCCTGCCATCAGTTAACAAAGTAAAATTATCATAGCTCACTACATTGCTGTATTGGCTTTGCAATTGCTGTTTCATGTACAGCGGCTTGCGCTTCTTAAATTCTTCTTTTCTTGCAAAAATCAAACGGTCTATTTCATCTCTTTTTTTATCTGGATACAAATCCAGGTCATTGTCGCCAAAATAAGCCAGGAAATCTGCATCGTACACATTGGTATAAATAAGGGCAGCGCCTTCATTATCATGCTTGGATATACCTTTTAGCAATGTAGTGGAAGTGATATTTGTCTTTTCCAGATTTTCATCCATTGACGCTTCAATAATAGTATTGTCATAATTTTCTTCGGGTGTGGTTGTAGGTAAGGAAATTGGTGTAGCCGTTGGATTTTTGCCGATTGTAACGGTAAAGGCTTGATTACCTATATAATCATCTTTAACATCAAAAGGATTTGAATTAGCCGTAAAATCAAATATATATTTATCTTTTGCTTTTACCAGCCATTCCAGTTCGGTACCAAAAATTACATTGCCCATTTCGGTAATGCTGTTATCGGTAGTAATAATTAACTCTGCAGGTATATTTTTCTTTTTTAATTTTTCAAGCATTACGTAAGCAAAAAACTGGCTGCCTAAACGTTTACCGTACAAACCATTAGTGTGGCGTAAAATATAATATACCCTTTTAATAAAATCTTCATCTTTTAAATCATATGCTTCACCTTTGCGTAACAAATATTCGGTTTGGCTTAAAAGGCCGGTGGTATAAGCAGCCAAAAGGTTATCCTGTGTTAATTTTCTTCCGCTGCTGGCATCCATTTTTTCATAAATTCCATTTACTTTTTTTGCCAGTTCATCAGGAGTAATTGATTTTTTTAATTCGCCCCTGTCGCTGATGAACAAATCCTGTGCGTCATTATTTTTTGAATAGATAATCTGGAATTTTGTCATGGGCAGTACCATGTATTCATTTACCCAGCGGGTATCTTTTACTTTTTCTCTATCATTATCTTCCCAGGTAAATGTTTTATAACCGCCAGATGAACCTTCTTTAAAATCAGGTGCGCCATTAATAGATTTGCTGTTCACAAAACTTTTTTCATCGGTATTAATTTCAAATTTCTGGCTTACAACCGGGTAGCCTCTGCTGCATAAATAATATATGGGATCAAACTCCAGCGAATTCATTTTAGCAACATCATTATCATTGAACACAGTGCTGGCATAATCTATTATATCGCCGGGTTCTAAATTGGAAACCGCCAGTTTAAAATAAATATTTTCACTTTTTGTTTTATTCTTGATGGTGCTTTGTTTTTCAAAATAAGGTGTAAAGGTTCCCGGCACATCGTCATTGTCTTCAACCAGTACTGCAGTTAATAAAGAAACCGTATCTACCGAACCGTCGGCTTTTATGATATGCAAGGCAAAGCCATCGTTATCATGTCCTCTTCTAAAATAAAATTCCGAAAAGCTGTTTACACCATCTTTATCGAGCAATTTTATTTTGCGGTGTGTTGTTTCATATACATTCAATTTATCTGTGCCAGAGTTTTTATCAAACACAAATTTTGTTTTTTGTGCAATGATAACACCTGAATAGCCTTTCCATTTATCAGGAATTTGATTGCTGCTAAATGCCGGATCCTGTTCTTTCCAAACCGCATCCATATTGGCTTGCAGTTTATTGGCAAGGTCTTCTTTTATCGTTTGTGCAAATGCTGCTGTATTTATTAAAACAGCCAGCAATAAAAATTTTATATTGATGAATTGTTTTTTCATTATTGTTTTTTTACAGGGGTTTTAGCTGGGATTACTTTTTTTACAGGCGCTTTAACAGGTATTGTTTTTGCCGGTGTTGCTGGCGTTTCTTTAGGTGCAACATAATTAGGGTCTTTTTCTACCAGCACAATGTTGTTATTAAAATCTTTAAGCTTTTTTAAAAATTCAGTCCAGTTTTTAAAATCATCTTTTTTTATTGTTCCTGTTTTTATGGCCAGCGATTTTTTTAAAATTATCTTATTGCCCTGTTGTGTATAACTGCCATTAAAACCATAATCAGTTGCCTGTTGTGTAAATGCCTCTGGCAAATCTTTTACCTTGTAACCACCAGGCAGGGTTAGTTCAATCTCGTCTTCTGCGGTGTACAAGCTGTTAAATTCATAAGGATTTACTCTTTTATCATCGGGCATAAAAGCACTTAATTTTCTTGGGAAGAAATCTATACCGGCGTACACTTCTTTATCATCACGGATGATATTGTTGCTTAAATCAATATCGCCTTCTATTACTACAGGAATTTCTCTGTTGGTTAAGTCAGATGTTTTTACATTGGTAGCCGTTAAATTATCATTGCCAAATTCCAGCATTTTTTGCAGCACTTCTTTTTTACGGTCTGTTGGCAGGTCTTGAAAATATTGATGAAAGCTGGTTCTCTCTTCTCCACTAAAGGTAACTTTTAAATGGCCCTTTAAAATATTATCATTTAAACTAAAAGATGCCTGGGTTAAAATTTTGTTTTGGCCAATATCAGCAACAGGGACTTTTATTATTTCGTGGTTTTCGCCTTTGCTTACCAATGCTTCTTTGCCTTGTATGCGATAGGCATATTCGCCAATGGGCACATAGTTTTCTGTAGCATCTAAAAAATAGGTTTTGCCACCAATGAAAACTGTAGATATACAATGGTTATCTACACACAAAGAAGGAATGGCATAAGTGTATGGTAAATGTTTGGTGCCTATCCAGGTCATATGTGCGTCTAACCCTGCCAGTTTCAGCATTTCGGTAACCAGGTTGGCCATACCTTTACAATCGCCATATTTATTTTTAAAAACATCCTGGCAAGTTTGTGGTACAAAACCTGCATAACCATCTTCAAAAGCTATGTAGCGGATATTGTCCTGCACCCAATAAAAAATAGATTTTGCCTTATCCATTTCGGTAGCTTTTCCCCTTACCAACTCATCTACTTTTGGTTTTAAAGCAGATGTTTGATTGTCTGCTTTTTTATATAAATACTGATACCATTTATACAGGTCGCCGGCATTTTCAAATCCTTTTTGCTGTGCGCCATCTGCTGTAAATGATTTTATCAATACAATAATATGCGGATAAGTATAACCGATAGGTAAAGCATTTTCTTCACTTGCAAACGGCGCAAGGTCGGTCATCTTAAAGGTGTATACCGTTTTTTTGCCTTCGGTTTCGGTTGATTTTATAATCTTGTATCCTGCAAAATTCATTTCTCTAAAGTCCAGCTGAATTTCGGGCGGCACCCTGAAGCGGATGATTTTTTCAGATGTAGCGTACTGGCTATGGAACATTACACGGGTTAAATAGCGGGCATCAAAAATTTGCTTTTCCACTTCCACCATGGCACCCATGCCCATTTTAGGGATAATGATGTTAAAATATTTTACCCTGCTGTCATCGTAAAAAATATCGCCGGAAGTGGCCGATTTATCAATGGGTTTGTTCTTTGATGTGTAATTGACAAACGAATTGTTCGTTTTGTAGTACTGTTTTATCCTGGTAATGGCTGAGAACTTATTATAAAACTCGCCATACTGTACCATGGTGGCTTCCCGTAAAGAAATGAATTGCACCCTTTGGTTCATTAAAGCGGTAACAACCGGGCCATTTCCATCGCCTTTGCCAACGGCAAAATCGTATTCTTCCACATCAGAAACCACGGCCGATCTTTCATCCGGGTATTTTCTTTTTAAGCGGTAGGCTGTTGATTCATCATCGTCATTTACTACCTGCGCTTTGCTGTTGGGCGATAAAAATAGCATCGCTACCAGGAGTACCAGAAGTCTTCTTTGCATATAGGTTATTTGGGTTTACATAATGAAAATAAAGAATTATGCTAATACAGCAACAAATTTTTAAATTAAGTAATTTAACGCTCAAGCCTGCTCAATATTGTAAATTGTTTATAAGTGAAGCAAATTAAAAGTAACTATTAATGATATGTCAATTATTGCTGTTTTTGTTTTACCCGTCTATTAAATTTACTTTTGCAGCTTACTAATTGTAAGGATATGAGTTCAAGCAAATTAAGCCAGCTGGCAGAAACTTTAATAGGGTCAGAAATTGTAAGCCTGGGTGCCGAGATAAAAGAGAAAATAAAACAGGGTAATAAAATTTATAATTATACAATAGGAGATTTTGATGCCAGCATTTTTCCTATTCCGCAAGAGTTGGAGAATGAAATTATTGATGCTTATAAGCATCATCACACCACTTATCCGCCAGCTGATGGCATTGCCGAATTACGTGAAGCGGTATCGCATTTTATTGCTCAAAGAGAAGGTTTGCAATATAGCCCCAACGAAATATTGATTACTGCTGGTGGCAGGCCGCTTATTTACGCTGCCTTCAGGGCTATTGTTGATAAGGGAGATAAAGTAATTTATCCGGTACCAAGCTGGAACAATAACCACTATGCACATTTTACCGAAGCCGAGCATGTATTGATTGAAAGCAGGCTGGAAAATAATTTTATGCCGACTGCAGCAGATATTAAACCACATATTAAAGGCGCTGCACTATTAGCTTTATGTTCTCCGTTAAACCCAACCGGTACCACCTTTACTAAAAGCGAATTATCTGCTATTTGCGATTTGGTAATTGCAGAAAATGAACAGCGTGGAGAAGAAGAAAAAAAGTTATACTTATTGTATGACCAGATATACTGGACATTAACTTTTGGCGATACTCAACATTACAATCCGGTTTCCATCAACCCAAAAATGAAAGCATACACCGTTTTTATTGATGGTATCAGTAAGGCATTTGCTTCAACGGGTGTAAGGGTTGGCTGGAGCCTTGGGCCTGCCCATCTTATCAATAAAATGAAAGCTATTAACAGCCACGTTGGCGCGTGGGCGCCAATGGCAGAGCAAAAAGCTTTAGCCAATTATCTAAGGCAGACAGAAAATATCAACACTTATTTTACAAAATTTAAAGCAGCCATTGAGGAGCGCCTGCACTGCATTTACAATGGTTTTATTGCATTAAAAAATGCTGGTTTTGCTGTGGATGCCGTTGCACCACAGGCTGCCATTTATCTTACTGTACAAATAAATTTAGTGGGTAAAAAAACTGCCGAAGGAAAAGTATTGGAAACCCAAAGTGAAGTAACCGGCTATATTTTAAATGAAGCTAAGATTGCGATTGTGCCTTTTTATGCCTTTGGTGCAAGTAAAAACAGCGCATGGTACCGCTTAAGTGTGGGTACCTGTAAAATTGAAGAAGTAGATGAAATGCTTGGGAAACTGAAAAATGCTTTAAGCAGATTAAGTTAAATCAATTTTTACAATTTAAAAATACAAAAGGCTTCAACGACCTGTTGCGAAGGATTTCTCTTAATTGATGCGGCGCATTAAAAATTTTGTATTTGTTTACATCAATTACTTCGTGGGCCGTAACGATGTTGTCTGGATTTTCAACCGTATACAACATCTCGTGAAGTAATTCTACTTCATGTTCTATTGCCTGGGGAGTCATTAACTCCTGGTTGAACAGTACTAATAAATCCCGGTTAGAGTTGTTCATAAGTGAAATTGGTGGGGGTTCTATCCTATTTACATTCAACGCCTCAATAACCTATAAATCCTGTTTTTGCCGGGCAACCGCATTGTCCTTTTTTTGAAGAAGTGCAACCGATAAATACCAAACAAACAGCTAATGCAAATAGTATTGTGATTTTAAATAGTTTTTTCATCTGCTTAGATTAATAAAGTTAAACTATTTTCACAATTATTTATTGTTTAATTAAAATGGAATTTGAAAAAATTAACATAAATCAACGTAAACAACGAGTGCTGATTGCTCCATTAGATTGGGGGCTTGGCCATGCCACACGTTGTATTCCAATTATTTATGCCCTGATAAGCCTGAATTTTGAGGTCATAATTGCCGTTGACGGACCCATTAAAAATTTATTAAAAAAGGAGTTTCCCGATGTGGTTTTTACGCACTTAAAAGGCTATAAGATCCGCTACAGCAGGCAAAAATCTTGGCTGCCCGTAAAATTACTATCCCAGTTCCCAAAGCTTTTATGGCGTATTTACAGGGAACATCAACAGCTAAAAGCCATCATTTCAGCTCATAAAATTGATGTGGTAATTTCAGATAACCGGCTTGGGCTATACAGTACCGTTATCCCATCGGTTTATATCACCCATCAGTTAAAAATAAAAACAGGTAATGCTTTTAGTGAAAGGCTGGCGCAAAAAATACACTATTTCTTTATCAATAAATATACTGCTTGCTGGGTGCCCGATAATGAATCGGAAAATAACCTTGCCGGAGAATTATCTCATCCTTTAAAAAAACCTGCTGTACCTGTAAAATATCTTGGTCCATTATCCAGGTTTGAAAAGATTGAAACTCAAAAAAAATACGATGTGCTTGTATTGCTTTCGGGGCCTGAGCCGCAACGAACCATATTTGAAAACTTATTGCAAGAAGAATTAAAAAAATTTACCGGAACAGTTTTATTGGTAATAGGATTGCCTGAAGCCGCAGAAAACAATTCGGTTGCAGATGCTTCAAACAAAATAACTGTGGTTAATCACCTTGCAGCAGGCGATTTAAATAAAGCTATCCAACAGGCCAAATTGGTAATTTGCAGAAGCGGATATACTACAATAATGGATCTTATAAAACTGCAACAAAAAGCTGTGCTTGTACCTACACCGGGCCAAACAGAACAGGAATATCTTGCGAAATATTTGATGGAGAAAAAATTATTTTTTGCAATGCCGCAAAACAATTTTTCTTTAGCCACTGCCTTAGAAAATGCTTTCAATTACCCTTTTGTAAATATTACAATTGAACAGGGAGAGTACAAGAAAGTAATTACTGCATTTGCAGATGAACTTAAAACCGTTTAATACCACAAGTATTTATATCCCCTGGTTATTTTTTTTATGTCGATGGCCGCAGTATAATATGTAGCATACCATTGATCTGAAAGATATAAACTTTCCATAGGCAGATCATTTACCTGCTTTGGCAATGCAGTAGAAGTAAGCACTCCTTTTTTTATAACCGGAAGTTTACCTGCTGGGGAAGCGTAACCTATCCATGTTTTTTGCCTTGCTAAAACCGCAAAAACATTTTTAAAAAAAATGAGCGGTTTTTTTTGCAGGATAAAATGTATAGGAAAACTAATTAAAAAGATAAGGGCTATTACAACATCAACTATGTTTTTGTTTCTTTTATTTAACGGGTTGGCAATGGTATATTTTTCCACAGCAACATATTCTCCTGTTATATCTTTATTATTACTGCCTACAATACTAAAGCTGCCCGAAGCATGGAATTTATTACTAACATTAATGGATAACTGCTGTATAGTTGTAATTATTTCTTTAAAACTCAATCCGTCTTCACAAAAAATAATCTCTTTTACCGGGTACATTGTAATAAGGTGGTTCAATTGATCAATATTTCCCAATGCAGCTCCTGTGCCTGTTAAGTTATTGTTTACCCTACCCAAAACTTTTTCGGGCATACCCGATTTTTGCATCAGTTCGGTAACAGTCATAAAATCTTTTTCCGATGCAACAACAATGGTTTGCCTGTACCCTGCGTCGTCTGCTACATTATTTAATAATTTCCATTGTATAAATAACCTACGCAGTATTGTCATTACAATAAAACCCATCAGTATTCCAAAAATTAAAATGCCTCTTGAAAACCGCACCGTTTCGGGTAGCAAGCCATAACAACTTAACAGTACCAACGCCGCCATTATTGTTGATCTGTTAAGCTGCGATTGTTTATATCCTTTATCATATAAACCTGAATAATATGCTACGGTTAAAAACACCACAGTAAAAATGGGAAAGGCAATACTAAGCATGTTGGGAGAGTAATTAACCTCCTGCCTGATATAAGTACTCCACAAATATTTGATACACCAAAAGCTGGTAAAAATAATTGCAGCATCTAAAAGCGGCAATCCAATTATTTTAAAAAACTTTGCAATCAAAGACAGTGTGGCTCTTAAGAAAATGCCGGTTTGTATCAATGCATTAAAAATACCGGCACGGCTGCCGCTATAATGTTTTTTTACAAACAAACTCATGGCTTTGTAAAACATCCGTATATAATTCAGGCTGCCTTTTTTAGTACTTTCCCCTTTAAAATGTATGATGGTGCTTTGGGCAAAATAATAATTTTTATAGCCGGCTTTCTGTATACGGTAGCTTAAGTCAACATCTTCGCCGTACATAAAAAAGGTTTCGTCAAAGCTGCCTGTTTTATCCAGCACTTTTTTGGGCACCATCATATAAGCGCCGGCTAAAACATCTACTTCATGGTTTTCTTTTTCTGATAAATTTCCCAGGTGATATCTTGAAAAAATTTTGGAACGGGGAAACAATTTTGTAAGCCCCGATAATTTGTATAAAGATGTAAGTGGAGACGGAAAAGACCTTTTGCTTTCTTTTAAAAATTTTCCCGAGCCGTCAATCATGCGTATTCCCAATGCACCAGCTTGTTGGTTAGTTTCAAAAAAGCGGATGCAGTTTTCAAAACAATCTTCGGGTACAATGGTATCGGGGTTTAAAAAAAGTATGTATTCACCAGTTGCCTGTTGCAATGCCAGGTTATTGGCTTTTGCAAAACCTATATTATCAGTATTCCATATAAAATTTACATCGGTAAACCGTGGCAAAAGATATTCCCTGCTTCCATCAGTTGAATTATTATCTACCACAATAATTTCAACAGCCAGATTTTTACTGGCTTTTAAAACAGCGTAAAGGCACTGCTCTAAAAAGTATTTTACGTTAAAATTTACTATAATGATGGATAATTGCAATGCAGGCAAATTTTTAATACATAATGAACTGCGAATGTAAACAATAACACAAACACATTCTATATTGAACGCTCAAAATCCAATATTATAATGTGTTCTTAACGCTCTGCTCGTGCCGTATCAAATTATTGGGATCGTACTTATTTTTTATCTGCTGTAATCTTTTGTAATTATTGCCATAGTATAAAGCATCCCAGTTTTTAAAATTGATATCGGGATAATTTCTATACTGTGTATGAATACCATTGGCAGTAAATATATTTTGTACTTCTTGAAATTTGTTCAGCAGCCTTGCACTTTGTTTTTCAGTCTCCCAATAGGTTTGCAATTCGGAAAAATAAATATAGGCCCGGTGAGCAAATGCAGCGCCAGCCTCTGCTTGGGCGTTTTGGATATTTCCACCCAAAGTATTTACCTGGTAAATCATGCCGGGTGTTGCAAGTACCGTATCAATGGCTTTATCTATACAGCCATCAATATCGGTAAAGCTTTTATACAATCCTGCCGAAGCATTTTTGAAAAACATGGGTTCTTTCCTGCCATAAAAAACTTTTAAGGCAGTTGCCAATTGCTGTGGTTTTGCTTTTGTTGTTTTTGCAGATACAGCAGAAAGCCCGGTAATGGCTTTCTGAATTTCCGGTGTTTGTTTTCCGGTATTGGTCAATAAAATATATACCGTTTTTCCATTCAATACATAGGCAGAAAAACAATCAGGCGGTAGTGTTGCAGACACTTCAAACCATTTTTGCAATATTGTTTTTGCCTTTGCCGTATTTACTTTATAAGTTTTAAACCTAAAGCTCTGCAGGGCCGCAGGCGCTTTGTGTGTTTTAAATTTTAAAGAAGTTACCACACCAAAATTTCCATTACCACCGCCCCTGCAGGCCCACAACAATTCTTTATCATCTTTGGAATTTCTTATCACACCATTGCCATCTACCATCGTTACCTCTATCAGACTATCGCAGGCAAGGCCAAATTTGCGTGCCAGCAAACCATAGCCGCCACCCAATACCAAACCTCCAATACCCACGCTCCCACAGGAGCCTCCGGGGATAATTCTTCCTTTGGGTAAAATGGTATCATATAAATCGGAGAGTTTGCAGCCAGGTTCAATTGTTATTGTTTCATTATCAACCCATGCCACTTTATTCAACTCAGAAAGATTGATTACCATACCACCGTTATTGCATGAAAAACCTTCCATGCAATGGCCGCCACTTTTTATGGCAACAGGCAAATTATTTTGCTTTGCATATTGAATAGCTTCTGCAACCCCGGCAGTATTTTTACACAACGCAATTACCAATGGATATTTATCTATGCGTTTGTTAAATCCTTTGCGTAAGGTTTCGTATTGGGGTGTTCCTTTTTTAAAGTACAGTACATTATCTGCAAAGCCCATTTTTGTTCCGGCCAAAATATGCGGCGGTTTTAACATAAAGCCGAGATTGGTTAACATCGCCAGTTTTAAAAATTGCTTTCTTTCCATAGTCAAAATTATACCTGCTAAATATCGGCAATAAAATCAAATCCTTATTGATGTAATAGAAATATTGGGTAAATAACAATTCCAAAATCATAAATCCAATATCGAAGTTTATCTTTGCAGCATGATAAAAACAATATTATTAGAGGCAGTAGCGGCAGGAGGAAAAGAATTACAGCGATTTTTTAACGGTGAATTTAAAATTACTAATAAAGAAGGCATCAATAATCCAGTTACCGAAGCCGACCATGCAGCTGAAAAAGCCATCATCGATATCATACAAAAAAATTATCCCGACCATTTTATTTTGAGTGAAGAAACCGGCGAAATAGTTACCGACAGCCAGTACAAATGGATCATCGACCCCATTGATGGCACCATCAACTTTGCAAACGGTATTCCAATTTGCTGCGTAAGTATTGGAGTAGAAAAAGCTGGAGAAGTAATAATGGGTGCAGTATATGCACCAATATTAAACGAGCTGTATGTTGCAGAAAAAGGAGCGGGCGCTACATTAAACGGCAAAAAAATTACTGTCGGCAATAAGACAGAAGTGGTGAACAGTTGCCTGGTTACAGGTTTTCCTTACACTTATTTAGATGCCCCCAATGGACCTTTACAAATATTTGAAACATTGATACGAAAAGGAATTCCCGTACGCAGGCTCGGCAGTGCAGCCATTGATTTGTGTTGGGTAGCCGCAGGCAGGTTCGATGGTTTTTACGAACATAAACTTTCGGCATGGGACAGTGCAGCGGGATATTTAATGGTTGAAGAAGCCGGTGGAAAAGTAACAGATTTTGAAGGCAAAAAATACTCACCATATCAACCGCATATTCTGGCAACAAACGGGCACATACACAACGAAATGTTAGATATTGTGAATGGCAAAAAAGAAATTTAAAAAAACAATTGCATTTTATCCGTGTTCACCTGTGTAGCCTGTGGCAAACCCTCCGCAGGCAAAAGCCAATATAAAATCTGAAATTTGTATTTATGGAAGAAAGAATTGAAATAGCATCTCTTGGCGAATTTGGTTTAATAGATCATCTTACCCAAAACAATGAATTAAAAAATGCTTCCACTATTTTAAGTGTGGGAGACGATGCTGCCGTAATAGACCATTTTGGCAGGCAGACTGTTATCAGTACAGATTTATTATTAGAAGGTATACACTTTGACTTGAGTTATACACCCTTAAAACATTTGGGTTATAAAGCTGTAGTTGTAAACCTTAGTGATATCTACGCCATGAATGCAACGCCAACACAAATTGTAATCAGTATTGGCATCAGCAATAAATTTAGTGTGCAGGCACTTGATGAATTTTACGAAGGCGTTTATGCAGCCTGTAAGGAATATGAAGTGGATTTGGTTGGCGGCGATACCACTACCAGCCAGCGTGGTTTTGTCATCAGCATTACTGCTATTGGTGAAGTAGCACCAGATAGTTATGTAACACGAAGCGGCGCAAAAGTAAACGACCTTATTTGCGTAAGCGGTGATTTAGGCGGCGCATTTTTAGGCCTTACTTTATTGGAAAGAGAAAAGAAGATTTTTGAAAGTACCGGTGCTCAACCTGACCTTGAAGGACAGACTTATATAGTTGGCCGACTATTAAAACCCGAAGCAAGAAAAGATGTGATTGAATATTTTGCCGCACAAAACATTATGCCCACCAGTATGATGGATATCAGCGATGGCATCAGCAGCGAAATGCTGCACATTTGCAAACAAAGCAATGTAGGCTGTGTATTGTACGAAGATAAACTACCGATAAACGAAGACAGTAAAGCTTTTGCTTATAAATTAGAACTGGACCCTACTGCGTGTGCGCTTAGCGGCGGTGAAGATTATGAATTGTTATTTACCGTATCGCAAGCCGATTATGAAAAAGTTAATGCCAATAATGGTTTAAGTATTATTGGGTATATTACCGAAAAATCCGAAGGGCAACATATTATTACCCGTGGTGGAAACAAATATGAATTAGTTGCACAAGGGTGGAATCATTTGAAGAAATGAGGTTAATTCCTGCAACCATATTTATCTTTTTTGCCGTTGTGCTGAGCAGTTGCTCGGTTACAAAAACACCTTATTCCCCCAATAAAAAATATTCCAAACAAGTTTTACAAAAAGATTTTGCCCTACTTAAAAATATTTTAGAAACCAAACATCCATCGCTTTACTGGTACACCAGCAAGGATAGCATGGATATGTATTTCGCAAAATTTTATAATGCCATTGAAGATAGCATGACCGAACTGCAGTTTGGCTGGAAAATTATTGCACCACTTACCGATAAAATACATTGCGGGCACACCAGCTTTGGCATGAGCAAGGCATACAATAAATGGGTAGAACACAAACTGCTTCCCACGTTACCTTTGTTTATGAAAGTGTGGAATGATACCATGGTAATAACAGGCTACCTTAACCGAAGAGATTCTATTTTAAAACGAGGCACAATAATTAAAAGCATCAATGGTTTAAACACCAGCCAACTTACCGGTATTATGTTTAATTACATGACCGAAGATGGCAGTGCCAACAATGTAAATTATATCAGGCTAAGCAGCAATTTTCCTTATTACCACCGCAATATTTTGGGCTTAAGCAGGGTGTATACCGTAAACTATTTAGACAGCGCCAATAATGAACAATCTATAAAAGTTCCGTTATTTGATCCGCCAAAAGATACCAGCAAAAGAGCAAGGATTGCCCAGTTTATACCCAAAACTATAAAACAAAAAAAGAAAGAAGGTTTACAAAATATTCGTTCCCTTGCCATTGATACGGCAAACAGTACCGCACTGATTACTTTAAATACTTTTTCAACCGGAAAGCTGCGTAAGTTTTTCAGGCAAACATTCCGTTACATAAAAAAAGCTGGCATTACCAACACCATACTCGATATCAGGAGCAATGGGGGCGGTAAAATTAATTTGTCAACACTGTTAACTAAGTATGTAACTCGTCAACCGTTTAAAGTGGCCGATTCTTCTTTTGCAGTTACAAAATCTTTGCGCCCTTATTCAAAATATATAAAAGGAAAATTTTTAAATAACCTTGGGCTTTTCTTCTTAACAAAAAAGAAAAAAGATGGTATGTACCATTTTAATATGTGGGAGAAAAAGCTTTATCACCCCAAAACAAAAAACCATTATGAAGGCGATTTGTATGTGTTGATAAACGGGCAAACATTTTCTGCCTCTGCCTTATTTTGTAATGCTATAAAGGGCCAACCCGGTATTACAATAGTTGGTGAAGAAGCTGGTGGCGGCTGGTACGGTAACAACGGCATTATGATCCCCGATATTACATTACCCAATACACATTTAAGGGTTCGCTTGCCTTTGTTTAGGTTGGTGCAATATCATCATGTGCCAAAAGATGGGCATGGTGTAATGCCAGATATTTATATTGGCACCAGCTATGATGCATTGATAAAAGGCTACGATAAAAAAATGCAAGTGGTGATGGATATGATAAAGGGGAAGAAAGGGAATTAAGCCCTTCGACTACGCTCAGGATATAAATTACAGTATTGTAAAATCATCCGCATCATTCAAAAACGGAAATTTCGTTCTCACTTCATTCAGCTTTTCTTTAGATAATGTGATGGTATTTACATCTTCTTCATCTGCCATGTGATACAATACTTGTCCTAATGGATCTATCACTAATGTGTTGCCGCTGTAATGAATATTTTTTGCATCATCGCCTACCCGGTTTACACCAACCACATAACATTGATTTTCTATTGCCCGTGCACACAATAAAGTTTTCCAGGCGTGGTTACGGCGTTCGGGCCAGTTGGCAACGTAAATTAACAGGTCATATTCTGCAATGCCGTCTTCTGGTTTTTGTCTTGCCCATATAGGAAAACGCAAATCATAACAAACCTGTAAATTTATTTTCCAGCCTTTTACAGATGCAATCAAACGCTTGTTGCCTGCGCTGTAATGCTGGTCTTCTTCCCCATAAGCAAATAAATGGCGCTTATCATAATAACCATATTGGCCATTGGGCAGCATCCATACCAGGCGGTTGTAAAATTTATCGGCTTGCTTTATAATTACGCTGCCAGTTAAAACAATACCATTTTTATTGCTTACTGTTTTCATCCACTCTATCGTTTCGCCTTCCATTGTTTCGGCAAGCGCTTGGGCATTCATGCTAAAACCGGTCGTAAACATTTCGGGCAGCACAACTATTTCAGTTGTCTGTTCTATGCTGTCTATCTTTTGTTGCAGCATTTGCATGTTGGCCTCTTTATCTTCCCAAATTAAATTGCTTTGTATGGTGGTAATGGTTAGTGTAGACATGGTGTTGCACTTTTGTTTTATTTCTAAAACCTATATTATTTAAAATATCGAATGTACGAATATCAGATGTCTTTATTGGTTAACGATATTGGCCATTTATATATTTACCAGTTTCAATTGGTTTACTTAAAATGTGTCAATCTATTCACAGCTTCTTCCAGTGTGGCTTCCTTTTTAGCAAAACAGAAACGCAACACTTTATTGTCCGTTGGTTGTTTATAAAAAACAGAAACCGGGATTGTCGCCACGCCATATTCTTTGGTAATGCGAATAGCCAATTCTTTTTCGCTTTCATCAGTTATACCATCATAACTATACAATTGAAAATAACTACCGTGAGAGGGCAGCGCCTTAAAGTTGGTTTGCGACATCAGGTTAGCAAAATAATCCCTCTTGTGTTGTATAAAACTACCAAGCTGCAAGTACTTTTGTTTTTGTTGTAAAAATTCAGCCAATGCAAATTGTACTGCACTGTTACAGCTAAAGCAATTGAACTGGTGTATCTTCCTAAACTCTGCCATCATTGCTGCAGGCGCTGCACAATACCCAATTTTCCAACCGGTGCAGTGATAGGTTTTTCCAAAAGAAAAACAAACAAAACTTCTTTCTAAAAGATCGGGATAGCGCAGCATGCTTTGATGTTGCAGACCATCAAATATCAAGTGTTCATACACTTCATCACTTAAAATAAAAATGCCTGTGCCTTTTACAATGGCTCTTAATTGTGCAATATCATTTTCGCTTAACACACTTCCCGTTGGGTTGTGCGGCGTGTTAAGCATAATCATTTTTGTTTTGGAAGATATTTTTTGCCTCACTAATTCCCAATCAATTTTATATTCAGGAAATGTGAGCGGAATTAAAACAGGTATAGCGCCATTAATTTCTATTGTAGGAATATAACTGTCGTAAGCTGGTTCAAAAACAATTACTTGGTCACCGGGTTGCAGCACAGTAGTAAGTGCAGTAAAAATGGCGTAGGTGCCGCCGGGTGTAATCGTAATTTCTGCTTCGGGGTTAACATCGGTGTTATATAAGAATTGAATTTTTTGGGCTATCCGTTCCCTTAACAACATCAAACCATTCATGTGTACATATTGATTGTGGCCTTTTTGCATGGCTGTGTTTACCAGCCCTATCAACTCTTCGTCCATCATAAAGTCGGGAAAGCCCTGGCCAAGATTGATGGCGTTGTGCTCAGCAGCAAGCACACTCATTACCGTAAAAATGGTAGTGCCTGAATTGGGTTGCTTGCTATGTATATTTGGTGACAATAAGCGGAGTTTTTAGCCACAGATTACACAAATTGCACAGAAAGAAACAGCTCGAAAAGAATATAATTTGTGTAATCTGTGGCGGATTCTTTTACAAAAATTTATCGCCTTTGCTGCGTTTTATTTCTGCAACATATTCTTTAATTTCCTGCTCCCTGTCTTTTCTGCAGATCATTAATACATCTTTGGTATCTACCACAATAAAATCATCAAGTCCCTGGAGCAATACCAGTTTTTTATTATCGGCATGCACCATATTTTTGGTAGCGTCTATCACTACTACGTTATCACCTGCCACTGCATTTTCCAAATAATCTTTGCTTAAATTTTCATAAGCGCTGCCCCAGGTTCCCAAATCGCTCCAACCAAATGAAGATGGAATAATGTACACATTATCCGCTTTTTCCATAATGCCATAATCAATAGAAATATTTACACATTGCGGATAAATTCTGTCAATAGCTTCTTTTTCGCCGGCGGTATTAAAGTTTGTTTTTTCTGCTTCAAACAATTCATTCAACTCTGGTAATAATTTTTCAAAAGCTGCAACAATATTTTTTACCTGCCACACAAATATGCCTGCGTTCCATAAAAAATCGCCGCTTGCAATAAATGTTTTGGCCAGTTCAAGGTCAGGCTTTTCAGTAAAGGTTTTTACTTTATATACATTTTCGCTTACCGTTTGTGGCTCGTATTGAATATAGCCGTAACCAGTATTGGGGTGCGTTGGTTTTATGCCCAAGGTTACCAATGCTTTAATATTAGCAGTAAAATTCAATGCATCTAAACAAATATTTTTAAAATTTTCGGGTTCTAATATAATATGATCTGCGGGTGCACAAATTAAATTAGCCTCTGGATTTAAATGCAACAGCTTATGAGAAACATAAGCCACACATGGTGCTGTATTTTTACGGGAAGGTTCACACAAAATATTTTCTACAGGTATTTCGGGCAATTGTTTGGCAACAATATTTTTATATTGTTCCGATGTTACCACATAAATATTTTCTACGGGTATAAATTTTGCAAACCGGTCAAATGTACCCTGTATAAGGGTTCGGCCAATATTCAAAATATCTAAAAACTGCTTGGGGAAATCGGTACGGCTCATGGGCCAAAACCTGCTGCCAATGCCGCCGGCCATTATTGCTACGTAATTATTCTTATTCATGGTATAAGTTTAAATGATGCCTTCTCGTATCAAATCGTGTATATGAATTACTCCGCCATATATTTTGCCGTCTATAACAACCAACTGGCTGATATTATTGGTTCTTAAAATATCCAAAGCTTCAGTTGCCAATGCATCTGCAGCAATTGATTTTGGGTTTTTGCCCATTATGTCACTAGCAGTTAGCCCTGTAAAATCATTCGTTGCTTCCAGCATCCTTCTTAAATCGCCATCTGTAATAATACCTTGTACAATATTATCTTTATCTACTACCACTGCGGTGCCTAAACGCTTTTTGGTCATCTCTACAATTACTTCTTTCAATGTTGCCCCGGGCAATACTGTTGGTTTTTCATTTTGAGCAGACAGGTCACTAACACGCAAATATAATTTTTTACCCAACATACCACCAGGGTGAAATTTTGCAAAATCTTTACTATTAAAACCTTTTAATTCCATCAGGCAAACAGCCAGTGCATCGCCCATTACCATTTGTGCTGTGGTGCTTGTTGTTGGCGCAAGATTATTGGGGCAAGCTTCTTGTTCAACAGTTGTATTTAAAACAATATCGCTTTGTTTGGCTAAATAAGATTGCATATTGCCCACCATGCCAACCAAAGTATTACCAAAATTTTTAATTAACGATACCAGCACTTTAATTTCAGGGCTATCACCGCTTTTACTTATCAACAGTACAATATCATTTTGTTGAATCATGCCCAGGTCGCCATGTATAGCATCGGCAGCATGCATAAAAAGCGCAGGAGTTCCGGTACTGTTTAGTGTTGCAACTATTTTTTGTGCTACAATTGCGCTTTTGCCCACGCCGCTAATTACAAGCCTGCCTTTTGCGGCAGCAACTTTTTCCACTGCATTTACAAAATCGACGTTTATAAATGCGGCTAATCCGCTTACTGACTGAGCTTGTAACTCAATGGTACGTAAGGCTGAAGCTATGATTGGCTGATTGTTCATTTTCGTGCCGCAAACCTACTTCAAATCAACCATAATGCAAAGGTTTTTCAGGGGTTGCCAACCTTAGGCCAAGTGCTGCCAGACTTAAAACAGCTTTTTCAAATAGTGAGAGCGTTTTGAAAGGTTGGCAACCCTGCAGCCGCTGATTACCGCCTAAAATATTAAAGCCTTGTAATTTGAGAATTAATTGTTATCTTATATAACAATTGTTAATTATTGGGTATACTGCTTAAACAGCTTGCTTTTCCAGCTGCGGTGCGTTAACTTCGCTGCCCCTTTAAAAAACCCTTGTTACTAAAAGAAATACAAGATTATATTTTGAAAGAAAAACTGTTATGGCTACTACTGTAAAACCTAAAGCAACAAAACCTAAAGTTGCTGCTAAAACAACGCTTACACCGTCCACCAAGAAAGCTATACCCGATAAAGAGCTTCCCGACCTGAATGCTGCATTGCAAAAACATTTTGGTCTGGATAGTTTTCGTGGTGCCCAGGAAGAAATTATAAATACCCTGCTTTCGGGCAGAGATACTTTTGTAATAATGCCAACAGGTGGCGGTAAAAGTTTATGTTACCAGTTACCTGCAATTATCAGCGATGGCGTGGCCATCATTGTTTCGCCATTAATTGCATTGATGAAGAACCAGGTTGATTTGGTAAGAAGCTACAGCAGCAAAGACCATGTGGCGCATTTTTTAAACAGCACATTAAACAAAGGGCAACAAAAAATAGTAAAAGACGACCTTACTTCGGGCAGAACAAAAATGCTTTATGTGGCACCGGAAACCATGACCAAAGAAGAAAACGTTTCGTTTTTTAAAGATCTTAAAATATCTTTTTTTGCCGTAGATGAAGCCCATTGTATTTCAGAATGGGGGCATGATTTTAGGCCCGAATACAGGAGGCTAAGGGAGATAATGGACCTGATTGATGAAAAAATTCCTGTAATCGCGCTAACAGCAACCGCTACACCAAAAGTGCAAAGCGATATTGTAAAAAACCTTGGGTTGCGTAACCCCAAAATATTCATCTCTTCTTTTAACAGGCCTAATTTATATTACGAAATTCAGCCTAAAATAAATTTGGACCAAACCAATAAAAGCATTGTACGCTTTATTCAGCAGCACAAAAATAAAAGCGGTATCATCTATACTTTAAACAGAAAAACTACTGAGGAATTGGCCAGTATGCTGGTGGCAAACGGCATAAAATCTGTTGCCTACCATGCAGGGTTGGATAGCAAGCTAAGAGCAGAGAGGCAAGACCAGTTTTTAAACGAAGACGTGGATGTAATTGTTGCTACCATTGCATTCGGTATGGGTATAGATAAACCCGATGTGCGTTTTGTAATTCATTACAATATACCAAAATCTATTGAAAATTATTACCAGGAAACCGGACGTGGCGGACGTGATGGTATGGAAGGAAAATGTATTCTCTATTATTCGCATAAAGATGTAGCCAAGCTGGAACATTTTATGCGTGACAAACCGCTTAGCGAAAGAGAAGTAGGCGCACAGCTGATAAACGAAACCGTTAGTTATGCCGAAAGCAGCGTATGCCGCAGAAAAACTTTGCTACATTATTTTGGGGAAGAATACGACGACAGCAAAAGCTGCGGCCAATGCGATAATTGTTTAAACCCTAAAGAAAAGATAGAAGCTAAAGCAGAAGCGGTGATTGTGTTGAAAATAATTAAAGCTTTGGAAGAACGCTTTCCTATTGATTATGTACAATTGATTTTGGCAGGTAAAGCTACCCCTGCTGTAAAAATGTACCGCCACGAAGAGCTGGATGTGTTTGCCAGCGGCAATGATAAAGAGCCGCATTTTTGGAACAGCCTTATCCGCCAAATGTTATTGAGCGGATTGATTGCAAAAGATATCGTGGAATATGGCTTGCTGAAGTTTACCAAAAAAGGTGAAGCCTTTTTAAAGAAACCAACATCTTATAAAATTGTACTGAACAATTTATTTGAAGATGCCAATGCCGATGATGAAGAAGGCGAGCAGGCCGCAGGCACCGAAAGCGCTACAGATGAAAAGCTGATGGAAATGCTGAAGGAATTGCGCAAAAAAGTGTCGAAAGAAAAAAACCTTCCGCCATTTGTTATCTTTTTAGAAAGCAGTTTGCAGGATATGGCTACCATGTTCCCCACTTCAATGGCCGAGCTGGAAAAGATAAGTGGTGTAAGCAAGGGAAAAGCCATGCGCTATGGCAAACCGTTTATTGATGTAATTGCAAAATATGTGGATGAGAATGACATTACCCGTCCGGATGATTTTGTAATGAAGAGCGTGGCCAACAAAAACAACAATAAAATATTCATCATTCAAAATATTGATAAAAAGATTCCTTTGGAAACCCTGGCTAAAAACAGGGGGTTGCGAATAGACGAGCTTTTGGAAGAGATGGAAACCATTGTAGCCAGCGGCACCAAACTTAATCTTGATTATGCTATTGATGAAATGGTGGATGAATACGAGCAGGATGAAATTTTAGAGTATTTCAAAAGCTGCGAAACATCATCGCTTCAAGTTGCGCAGGAAGAATTGGCCGACAGCAACTTTAACTGGGAACAATTGAAGCTGATGCGGATTAAATTCTTGTGCGTTTACGGCAATTAACAATCAGAAAATGTGGCGTTTTGCAAATATGTAAAGCAAATACCTATAATTTTTAGCTATAGATTGTACATTTTTGAGGTAATACCCTTATTTTTGCTGCCCAATTACAAGTTTAACTGCTTGTAATAGGAAGGTGCGGTAGCTCAGTTGGTAGAGCAAAGGACTGAAAATCCTTGTGTCGCCGGTTCAATCCCGGCCCACACCACAGACAAAATCAAGCGATTACAACAAAAATTGTAATCGCTTTTTTCTTATTGGTACAACATAGGTACAACAACAGTTTATCGGACCGACTCAACTTGCTTAGTTATGTAGACGGTAATGCGGGAAAGTGCTTTCATGTCCTTCAACATTTTCAAAAACTAGCTTGAAAATTTCCAATCGGGTATCAGGATCAAAGGTTATGTTGTTATCACGTTCAGTGCCCATGATATACTGGCAACATAATAGTAAAATCTACGAGCCCGATTTTGTTGCAGAGACAGCAGACTGCATTTATCTATTAGAGCCTAAAGCCGCCAATGAAGTCGCAAGCGAAGAGGTGCAAGCAAAAGCACAGGCAGCACTGAAATATTGTAAATATGCTACAGAGTTTACAGCCGAACATGGCGGCAAGCCATGGAAATATGCTTTAATTCCTCACGATCAGGTAACAAAAACAAGTAGCTTTAAAGCGGTCGTTTCACCGAATATTTTTAAATAAGAGGTTTAATTTTTTTCGTTCCATACCTCTTGCCAAGCTTTAAACTCGGCAGGTCTTATCATGTATCGTGCAAAATTTCCTTCATGCAAGTTCATGAGTTCAGTCTCTACGGCTTCAACAAATTTAGCCTGGTCTTCTTGGGGTAGTTTTAAGGCTCTTACTTTTATTAAGCCGATTGCAATATTTTTCGGCATAGCACTCGTTACCATTTCTGTTACCAAGTGCCTTATTCCTTCGCGGTATTTTAATCTAAAGGGGTCGGGGTCGCCCAGTGATTGCCTTTGTGCTGCATATTGTTTTGCCGAGCGGTCATAGGCCCACATGAACACATCTTTTAAAAGTTCAAGCCTGTTAAGTTCGTATACACCGAGCAAGCCTTGAACATAGAGTTCATTTGGAACGTCAGTGAAAGATAGCGGCGCAAGGTTTCTTCTGTTTAGCGGTATGTTAGCTGCAAGGCGTGACACACGCTTATTTACATCATCAAATGGTTGCAAGTAGGGTAATTGAACCATGATGAAGAATGCTTGCTCAAATGGATTTTCTATTTGTGCCGCTTTTTCTAACATGCGCTCAAACATTTCTTCGATAAGTTGGGGCACACCCAGCGGCGTATATACAGACTTAGTAATGCCAACGCCAAAACTGCGTAGCCGTCCCGAAGCACCAGGGTTTGGCAAAAGGTTGTTTGATAGCAGTGCATGAAGGTTCAATATGGTGTAACGGTTAAAGCCGATTTCTTCGGTGTTTTGTACAATGAACTCAATAGCATCTTTATGGTTGAGTATCATTTGGGATTCGGTTGCAGATTTGTTATCCGCTGTTACGCCCTCTGATATGAGCCTTTGGGTATCAAGTAGTGAATAGGTATTACCTTCAAGACGGCTGGAATTCCACGACAGGTCTATTAACAATCTTTGAAGAATTTCTTTAGCATAAGTTCCGGCGGGTTCATTCATCCTTGCCGTTACTCCGAGTTCTGCCAATTTATTTTTTTCTTCATCCGTCAGGTAGCTGGTTATATTGGGTTGATAGCTTTCTAAAAACGTCCGGTTATAACCCACAGGTTGTCGCTGCTGCTGGGGTAGTAAAACAGCATGCTGAATTTCTTTGCCCTCTTTAGAGAGTGGCAGAAGCTCGGTTTCTTGAGCTACTAGTTTAACCGCACTCGTTTCTACAAGTTTATATTTTATGGCCTTGCTCCCGCCGATGGGGATTATCTTTTTCGATTGGACGAGCTCTTTTATTCGCCTTTGCAGCGTCCGCAGCCCAATTTCTGGCTGGAATTCGCTAAGAATATCTTCAATAGGCCGACCTTCCTCGTGGCTTTTCAGGAGGTCTAAAATTTGTTGCGACTCTTTTTGTATTTTTTCTGACTTGCTATCCATTTTGCGACAGTTTTAATCCTTTCACGACAAATTTACTATTCTTTTGTCGCAAAAGCAATATTTGTGACAATTTCAGAGAGTTTTTGTCGTGAAACTGTATTTCACGACAAAACTTGTGTTTTTTTGTCGCGAATTAAAAATGTGTGACAATCAAATGCTTTACAATTTACCCCTACCTGTTTGAAAAATTAGTTGTTATCTTGCTTATTGGCATAATTTAATAATCACATCCCGGAATAATTAATTCCAAGTATTAGAGATTTTAAAAACGATATGAATGGATAGCCTATTTAAGAAACACAATGTCATCTTTGCTCATTGCTTTTCAGCAACGGGAATGGCAGGAAATACTTGGGCGACTGGGAAAACTATTTATCAAAGAATTGATGATGTACTTAATAATAAGTTTGAATTGTCCTGCTCTACAATAAAAGAAAATGACACAGTGAAATACATGAAAGATTATAATATTATTAATTTCTGCGGACCTGTTGGAATTATCCTGAGAAAAATCAAAGTGACATATGCGAATCCGGATGATGGTGGAACAAGAGTGATAACTTATCGTAAAAGAGATTATATTTTAGATGCTGAAACTACACCGAATTCTGAAAATATTGAAAAAGCCATTGTTAATCGGCTTCCGAAAAGGTATAATGAATTTTGCACTGATGATTACGAATTTTATGGACTATTTCTTTGTTTTGATAATGAGAAATATTTAATGGATAATATTATTTCAGAAACAATGTTTTATAATAACACAAAAAAACATGGTTTGAAATATTTTAATCTAAATAGAGGATTTTTGAGTGTCTCAGAATATAATAATAATTGCTTCGAATTCATTAGACGGCATCAAGTTTCTGAGATTTACTAAAAAATTAGAATTGATATATCGAAATCCTAATAATCAGTGCATAGTTTCTGGCTTTATCATGAATTGTAGGATTGTTTTCCAACTCGGCCCGAGCTTGTTTTTCATCATTTCAATCCCAAATTTTTTCATATTCTGTGCGTTTTGTTCACCCGATGCTTTTGATTTAGGTGACAATTTGCAACACATTGATTATTATAAATTATCTTAAATTTTAATTTATTTAGTCGGTTTTACCTCGCAATTGTTATATTTTATGTTACATTTGCAAGGATGATTAAACGTGGAATCGAAAATATCTTGGCCGAAGCCCTCAAAAGAACCCCCTCTGTAGCCCTGTTAGGGCCTCGTCAAGTGGGCAAAACTACTCTTGCCTTGGATATAGCACAAAATACTCCCTCGATTTATCTAGACCTTGGAAGCCGTCTGGATTTGGAGAAAGTAAAAGACATTGAGTCCTTTCAGGCCGACAACAGCGGCAAGCTTATTATTCTGGATGAAGTACAGCGGTTGCCGGAAGTGTTTGCGCCCTTGCGCGGCATAATCGATAAAGAGCGCCGCAAGGGTAACAAGGCTGGCCAATTTCTTTTCTTAGGCTCGGCCTCTATTGACCTTTTGCAACAATCCAGAGAATCCTTGGCGGGTCGTATTGCCTATGTTGAACTATTTCCTATAGACGCTATTGAATACAGTGCTGAAGCTTTGGAGCAATTGAATACACTATGGCTGCGTGGCGGTTTCCCTGAAAGCCTTTTAGCGCAATCCGATAAAGACAGCATTCAATGGCGATTTGATTTTATAAAAACCTATCTGGAACGTGATATTCCCCAACTTGGTCCACGCATACCCGCAGAAACGCTTGAACGCTTCTGGACAATGTTGGCGCATAATCAAGCTGGTGTGCTTAATGCGGCGCAACTTGCCAGAAATCTTGAAGTATCAGGTGTTACAATCGGTCGCTATCTTGATTTAATGGTTGATCTGTTTCTAGTAAGACGGCTGCAGCCCTGGGTATCTAATATCGGAAAGCGCCTTGTCCGTTCTCCCAAAATCTATGTACGTGATAGCGGCATCACACACGCTTTGCTTAATATCGGCAACTATACTGATTTATTAGGGCATCCTGTTGTCGGCGGCAGTTGGGAAGGATTTGTGATTGAAAATATTATGTCCGTTGCGCCTTCAAGAGTAAAGCCATTTTATTACGGTTCGCCAACGGGCGCAGAAATAGATTTGATTTTGGAATTTTCACCGAATGAAAAATGGGCGATTGAAATAAAGCGCAATTCAGCCCCTTCTTTATCAAAAGGGTTTCACATCGCATGCGATGATATAAAACCTCAAAGAAAATTCGTGGTCTATGGCGGCACAGATCGGTTTTCAATGGGCAATGATATTACAGCGATTTCATTATTCGGCTTGATGCGGGAAGTTTTAAAAGAGGTTTAACGCTACATTAGTTTTGTGACAAAGCGGCAATGCAACGACTTCAATCCCGGCCCACACCACAATACAGAAAGGCTTTAGTGAATAACTGAAAGCTTTTTTCTTTGGTATAACTTTAGCTGCTCTTAGGCAATTTTCTTACATATAATTCAATTTTACCTTCATGTTATATCGTTTCATTCCTTCCTCGGGCGAAGCGCTCCCCGTTATTGGCTTAGGTACCTGGCAAACTTTTGATGTAGGCACCGAAAGGTATCCAGATTTAAAGGAAGTGCTTACCTCAATGCATTCGGCAGCAGCTACTTTAATTGACAGCTCTCCCATGTATGGCAGGTCTGAAAAAGTAATTGGTGACATTACTTCTACCATGCCCGGCGCTGATGATTTTTTTTACGCTACCAAAGTTTGGACTACCGGGCTGAAGGAAGGTATCAGCCAAATGGAGACTTCTATGCAAAAAATGAAACGGAAAACGATGGATCTTATCCAAATTCATAATCTCACAGACTGGAAAACACATTTGCCCGTTTTGCGCCGCTGGAAGGAAGAGGGTAAAATCAGGTATATTGGTATTACACATTACACCGATGCCAGCCACCAAGAACTGGAAAAAATCATCAGGAGCGAAAGGTTAGATTTTGTGCAATTCAATTATTCTATTGCAGCACGAAATGCCGAAAAAAGTTTATTAGATGCCGCTGCCAACGCAGGTGTTGCTACGCTTATCAACCGGCCTTTTGGTGAAGGGAGATTATTTGGTAGCGTACAGGGAAAATCATTACCGCCGTGGGCTAAAGAAGCAGGCATAAACAGCTGGGCTGCTTTCTTTTTAAAATATATTATTGCTCACCATGCAGTTACTTGTGTTATACCAGCTACAGGCAATGTAGCTCATCTTAAAGACAATTTGCAAGCGGGAAAAGGTGGTTTATTAGATAATGTGGTAAAGAAAAAAATGGTTGGCTTGATGAGTGGCCTATAATTCCGTTTATCTTCCACAATTTTTATCGAAATTCGTTTGCCGAACCTAACCACTCTCCGGCAGCACCTTATCTCAAATGTTTAAAAAGAGCTATCGTTATTTTTATTGTCTGCTGCTTTGTGTCATCATTTTCAGTACAAAAACTGTTGCTCAAAATGATAATACTGCCAAACAGGAATTGCTGGCAGCATTTGAACAGGTAAAAAATGCTTTTCCCTTACCTGTCCAACGGGTATGTGTCATAAATGAAAAAGCAACTGTGGAAGAATTGCTGGGGCGAGCTGAACAATATAATACTATTGGCAACTGGCCATGTTGCCAAAAAATTTTGCAAGCTTTATCCAATAAAACCCAACAGTTAGGTGCAATAGAAAAAATACACCTCCTTCTTGCACAGGCAGAATATTTTAATACACACCAGGTATTTGATAGTGCCATATTGTACGCCAGCCTTGTTAACCAGCGGGCCATAAACAAAACTTTGCAGCCTGAAAAAACTAGGGCTCTATTGGTATTATCTTTAGCGGCATTAAGGCGCAGAAACATGTCCACTGCCTATTCCTGGGCCGATTCTGCATTGCAGCTTTCCCGTAAAACCGATGATGAATTGTTGCAGGGCAAAGCATTGCTGCAAATGGCTTTTTGTGCAAGAAGAAATTTTACATCTTCTTCACACCGTGCTTTTCCCTATTATTTGCAGGCCATTGAAATGGCAGAGAAAAGCAGGGACTCTCTAACTTTATTTAGTGCAAACCTGTTTTTGGCGGATGATAATTTTGAAAACGAGCAATGGCAAATTGGTCTGCCCTATTTTAAAAAGGCGATGGCAATAGCTTTAAACAGCAGCAATGTACATTTAGCAGCCATTTTATTTAACGGGTTGGCATTTCCGTTAGCAAAAAAGGGGCTCGATCAAGAGGCGCTTTTTTTGTACAACAAGTCGCTGCAACTAGCCAAACAACAACATTTTCTGTATGCTATTCAGCATGGGTATTTTGCCATTGCCGGTACTTTACAAAACCTGCATCAATATGATTCAGCATTGGTGTATGCTAACCTTGCCGATTCAGTACCAGGCGTAGATTCGCTTATCTCTAATGTATGGTGGTTAAAAGCAGATATTTACAGTGATATGAATAATTACAAAGCCGCTGCAGCAGCGTATTCAAAAGCGCTGAATTGGGCGAATACCGATTTTTTATACCGCAACCAGGAACAGCTGAGCGGGTATGAAGCCAAACTAAAAACTTCTGAAAAAGAATTGCTGGTAGTGCAGGAAAAAAAACGAACCATACAACTGGAGTGGATTATTGGCGGCGTAGCTTTTTTATTGGTGATGGCTGCATTGGCTTTTATATTTCAAAGCCGCTCCCGAAAAAAACTGGCCAATCAAAATGCCATTATACAAAAGCAGCGGGAACAATTGGAAAAATCACTTTCGGAGAAAGATATACTGTTAAAAGAAATTCATCATCGTGTAAAAAATAATTTATCTGTTATCAGCAGCTTATTGGAACTGCAATCCAGCGGCATAGAAGACCAAAAAGCCAAAGCTGCCATTGCCGAGGGGCAAAGCCGTGTACGTTCCATTGCATTAATACACCAACGGTTATACCAACACGAAAATTTAGCGGCTATTGAATTTAGTGGTTTTGTCAATGATATGATAACAGATGTGTCGGGTGTTTTTAAAATACCCGGGCAAAAAATAAATACCAGCATACAGGTGCCGGAAACATTGCTGGATATTGATACAGCTGTACCATTAGGGTTAATAATGAACGAACTATTAACCAATTCTTTTAAATATGCCTTTACAGCTGATAAAGAAGGGGTAATTGCTATTAGTTTAAAAACCACACAGCGGGGAAATTATACCTTAACTTACCTGGATAATGGCCCAGGTATGCCTGATGATTTTGATCTTAAAAAAACAAAATCGCTTGGGTTGCGCCTTATTCACCGCTTAAGCAACCAAATTGGCGGTAGTGCACAATACACATCAGTTAATGGCAGCCAATTTGTTATTAGTTTTAAAGACAGTTTTACAAGAAACAAAGAAGCATGAGTAAAATAAAAATTGGCATTGTAGAAGATGAAGCCATCATTGCCGATAATTTAAGCAATATATTAACGCAATTAGGTTACAATGTGGCAGAGCCAGCGGCTTCTTACGCCGAAGCTATAACCATGATAGAAACAGAAAAACCTGATTTGCTTTTATTGGATATACAACTCAAAGGAAAAAAAGATGGCATTGACCTTGCCATGAAAATAAAAGAAGATTACCGTTTGCCTTTTATTTTTCTCACTGCCAATGCCGACGCGGCAACAGTGCAGCGTGCCAAGCAAACAATGCCACCGGCTTATTTGGTTAAGCCTTTTACAAAAGATGATTTATTTACTTCAATAGAAATATGTTTACATAATTCTGCCAACAACAAAAACGAAAAACAGGAAACCGAAACTGCGAATTATATTATTAACAATGCCATTTTTATAAAAGAAGGCCATCATTTTCATAAAGTAAATTTTTCGGATATTTTGTACCTGGAAAGCGAACATGTATATGTGCAGGTACACACAACAGATAGAAAATTTTTGGTACGTACTTCGATGCAACAATACTTAACACACTTTGACGAAAAAAAATTCTTTCGCATACACCGCAGTTATGTGGTAAACCTGGACCAGGTACAAAGCGTCAGCTCCGAACACCTAACAATAAAGGGCATTGAGCTGCCGATTGGTAAAACTTACCAGGAAGAATTATTGAGCCGCTTAAGGCTGGGGTGATGTTATAAAACTATTAATTGTTCCAGATTGGCATTCAGCAATTTTAGCAATACCGTTCTGCCGTTAAATAATTCTTGCAAGCCTTCTTTGCTTTGTTTAAAATAATTTTCTGTTTGCTCCGGTACACTTTTGCTGCCAATAATAAAACCAACTTCCACAATACTATTATTATCTTTTGAAGCGATTTGCACATCGCTTTGGCTGGTATCTGTAAAATAACCATAGCCTTTAAAAAATCCTGCAACTCGTGCAGCATCTTCTTTTGTAACACCATTCCCTTTAAAATAAACTGTATGGTTTTTATCTAAGTTAAAAGGCGTACCTGTTTTGCCATCGGTGCTTATAACCGACATTAAAGATTTAAAGAAACCCATATTGCTGTTTTTAAATTATTGCTGAGTTAATTATTTTTTCTCCTGCAACTCAGTTAGTTGCTGGCCAATTTTAGCATTTTCCATTGCTGCACTGTCAATGGTTTTTTGTGCTGCCGTTACAGCTGCTGCATCTCCAGAAGTTGCAGCGGCTGTTTTTTTAGCATCGGCATCGTTCATTATGCTGATGCATTTTAAAGATTGTTCGTTCAACGATTTTATCCTGGCTTCATTACCGCCCGTTTTACTGTCATTGCATGAAACAATAAATAGCGCCAGTACAATTGCCGTAGTTTTAATAGTCATAATAGTAAATGTTTTAAATGTTTTTTATTGAACAGGGTAATAATAGTCAAGTCTTATTTTCCATTGGGTAAGCAGCGGAGATAAAGAATTTTGTAGTATGCTGGATTCGTTTACGTAATCACATACACCGTCCCACGGGTCGTAAATAAGGTATTGGTAACCGTTACCTGTTTGCCTGTATCGCATAGCCAACAAAAAATGATTGGCATCAGTGCCCATAAAATTTATCAGCAGCGGCACATCAATGCCCCTGTCCATTAAGCTTCTTATTTTTCCAAATACAACCGGCAATGGTTCTGTTATTTTTTGTGTATAAAACTTTACACCAAGTATCGGTCCTACCAATTCGTCCAATGCGCCATTTATGGCAATGGATTTACCAGAGTAATCCCCTCTTGGAGAGGCCACGCCACCATATTTTTCCAATAATAATTTTTGTTGTTCAGCCATTGGGTGGTGAGGGTCATGTGCATCGGCAAAATAATTAGGTATCTGTTTTACTTCCCAGGCGTAACGTGGAGAAAGGTCTGCTAAATAAGTCTGCACCGCTGTAACAGAGCAGCTAAATTCCCATTGCTGAATGATGGACCGGTGTGTAGTTACCAGACAATTTTCCTGCTGGTAACTTTCCGGATGCTGGTTAAGTTGTTCTATAAATTTTTGCACTACCGGGTAACTATCTCCCGTTAATAAAGATTTCAATGCAAAAAAACGTGCCGAAGCAGTTGTAGCAGTTTGCAAAAACACCACCACTTTTTTGGTGTCTTCAGCATTAAGTATATTTAAAAAAGCATTGAACTTATTAATGTGCGGTTGCCCGGCCCAGCCCTTTTGCCTGCCAAATTCAAATATGGCTTTAAGGCCGTTTACATCTGGTGTTATATTGCCTTGTGCAACAGTGGCATTTTGTTGGGCAGGCACATTGTTATTAGTTGGGGAATTTCCACTATTGGCAATAGTAAACTGCGTTTTTAATATCCATTCTTCATTATTATAGCCATCATACTTAATCTTGTATTTATCACCATTGATTTCTTTTATTACTGCGCTATATATTTTCCCATCTATGCCCTTTATATTTACTTTAGTACCCGGCAGCGCTGTGCTTGGTGCTGCTGCTGTGTTATTTTCTATTATGGTAATTTGATTCTTTGCAAGCAGTGCGGTGTAATCATAACCATCATATTTTACTTTATACATATTGCCGGTAATAGCCTGTACAATCCCTGTATATGTTTTTCCATCTACACCTAGTATGGAGACTTTGGTGCCCACAGTTTGTGCAACTGTAAATATGGGCAACAGTAATAATTGTATGTACACAAAAGGCCTAAGCAGCTGTTTCATCTTTATACATTAAAACTTTTTCTTTTTTCTGTTGTGCTGTATTTAAAAATGCGGCAACAAATAACAACCCAACCGACACCAAAGACATATTGCCACCAGTAGTACGAACGACGGCGCCGCCAAAAGCAAAAGCAATAATCATTGCTATCGTTATCCAATACCCGTATTTTTTCCAAAATGGATCTACTGCCAATTTGCTAAGGAACAATACAAACAAAATGACAAGTACGGCAGGGGCAAGCGGCTTTAATTGCATGCCGGTTTGCACAGGTACTTCTGTGCCTATATGTACTATTTGGCCCGTATTCCACAATACAGGATGATAATCTTTTTCATCTTCATCCTGGTAAATAAAGAACAGGCTAAAAAAATGTAAGGCAAGCGCTACCAATACTATTTTTCTTGCGGCAGGCCATCCTTTTGCGGCAACAACAGGAGCTTTTTTTTCTGCAAGTTTATTTTCCATTGTATCTATTTTTATTTTTAGGATACAACATAGGTTTGTTGTTTATTTATCTATCGGAGAAAAAACTATTGACGGGCTGGATATACTGTAACCGCCACTTGTCCAGTAGGCAGAAATATCCATAACCATACATTTGTGGCCCTGGGCATCAAATGCTACACAATTGTATACACTATTGTAACGGGTAAGAGAAGCTAACACTGTACGGTAGCCGCCTATATTATCCCACTCTTTGGAAAAGAATTTTTCTTTAGCGGCGTTGTTGGTAAGCCCCTTGGTTGTCCAGATGCCGTTTTGATAAAACAAGCCATAAGCTTCTGTGTTAGAACTGTAGGCGCCGGCTTCCACCGTTACTGCCATTGCACCTTTTGGGCCCTGGTTGGCTTGAAAGCCAGAGATAGTAACCCCTGGTTTTTGAATAGAAGTAAGTACATTGGTTTGGTTGGTAGATAAATTATAATCCCATACCTGTTCGCTTTCCAATGTTTGGGATGCTGGCAAGAACAACAAATGGTCTACGCCCTTTTCATCTACCAGTAATTTAGCTGGGTGATTAAAGGTATTGTTCGTGGAATATTTAGGAAAGCTATATACAATACGTTCTGTTTTGCCATCAAAATATTTTATCTGCTGCACATTGTCGGGTTTGTCTTCGTAAATAATATGCGCCGCTCCTTTACTGTCTATATAACCATCCAGGTTCATGCCGCCATTTTGTACATTGGGGTACATGCCGCCTACAAGTGGTGCGGGTTTACTTAAATCGGTATATGCCGAATGTGAGGTGCCGTTTAAAGTGGTATAGCGCAAGTAATCGCAATAATACCACGTGATGTTACTTGTTATTGAATTAGATGCAGGATTACCCTGGCTCCAAAAAATGGCTACATTGCCCTGTGGTGTAAGGGTAGCAAACCAGGAATTTTGCATTTTTTGATGTTCATTCAGTTGCACCTGTGCACTCCATGCGCCGCCGCTAAGCACTTTGTAAAACAGCGTGCCGCATAGGTAACCACCGGGCCCATCAAGGATGGGTTCGGGCTCTGGATATTGGCTTTCTGTATTGCCATAGCGCTTCCAAATGGCGTAAATATTGCCTGTAGCATCCTGCAATATTCTTGCATAACCGGCACCGTTACCGCTATTATCATTGCTTAATGTTATAGGCTTGCTCCAGGTTACACCTTTATTGGAAGAGCTGGAATAATACACAAATACAGGTTTGCCATTAGCAGGGCTTTCCTGAAAAACTACATGGTACACGCCACTTTTATCTATTAAAAAATCACAAAGGCCGGCTCTTTCAAATTGAGATATTTTTTGCTGCATTTGTGCTTCGCTGGTGTTGCCCGAGCAGCCAATAAGTATCAAGCAAACTAATAATAATTGAATTGGAATACGCATACAATGAGGTTTAGCGGGTGATGATGCTACAAATGAAAATATTTATAGCATACACCTGCTAACAATGTTCCGAAACGCTATTATTTTGTGCTGAAATTGCAAAAGGGTCAACCGTGCAGGCCTTAACGGCTAATACCGTTACATAGGTATTATATATTTCCCGAGGTTTGTCGGGGTTTGTCGGGGTTTGTCGGGGTTTGTACGGAGTTTGTGCGGGGTTACCTCGGGTGTACCCTGGGTACAATATAGGTATGCGTCGGGCGAAAGAACCAGAAATGGCTTAGTAATCTCTTTTGATTAAGCGATTCCTTATAGCTTATTCCCTTCCTTCGGAAAAACTACCGTTGGCTTAAATTTTTTCGCTTCTTCCCAATCCATTAAAGCGTAAGAAATAACAATGACAATGTCGCCTTCCGCACCTTTTCTTGCAGCAGGGCCATTTAAGCAAACGATACCACTGCCTCTTGCACCTTTAATGATATAAGTTTCCAGCCTTTCGCCATTATTTACATTTACCACTTGTATCTTTTCATGCTCAATAACATTAGCTGCATCCATCAGGTCTTCGTCTAAAGTAAGGCTGCCTACATAATTTAAATTGGCTTCGGTTATTACCGCACGGTGAATTTTTGATTTTAGTATTTGTATTTGCATGATGCAAAATTAAGTGCTTACAGTATAATATCATTGCAGATTTTGCTTTGTTAAATCTGCAAAATAAAAATTGCAGCCAGTCGTTATACAAGTTACATATACAACAAATTATGATTCTTGCTTTCCATTGCTTATATTTATAACCGATGCAGGTTCTTTGTGCATCTGAATATTCAAATATCTTTTAAACCTTCGCTTAAATGAGTAAACCAAAACTATTGCTGTTACTATGCCTTGTTGCATACTCCGCTGCATTCAGCCAGATAAAAATTGTAAGCTTCCAGGTAAAAAACAGTTTGCCGGCAAAAGTGGATGACTGGGCAACTGTACCAGCTGCATTAATTCTCACGGCACAAAAACCTCCCTCGGTTTCAGTAAAAGAACCCAAATTAATCATTCAGATAAAGAGCAATGGTGCAGTTATTTGTGGTAACAATCAAGCCACAGCAACGGCCATGAGTCCATTTGATGTAAAAACTTTTACCACAAATGAATTAACCGGCATGATGGGCAACTGTGGTACGCTTAAAGAAGGCAGCTATCAAATTTGCGTACAATTTTTTAGCGACCGGCAGGCAATCAGCAATGAAATGTGTAAAGATTTTACAGTGGCGCCTTCAAGCGGTGGCGATTATGCGCCACCCACATTAATAACACCAGAAAATGGCAAAACCTTTACTGAAGCAGAACTAAGCAGGCCCGTAACTTTTAGATGGACGCCACTGGTACCCAAGCCAAGAGATGCTGTTACCTATCGTTTAAAAGTATGGCAATTGATGCAGGGGCAAAACGGAACAGCAGCAATGAAAAGCAACCAACCCATTGTAACTAAAGATGTAGATAACGTTACGCAGGCCATTGTAACGGGCATATATACCGGCCCGTGCAAGCCGCCTTACTTATGCGATTTTATATGGAGCGTACAGGCTTTAAATAAAGACGGTAAATCGATAGGTAGAAATGATGGTAACAGTGAACCTTACACCTTTAAGGTTGCCATTAAAAATACAGCTAAGAATGACAATAATCCCGGAGCACAAAAAATGTTAGGCGGCGCCAATGCAGAGTTTAAAATTGATTCTGCTGTTTGTTTAAAGAAAGAAAACGGGCAATTCAAATATCATATCTGGGCGCATTACGAAAACAAAAATACCAGTGTAGATAATATCTTAATCAACGATAACCTTTCTTTTGCCGGTTATCCTGCCAATCCAAATCCGGGTACGCAATTAAACCTGCGCAATAATATACGCATGAAATCGGGTACATATAATGGTGCGTTAACGATGAATGATATTTTGGAAGCCAGTTCGGGGACCATCAGCAACATTACACCATTGCCAGCTTCTGTGCTTACACCGGCAATGCTGATACCCAACAGCATTCACAATTTTCAATTTGATTATTCTACGGCAACTAACAGCCCTGTACAATTTACTTACTATGGTTTGGTGAATGATGCTTTAAAAGAACAAGCCAACAGAAATTCGAGAAACGAAATTGACAGCCTTAAATATCCACAATGCCCTTGCAGCGCTTGTGATGAAATAACCATAACTGCGCCAATTAAAGACCCGATTGTAAATAATGGCAACGGTACATTAAGCTTTTCGCCTATTGTTTCTGCTTCGCCAAAAAAAGTAAAACGCATTAAAGCTGATTTGGTTTATTTTGAAATAAAACCCGATGATGAAAATTGTTTAGCCTGCGATAAGAACAGTGCTGCATTTGGCAATTTCGGTAGCGCTTCCACAACCAATCCTAATTTCTCCGGTGGTATCACGGCCAGCCACGCCGCACAGTTTGATGCGGTGGGTAATATTGATATCAGCAACGGAGTCCCTATAAATTTTATTGTAACCATTCCGCCGCTGGTGGCCTGTTGCAATGCAACGGTCAACTTCTGCATTCGCTACACCATTACGTTTGAAGATTGTACGGTGTGCAATGTGCTGGTATGTTATCCTTATTCTATCACAGGATGCCAGAAAAAATAAATGGTAAACATTAAAACTACTACAATGAAAAAATTAAAATATATCATCGCACTTTGTACAAGCTGGTGTTTATTGTTAGCTGCTTCGGCGCAAACACAAACGTTGGGTATCAGCCAAAGTCAATCGGGCAACCCATCCAACAGTTGCAATACCTGTTATACCATTACGGTGCAATATTCTATAAGCAATATTGCTGCAACCGGCACAGTTATTACAGTTACAGTGCCGAATAATGTTTTCGATTTTTGTTCTTATGGCGGTGCATCCGTAAGTTCTGTTGGTACCACCACAACACTTACTTTTAATTTAGGCAACCAGCCTACCAGTGCAAACAGTGTAAGCTACCAGGTTAGGTTTAAATATGGCACTACATGCAACGGCACCAGCGGAACATTAACTGCACAAATTACTACTAACGAACATCCGCTTGCCGTAGTAAGTTCGCCACTAACCATCACTGCCGCTAGCAGCGAAAACTGGACCATCACAAAATATATTGCCAACAATGTTTATCAATGGTATAGCGGCTATGGTGCAGGCAATCCATTTCCTTATACCGTATCTATTTGCGGCAGTGTTGTAGATGTGTATTATCACATCCGCCTTACAAATGCAGGTTGCATCAATGTTACCAATGCTTCTGTTACCGATAATTTGCCGGCCGGCGCAACAGCGGTTGGCGTACACACCGGCTGGCCAACAACAGGTGCCAATCTTATTCCATCTACTACCGGCCCGGGTATCGTTACCTGGAATGTGGGCAATGGCGTAAATACGCTGGATGTAAACGCGTATGCGTACGATTATTATTTGCATGTTCAGTTTCCGGTGGCAGCCTTAAATACGGTAAAATGCAATAGCGCCACATTGCACGGCACAAATTATTGTACCAATGCGGCTAAAACGGCTAACTCTGCTTCGGAGTGTATTACGTTACTGGGCGCTTATCCCGGTACTGCCTGCGGCGCTTTTGGTACATCTTATGTTTTAAATGGCTATCCTTATTATTTTATGGGGTGCCCTGCGTGGCTGGATATTAGTTTTACCCAAGCCAATCAATGTGTGGGCAGTTATACCACATCTAATAATATTGGGTACAGTACACCTATTCCTGTGCAAATGCATGTAGATGGTTTTAATTTGAATGCGATTCCGGCAGGAAAAACTGTTACCATAACATTAACGACCACCTGCGGCACCTATACGCAGACATATAACGGCCCATTGCCTGCAACAAATATTAATTTTTATGCACCACCATTCAATCTACCGGCAGGTTGTATAATCACCAATTTTGCATTGACATCTAATATGAGCATTACCGGAAATGGTACAGTATCCTTTGGGCAATTATTGTTTACTGTGTTAACCAATACCTGGAATACCAATGCTGCAATTCCAAATGGCACTACCGTAACCATGACGGGAGCTAATTATAATACTTCTTCGGGCAATTATGGATGTGCGCCATCATTTGTAACCAGCGCCAAAGTTCCCAAGATAGAAACTGTAAAAGATATTTGTAATTACTACCAATACTACAATTGCTTAAACCCCAATGATACCATCAATTATTCTATTGCAGTACACAATTATGGTACAGGTAATTTTACAGGCGGCAGCATGAGAGATGTGTTGCCCGTTGGTTTGCAATACGTACCCAACAGCAGTACCTTTGGTAAATATACCGCTTACACGAAATGTAATGCTACAAATCAAACATCCACAGGCATTACTGTTGCACATGCAGAGTCAACTGCTACAACAAACCTGCAATGGAACTTGCCAGCGCTTAATGCAGATTGCAACGCAGGCAGCGATTGGTATGTAATTAATTTTAAAGCTGTTGTTACCAATACCGCCCCAGCCGGTTTATTAACCAATCACGAAGATTGTTATGATGGCAGCAATGCGGTAGTTACAGAATACTGGCCTTATGATAACAATGCCTATATATATATCTGCGAAAGAAAAGTACCATTGGAATTAACCAAAGAAGTAAGCAAGGATAGTATTCACTGGGATAGTTGTATCTCCGTTACACCTGGTGCAACTGTTTATTACAGGCTGAAAGTAAAGAATGCCGGCAACGTAGCTTTTTCAAATATTAAGATGATGGACATCTTACCAACTGTGGGTGATAAATATGTGGTGAATTGTAATAGCCGCGGCAGCACTATGCCAATCTATCTAACAAGCGCTTTACCATTGGGCAATGCCAGCACTATTGAATACACTCCCAACTTTTTACCAACAAGGGGGGCTTATCTCAATTTAATTCCAGACAATACCATTCCTTGTAATTCTGCCGCCACATGGTTACAGTATGCGCTTATACCGGGCATACCTGCGGCCATTCAAAATCAAAAATCAATACGAATAGATTTTGCTTCGTACTCTTTAGCCGCAGGGCAAACTGAAACTTATTATTTTTCGGCGCAGGTTCCACCGGGAGCGCCGGTTGGCTCTGTTGGATGGAATAGTTTTGCAGCAACAGCTTCACAAAACGCTGTACAAACTCTGGGAGCTGAATCAAGAAGGGTGTGCGTAAACGTTATTGACAGCGGTTGTGGCTGCATTGGCAATTTTGTTTGGTTTGATGCTAATGGTAATGGCCTGCAGGATGCAGGTGAGCCGGGCATAAACGGTTGCACCATTACTTTATATGATGCATCAAATAACCAGGTTGGCCTGCCACACATTTCTACTTATAATATGATGGCCCAGCCGGGTTACTATCAGTTCTGTGGATTAACTGCCGGCACTTATCATATTGTAGTTACACCTCCTGCCGGTTATATGCTCACCATACAAAACAATGCTAACCCTGCTTTGAATAGCGATATCAACCCCATAAATAATACCAGCGCCAATTTTCAATTCTCTTGCCAGGATAATAATGATATAGATATCGGCTTGGTAATAGATGATGGTTGTGGTTGCGCGCAAAGCCACTGGGGCAATATCAATATTAGCGATAATCCTATTATTATTGATAACCAACACGACCTTGTGGCAATGCCGGTTAACAGGTTGAATAAAACAGCATCAATGCAGCAGGCATCGCAAATGGATAAGGCAAATATTCCGATTGGGCCCGGTGTGCCAATTGGCGGCGGTTTTTCTTTGCCATTAAATTGTGGCAAAAAAGATACAGTTACGTTACAATGCAAAACCAAGTACAACTTTACAGCTAATTATATTTGCAACAAACCAAATTGCGGCAGTACACAAATTGTAATTACCGACCCTAACGGCGGATCGTCTTCCTTTACCAATACCGCCAGCTTTACTACCAACACTTCGGGATATTACACCATAAAAATTTATGGCAAGTGTGGCAATAAAATTTGTGATAGCTGCATGTTTATCTTTAAAGTGATTTGCCCAATTTGTCCTTGCGAATACAAATTAACGGTTACGCCAAAAACAAATACCCAAACGGTTGTCAACACCAATCCGCAATACACGTTAGCCAATCAGACATTTAACATTACTGCGCCTGCCGGTGCATTGTTTACACAGGTAAGGGCAGAAGTGGTAAGCTTTGATCTAAGCAGCAATTACAATAACGAGTGTATTGCCTGTAAAAACTTGCCTTATACCTGGGGAAGCATTTACAACGCATCGGATATTAATACCAATGCCGCTGTACCCGATAGTATTACCATGGCCTTGCCAAATCCTCCAATCACACAGTTTACACCAGCTTTAAGCAATGTACACCAAAACCCAAGAGAAACTATTTGGGGTAATTACAATGGATTTACGCTGCCGGCTACACTAAATATGCAATTTGTATTACCCCATCCTTCAGCGATTGGTTGCTGCACTTTGTATGTAAAAATTTGTGTGAAGTTTACTTTCCGCGACAGGAATTGTAAAGAGTGCGAAGTGATTACCTGCTTTACCATTGCTATTCCACCGCCGCAAACACATGACGGCGGCAATCCTACAGGTGGTACTAAAGATATCGGTTTATCTAACGCTGCTAAAGAGGCCGCCTGCGCTACTTGCGGCAATGGCACAGCAAACCCTGCTGATGGTAAAATGATAAACACTTTATCTCCCGGTAATATCAGCCCTACTGAAAACAGCGACGCCATAACTGATGATGAATTAATAAAAACTCTGGAACAAAAAATTGATGAATTAAAAAAGTTAAAAGATAAAGGCTATAAAAGAGGTGATGTAGAATTGTTGCCGCAGCTGGAAAAGCAATTGGCATTATTAAAAGAAAGAGTAAAACCCAAAAAGTAATCCGCTTTGAATAAAAACCAAATTGATATAAAACCGTTTATAGTATTTTTCTTTTTGTTGTTTGCCCTTCATTTGAAGGCACAACAAAAACCAGTAAGCTTTTCGGTAAGCGGCACTATGGGTGTTAGCTACGAAGGCTATGGTTTAGATAGAAACCCTAGCGGCTGGACAGGTTATACACCACGCCGCCCATGGAACCAGATGCGGTTTAATTTTATGCCCAACTTTCAATTTGGCAAAAATTTTTCTTTGCCCTTCAATATTAATTTAGCGGCATTGCCCACCAATTTTGCAGGGCCGTACAGCGGTTTTATTCCAGGCGGGCCAAAGCAAAGTTTTAAACAATGGATTGCAAACCCGGTTAATAACCTTGCTGTTAACCCCAAATACAAATGGGCTGAACTGCAGTTGGGTACGCAATATTTACACTACAGCGAATTAAGCACCGGCGATATCGGCGTGTTTGGGGCAGGTTTCGATTTGAAGCCAAAAACTTATCGCATTAAATTCTTTACCGGAACATCTCAACCGGGCATTAATTATTATGCCGGCCCACCAAGCATTACAGGAGCGTTTAAACGCAGTAACTGGATGTTTCAAATAGGTAAAGAAAGGGAAGGCAAATATGAAGTAGCGTTTAATTTTGCAAAAGGAAAGGATGTAGTATCGTCTTCCTCGCCACCTCCATTAACCATAAAACCACAGGAAGGTTTTGTCGTAAGTATGGTAACCAATGTGTTTTTTGATAAAGGCTGGTACGCAAAATTAGAAGGCGCCCAATCCGTTTTTACCAAAGACCTTACTTTACCCATCAATCCGTTAATGAACGCATTTGAGCCTTTTGTAAAAGCGCACTCTTCTACCACAAGAGATTATGCAGGCAGCGGCGCTATTGGTAAAAAAGGAAAGGATTTTGATATCGGCATCAGTACAAAATATTTTGGTGCAGGTTTTCAAACTGTAGGTTATCCTTACCTGCAACCCGACAGGTTGGATTATACTTTGAACACCAAATTAAATACCTGGAAAAATAAAATGAATATTGTGGCCAGCCTTGGGCAAAGGATAAACAATGTAAGCAATACCACTTTACGTGCAACACAATTAATTGGCAATTTAAACTGGTTCACCCAATTCACTGATAAATTTAGCCTGAATGTGAACTACAATAATTTTGGGTTTCAATCAGCCAGCGGCATAAACCCTTATGGCATAAAAAATGTAAGCAACGATTTAGGCATTAGCCCAACTTATACCTGGAGCAATAGTAAAATGACCAACCTGATTGGTTTTAATTACAACTACAGCAAATACACCGAACGTGATGTGTTGACAGGCCTAACATCTAACAATAATACCCACACCGCTTTGCTGACTTATGTGCCCACATATTTTAATAAAGATTTGACCCCTGATTTTAGCGCCATGTATTTTTATAATGATGTGCCGCTTGCTAAATTAAAACTGATAACTATCAGCAGCGGGTTAAGTATACCTGTTGCAAAAAAGAAAATTCAACTGCGTGGGCAATTGCAATACAACATCAATAAATTAAACTCTTTTAAAAGCGATAACAATATCATTGCATCCTGCAGTGTAGACTGGAAGATAACCAAAAAATTCAGCTGGAATACTTATCTATCTACCAACTATTTTAAATATGGCAATTCCATTGTACCCAATGGCGCCAATTATTTAGAAAGCACTTGCCGCACAGGGTTTCAATATAAATTTGATACCAAGAAATGAGCTATGAGAAAGTTTAAAATCTAATTAAGGGCCCGGATGCGAATTCCATGTGACAACAAAGAATAAAATTAACACATGAAAACGAAGTAACATGAAAAAAATAATCACTTCTATAGTTTTACTTTCTACTGTGCAATTATTATTTGCGCAATTCAATACCACATTGTCTTTATCAGGCAGGCCGCCTGCTAATTTAACGGAATGGGGCATCCGAAAAGATGTTTTAACTTTTATTATTGCACCGCCACAAAGTGTTTCTTTTGATGTAAAAATAAAAGCCACCATAAAAACTTTAGATGGCACCATTGTGGGCAACACCAATTTAAATACAGCAAGAATATTTACTCCTGTCCAGGGTTCTACACTTGTTTTAAATTCGCTGGATGTTTTGCCTTTGGAGAATATCATTTTTACAGGTAAATACCAAGCCACTTTACAAAAAACAGGCAAGCTACCCGCCGATAATTATATGCTTTGTGTACAGCTGGTAAGAGCGACCGATTATGTGCCTGCCTCAACTGAAGTATGTAAAACTTTTTATTTAACGGCTTACCAGTTACCCATTTTAACCCAACCTGGCAATGAACAGGAATTAAATGCAAAGCTGGCGCAAACAGCAATCACTTTCAGGTGGACGCCGGTATCACCAGCTTCGCCAACTGTTGTTACTTACCGCATTCGTGTTTTTGAAATTTTAGAAAACCAGCATGATGTACAGGCGTTGAGAAGCAACCAGCCTTTGCTGGATAAAAATATTGTTGGTGCCACGCAGTTTATTTGGCTGCCGCAAATCAGTATGATGCCTTATGTTGGGGAAGAAAATAAACCTGATAGCGCATCAAAGAGAGTAATAGGCAAAAAGTTTATCTGGACCATACAAACTCTGGATAACTTAGGCCAGCCATTGAACCAAACCGATGGCAATGGCGAAAGCCTTAGCGAACCGAAAGTGTTTTTTGTGGCGAACAAGAATTAAATAATGACGCTAAAGCGCATTGATAGGGGACACAGATTTTTTATGATGGTTATGAGTAATTATGATTTATCTGCGTAAATCCTAATCATCATAAAATCTGCGTTCAAAATTATTCGCCGCAGGCGAATTACTGAATATCATAATTCCTTCAGCAAATCTCTTATCAAATCATTTTCAAACCCCCTTTGCATCAAATGGTCTTGCAATTTTCTTTTCTTTATAAAGATGTTCTTTTCGCTTTTGAGCGCTTTTAGTTTATCATCAAAAACCTTTTGCATGGTTTTAAAATAATCTTCGTCGTTGATTTGCTGTAAGGCTTTTTTTATGCAATAGGCTGATACCTGTTTTTGCTTCAGCGCATAGGCAATCTTTACCTTTCCCCATTTTTTGCTTCTAAAATGCCCTCCGGCATATTGAATGGCAAAACGTTCTTCGTTCAGGTAATTTTCTTCAATCAAAGTGCTTATGATTTGCTCAACTTCGTTTTTATTTAACCCAAAACCATATAATTTATCCTTTACCTCGCTGTGACAGCGCTCCTGATAAGCACAATAATGCTTGGCTTGGGGCAGAGATTGTAAGGGTGTAAATTTTTGAGGGTTCATGGTGATGCAAAAGTAGAATAGTTTTTCAAAGTCACAGCGCGGCGATATTTTGGTAGCATATAAAATTAAGGGGTGATTTTAAACCCCACCGGGGCGACATTTTTAATTGGAGACTCTGCTATAATGCCACCCCGATTGGGCTTAGAGCCAGTGATTTCATTACCTTCTACCAAATATAGCCACCGGGTGGCTGTAAGGCGTTCTATTCTTTTTCACCACTCAACATCTTATTGATAGTTATTCACATCTACATTCAATTTTTTATTACCTTGGGTTCATTACCAGCAATATTTTATCTTTGGTTTTCATTAAATACATTTTATGAAGTTTATCGTTTCCTCAGCGGCCTTGCTTAAACAGTTACAACAGATTAGCGGCGTTATTAATGCCAATACCGTATTACCCATTTTAGAAGATTTTTTGTTTGAAATTGAAAAGAACAAACTTACCGTAGTGGCCACCGACCTGGAAACCGTGATGAAAGTGCATCTTGACATTGAAGCAAAAGATGCAGGCAAGGTTTGTATTCCTGCAAAAATTTTAATGGACTCGCTTAAAAATATCCCGGAGCAGCCATTGACTTTTAATATTGATAAGAATTTTGGTGTAGAAATTACCAGCGATAATGGTAAGTATAAAGTGATGGGAGAAAACCCTGATAACTTTCCTAAAGAACCGGCGGCTGATGATGCCAATAGTTTTACAATGACCTCAACAGCATTGGTAACGGCCATCAATAAGGCCATTTTTGCAGTAAGCAATGATGATTTGCGCCCAGCCATGACGGGTGTATTTTTTGAACTGGATAAAAAAGGCATCACATTTGTAGCAACTGATGCACACCGTTTGGTACGTTTTACAAGAACCGATGTAAGCTGCCCTAAAAAAGATTCGTTCATCGTTCCCAAAAAACCATTGAGCCTTTTAAAAAGTTCTTTGCCAGATAATGAGGATGAACTGAACATCAGTTATAACAGCAATCACTTGTTTGTAAAACATGGTGGTACCGAATTGGTGTGCCGCTTGATTGATGCCCGTTTCCCCGATTATAAAGTGGTAATACCGGTTGACAATCCTTATAAAATGACGGTAAACAAAGCTGATTTTCAAAATGCTTTGCGCCGTGTAAGTGTGTTCAGTAATAAGAGCACCAATCAGGTGGCATTGAGCATCAGCGGCAGCGAATTGCAACTGGCTGCACAAGATGTTGATTTTAGTTTTGAAGGTAACGAACGCATGAGCTGCCAATATGATGGTGAAGATTTGCAGATTGCTTTCAACGCTAAATTTTTAATTGAAATGCTGAATGGCGCCGATACCAGCGAAGTAAATATGGAATTGAGTACGCCTACAAAAGCAGGTATTATTAAACCAACAGAGCAGGAAGAAAATGAAGAGTTGCTGATGTTGGTGATGCCGTTGATGTTGAATAATTAATTGACGCCCTCCGTCCCTGAAGAGGAACTTGAGGATGGAGAATATGTTTGAAAACCGAAGTTGATAGCTTCGGTTTTTTATTGATTGTTGTGTATATTTATAGTGTACATTAATTTTTATCAACTAAAAAATGCGGTATTTTTTTCTCGCAATATTTTTTTTTCTTTCACAATTCCTTTTTAGTCAGGCGCCAAATCAAATTGGTGAGTTAAAGCTTTCTGAGGCAACTGTGATTAAAATCGATACTGTCTTAGACAATATTTGTGGGTATACTATAAAAGTTATTCACTTAACTATTTTAGCCAAAACTAAAGTACAGTTGAGTTGCAACTATGGTAATCCTTCAAAAAGTATGTACGACACCGTACAAAATAAAGTCTATATATCTTATGCTTATGACACAACAGGAATCGTTCATGATTCCATTATTAATGAAATAAAGCAGTTCGTAACTGAGAAAGCAGCTGGAACAAAGCAATACGAAAACAGCAATGACTTTAGGTATTTTTTCTTGGTTAAATCATTTTATGTTAATGATGAAAAGACGATAATACCTTTTATATGGACGGGAGCTGAAAACTCCGGAGATTATCAAATGTTTTATTTAAATAAACAGGTTTATAAAATTATACTTGCAGATGTAAATGGCTTAGGGTGTCTAAGTGAATTTGTTGATCAAAATATGTTTTTTACTAAAAACGGACAAAGAATTAAGCTGGGAAAATACACAGAAAATATTAATGTTATTAAACAAACGGCTGCAAAAGAATGGGTTTTAAACAAATAGCTTCCTTCGATAATTTTATGTTGGCAAACATGACATTGGGTCTATTGGAAGAAAATTACATCAACTGCCATTTGGTAAATGAATATAGTGTAACTATCGACCCTATACTTAGCAATTCAGCAGGAGGTATAAGGCTTGAAGTAGAAGAATCGCAAGTGGAAAGAGCAATGGATTTAATAAAAGATGCTGAAGCTACATATCTTAATGACATTGTTTGTCCATATTGCCATCAGCCTGGCTTATATGCAGAAGAAAAAATAAATAAGCCCGAAAGTTTTTGGGGTAAACTAAAAAATCAAATAGCTTACGGGCAAACGGAAACTTACAGTAAAAAATACCGCTGCCAGCATTGTAAAAGTATTATGGATGAATTGCCGTTGAGTTTTTAGTACCTTGAAGCTCCGGCTTCCAGCCATTACTGTTGCTGCTGCATCATTTGTATATACCTTCTGTAAGAATTACCATTATCTGCATCGCTTAAAGCTGGGTTAACTGCCAGCGGCGTTAATACATACGCTTCGTTTTTTACTTCTTTACCATCTTCGTGCGATACGGTAACAGCTACTTCCAAATGCTGTTTAGCTGTGCCCTTATAAGTTCCTTTTACAGGAGAACAATCATTAAAACTTCTGCCGATAGCCAAGCGAACGTGCAAATCATTTACAATGCAATTATTGGTGGGGTCAATGCCCAGCCAACCGTAAAAAGGAATATAAGCTTCTGCCCATGCATGTGTAGCGCCTTCGCCACGCAGGCTGCTGTCGCTTGGGCATACATAGCCGCTTACATAACGGGAAGGGATGCCCAGCAAACGCAGCATCACCAATAAAATATGTGCAAAATCCTGGCAAACACCAGCTTTCAATTTCCATATTTCATCTAAAGTGGTTTCTACAGTTGTAATGCCTTTGATGTAATTGAAGTTTTTATACACGTATTCACATAATTGCATTACTGCTGTGTACACCGATACCGTTTTATAAAACCCAGCATCAGCAATTGCTTTCACTTCTGCCAAATCCTTAAAATTTTCCTGCTTTAAAAAATCTATAAACGGCACCATGAATTTTATTTCTTCCAAATTCGCCCATTGTAAAGATGTTTCCTGGTCATCTGTAGGAAAAAGTCTTGGCTTGGTAGTAACAGATACCGTGGAATCAATCCGTAGTTCGGTATGTGGCGCAATATTCATGAATGAGCCAATCTGGTTGCCATAATAATCTTTAAACACTTCTATAAAAGGTTCGCCGGTTATAAATATTTTCTGGCTCAGCAATTCCTGAAATTCATCTTTTAGCGGATACAGCATTATCTGATTGGCGCTATCCCTTACCGGTTCGGCGTAAGTATATTTTGTAACGTGATGTATGATGAAGCGAGGCATAATGGGATGTATGATATTTGATGTATGATATATGATTTGTTAAGAAGAGCGTTAAATTTTGAAGGACTCTCTCACAACTGATGATTCACTACTCACGCTAGCCGTGAGCAAAATAACTTTCGTTTAATGTATTGCCAATTTGAAACAGTGCTGCTTTTGTTTCGCTTAAAAAATGGTGCAGTCCTTCCTGAATGATGGTATCTGGTGTACTGAATTTTATTTTGCTTTCCAGCTTACCCATCATAAATTCAATCTTGCCAAATCCCCCATTATCGTTTTTTAAACGGTGAAAATATTTGTGCATATGAATAACAGAATAAATTATTGAACGTGGAAAATTTTCATTCAATATAATTTGTTCCATTACATTTTTTGCACCAAAGCCGCTCCGGTAAGTCTTTAAATATAATTCGTAACCCGAAATGGACATCAGCAGATATTTCCAATAAGTAGTATCAGCTGGTTTTTCCAGTTCATAATTCAAATCGTTGAATTTAATATCCAGTATATCTGCAGATTGAATGGCTCGTTCCAATAATTTTCCAATATTGATGAAGGAATTACCTTCGCCCCTTGCCATGGTTACATCGGTAGTACCATAATATAAAAGCCCTTGTTTAATTAGAGTATCCAGTACTGTAATGGGGTCTTGCCTTTCTAACTGGTCAATTAATTTTTCTTGCCTGATAGTGTGATAAAAATCATTGAGGCATTGCCACATTTCCTTGGTAATATGATCCTGCACACTTCTGCCATTTTCCCTTGCCTGTGTTACAATATTTAGGACAGAATTGGGGTTATCCTTATCGGTAACCATAAACTGCAACACTTTTCTTGTATTGGTTGCAAGTGCTGCCGCTTCATCATCGGTTAAAAAAGTAAATATTTTAAGCGATGGCTTCCACGAAAATTCCTGTATATCATCCTGCGATGAAGCATAATTTATCTTCAGCATTCTTAAAATACCGTCCGCTCTTTCCATGTAGCGGCTCATCCAGTACAAACTATCTGCAACTCTACTTAGCATAATAATAAAACCTCCGCCGCCTCCCTAAAGGGGAACAAAAGGCTGGTTCTTTTAAAATAGTGAATAATATGATTCAAATATTCTGCTTTTAATTTATAAAAAGTCTTAAAGCTTAGGGTGCAGGTTCCCGCTTTAGGTGGCGCAGGGAGTTTACTCTGCCAACACCCATGTATCCTTGCTTCCTCCACCCTGGGAAGAATTTACCACCAGCGAACCTTCCTTAAGCGCCACCCTTGTCAATCCACCAGGCACAATTTCTATTCCTCCCGGGCCGCATAATGCATACGGTCGCAAATCAATTCTTCTGGGTTGTAATGTGCCATTCATGTAACAGGGGCAGCTTGATAAACTAATGATGGGTTGTGCAATAAACTCCCTTGGATTAACCAATACTTCCTTTTTATATTCTTCTATTTCCTTTTCATCTGCAGCGCTGCCCATCAACATACCATAGCCGCCACTGGCATTGGTTTTTTTAATCACCATGCGTTCGATGTTTTTAAATACATGGTCTAATTCTTCGGGTTTGCCTAACTGGTAGGTGGGTACGTTTTTTAGTATTGGCTCTTCGTTTAAATAATAACCAATCATGGCCGGCACAAAAGTGTAAATGGCTTTATCATCGGCAACGCCATTGCCTACGGCGTTTACAATAGCCACATTGCCTTTTCGGTAAGCGCTCATTATTCCTGCAACACCTAATAAGCTGCCTGGATCAAAAACCAGCGGATCCAAATATTCATCATCCACTCTTCTATAGATTACATCCACCTGTTGCAGGCCCGATGTCGTTTTCATATACACCTTATGATTATCTACTACTAAATCTTTTCCTTCTACCAATTCCACACCCATCAATCTTGCTAAAGTGGTATGTTCAAAATAGGCGGAGTTATAAATACCTGGTGTTAACAATACAATGGTAGGGTTATAAATCTGCCTTGGTGAAAGCGATACTAAATTCCGATGCAAAATATTAGGGTACTCCGTAACTGTACGCACATTATTTTGTGGCAATAAATCAGGGAAGATGCGTTTGGTGATTTCCCTGTTTTCCAACATGTAGCTTACGCCACTGGGTGTACGCAGGTTATCTTCCAAAATATAAAAAGAACCATCGCTGTCTCTTATTAAATCAATGCCCGAAATGTGTACATAAATATCATAGGGCACCGGAAAATTGTGCATCTCTCTCAAGTAATGCGGACAACTGTATATCATATGAGCCGGCATCACACCATCTTTAATAATAAACTGATTGCTGTAAATATCTTTTAAAAAAAGATTCAGTGCCTTCAACCTTTGCTTGATGCCTTTTTCAATAAAATCCCATTCGGCTGCTGTAATAATACGGGGAATGATATCGAAGGGAAAAATCTTTTCTATACCTTCTCCGCTGCTGTACACGGTAAAAGTAATGCCCTGGCTCATGAACAAACGTTTGGCCAGTTCTTCTTTTATATTCAGTTCATCAATGGAAAGTTGCTGCAAGAAATCGAGCGCTTTTTTATATTGCTCCCTTACCGATGCATCTTTATACATCTCATCCCAGGTATTGGCATCTACCAAATACGATTGCACCAGTTCGCTTGCTTGCATAACAGTTAGTTTAAAAAATTAAGGCTTGCAATCGGAAAAAGTCAGGTATTCAAATATAGGGAATTCAGTTTGTTTTTAAAAAATGGTTTTGAATTTTATTGGGATGTGCCCGCAGATTGCGGGCTAATTTCTTTATTGTCCTCTGCGTGTAAACCACATTTGGTAACTTTGTACCCTAATATTTTTTAATGAAGACAATTGCCATGATACCGGCACGTTATGCTGCCACCCGTTTTCCTGCCAAGCTGATGCAGTTACTCAAAGACAAAACCGTTATCCGCCATACCTATGATAATACTGTGGCAACAGGTTTGTTTGATGAAGTGATGGTTGTCACCGACAGTGATATCATCTACAATGAAATTACGCAGCATGGCGGTAAGGCAAAAATGAGCATCAAACAACACCAAAGCGGCAGCGATCGTATTGCCGAAGCCATTGCAAATATGGATGTTGATATTGTGGTGAATGTACAGGGCGACGAACCTTTTGTACAAAAAGAGCCATTGCAAAAATTACTGGCCAGCTTTAATGATGCTACTGTTCAGGTAGCTTCTCTAATGCAGCTTTTAAAAGAAGAAAAATTTATTGCCGACCCTAACTATGTAAAAGTTGCGGTTGATAAAAACATGAACTCGTTATTTTTTAGCCGCAGTGTTATTCCTTACCCACGGGATAAAAATGTGGCTACCAATTATTACGAACATATTGGTGTGTATGCTTTTCGAAAGCAGGCGCTTATCAATTTTACCAATTGGGCAATAACGCCCCTGGAAGCCGCCGAAAAAATTGAATGCCTACGCTATTTAGAAAACGGTGTTCCATTAAAAATGGTAGTTACACAATATATGGGTGTAGAAATAGATACACCGGAAGATTTGGAAAGAGCGGCGAAAATGTTATAAGCTTTTTATTTCTTTTACAATCTTATTCATATTCTCCCTCGCTTCTTTTAATTCTGGTATCAGGCTTTCCCGTTCTTTTGTCTCGATTATTTTTATAATAATATCGTCCTCTTTTTTTCTCAATGCAATATATTCCAAAAGTTTTGTGGTTTTTAAATGTGTGTTAGTTGAAATATCATAAGACTGCATTTGGTTCAACTTTTCTTCAGCCTGCGTCCATAGGGGAAGGCTTGTACTATCAATTTTTTCTTTTCTTTGCTCGTCTGTTAATGTACTATCGTTTAATGGCGCAATAGCTTTATCCTCTATTTTATAAATTTCGTTCAATCCTGCAATGTATTTGTCATTATCCTTATAAGCAGATGCGATTACCCCGTTTAACGCTTCTGTTCTCTCCTCGGCCGAAACCTTATGTTGTTGCAAATAACCGACAGTTATTGCTATTGTTACAATTATAACCACAGGAATTATCCAGTTCAATTTTTGTTCTTCCTTTCCTTTCTTTATTCCAAAGGCATAAATATATCCTATAACAAAACCGCTTAGCAAACCTCCCACATGCGCTGAGTTATCCACGCCACCCTTCATGCCATAAACCAAATTGTACACTACAAAAATGCCAATGCTAGATAGTAAGGATTGCCGTACCGCTTTGGGAATTAAGCTGGTAGTAAGCAATGCTAAAAATAAACCGTACATGCCAAAGATGGCGCCAGAAGCGCCTGCACTGTTAATGCCATCCGTATGCCACCAAAGGCTTGTCAAGCTTGCTAATACGCCTGTACACAAATAGGCGGCAATATATTTTCCTTTGCCTAACATTGGTTCCAAATAAACGCCAGCCATATACAGGCAATACATATTCATCAGCAAATGAATAATGCCAAAATGAATAAATGTATTTGAAATAAGGCGCCACCAATCGCCGCTTAGTGTTAGTGGTGTATAATTGCTGCCCCATTTAATGTGTACCAATCCATTCGGTTCTACTAAACCTGCACCGTTTATCACCATTAAAACAAACACCAGCACATTCAATCCCATTATTGTATATGTAGCATATAAATTACTGCCCGATAAATGCAGCGCTTTGTCCACCTCTGCTGCTTTTTCGTTTTCTTCTTCCAAAGTCTTTATAGTTGCTGCTCTTAAAGTATTAATAGCGGCTTTATTATTTTCAATGGCAGCTTCATCAATATTTTTTGCTGCTTCAAAAGCTTTTGAAAATGCTGCAGTGTTCTTTTTATTTTTTCCGCCCATATCAAAAGATTCGCCGTTAACCATTTCGCTGGTTACAGTTAGCGTATCACTTTCTACAGTCAGCATTATTTTTATGCCCAGGGTTTTCCAGCTTTTAGGAGTGCTGCCCAATAATTTATCTTCTCCGGCAAACTGCACCAACCACCCTAAGCTTTTCATGGCCTGGTAGCCAATGGCAAGTGCTTTTTCTTTATCCATGTTATTTAGTGCAATTGGCAGTTCGTGTTTGGGCATAAAAAAATTTTTACCAAGATGATTTAATTTTCTTGTTTTACCAATACCCTGCGCCACTTATTTTAATCTGGCCACGGGTTACACTGATTTACACTGATTGAAATACAAAGAACCAGGTCGATTTTTAAATTTTTTAATTAATACAAAATTTTCCGTTTAAACCTGTGGCCAAGTCTTTTTGCCGCAGGCAAAACAATTTATCATTAATTTTGTGGCGGTTTAAAAATCAATCTATGGCATTCAGAAATTTTAAGTTGGTGGGCTATGTTATTTATGGCCGTGGCAGTTTTAACCAGTTAGATGAAATCATTGCGCCGCACCGCAAAAACGGCGCACCAATGATATTTTTAGTAGATCATTTTTTTGAAGGCAAAGCCCTTCCCAACAGGATCCCGGTTCGCAACAATGACAAAATAATTTTTGTTGATGTTACCTACGAGCCAAAGACAACTTATGTAGATAGTTTGGCCAATCAGTTAAAAGATGAGTTTGGTACTGTAAGCGGCATTATTGGCATTGGCGGCGGCTCGGCAATGGATTTGGCAAAAGCAGTTTCTTTAATGATGAACAACCCAGGCAGCAGTGCTGATTACCAGGGCTGGGATTTGGTAAAACAGGCCGGCGTATACAAAGTGGGTATTCCAACTTTAAGCGGTACAGGTGCAGAGGTGAGCAGAACAACAGTATTAACCGGTCCAACAAAAAAGCTGGGCATGAATTCTGACTTTACGCCATTTGACCAGATTGTTTTAGATCCCGAATTAACTGCAGACGCACCCGTTAACCAACGTTTTTATACCGGTATGGACTGTTATATACATTGCATTGAAAGTTTAACCGGTACTTATTTAAATGAGTTCAGCAAAAGCTATGGCCAAAAAGCATTGCAGCTTTGCCGTGAAGTATATGTAAACAAAAGCGGTTGGGATGCCGAAAGCGATGATAAATTAATGATGGCTTCTTATGCTGGTGGCATGAGCATTGCTTACAGCCAGGTTGGTATAGCACATGCAGTAAGTTATGGCTTAAGTTATTTGCTGGGTACTAAGCATGGCGTAGGCAATTGTATTGTGTTTGATAAATTGCAAGACTATTATCCCCAAGGTGTTGCAGAATTTAAAATAATGGTAGAAAAAAACAATATCGATATCCCTCAACATATTTGCGCTGGGTTAAGTGACGAAGATTTTGATAAGATGATCAATGTTTCTTTAGGCATGAAACCGCTTTGGGAAAATGCGCTGGGAAAAGACTGGGAAAAAATAATGACCAGGGAAAAATTGAGAGCCCTTTACGAACAGCTATAGTATTATTTCATATACTTTTTTTAAATTACGTTCGTTATTTACCCTAAAAATCACAAATGAGAAAAACTGTACTGGCAAGTAGTATGTTCCTCCTATTTGGAGCAAATTTTTTAATTGCCCAAACCACCGATGATGCAGACAAAAATGTTGTTATCAGCAAATCTTCCCGTGCATTTAAGTTTGTAAAAGGCAACAGCGATCACCCTGTATTAATAAAAGAAGAAAGCAGCCGTGTATACACATGTAACAATTTTAGAACTGATGTACAGGTGGCTGAGTTTTACAATGATGTAGAAACTGTTGATGATGTTACGATCTATGTAAACGATTCTAAAAAAAATGGTGTAGTACCAAAATATGAATACTACAATTCGGATGGTGTTTTTTATTCAGATGCACATGTTTGTTACTTTCAGTTACCGCTTTTAAAAAAGGGTAGCACTTCAGAAGTAATTTTTAGCAAAACAACTATTGACCCCCGGTATTTTACCAGCATATATTTTATGGATGACCAGGCCATTATCGATCAGGAGGTAAAAATAACCGTACCGTCATGGATGCAGCTGGAGATTAAAGAGTATAATTTTAAACAATTTAATGTTCAAAAAAATATCAGCCCAAATGGTGATGAAACCGTGTACACCTACACGATGAAAAATATTCCTGCAATGAGTGGCGAATCTGCTGCACCTGGCCCGAGTTATTTTACACCACATATTTTAGTGTTGTGCAAATCGGCGCAGCCAAAAGATGAAAAATATGTTTACTTCAATACCGTAAAGGAGCAATATGAATGGTATAAAAACCTGGTATCGCAAATTGGTAACGACGAGAAGTTTGTAAAGGAAAGAACCGATGATATTGTTAAGGGTTTATCTACCGATGAAGAAAAGGTAAAAGCAATTTTTCAATGGGTGCAGGATAATATCAGGTACATCGCTTTTGAAAACGGTATTGCCGGGTTTAAACCAGAAAAAGCGCAGGAAGTATTAAGAAAAAAATATGGTGATTGTAAAGGCATGGCCAATCTTTTAACGGAAATGCTTAAGTCTATAAAATTAGATGCCAGAAGATGCTGGATAGGTACAAAACATATTGCTTATGATTACAGCACCCCTTCATTGTCAGTAGACAACCACATGATATGTGCCTGGATGAATAAAGGCAAGCCCGTTTTTTTAGATGCCACCGAAAAATATATTGGCTTTGGCGAAATTGCCGAAAGAATACAGGGCCGTCAAACTTTAATTGAAAATGGCAATCAATATTTACTGGAACGTGTACCCGTAGCAACTTATTTGCAGAACACCGCAACAGAATCCAGGAAATTCTCCATTGATGGAAATAACCTTAAAGGCCATGTGGTACAGGTATGGAAGGGTGAAAATAAAGAGTGGCTTTTATCGGGCATCAACGATATAAAACAAAATAAGCAAGAAACAGCCTTAAGGCAATTTTTATCGGAAGGCAAGCAAAATTTTGAAATCAGTAATTTAAAGATTGATAACCTTTCTAATTACAACGAAGATTTGAAAGTAGAATATGATGTGCTTTGGAAAGATGTATTGACTGTGTTTGATAAGGATAGTTACCTCGATGCCGACAATCGCCGTAACATGGAAAATTTTAAAATTGATACCACCAAAAGAAAACTGCCTTACTGGTTTAGTTTTAAAAACGACTTAATTTTTGAGACAGAAATTCAAATACCTGCAGGCAAAAGCATAAGTACTTTACCAGAAAAATTAACTATTAAACAACCGGGCTATAGTTTTACCGCATCCTATAATAATGTAGCGGGCAAAGTGGTATATAAAAACGAAATCATTTTGAACCAGTCAGAATTAAAGCCTGAAAATTTTTCTCAATGGAATAAAGACATTGACCAGTTAACCAATTTTTATAATCAGCAAATCGTATTCACTCAAAAAAACTAATCCTAATGAAATTTTTTATTTTATCTCTTGCGGTTTTTATTACTGCGGGCTTCGCCAATGTAAATGCCCAATCCAAAGACACCGAAAAGTACCGGAAAGAATCTGAACAGATGCGCCAAACGGTTTGGACCTGGGATAAACCACAGTTTAAGGTAAAGAGCGTTCCTGCGCAATACAACACCGCATCAAAAGTTATTTTAGCGCACCATACCGAGTTAACTGCCGATAGTAAATCGAAGTTTGCTTTTTATGGCCTTGGCTTTGGCCCTAAAAAAGAACAAACGCTTACCGAGGTTACCAGGGAAATGATAAAGGTGAATGATAAAACTGCTGTAACAGAATACTCTGAATTAAGTTTTACCCAGTTTGCAAGAACAAGTGGTTTTTATTCTTCTGATAAAACCACTTCTTACGTTGGCGTAAGGGTTATTAAACCCAATGGCACTATTAAAGAAATTAACGCCGATGATATTGTGCTTACCAAAGATGAATCAAAAGAAAAGAAAGCCAAAGTGGCTATTCCTGATCTGCAACCCGGAGACATCCTTGATTATTTTATTGCTACAGAACAGAATCTTACCAATGATATGAGCAACAAACCTTACAGGGTATTGTTGTTTGATGATGCGCCAATACTTAGCCTTTCGTTTCATGCACAGTTAGGCAAAAAATATGCTATTGAATATCGCAGCTATAACGGTGCGCCGGAACTACAGGTAAATAAAAACGAGGATAAAGATATTATTGTAGATGTAGAAAAAACAAATATCCCTCCTTTTTGAAACATCTCTTTGGGTAGCGCCTGGTATGCAGTTACCTTTTATCCGTATGAACATTTCATTAGGCTACAGGGGATTGGGCAGTAAATATATGGATACCAAAAAGCCCGGCGAAGTGGCTAAAAATACCGATAGCGAGGAATTTATGGATGATAAGGCCAGCGAATTTTCAGGTACCTATTACAGTGAGTATTGGATGAAGGCTGCAAAAGACCAATATGATGCTATTGAAAGTGATGCTAAAAGAAAAACAAAACAAACCGGTATTAGCTTTAAAGATTTTAGTGACGAAGAAAAAGCGGCACAATTGTTTTATACACTTCGCTTTACTAAAATGCTCAATTTTGATATCGATCAGCTTTCTAAAAAAATAAATATAGGTCACTACTCTTATGATGGTTTAGCGTTTCCTTTATTTGCTACTTTAAAAGCATCCGGACTTGATCCCGCTATTTTAGTGGGTATTGACCGCACAGGGTTGCGTATGTCGGAAATTATGGATAAGTCAGATCTTACAGCTACTGCTTATCTAACAGGGGCCAATAAATTCTTGTCTATTCAATCGGTGTTTGACATTCCGTTTTCGGTGCCTGTTGAAATTGAGGGTAACACCAATAACAAAAGCTTTACGTTCAGCCACCCTGCAGCAATAATGAGTATAAAAAAGATGAATGGACTTACCAATATAGATCCGGGTCCAGATGTGCCTGTAAGCACATCTGATAAGAATGCTCACATCGAAAATTTAAAATTATCAGTAGCGCCGGATAAAAGCAATTTAGCTGTTCGCCGCTCTACTACAATGAAGGGTTATTATAAAACAGATGTACAAAAAGATTTGATCTTGTACGAAGATTATTACGAAGCCGAAAGAAAAGCATTTAATGAAGAGAAATCTTTATTGGAGAGTTTGGAAGATAGCAAGAAAGGGAGAAAATATGTTGATGAAGTAAAAAGCGCTTTTGACCAAGCCAGAAAAAACCAAAAAGAGGCTTTTGTAAAAGAAGCTAAAGATTGGTTTGAGCAAGATGTTACCGATTTAAAAGATAACAAGACCGATACACTTGGTGTAAGGCACACTGCTCCAAATTTTGTTTACAGCTCTTCTTTTAATTTAGGCGGCCTTATAAAAAAAGCGGGCAATAACCTTATTGTAGAAATTGGAAAAATACAAGGGCAGCCATTTATCATTAAAGACGAACAGCGCAAAAGGGATATTGATGCATACATGCCTTTTGCAAGAAGCCTGGAGTATAATATTGAACTGGAAATACCGGAAGGTTACACAGCTGAAGGTGTTGCTGCGTTAAATAAAAAAGTGCAGAACGATGCCGGATCATTTATTGTAGAAGCAAGTGCAACCGACAGGATTGTTACTTTAAAAATAAGGAAGCATTACCTGCATAATTTTGAGCCTGCCAAGAATTGGGAAAAGATTGTGGCCTTTACTGATGCTGCCAATGAATGGGTAAATACCAAATTGCTTTTCAAGAAAAAATAAGACTGCTATTCAGTTATACCAAACCGTCCCAAATAAATTTGGGACGGTTTTTTATTTGCTTTTTGTTTCAAATATATTTTCGTTTCTTTAATTACTATTGGCACACAGTTTTAAAGCTTCGTTATGAGCAAAGATCAAACAAAAGACCTTTTAAAATTTTTGAAACCGTTTGATGCAGCAATAAATGAAACGGTACTTTGGTTAAGGGAATTTGTATGGGATCAGTATCCTCAAACCAACGAGTTAATTTACGATAATTATAACGCTGTTGCTTTTGGGTGGTCGCCAACAGACAGGGTAGGCCACACTTTTTGTTCTATTGCCGTTGGCAGAACAAGCATGAATATTCACTTTGGTTTTTATTGGGGTAGTGAAATTGCCGATCCCAAAAAATTGCTAATTGGCAATGGCAATCAATACCGGTACATCTTAGTAAAAAATAAAAAAGATTTTCCAAAAAATTACATAAAAAAATTATTAAAGGAAGCCTATGCCAATTCGCTGGCAAAAGTAAAAGACCAAAAGCAATTGATGCAGGGTGCTACCATTACAAAATCAATATCTGCGGCTAAACGCGAAAAAAGACCTGTGCCGGTTAAAAAAAAGAAAAAATAATTTCTACCATGTTTGAACAAAGCAAAAAATATTTCTCCTACATTTTTAATCCAATGGATCTTCTCCGTACAAAAAAAGTACTACAGGTAAATCCAACCGTTGAGGCTATAAGGGTTGAGCCTGAAGAAATAAAAATATTCATTTATGATTACGATGCGGTGAGTGTTGAAATGAAAGAACTTAAAAATGTTCCGGAATGTTTTAACTATTTATCTTCTCCAAAAACAACCTGGATGAATGTGGATGGTCTGCGAAAAACCGATGTAGAAAAAATTTGCAATCATTATGGCATTCATTATTTAATTACCGAAGATATTTTAAGTATTGGCCAGCGGCCAAAGATGGATGAACTTGACGGCCTGGTGTTTTGCTTATTAAACATGATGTATTTTAATGCTGAAACATCTGCTGTGGAAGTAGAACAGATAAGTATTGTGCTGGGCAAAAATTTTGTAATCAGCTTCCAGGAAGATGCACATAAAGATGTATTTAATCCATTGAGAGAAAGATTAAAAGTGAATGGCAGCAAAGTAAGACAGAACAAAGCCGATTATCTATTTTACTCTTTAATTGATATGATTGTTGACAATTATTTTATTGTGATGGAAAAGCTGGGCGAAAAAATAGAAGGCCTTGAAGAAGATATTGTTCGCAATGCCAACAACCGCAGCCTTGCTAAAATAAATATGCTGCGCAAAGAAATGATTGTTTTAAAAAGAAGTATTGCGCCGGTAAGAGAATTGGTCGGCGGTATTTTACGCACCGATAATGAATTGATAGAAGAGCGTACTGAAAGATATTTTAAAGATGTATACGATCATATTTTACAAGCCAACGACCTGGCCGAAAACTACCGTGATATGATGGTGAATTTACAAGACCTTTATCTCAGCAATGTAAATTTAAAAATGAATGAAGTAATGAAAGTGATGGCGGTAGTAACCTGTTTGCTGGCACCCGCCACCGTTATTGGTGGTATTTTTGGAATGAATTTTGAAAATATCAACTGGCTTCATTCTAAAAGTACTTTTATAATTGCGGCATTTTCTATGGTAGGTATTCCGCTTTTAATGATAAGGATATTTAGAAAGCGGGGATGGTTTTAAGGCGTCAGTAGTCAGTGGTGAATAGTGAGTAAATACATGAGAGTTGCTTTACTCACCGCTCACGGTTTTCACAGCTTCTTCTTAAAAATAGGCACAGTACTGCATGGCTCGCCATACATAATGCTTTTGGCAACAGGCCTTAATAAATTGGTTATTTCCACATAAGCGCTTTCAGAAATGGGTAAGTCACCGCAGCCTTTTATCACCACTCTTTTATCAGTGAAATCTCCTGTGTTTATCTGGTACAAATTTTTTAGGAACAACGTTTTTTGTAAAAATTCTTCGTTGCCAAATACCACATTTTTTGCAACAGGTTGTAAATAGCTTGATACCAGCATATAGGCCCACATGGGTATTATAGCATCTGCAGTGCAGCTAAGGGCTACGTTTTTATCAGTATATGGAACAAGGTCTAAATTTTTTAGGGCTTCTCTGAAATCTTTTTCTTTTAATATCAGGCCCATAAATAAATAATCTTTCAGATCGAATACAACAGTTTCTCCCTTTGGATAATAATCTTCCAGGTTCAGGGTTATAATACCGCTTTCCGCAACCTTATTTGTCATTACTTCTTCCATAATGCAAAGTTATACCAATAATCTGCCGCCGGGCTATGTGATTTAAAAAATTCTTTTTCTCGTAAACAAAAGCCCCTCCAAATGGGTTGGAAGGGCTTTGCTAAAAAAATTATTTAGTATTAATAGTATTTACTACGGTTATCTTTAATGGTAGCCTGCGATTTTAATCCCTCATACCAGCCAGAACCAGCCTGGTTACGCAAAGTGGTAATTTGCTGAGTAATTTGTGCTGCAGCAGCTTCCGGTGTAATATCGGCTTTTGTACCTACGCTATTTACTTTAATTATATAAACACCGTTATTACCTACAATTGGTGCCGAAACCTTAGTTTGATAGTCTTTATTAAAACTTGCACCAATCAATTTTGGCTCTTCGCCTATTTCTTTAATAAATGCACTGTTAAAAACCAAAGATGAATCTTGGCCTGCAGTTTTAACCATTACTTTATAAAATGCTGCAGCACCATCTAAGGTTGGATTAGCTGCTAAATTTTTGCTTATAGCTTCTGCTTTCTTTTGGTTGCGGATAACTCCTTCAACCATTCTTCTTGCAGATTTTACGTCAGCTGTTCCTTCGTTTTGTACCTTATCTAAAATAGCTACTATAAATTGGCCATTAATATTAAATACATCACTCACATCGCCTTCTTTTGCGTCAAATACCCATTTTACCAATGCTCTTGCATCTTCTAGTTGGCCCAACTGAAAATCATTTTCTTTTAATGGTGAAGGCCAGGTTATTTTTTGCAAACCATTTTTTGCAATATAGGCATCCATTTCTTTTCCACTTTTCTCTCCTGATAACCTGGTTGCATTGTTATTGGCTTGGCCAACTGTTTCTGGACTTTGAATAATTTCCTGGCCTACGTAGGCAATTTTATATTTAGTACTGCTTCCTTTTTGGCCCATTGCTTCCATTATATGATAGCCGTAAGAAGTTTTTACAATACCCCTAGTACCAGCTGGTTTGTTAAAAGCAAAATCATTAAATTCCGGTGTCATTTTACCATATTCAAAAAAGTCGTAAAAACCACCTTTATCTTTACTGCCAGGATCGCTGGAATATTGTTTTGCTAAAGCTGCAAAATCAGCACCGCCATTAATTGCAGCTAAAATACTGTCTGCTTGTTTTTTCGCAACACTATCAGGTATTGGCTGGCCGGTCTGTGGATCTGCAAGTGGTATTAATATATGCCTTGCTTTTGCACTGTCTGGTGTTACTTTAGTGTCAACTATTTTTGCCAATACATAACTTCCTCTGTCAACATAGGGGCCGTACACTGTTCCTACAGGTAGTTTTGTAAGCGTATCAGCAACAGGTGAGGTTATTTTAGATTTTGGTAAATAAAGGCTGTCAAATGGTATTGTTGATAAATTTTTTGCAGTAAAACCGGCCATATTGGTTTCTGTAGCCATGGCAGCTTTTAAAGCTTCAGTTGATTGTTTTGTTCTGGCACTATCAGCCGCACTTGGTGATTGACTGAATGATACATAAGATATCATGCGGCCTTCTTCCTGCTTGAATAATTTTTTATGTTTGTCTATATAATTACTGATTTCGTTATCGCTAACAGTAATGGTACTATCGCTGATTACACTATAAGGTACAGCAACATAAGAAATACTTGCAAAGTTTTTGCTCGCTTCTTTATCTGTTTCCTGCATCCATGTAGGGTAATAAGCGCTTGCGTTAAGTAATGCATAATATTTTTGTTGCATATTTTGCATTCTTAGTTGTTCTGTAAATTGGTTGTAGCTCTCAGCTTCATCACCCTTTGCCTTTTTCATTTCAGAAATTTTTTGGGTTACTTTTAAAGGATCTAGCTTTCCTGTTGCAGGATCAATAAAAGTGCCGCCACCACCTTGTAAAAAAGGATTTTCTGGGCTGTTGCTATAAAATAAGCTACTTAATTCGCCTGAGCTATAACCAATACCTAATTTTTGCGCCTCCTGGGTAAATATTGTTTGAAAAACCATGCCTTGCCACACCTGATCCCTTATTTCACCGGCACTTGGTTTTCTTTGATACTGTTGTTGTTGTTTTTCAGAATTAGCTTCAGTAGTTTTTACTTTTTGCTCAAACTCTGCTTTTTCAATAGCTACGCCATTTACTTTTCCCACACTACTATTTAAGGAGTTTAAGAAACCGCCGCCGCCTTTGCTGCCCGATTTGGCATCCATTAATAAAAATCCAATTAAACTTAAAGCAATCACTGCAATTACTACCGCAGCGCCTTTATCACGAATTGTCTGAATTATTTGCATATTTTTCCTGTAATTAAAATGGACGGCAAAAATAGGGGAAATTAAGATATTAACACCTAATTTTTGGGTGTCAAAAGCCTAAAAATTGAGTATTGGCAAGGTTCTTAACCCAATAGGCTAACTTTGCTGCGGAATTTTATTAACATGTATGGCCAGGAGGGTTTTAAACAACTGTTTGTTAATAATGCGGTTTTGATGTTAATAACCGTGGTTTTGTTCATCAAAAACTCTTTGTAAAATGAGTTTAAGTTTTGAGCCGTTGGTTTTAAAAAATAAAATTGTTGGAAGATGGCATTTTATACAAAGATGTTAACAGCCATTTTTTACAAAATGCTTTAATTAATTTTCCTCAACATTTTTTATTAACCGTTGTTTATAAAACAAAAATAGAAAAACTACAAACCACTAAAATCAGGGTTTATTCATCTATATAAATAAAACAAATCATGTTAATTAACTGTGGATGACAGTGGATAAGTAAAAGGTTTTAATTTTACATCATCTTAAAAAATAATTCTTTACACTTATTAACACCCATAGTAGTAGTAGGTGATTATATAAATAATAAGTATTAATACATATTATGGTAGATATCAACAGCGCAAAAAAAAATATTCAATCCGCCGGATTTTTAGATTTGATCATTAACCCGGAGTTGGATTTGTTTGCAGAAATTGAAAGATTGAAAAAACAAAAGAACGCAATAATTCTTGCGCACTATTATCAGGAGCCGGATATACAGGATGTGGCTGATTTTATTGGAGATAGTCTAGGGCTGGCGCAAGCGGCAGAAAAAACAGAAGCTGATATTATTGTTTTTGCCGGCGTACATTTTATGGCAGAAACTGCAAAGATCTTGAACCCCACAAAAAAAGTTTTATTGCCCGATCTAAATGCAGGTTGTTCTTTAAGCGATAGTGCACCACCGGCTTTATTTAAATTGTTTAAAGATAAACATCCCGATCATTTGGTAATAAGCTATATCAATTGCTCTGCTGGTATGAAGGCTTTGAGTGATATCATTTGTACGTCTTCTAACGCCCAAAAAATCGTTGAAAGCTTACCTGAAGATCAATCCATCATTTTTGCACCAGACCGCAACCTTGGGGCTTATATCAACAAACAGACGGGTAGAAGCATGTTACTATGGAATGGTGCCTGCATGGTGCATGAAATTTTTAGTTTGGAAAAAATTACCAAATTAAAAGTGCGTCATCCTAATGCAAAAGTAATTGCACATCCTGAATGTGAAGCTCCTGTTTTAGCAATTGCTGATTATATTGGCAGTACCACCGGTTTATTAAAATTTGCCCAAAAAGATGATGCACAAGAATTTATAGTAGTTACCGAAACTGGTATACTGCATCAAATGCAAAAAAATAATCCTGAAAAGACTTTTATACCTGCGCCACCCAATAATAGTTGTGCTTGTAACGATTGCCCGTACATGAAATTAAATACGCTGGAAAAATTATACCTGTGTATGGAGTATGAGTTACCTGAAATTATTATGGATGAAGAATTGCGACTTGCTGCAAAAAAGCCTATTGACAGAATGTTGCAGATAAGTGCGCGATATGGACTATAGTTTAGTCAGATACTGTAAAAGAAAGAAGTCAATTTTTTTTAAACCTGACTTCTTTAATAAATCTTCGGGCTAATTATTTTCTTTAAATGCCTTAATCCTTGTTTTTACATTTTCCCTTATATTGATGTAAAATAAATTAATATCTCCAATGTGATAATTTTTATTTTTTATAAATATACTTCCAAAAAAATGTGGCTTGCTCGTCCATAAAATGTTGTGATGAATATTTGCATTTACAACATGGGGTATAATTTTATTGAATTTTAATAAGATGCCACCCATATTTTTGGAAGAAGAAATAAATGCAGTGTCACTATTCCAGCAAAGCGGATTAATAACAATCACTTTAAAATTTTCCTTTGCAATAAAATTCGGTTCTATATAATCTCTTTTAAAAGTTCGCCAGCTAACAAAGCATCCGGTTGATGTTGAATCTTTACAGGGCTGTAACGACGTAAAATAATTTTCTGCCACAGGCAAGCCAATAATGTAAGCACAAACCAATTGGTTTTGCAAGGGCTTATTTTCAAAAAATTCTTGCAACAATCTTTCAGCATGTTTGGTGCCCTGGCTATGAGAAGCAATAATTATTGGTCTGCCATTATTGTAATTTTTTAAGTAATATTCAAATGCTGCTTTAATATCTTCATAAGCGGTATCAAAATATTTTTCTGCTTCATCTTGTTTAATAAAAAACGCTTTAATATTTGCCTGCCTGTACCTTGGCGCAAATATTCTGCAGCTTTCGTTAAATACACTGGCCTGGTATAAAATGGTAGAGTAATCTGTTTTTGCATTTAAAATACTGTCATCAATATCTGCATTCCAACGTTTGTCTTTTTTATTTACCAATGTTGTGGGGTGAATGAAAAAAACATCGGCTGATGTATCGGGATTATAAGTAGATCGTAAGGGTTTTGGCACACTATCTGCGGCATCTTTTTTCCATGGATGAGCAGCCCAGTAATGTAGGTTACTATAATCAGGTTTTTTATCTTTGCTCTTAAATTGGTATTCGGGTAAGGAAGAAAAATTTCTTTTGCTGCAGGAACTCAGGCTGAATAGGCCTGTTAATAGTAAAATGATTGCCTTGTTGCTCCTAACTAAAAAATAAGTTTTGTAATTTTTCATAAACAAATCTACATTCGTTAACCTTAAAAGTAAATATATGGCCATTCCTTCAGTTGATTTAGCAGAATTTTTAAGCGGCGACCCGGTGCGTAAAGCTGCTTTTGTACAAGAATTAGGTAAAGCTTATGAAGAAGTGGGATTTGTGGCTGTAAAAAACCATGGGGTTCCAGATGAGTTGATAGCTGACCTTTACAAGTATGTGCAGGAATTTTTTTCATTACCATCAGATCAAAAAAAACAATATGAAATACCAGGGCTGGCAGGACAAAGGGGCTACACAAGTTTTGGTAAAGAACATGCAAAAGGCAGTGATGCACCCGACTTAAAAGAATTTTTTCAATATGGCCAGGTGCCAAGAGATAATTATAAGGAAGAAGAATATCCACCAAATGTTAGCGTAAATCAAATTACAGGTTTCAATTCAACATTTGAACATGCCTATCGTGCATTTGAAAAATCAGGTACAGCTTTGTTACAGGCAATAGCTTTGTATTTAGGATTAGACGAACATTATTTTGATAACTATGTGTATAATGGAAATTCTATTTTAAGGTCGATACATTATCCACCAATTACAAGTGAACCTAAAAGTGCCATTAGAGCAGAGCAACATGAAGATATAAATCTGATCACTCTTTTGGTTGGAGCATCAGCCGATGGTTTACAAATTTTGACCAAACAAAATCAATGGGTTGGAGTAACTTCTTTGCCTGAACAGATTGTGGTAAATGTTGGCGATATGTTGCAAAGGCTTACCAATAATAAATTGCGTAGCACTACACATAGAGTAGTTAATCCAGCAAGAGAGTTATGGCATACTTCACGTTTTTCCATTCCATTTTTCCTGCATCCAAAGAGCAGTATGAGTTTACGTTGTTTAGATGGTTGTGTAGACGAAGAACATCCAAAGGCATACCCCGATGCAAGTGCAGGGGAATATCTGGATGAAAGATTAAGGGAGATTGGGTTAAAAAAGTAAAATCCGTTATATGTATAAATTGAAAATCACCAGGTTTATTCCATTGGTTGCTTTAGTAATTCTGTTGGTTTCCTGCGATGCAAAAAAAGCTCAGGACTTCAATAACAAAATAGTAGAAGCACAAAAGGGTTTGATGAGTGAAGTAAATTCAATGAAAAAAGATACTGTAGATGCTTTGCTGAAATTGCAGCATATACAAGATATCACCAAAGCAAAATTGAAAGAAGTAGTTGCCTTACAATCGCCAGATGGTGGCGATGCTTTTAAACAAGCTATGCAAGAAGATTTTCAAGGTATCATTGAAAGTTATGACGTTTTGATAGCAATGGTAAAACAAAAGAATAATGCAGACACCTTAACTATATTACAAGAAAAATTTTCTGACTGGCAATCTAAATTAGGCGATTTAGACAAAAAAGTTATTGAGGAACAAAAAAAGTTTGCTGATAAATATCATATCAAACTTCAATAGTTAATCTCATTTTAATCTAAACACTCCGGTTCTGACGGAGTGTTTTTTATTTTTACTATTTTAAGATAAACATGTTATTTTCATAGTATGAAATTGCTACGCCATATTCCTTTTTTAAAGTCTGTGTTTTTTCATAGTGTTACTGCCTTTGGCGGGCCACAAGGGCATATGGGTATGATGATGAAAACTTTTGTTGACAGAAGAAGAGATGTTACAAAAGAGGAACTTATAGAATACAATTCTTTTTGCCAACTTTTGCCTGGTGCATCTTCCACACAAACACTTACACTTATAGGGTACAAACGGGGTGGTGTGCCACTTGCTGTAGCAACATTGATTATTTGGATATTGCCCGCCAGTATTTTGATGGGTGGGTTATCTTTTGTAGTAACACATATCGGGAATGAAAAATTAAATACCAGTATTTTTCAGTTCATTCAACCCATGGCCATTGGGTTTTTGGCTTTTGCAGGTTTTAGGGCATTTAAGATTTCTGTGAATAATTTAATTACGCAAATAATAATGTTGGTAGCAATGATTGCTACTTATTTTCTTTTTAAAACACCGTGGGTATTTCCGTTGGTTATTATTTTGGGTGGTATTGTTACCAATATCAGCAGTAAGCGCATACCGGAAAAAACTGTTATCAAGCCAAGGCATATTCGCTGGACAAATATCTGGTTGTTTGCGATAATTTTTATCATTGCAGGTATAGTGAGTGAAACGGCCAGAAAGCAAAACTGGCCGAACAGAAAAGCTTACAATCTTTTTGAAAATTTTTACCGTTTTGGAAGTTTTGTATTTGGTGGCGGCGATGTGTTGATACCGTTGATGCTGGATCAATATGTAGCCAGGCCAACTTCAGAACGAATGCAGAAGAAGGACCAAAATATAATCAGGATTGATAGAGATGAATTATTGACCGGAGCAGGAATGGTTAGAGCAATACCGGGACCCGTATTTTCTATAGCTGCTTTTACCGGCGGCATTGCTTTAAAAAAGGAGGGGGTAAAAATGCAGTTAACCGGGTGCATCATTGGAGCAATAGCTATTTTTTTACCGAGTGCATTACTGGTGTTATTTTTTTTCCCTGTTTGGCAATATCTAAAAAAGTATGTGGTGGTTTACCGGGCACTTGAAGGAATCAATGCTGTAGTTGTTGGTATAATGTGGGCGGCAACTTTGTATCTTTTAAAAGATGTTTCTATATTTCCAATTACGCCGGTCAGTAGTTTAAATATCGGCGTTATTGTTGGTACATTTTTAATCTTGCAGATCACAAAAATTCCGGCACCATTTATTGTTTTATTTTGTTTGCTATTAGGCTGGATATTTTAACTGGGGCAAACCAAATTTGCATATTGCTTGCTCCAATCATCATAACAATCCAGAGTTATTATACAGGCGCCATTTTTACAATTGTAAGAGATTTTTAACCAGGCGGTTACTTTTTTTATAATGTTTACTTTATAGTAGGTAAATCCGGAAATATCTTTTTTATTGCAAAGCTGTAGCATTTTATAAGTAATATCTTTTGAGCCCAGTAAACTATCGATCACTGTTTTGGGACTTACATCTTTAGTTAATGGGCTTGTAATTGTAAAAGAAGAAAATCCACTTCTTGGACCTTTGAGCATAACCATCCATTTGTCGTCCTTATTTTCGGGAAAATAGTATTTGTTGTTCACAGTAATATCTGCGGTACCGGTTCTGAAAAAATTGATTGATAAATCATCGCTCATTTCTACTTTATCAGCTTTCCATTTAACAGGGTAGGTGTTTGGTTTTCCCACAGCCCAATCTCCAACAGAAGCATAAGGAGTACTGTCTTGCACTAATTTTTTTACCAAATCAAAAAGTGCAACTTTTTTTGTTTGTGAAAAGGAGTAGAAAGAAAATACAAACAATGAAAATAACAAGATTGCTTTTTTCATGAAATAAGATTTTGGTGGGGAGTACTAATATAAACTAAAAAAAGGATAATTAAAAGAGCCTACCTATAATAGCCATTTCCATCAATTTCATCTTTAACTACATCGGGTACTAAAAAACGGATTGATTTTTTTTCTTTTATTAAACTTCGTATACGGGTACTCGATATGTCTAATAATGGCGCATCTAATATTTTTATGTTAGCGCCAAAGGTTTCAGTAATTTCAAACCCCGGCCTTTTGTAAATATAGATGGCGTAATTTTTTATAAGTGTTTCGTAGTTTTTCCATTTGTCCAGGTTTTGAAAACCGTCACTGCCCATGATAATTGAGAAACTATGTTCGGGGTGTTTCTCAGAGAGGTAAGTAAGGGTATCAATAGTATAAGATGGCTTGGGCAGTTTGAACTCCACATTGCTTGCACGTAATTTGGTTTCTCCATCAATAGCAATATTTACCAAATGCAATCGCTGGTATTCATTAAGTAAAGATGCTGATGCTTTGAAAGGATTTTGAGGAGAAATAACAAACCAAACCTGGTCTAATTCAGTAGTATTTACAATATGGTTTGCAATAATTAAATGCCCAACATGAACGGGGTTGAAAGAACCAAAATATAGTCCTATTGTCATTATAAGTTGATAATCAGATATTTATAAATTATTTGGCTAAAATTGGCAATTCTTCTACCCAAATATTTTCAGCTTCATTTAACCTTAAGCTTAGCGTATAGCCAGCCACTAAAATTGATATAGGGTCTCCAAGGGGAGCCACTTGGTCTACTATAATTTTCTCGCCGGGTACGCAGCCCATTTCCATGAGCTTTAAAAAGATATCATCGTTTTCAAAGTGTTTTATGACAACCGTCTTTCCCACCGCCACTTCAGATAATCGCCTGTCCATTCGTAATGTTTTATTTATGCAAAAGTATTCATTCGTAATTGTTTAATAATTTCGATTTTAGTAAATGATAGTAGCAAAGCGGAAATGTTATGTAGGGAGTTTAGGGTCTTGCTAAGTATTGTTTCAAATATTTCTCCATTTAATGTAGCTTTTATATGCAGGTTCAATTCTTCTTTCTTCAAAACATAACGCTTACTAACCGATCGGCATTAAAGCAATTTATTATTAAGACATTTAAAGTACAAGGGAAGAAGCTTGATAGCCTGAATTATATATTCTGCTCTGATGAATACCTGCTTGATATAAATAAGGCCAATCTGAAACATGATTATTATACTGACATCATCACTTTCAACCTTTCTCCTGACCCTAATATCATAACCGGCGAAGTTTATATAAGTATAGACAGGGTTAGGGACAATGCCTTGCAACTCCAGGTTAGCTTAAAGGAAGAGTTGCATCGGGTTATCTTTCATGGAGTACTTCATTTGTGTGGATTGAAGGATAAGAGTGTTAAGGATGCAAGGGAGATGAGAGAGGCAGAAGAGAAGTGTTTAAAAGATTATTTTAAATAGCATCGGTTTCACGGCGAACAGTTCCATACCGGAACTGTTCGCCGTGAAACCGTATATTTGCTAAAAAAAGCATGCCCAACCCACATTTTATAGAAACAGAAGATTCCCTGCATAGAAAGAGGGAAAAACGGAGATGGCAAATGGCGCTTCGCAGGTATGTGTTAGAAAAGAACCCTAGTAGTGCATATGCCAAATACTTTGGTCTTGATATTGAATTTTTCAGAGAATGGATAGCTATTCAGTTTAAAGGCGATTTATCATGGGACAACTTTGCATCAAAATGGCAATTTGACCACATAGTACCTGTAGCCTATTTTGATTATTCGAATGAAGAAGACCTGCTATTGTGCTGGAATTTTATAAATATTAGGGTTGAAACTATTGAATTAAATAAAGCAAAGGGCAATAGAGTCGATGTAATGGCTGTTAGAACTTACTTTGAAGACCTTTATAATAAAACCCAGTACCCCTTTTGTATTCGAATGCTTGAAAAAATAAGGACTATTGAGATTGCTAATATAGAAAGTAATAAAGAGTTGGAGGGCTTCATTATCAGCAACCAAACTTACTTTGAGCAAATTTCTACTTTTAACCAGGATGATTTTGGGCGATTAAATAGCGGAGTTTCATTTAAAAATATCCTTATAGAGAAGGAGATAGCGAAAAAGTTTGGTGTTTAAGGCTATAAACAGAGCCTATATATGCTAAAATCAAACTTCTTAATCGCTTAAATTATTTCTAAAGTACCTTTGCCTTATGTTTCCAGAATATGATGTAATAGTAGTAGGAGCCGGACATGCCGGATGCGAAGCCGCCGCTGCCGCCGCCAATATGGGCAGCAAAGTGCTGTTGATTACCATGAATATGCAGACAATTGCCCAAATGAGCTGCAACCCTGCCATGGGAGGCATAGCAAAAGGGCAAATTGTGAGAGAAATTGATGCCATGGGCGGATATAGCGGTATTGTTACCGATGAAAGCATGATTCAGTTCAGGATGCTAAACAGAAGCAAGGGCCCTGCAATGTGGAGCCCGAGAGCACAAAGCGACCGCATGTTGTTTGCTGCCAAATGGAGGGAAATGCTGGAAAATACCAGGAATGTAGACTTTTACCAGGATATGGTGAATGGCTTACTGGTAAAAGAAGGCCGTGTTTACGGGGTTGTAACGGGTCTTGGTCACCAAATCAAGTCAAAATCTGTGGTTTTAACCAATGGCACGTTCTTAAACGGTGTTATTCATATTGGCGAAAAGCAATTGGGTGGGGGAAGAATGGCGGAGAAGGCAGCAACGGGGATAACAGAACAGTTGGTAAGCCTTGGTTTTGAAAGCGACCGCCTAAAAACAGGAACACCGCCGAGGTTGGATGGCCGCAGCTTGGATTATTCAAAAATGGAAGAACAGAAGGGAGATGATGAAATTGTAGGCTTTAGCTATCTGAATACTAAAAAGATAACCCCTCAACAGCAACGCAGTTGCTGGATTACCTACACCAGCCCCGAAGTACACGATATTTTAAAGACAGGTTTTGAAAAAAGCCCCATGTTCCAGGGAAGGATACAGGGCACGGGCCCAAGGTATTGCCCAAGCATTGAAGACAAAATAAGCCGCTTTGCCGAAAGAGACAGGCACCAGCTTTTTGTAGAGCCAGAAGGTTTTAATACCGTAGAGATATATGTGAATGGTTTCTCTTCTTCTTTGCCAGAAGAGGTTCAGTATCAGGCACTTAAATTGGTGCCGGGATTTGAGAACTGCAGAATGTTCCGCCCGGGCTATGCTATTGAATATGATTTCTTTCCGCCAACCCAGCTTAAGTTTAGTTTAGAAACAAAATTGATTGAAAACCTGTTTTTTGCCGGGCAGATAAATGGTACAACTGGTTACGAAGAAGCTGCTTGTCAGGGGCTTATGGCTGGAATTAATGCTCACCAAAAAGCAAGGGAGCAGGAAGCCGTGGTGCTGAAAAGGAGCGAAGCTTATATTGGTGTACTGATAGATGACCTAATTAATAAAGGGACAGACGAACCTTACCGCATGTTTACCAGCCGTGCCGAGTTCCGTACGTTGCTGCGCCAGGACAATGCAGATTTAAGGTTGACAGAAAAAAGTTACCGGCTCGGGCTTGCTTCGCAAGAAAGAATGGAATTGGTAAAAGCAAAGAAAGAAGGCGTAGAAAAATTGAAAGAAATATTAGCGGCTATAAGTTTAGAACCGGAAGAAACAAACCCGTTTTTAGAAAGCGTACAATCGTCAACGTTAGTTGCAAAACAAAAAGCTGCACAGCTTTTATTAAGGCCCAATATTAGTTTGGAAAATATGATGCAATACATTCCATCTTTAAAAAATGCTTTGCAGGAATTTAATAAAGACACCATTGAGCAAGCCGAAATACAATTGAAATACGACACCTATATTGAAAAGGAAAAAGAACTGGTGGCCAAGATGAGCCAGTTGGAGGACTTGATTATTCCTGATAATTTTGATTATGAAAAATTGGTTTCATTGGGTACCGAGGCAAAGCAAAAATTTAAAAAGATAAAACCAAGAACGCTTGGACAAGCTTCACGTATTAGTGGTGTAAACCCAAGCGATGTGCAGATATTGATGGTTTTTATGGGAAGATAGTTTGCCACAAACTTTGACAAGCTCAGTTTGACAAAACACTATTTGGCTGGTGTCGCAGAAAAATCTATTTAATATTCAATAATTTTATAATTTAAGCGTTACATACAAAATTTTAAAAAATGGAATTGAACTTTAGTAATGATACTGCAAAAGAATTGGTTTTTGAAAACGTTGCGGAATATCTGAAACAAAAAAAATTAGCGATTGCAAAACAAGATAGCAGCCGCCCATGGGGAGGTTTTTTTGTTATTGAAGAAAATGAAGCAGAAAAATTTATCCAATTATACTTTCCGCATCTTACTAAAGAAGAATTAAATATTTCAGGAAAGTTGAGCCCTAAAATTTTAGTAGTAGCGCCGGATAAAAGATTAAGTTGGCAATACCACCACCGCCGTGCAGAAATTTGGAAACTGATTGGCGGTGTAGCTGGCGTTGTAACCAGTGATACCGATGAAGAAAAAGAAACCAAAGATTTAAATATTGGCGACATCATACAATTAAAACAAGGCGAACGCCACCGTTTACTGGGCACAAAAGGCTGGGGAATTATTGCCGAAATATGGCGCCACACCGATGCCGCAAACCCAAGCGACGAAGATGATATTGTAAGGGTGCAGGATGATTTTGGGCGATAGGGTTTAGCCACAGATATTTCCCGCAGATTTCGCAAAATACGTAGATAAGAAAATATTTCTGCGACATCAGCGATATCTGCGGGACTTTTTATTTCAACCCCAGCTTTCTTAATCTTGACCGTATTGCTCCGGCGTTTCTTTTAAAATGTTTGATGATTTCTGTATCCGAATCATTGCTGTTAAATAATTGCGTGAGTTCATTATCCATTTCTTCTGTCCAGGGTTTGTAGGCTTCGCCGTGTTTTGTTCTTATCAATTCTACAGAATATGTTTTTTCGTTTGTGCCACTGGTATATTTTGAAGGACGATAATTTTTAACAGGCGTAACAACATTTTTAGTTTCTTCCTTCGGCTCTTCTTTCTTTATAATTTTTATTGGCGGCAATTTTGGAAAAACCTTTGGCAGTAATTCTTCAGGAATATGAATGATGTTTTTTTTACGGGTTGCAGCTACATACAATAAATTAATTTCTTCATTCAGCTTACTGATTTTCTTTTCATCTTTTTCCAACTCCATCGCCCGCCGCTCCACTTTATCTTCGGTGATAAAATCATTTACTAAATGTATAGAGTCATATTCCATTCCCTTGCAGCGATGGACTGTTGAAAAAATTACATCCGCTTTTTCTTTATCATCATTTTCAACATGCTTTGCTTTTAAATTTTTAATGATGTCGTAAATATCATTGCCATACTTTTTTGCAATTTCCGCCATCATGCCCAATTGCCCGTCTTCCGACTTTTCAATGTATTCTTCCAAATCTTTCATGCTGGGCATTGAGCGAATCAATTCATCTCTTATCATCGAGCGTTTATTGTTGTGCAAATTCAACACATCATATAAGGAAGCACCTTCATCGGCATAAGAGTAAGAGTTGATATTGCCTTCAAAATAAATACGCTTGATGTTTTTCTTTTCAGTGGTGTATTCAATGGCTTTTAAAAGCAAGCCTAAATTGGTACGCCCAATTACAGCCTTGCTTACCAAATCAACATTTGTTCCCAAGCCTTTTATGATAAGTGGCGTGGTTGATGCAATATGATTTTTCCAGAATAATATTTGCATAGCCAGCAACGGCGTTTATTTTAATATCTCCTTGTGAATTGATGATGTCTTCTTGCTCGACTGTTAGTTTCATTTTGTTCGTTTATATTTCTATGCTATTATTCTGTCAACATTGAATCATTATGCTGTCAGCCTGTGCTTGTCGAAGGCGGGTTTTTTCCAAAAAGCAGCTTCTTCTCTGGGTGTAGCCCGCCTTCGACAAGCTCAGGCTGACACTAAAAAACACGTGCGGAAATTACACGGGCTCAGCGTTGCTGTTTTAAATTAATTGTTTGTGTTTGTATTTATCTTCTCCGCAGCAAATACCATCTTAATATCATTATAACTTATATCCTTAGGCAAGTTTTCAATAAGCTTGCTTAAACTTGACGAACCATGTTTTGCAACTGCATCTAAAATCAAAGCTTGCTTTTGTTGTGGCACTACATCGCCAATTTCAATTTCACCATCTATAATGAAAGTTATTAAATGTGTTTCAATAGTGCCAGTGCTCAATTTTCTTTCTTCAGCAATTTCTGCAATTGATTTGCCTTCTTTATACAAATTGAAAGAAACAGTTTTGGTATCCGTTTTAGTAACTGCATTCTTTTCTCTTTGTGCTTTTTCTTTAGCAGCTTTTGTGGGCAGCGCTTTCATATTTGTTTCTATACCATGGCGGCTGCAATAACTTTCTACGGTTTCTAAAATATCATCACCATATTTATCTACTTTAGCTTTGCCAAAGCCCGTAATTTGTAAAAGGTCTTTTTTAGTTAAGGGAAGATAAGTGGCAATTTCTCTTAACGTAGCTCCGTTAGCTACCATATAAATAGCTACATTTTCTTCCAACACCATCATATCTCTCCAACGTTTGAGCGTATCAAATAATTCCGGATTTGCAACATCGCTATAATTTTCTTTTTTGCCACTGGCATAACAAGTTAAATTAATTTTTGGCTGCGCAAATTTTAATTTGTGTTGCAAAAATGTAGTAACACAGAATGGTGTTTTGCAATATTGTAAATAATAAATGGTGCTGTAAACAGCCAAAGCCAGTTGCTGCAATTGTTCGTTAATGATATTGGCAGTTTCTTTATGCTCTGTTAACAGCGGATGATTTTGCAACGTTTTTTGATACGCTAAAAATTTAGGTTCAAAATGATTGGCTGCATCGCTAATTCTTTTTTGTGCGGCGGAATTGTTTTCAATCACTGGCTCTTCTTTTAAAATACCGCTTACCACATCAATAAATTTTAGCCCTACAGATTTATCAGCAATAAAATGTTGCCTGATGTTTTCTATCCAGTTAATGGCATCAGCATTTAATTTATCCTTGTGTTGTGTGATGTGATGCAGCAATAAGGCAATGCCAATTTCTACATCATTAAAAGTAAAAATTTCATTGATTAGCTGTTGGGTAAAAACTTGCCTTGCACCTGTAAACCTTTCTGCAAGCGAGCCTTTGTGCCTAAGAGATTGCTGCCCCTTAATAACATTATCGTTGCTAAATAATGTTGCTGAAGATAATTTGCTGAGCAAAACAATACCATCTAAACTGGTGCAACGGCTAAGCGCAACATACACTTGCCCGCTGCTGAAAGAAGAGCCTGCATCAATCATTACTTTTTCAAACGTAAGGCCCTGGCTTTTGTGAATGGTGATTGCCCAGGCAAGCCGCAACGGGTATTGGGTAAAAGTGCCCATGATTTCCTGTTCCAACTTTCCGTCGTTGCGGTTTAAAGTGTAACGTGTATTTTCCCAGGTTTCTTTTCCTACTTCAATATTAATGCCATCGCAATCCACAATAATTTTATCTTTTTCCAAAGATTTTACCACACCAATTTTTCCATTAAAATATCTCTTTGCAACCGCATCATTTTTTAAAAACATTACCTGTGCGCCTTCTTTCAAAATCAATTCTGCTTCTGCAGGATAAGTGTGTTCGGGAAAATCGTCTGCTATTGCAGCTTTGTATGTAAATGCGTTGGTAAATAAATTTTCTATCTTTTGCTGATTGATTTCATTTGCCTGCTTGTTGTGCGAAGTGAGTGTGATATATTTTTGGCCGGGCATTGGAGAAAACAATGGATCGTAACGCATGTGCAGGTCTTCAAAATCATCAGCATCCATTTGATTGTTGCGAACCTTATTTAATAAGCGTACAAAAGAATCTTCTTTTTGCCGATAAATTTTATTGAGTTCTATCAACAAAGGCATTTGTTCTTTAATTGCCAAACTATCAAAAAAGAAAGGCGAACTATAATACTCCTGTAACATACTCCACTCCTGGTTTTGTGCTACGGGAGGCAACTGGTGCAAATCTCCAATGCATAATAATTGTACGCCGCCGAATGGCATATCGTAGTTGCGTCGCACACTTCGTAAAATGGTATCAATGGCATCCATCACATCGCAACGCACCATGCTTATTTCATCAATTATCAACAGCTCCATCTTGCGCAATAATTGCTGGCGCTGGCGGTTGTACCTAATTTTTCCTAACAGTTCATCTTTGTTATTTCTTGTTGGCAAAAATGGATGAAACGGTAATTGAAATAAACTATGCAGTGTTACACCACCGGCATTGATTGCGGCAACGCCTGTTGGTGCAGCGACAACAATATTTTTTGTGGCGTTATCTTTTAGATATTTCAAGAAAGTGGTTTTGCCGGTGCCGGCTTTACCGGTCAAAAATATATTTTCAGATGTTTCGGTGACGAAGCGATAAGCAAGGTCGAACACTTCATTACGCTCAATTGTAGTTGCCATAGTTAAAAAATTTGCCCGCAGATTACGCAGATGTCGCAGAAAAGAATTTTACGAATTATTTACTTTTCTAAAAATATCGTTTGCAATATTATCGGAATTAAAATTAACTAAGATGCCCAATTTTAAACCAGTTAATTTTAAATAAGATATTGTATGAACCGTTTGTATTTCCGATTGACAACACAAAGATGCTATTACAAAAAAGCCATAGCCGGAATTTATGCTTTTACTTATCTTTATAAGGGTATAAAAAAGATTGCAAACAACACAAAATATTCTTGGAACCCCTAAAAATCAATCCTGTACTATGTTAGAACAGAAAGAAGTCAAAACTTGCTTAAGCTGCGGCAAAACCCTAAAAGGGCGCAGCGGTAAAAAATTTTGCGACGATTACTGAGGTGCCGCTTGCAATAACGACCTAAAGAGCGCCGCTATCAATTACATCCTCAATGTAAATAATGCCTTAGGAATAAACAGGCGCATTTTGGAAGCGCTTTTACCCGAAAGCGAAGCCACCGCAAAAGCTAATAAGGATAAATCAATTGAAAAGGGGTTTCAGTTTAAATACCATACGCATTTGTATCATACCAAAACAGAAAAACTTATTTTTACTGTTATGAATATGGTTATTTGCTGCCGGAAAATAATTGGTATTTGATTGTGAAAAGGGAAAATTAAAATTCATTGCCCATGTTAAAAGAAACCTTTATACAGCTTTTAGAAAAATATAGTGCTGATAAAAACCGAATAGCTGAATTATGGAATGAAATTGAAACCAATTATTCCCATAAAAAAAGGCATTACCATACACTAACACATCTTGAAAATTTATTGCAACAACTGCTGCAGGTAAAATCATCTATAAAAAATTGGGATACAGTTTTATTTTCTTTGTATTACCACGATGTTATTTACAATCCACTTAAAACTACTAATGAAGAAAAGAGTGCTGAGTTTGCCGCTAACCGCTTACAATCAATCTCGGTATCTGAAAAAATTATTAAAGATTGTGTATGCCAGATATTAGCTACTAAAAAACACAACCATTGCGATGATAATGATGTAAATTATTTCACCGATGCCGACCTTTCAATCTTAGGGCAACCTTGGGATGTATATGAAGTGTATTGCAAGAATGTAAGAAAAGAATATTCGCTTTATCCTGATTTAATTTATATACCAGGAAGAAAAAAAGTGTTGCAACATTTTTTACAGATGTTGCGAATTTTTAAAACAGTTTATTTTTTTGAGAGATTTGAAAAACAGGCAAAGGAAAACTTGAATAACGAATTACAAGAAATATAAGGAAAACGAGTTCAGAAATAAAATCACTTTTTAAAAATCATATAACTCTTTGCAGATTCAGGTATGCTTGGATAAAGGTTTTCAATTTTAACAGTGTTGTCATCAATTTTTTCAAAGTCAAACTCTTGTCCCGAATATTGAGTTGTCCCTATTGGGGTTAATAAAATTTTGCCTGGTGAAATTGAATACCTGAAACTGTCCTTATAATTGCTTCCTGTTTCAATTTTAACAAGAACATTATTACTTATAAAATTTAATTGTGAACGTCCAGCGACTGGGGTATTTTCTGTATAAAGCCCACTAACAGAAATTGTATCCTTTTTGCAAGAAATAAATAACGAAAGTCCAAGAATGAAAATTATTTGCCGCATACAATGATATTTATTGCCTGACAACATTGTTTTTTGAAACGTTGCACCGTATGGCACACAATATATAAATATACAAGTATCCTTTTGGAACTTCACAAAAAATCCCACCAGTTATATGGTGGGATAAGAACTTCTTCTAAACTTTTGTAAAAAACCCTACGCCGCCAACTCTCCCACTTTCACCCTCTTGCCTTTTCCTTTTCTCACCGGTTTTAAATTGTTATCCTCCGGCATATCTTCTACTTCCAGTTCAATCCTTCTTGTAATATCGGTTAATGAAGTAAGGCGCTGCACCATGTAAGGAATAGTTTCTAAACCTTTTGCAAAATTGTTTACATAAAGAAAAATACCTAAAATATTTCCAGCCAAAATCGCCTGACCAGATGTTTTGTAGGTCAATAATAAACTGGAACCTAAAACTATCATTACTAAAAATTCCATAAAGCCAAAGTTCCATGCTTCCTGGTTAGAAATTTTTATCTGCCAGCGGCGTAAATTATTATAATGCGTTTGCACCGCTTTTTTATCAAAACTGCTGATAACATCTACCTGTTGTTCCAGTTCATCGTTCTTTAATTTGTTCAGGCGCTTCATCCTTTTTCCATAAACATAACTGATAGCCATAACCGGAATTAAAACGCCAAGACATAAAGTAACCACTTGCTTATCGTAAAAGAACATCAATATTAATGAACCGAATAAATTGTACACCGCCTCAATTACATATACCAAATCAAATTCTAAAAAATCAATAAACTCTCTTGCTAATGTAGAGTGAGCACTTAGTTTACTTACATCCGACTTATAAGTGCGGCGGCTTAAAAATTTGGTAACCAAAGAAACATAAATAGCAGAATAAGTTCGGGTATCGTACATGTGGCGCAATGTGCCCATAACCAATGTTAACAAGTGAACTGCAGAAAGAATAATCAGCCCCTTGTAACTGTGGTTAAGCAAATCGTTAACAGCCATACCTAAAAAAAGTGGGCGCAACAAACCGCCTAACATTTCTAATGAAAATAATATATAAGTTAGCACCAACTGGCTCCGATGCTTATTGATTAAGCTCTTTAAAATTTGAAAACGTGACATAGGTCTCTGGTGTTGTTTTATTAATCTAAATACTGTTGTTAGCTGCTCTTTAAAAGAAAAGGTTACGACTCTTTTCCAAAAAATAAAACAGTTTGCCGATTGCCTGATTATGGGTTATAACAGGAACAGCGCCAGAATTTAATGGGCTTGCAGTAAGACCGAAAGATGTTGGGTTAGTTTAAAGTGTGGCTTTCTTTTCTCTCTCGGTAACCGAATTATGGGTAATTCCGGTTATTAAGCCACGACAGTTGGGTGCACCACATTGGCAATTAAAGGGCTCCATTGTTTCATCCAGGAAGGATGCGTAGTTGAGGGTTAGTTCTTCGCCTTTTTTTATACTTCTTAAAGCGACTACATTTAAACCGCTGTAACCAGTATTTGCGTTACAACTGTGATTTTGCGGAGCCCAGCCGCTGGGGTTATCATCCCACAGCAAATATACTTCATTGCTGAGTGGGTAGGCATATTTTGAAAAGATTTCTTTTTCTTTAATATTCCAGTTTTGCTCTACATGGCGCCTGGTGGCAATACGCTGGTTCATCTCTTCTCCTTTGAAAATCAAATCGTTAGCTGCAATATTCTGCGTGGCATAAATGCCATAACCGGCTATGGAATTGCCCTTCATCACGTACTTTTTCTGCCTGCGGCTGTGCCTCGCAATACCTTCTTTTATAATATGACGAAGGAAATTTGCCTGCCCAAAACCATCGTGTTTAAGGATATAATCAGCACTTCCTTCGTAGCCATCTTTATAAAAAACAGAGCAGGTAAAATTAATTTCTAAGAAGAAAATTTCTTTTTTATCATCAACCCTAAAATCTAACCGGGCATAACCAACGCCGCCAAAACTGCGAAAGATTTGTGTGGCGGCTTCTTTCAATTTCGTTTCCAACTCAGGGTCGTCGCAGGCGATATTTGCATTTGGGTGCAGCTCCGAAGTTTTTAAAGCATAAGTTTTAAATTGATTCCCTTCGGGAAAAATATATTCCACGGGCTTAAAAACAGTAACCGTTTTTCCATCTTCATTTGCGGCAAGCATTACAGTAAATTCTCTGCCGCTGATATATTCTTCTACAAGCAGCGGCCCGTATTCGTCAATGATGCTGTGCACTTTTTGTTTCAGCTCTTTTAAATTATGCACCAAACTTTTATCATCTACACCCAAACTATCACCAGCTTTTGCAGGCTTTACAAACAAAGGGTATTTCAAATGCTTGCAATCTGCTTCTACATCATCTTCATTATGTATAAGTGCATACGCCGGTGTGCTGATTCCTTCGGTGTAAGCCACATATTTCATCAACTCTTTTGGCGGGTCGTATAATAATGTGGTGGGACCGGTAAAAGGCAGGTTCAATAATTCTAAAGTATAAATTACATCAATGCTGGGAACAGACCATTCTAAATAACCTTCGCAAAGGTTTACAAAGATGTCATAGTTTTTTTTCTTAAGCTCTTTAAGCTGTTTGTAAGTGGTGAGCTTATTTAAAAGCACATGCGTAAAATTTGCCCCGGGCATTAAGTGCGATAAATCTCTTGCAGGGTCGTAATACTGGTAATCAACATTGGATGTGGAATAATCGGGCTGAAGTACGCAGATGTTAAGAGCTGCAGCTTCGCCTCCCAAAATAGAAGAAAATTGTTGCGAAGAAGTATTGTTTATTTGCTCAGACATTAATGTGTAAATATATTTAATTTTCTAACCTACATGCAATAGAAGCAATGTTATTAACGAAATAGTTTTCAAGAAGAAAAAGGAATTTTAATGGGAGAAAATAAACTTTGATTAAGATTTATTCGCCTATTCTTTTTTTTAAATCCATTCTGCCATGAAGTATTCTCACAACCTCTATTTCTTTAGGCTTCATTACTCTATATAAGATGATATTTTTTCCCACTTGTAATCCTAAAATTTCAGTTGAAATTTCGCTGTAGTTTTTTCCAATGTTTGGATTGTTTGATATTTCTTGGCAGGAGTCAATTAAAAGTTGATAGTATTTATCAGCTTGATTTTCTGACCATACCTCAAATGTATAATCCCAAATTTTGGAAATATCCTCTACAGCCTTATTTGTTAGAAAAAACTCAGCCATTTTTTCGCTTAATGGCTTTTAAACTTTCTAAATGTTTCTTGGCGTTGAATTTTTTGGTAATCCCACTATCAACGCCTTCCTGAATTGCATTTTTTAAGGTTTTGATTTTGTTTTCTTCTTCTTCCAAAAGGCGTAATCCTGCACGTATGATTTCACTTGCGTTTTTATATCTGCCTTCTGAAATTTTGTTTTCAACAAAGCCTTCAAAATAATCGCCTAAGGCTACAGAAGTATTTCGCCGCATAATTTTATATTTTAATAAAGTTACCAATTTTTGGTAATTTATACAAATCCAAAAGAGTTAAAGGTAAATATTATGCCGAAAGCTTTACTCCTCACCTATCATTTTCCTTATCAACGAAATCTGCCCTAAATGATAATAGCTATGCTCAATAACGCCTTCTATGTTTCTTAAATAGTTTCCGTATTTTTCTTCAACGAAAGGTTGGTCAAATACTTCATCTGGTAGTTGCTCAACTTTTATTATGAATTTTTCGGCATTGCTTAAAAAAGTATTGACTAATGTATTCCAATCGGCTTCTGATTGGATTGGCGGAAGGTCGAAACTATATTTATCGCTGATATCAAGCTTGCCTCCGTTTAATACATTCAACAAGCCTTGTAAATAATAATTGATGTGAAAAGTTAAAGCCGCAATGGTATTTAAATTGCCAACCTTTTGAGTGGCTTGTTCCCAACTTACACTTAGTATTTGTTCGTTGTAATTTGTATTGGCAATCCAATGCCCATTGAGGAACACTTCATTAAGCCGGTTTGCAATGGATGAACTTCTTGACATAATAGAGGTTAAATATTATGTGATTACGCCACTTTCTCCACCGCCTTTCCCTGGTGCCGCACAAACGCATCATTGATAATTTCCACCACCAACTCTGCAAAAGTTTTATTGCTAATGCGTAAAATAGCACCAATAGAAGTATAGTTTTCATCTTCACTTAAACCACATTGTGCATTTACTTCAAGTACGTAAAGTTTTTTGGTTTTGCTATCCATCCTAATATCTACCCTGGTGTATCCTTTTCCCTTAGTAGCCACATAAGCATCCCAGCTAATTTTTTTTATGGCTTCAATTAAAGAAGCATCAGGTATTTCGTATTCATAAAAATTGCCTTCATTGGGCATGGCATCTTCTTCTTCATAAATTTCCCAAAGGCGGTCGAAGGATAAAAATTTTTCTTTATCGGGTAGGGATGGGTGAAAGATTCGTTCAACAGGCGTATAAATTTTTGCAGCAACAGGTTCATCATAGCTGCCTACAATCAATACGGTAAATTCCGGTCCGGTAATAAACGATTCTGCAATCAATCCATCGGCAGATAAATTCCAGCCGCGGTAACCATCAAACATTTTAAAAATCTGTTCGTTAAGTTCTGCTTTATTTTCTACCACATTTCTTACACCCACGCCCATGCTGCCGCCGCTAACTGATGGTTTTACTATGATGGGTGTTCCTAATCTGTCAAAAATACCATTGGTATATTGGTCACGTATTTTTATAGGCTCCCATTTTGCATTAGGCACATTGTATTTATCAAAAGCCTCCTTCATGGGAATTTTAGAAGTGGTGATGTTATAAAAATATTCATCAGAACCGGTGTACACCAATCCTTTTTCTTCTAATAATTTTACAACAGAAATGCCAGGCGTGCCATTTATTTCATCGCCATCACAAATATTAAACACAACAGGAAAATGTATGCCTGCTTCTTTTTCTGCAACAATAGTATCAATGATGCTTGTATAATCTTCTATGGTAACGGGTTGCCATTTCCATTTTATGTTTAATGCAGCAAAAGTTTTTGTGTATTCTTCCAGGCTTTGGCTAAAGTCGTAATAGTAATCAATATTAGCGTCGTTGGTAACCAGATGGGGAGCCAGAACCCAAACCTTAAGATTTTCGAGAGGAACGATAGGTAAAAAAGATGTTGTTGATGATGACATAAATTTTATAAACCTTTAAATACCCGATTTTTATCTGCCTGTTGTTTAATGAAATCTGTTAAGCGATATTTATTTAAAGTAGATTGATCTAAATGCAAAGCACCATTGATTAATTGCAAACAATCTGCAGTTTTGCAATTACAAACAAATGGCTGGCTCATATCCCATTCAGTACTTGGATAAAAGAAAGTCAATTCATCGCCAGGCTGCAATGGTCTTAAACAAACCAGTTCAAAAGCGGTGGTATCAAAAAAGACATTGGGTTCGCAACTGTGATTGATGTACTGCAAAAACTCCGGCTGCAATGTAATGTGTGTATCAACACCGGTTTGCACAGTTAAGTACGTTGCATACGACTGCGTAATGCCAGCATGAAATTTACTGATAACTTCTCCTGGTTGAATGGCAATTGTTGCGTGTAAACATTTTTGATTGGTTGAAGTATTTAAAAGCACATCACCAAATGCATGACGGCTAACAACTTCAAAATTGGGGTTAGTAACTGTAGTTGTAGTCATATGAATTTATAGAATGGTTTAGAAAGGAAAAGTTTAATGTAAAATTAACCGAGCGTAATAATAATTTTCATTATAGTAAATGTATAAATACATTGATTAATAAAAAAGATAATTGACAGCTATTATGCAATAAGTGGATTAATAGCTTTATAATGTGAATAACCCATTAACAATTGATTAAGGTAATATATCGAATGTGCGAATGATGAATATCAAATGTCGTTCCATCAAAATAACACTCGCACATTCGATATTACTACATTCGCTATTCTGTCTTACTTTTAATTATGGAAAATGACGCCAACCTTCCCAATGGAGAATTGCTGTTGCAATTGGTACAAATGAAAATGCCTTTTGGAAAATATAAAGACACGGTGCTTTGCAATTTGCCTGTATCTTACCTGGAATGGTTTCAACGAAAAGGGTTTCCCAAGGGGAAACTGGGTGTTTTGTTAGCCACCATGTATGAAATTAAAATCAATGGACTGGAAGATTTGCTTAAGCCATTAAAAAATAAATGATACGCTTAACTTTCTTTAGCTTTAATACTTTCTACAGCAGCAAGCAACTCATTTAAAAATATTAAGGGCACATCTTTTAAAAGTACAAGCTTTTCATCGGCATCATCTTTTACATGGGCGCCCCACCGGCCGGTTACTTTGTTTTTATCAATTACATACAATCTTCCCAATTTTTCTTCCATACCCCAGCCATACCCTGCGCCAACACCTTCTACTTCCAAAATGGCTTCCATCTTTTTTTCAAAATATAAAAGATTGAAAGACTCCACCATTCCTCCATCACCAGTTGGGCCTCTGTGCCATCCATATTTTTCTAAAGTGCTTCTGATAGAACCTTCCTTCATTTGTTTACCCTCAAATTTTTTAATAATGCCTTTCGATAAGTCAATATCATTCAAACCAGGTAACATTCTATCCAGTTGAGGAAAAATGGCTTCGATAGAAGCATCAAAGAAAAATTGTTTCCATTGTTGTAAAACAGGTGCATCTAATTGAGATGGATGTACCATAGCAACAATTCTTTCATCATCAATATTTATTTCTTCGCTATCAATATTCAACAGGCTGGTATCTTCATTGCAAATAAAAGTTTGCAACAATTGTTCATCATTGTTATAGGTTCCCCATAAAAATTTAGTAGCATAAATAAACATTACAGGGTTTTGTAAAAAGAACTTTTTCCATTGTGTAAAACTCCATTTACGTTGTATGATCAAATAATATTCCAGGCGGGAAGATTGAGATTTCACAATATCACGAACTTCTTTTGCAATGGCTTTAAACTCCTCCTTTAATGTTGCATCTGCGGCAGCAGGAATGGCTTTTAATTTTTTATTATCGTCATTAAAAAAAGCCATCTTAAAATTACTGTCAATAAAAGCACGGTATTCATCACCATCAACAACAAAGTTTTTAAACAATCCTTCAAAACCAAAAACGGGAACCACCTTGTCACCAAGCTCCTGAATAGTAATACCCAATTCTTCCGCAGCAGTTTCCAGGGCTACCAATGCAGCAGCGCCAACATTTGCTTTTTTACTTTTATATTTTCGACTGTACCACTCCACCCAGCGAAGCGCTTTATCGCTGCCCTGCAATGCCAATGCACCAACGCCGTGTTCCGCCATTTTATAACGGTTTTCATCCATCCATTTGTTTATAGTGATACGAATTTTATCTACCACAGCATCATTTCCCAGCAAAGCAGCTAATGCCATTAAATATTTTTGTTCTGGCTTAGCAGCTTTATCAATGTAGAGTTTAATAATAGCAGTAGCAAAATCTGCAGATTTATCTTTATCTAAAAATTGCAAAATGTATTTTGCTTCCATATCGCTGCGCATTTCTTTAATGCGGCTCATGCGGTACAATAAAAATCTTTTTTCCTCAACGGATAATTCGTTTCCTGTTGTATAAAACAAAGGTGGCAACATGCTTTCATCAAGCCATGCCTCTACAGGTTTGTTTAATTTACCACGGCTTTTAGCAGCCTGCACCATATCTTCTATAAAACCCATGCTGGCATTAGTGGGCAAATTATCTGCAACGGCCTGCAATAAAATATCTCTTGCACTATCATTTCCTTCGGTATGCAATACTTTCATAACCGCATCTTTTGTAGCAGCGCTATCAAAATAACCTAATATTATTGCAGCGGTCTGCCTAGTTTCCGAATTTTTATTTTGTAATAAGGCAATTGCTTTCTCTTCTGCAGCACTATCTTTTTCTGCAATTACTTTTGCAACCAGTTCTCTTATTGGTTTTGATTTGCTATTAACTAACGACCAGGTTAACGGAAGAAATTGCTGGGGCTCAAATTTTTGCTGCAACAAATCAACAATGCTTCGAATATATTCAATGCCGCCTGTTGCAGCATCTGCGGCAAAAGCCATTTCAACAAAAGGAAAACTTTCTTTGCCAAGATGATGCTCTAAAATTGTTAAGACAGGAACCCGTATAAATGCTTTTTGCCGAACAAGTTCCTGTAATAATTGCAAAGCGCTTTCTTTTTCATATTGCAATAAAAAATGGAAAGCAGCAGCACTTGTCGGTAAGCTATTTAAATTATCTTTTTCACTTTCTTTTAAATAAATATGACGCTCCCAGTTTTGTTTTAACGAATTAACAGCAATATGACTCAAATATTGTTTGGCCATTTCGATAATTAATGGCTGGTATTTATGCTCGTTTATTATATGTAATTTTACGGCAAACGAAAACTTGGATTGAATTGTTTCCAGATTATAATTTTGCTTGTTGGTTAAAAAAGAAATGATACCGGCCAGGTTTTCCCCATTTTTATATTCAGAAAAAAAAGCCGCGAAATTATTTCTTTGTGATGATATAGATAATAAAGCATACTCTTTTGCAAGTGCAGGCTGCCCCTCTTCCAATAATTTAAAATACAATAAATGCCATTCGTTGCCCCACGAAGAATACGCATATGTTGGCGGTGTAAGTTTTGGTGATTGTTTTACATGACGGAGTAAAAATTCAGTTAGTTCACTTTTAACTAATGTTTGATTTGCTTCAAAAGGAATACTCACTACAAAAAAATTGAAGATATCGTCATCACTCATATTTTGTTTTCTAAATTGCTGCAACACCATTTTAATGCCCGTGCCCGAAGGTTGCTTTAATGCCTGCTGCATTAAAAAATGGTTGGCATTGTGTGATAAATAATGTAAAACAAGAGGGTGTTGCATAAAATCAAGTATCAACTGTTCTTTAGCCCCCCAATGATTGATATCATCTAAAAGGTTAAGTAAGAAGCTCCAGTAAAATGTAGAGTTATCTTGTTGTAAACCTTGCAGCGAAGATGAAGCCCCGTCAAATAATCCATAATAACCGGGTAATTGGGGCTTTGTGCTATATCAAACGAAATAGCATAATGGGAGCCAGTATGCTCTTTAAATTTTTCAAACTCTTTGATAATTTCTTCGCTGCTGTAAGCCATAATTTTTATTGCAATTTTATTTTTTCAAAATCAAATCTTCTTTAGCCGCCCAAATGCCTACATCTTGTTTGCTTAGTGCGGTGGCCATCAGGTCGGGGAATTTATCGGGTGTACAGGCAAAAACAGGAATACCTAAATTAGAAAAGAAGGTAGCATTTTCGTGGTCATAAGCAGGTGCGCCGTCATCGCTCAATGCCAGCAATACAACCACCTGCACACCTGCAGCTGCCAGTTCGGTAGCTCTTTTGCGCATGCCTTGTACATCGCCACCTTCATATAAATCGGTAATTAAAACCAACACAGTATCCAATGGTTTGGTAATTATTTGCTGGCAATAAGTAAGTGCTGCATTGATATCGGTACCACCACCAAGCTGCACACCAAACAATAATTCTACAGGGTCGCTTAATTCTTCTGTAAGGTCAACAACAGCGGTATCAAAAACCACCATCTTGGTTTTAATGGCAGGAATGGATGCCATTACCGAACCAAAAATACCAGAATACACTACAGATGTTCCCATAGAACCACTTTGGTCTAAACAGAGTACTACATCTTTTAATGAACTTCTTTTTCTGCCATAACCAATTCTTGTTTCAGGTATGATGGTTTTATATTCGGGTTGATAATGTTTTAAATTTTTTTGAATGGTAAGGTGCCAGTTGATTTCATTGTGCCTGGGCCTTCTGTTTCTTGCAGAACGGTTTAAACTACCGGAGATGGCTTGCTGCGTTGGTTGTGCTAACTTTTTAATCAGTTCATCTACTACTTTTCGTACCACCTGCCTTGCGGTATCTTTTGTTTTATCTGGAATAACGCGGCTTAAAGTCATTAAAGTAGCAACCAAATGCACGTCGGGCTCTACATTTTCCAGCATTTCTTTTTCCAGCAACATTTGTGTAAGATTCAGTTTTTTCAATGCATCTTTTTGCATCACCTGCACAACTGTATTGGGAAAAAATGAACGTATATCGCCCAGCCAACGGCTAACATTAGGTGAAGATGCGCCAAGGCCTCCCTGTTTTTCACTATCATATAAAGCAGCTAATGTATTATCCAATTGTATATCGCCGGCATCAAGTGAAAAGCCCGTGCCATCGTTTTGCTCGCCGCCCAATATCAATCGCCATTTGCGTAGCTGTTGTTTTGTTGACATATAAAATAGTTTTTAGGCAGGAGTGAGAAGGCAGGAGAAAAATATACATCCTGCTACCTTCTCACTCCTCTCTGTTTACTTTTTGTATCCTAAAATTTTCATTACCACATCAATGCCTTGTTTTGCCCTCTCATTATCTAAATTTGTAACCGTTTTTTGTACGGTAATTCCACTGCTGCCTGATTTTACTTTTTCGCCCAGTTTTCTTCTTTCTGGTTTTGAAAAATTAGAAAAGCAACGGCGCAGCAAGGGTAAAACCTGGGTAAATACTGTTTCGTCTAATTGGTCTACCCAATTATTTACTACACTCCATAAATCATTATCAATTAATAAAATTGTACCGCTGCCCTTTAAAAACCCTTCCAGCCAGGCGGCAGCAATTGCCGGAGCCGATGCTGTAGACATAGCATAATAAAATGCTTTTATCAATTCATCTCCGGCAATCAATTTATGGTCGGCCAATAACCTGGTGGCATAGCCGCCAATTACTGCTGCTGTATTTTTTGAAGCGGCAATTACCTGTAAGGTTTGTTGCCATTGAAGGGTAATTTCAGTATGCTGTAAAATATTTACCGCATCGTTCATCTTCAAAAACAATTGTACCAGATTATCAGCTGTGTCTTCATCAATAGCAACGCAGGCCGCAGGCAAGCTGATACAAACACGGGTAATCATGCTGTCGATAATGCCCAGCACCAAATCAGCATCTGTTTTACGCACATTGCCATAACGGCTAACCGTTACCAAATTTGGAATAACTGTTATCAACTGTATCACATCGCCACTTGCTGCCGCAAGATTATTAATTTGATGTATTAACGATTCGGTTGCAAGCGGCAATTCAGCCGGGATAGTATTTTCCAATAAAGCACATACATCAGTTAATGCTTTGGCTTTTGTAGCTGCATCAATTACATATTTAGTAGCAGCTTCTTCAGCAGTATTGCCAAAAGTGCCTTTTTCAATTATATCAATAGAAAATGCAGGATCCCATTGCAGGCGCCATTGTTCTTTAAAAGTTCCTTTACCCGAAACATCGGAACGATGGCCCCATTTGATACCCAACAATTGCAGGCGATGCAGAAAAGCGCTTCGTTCCAAATCATTTTCCTTTCTTAAATCCAATATATAATCTTTCCAGTCTGCGGTAGGCGGTAGGCGCAATTTCTTTTGTAGCTTTTCAATATCCAGCTGCAATGGTGGTTTTGGAATATCGGTAGGTACTTCGCCAATTTTGTCGCTTACAATTAATTCGTTGTGCAACAGGTTCATCATCACAGGCTCACCATTACATAAAACACTTAAGGTTGCTTCATTCAATTCTTCCAAACCTGCTTTAGATAAATGGCGCAAAGATGCCAATGATTCTGCCAACCTAACGGCTTCGATTACATGTGCTACAGAAGTGTCCATTTGTTTGTTGCGAAAAAGTTGCGCCACTTTGGCCATCCACCTGGTGCCATCATCGTTGGGGTAGTGCCAGATATGTTCATACCATCCCGGCGAAGCAATACCTGCGCCATAGCCGCTATAAAAAGTTAACCTGTTATAAGTCCACGGTACCCAAGTACATTCTACTTTTACTTTTGGAAGGCCCTTTAGTAAATCAGTATCTTCTTTTGCCTTGGGCATATTGATTAATGCCGGTGCATGCCATGCACCGCATATCACCACAATATTTTGAAATAGTTCTTTTTCTGCCTGCCTAATGGTTTTGCGCATATGTGCTTCACGCAATTGCTCCATCCTGTTTTCTTTTTCGGGAAGAAGTTCACGTAAGGTTTGCATTGCTTCGTTTACAGCTTCAAAAACCGCTTCATTATTTTGGCGGTGTTCAAAAGTGTGTTCCCACCATTTTTCACCATCATCGTACCCTGCAGATTTTGCCAAATGCGCTATAGGGTCGAGTTGAACAGGCGGCAATAAATCTGCTGCAATTATTTCAGCGTCAGCACCGGCATTTTGCAAGCCGCTGATATTTCCATTATCCTTACTTTCTGTAGCAGTTTCTTCACCTATATCTTCCACCGTTTTCTTTTTATCTTCTTCTTTTATAGCAAAGGCATGTGTTGCAGGCAAATCCATAAAACGCACATGAATATTTTTTTGCTTTGCATAAAGAATGGCCTGCCATTCCGGAGAAAATTCGGCAAAGGGATAAAAAGAAGATTGCTGTGGGTTATCTGGCTGGTAACATAAAATAGCAACAGGCTGTTTTAATTCTTTATGTGTTGCCCATTGCAAAATATCATCTGCCTCCGGCGGGCCTTCCACCAGCACAATATCCGGCTGCACCGATTCTAAAAATGCTTTTACATTTCTTGCAGAACCAGGCCCGTGATGCCGTATACCGAGAATGTGAACCATAGAACAGAGTTTAGGAAGAAAGAGTTGATAGGCAGAAGTAAAAAGGCAGTAGAAAAACAACCGCTTCCAATCCTACTACTTAATTCCTTCTATTTAACCATCAATCATTTTTGTTAACATTTTAAAAACTTCCAGTAATAAACCATTTGCGGTTGCACAATCATCTTCTGCCTGTCCTCTACATATCCCTGCAAGCCCTGTAAACATCTTTCCACTCTTCCCTTGGTTTTACCACTGTTTCCAAATATTCCTGCCATATTAATTTATCCTGCACAGGGTCTTTTATAATGGCGCCAATAATACCCGATGCTAAATCATTAGCTTTTAATTGCCCATCTCCAAAGTATGCCGCCATGGCCAGGCCATTGTTTACAACAGAAATGGCCTCTGCTGTACTTAAGGTACCACTTGGCATTTTAATTTTTGTTTTACCATCCAGTGTTACGCCACTACGCAACTCCCTGAAGATGGTAACAATTCTGCGGATTTCCTGTAAAGCAGGAGGCTCGGCCGGCAGTTCCATTACTTTGCTATAACTCTCCACTCTTCTTTTTACGATATCAATTTCTTCATCCATTGAGTCGGGCACAGGCAATATAACGGTATTGAACCTACGCTTTAAAGCGCTGCTTAATTCATTTACACCTTTATCACGGTTGTTTGCTGTAGCAATAATATTAAAGCCTCTTACAGATTGTACCTCTGAATTTAACTCAGGTATCGGCATTGATTTTTCTGATAAGATGGTTATAAGTGCATCCTGCACATCTGCGCCAATCCTTGTCAGTTCTTCTATACGTGCAATTTTACCATCCTTCATAGCACGCATTACCGGTGTTTCTACCAACGCTTTTTCCGATGGGCCTTCTGCCAATAAACGGGCATAGTTCCAGCCATAGCGAATGGCATCTTCTCCTGTACCTGCCGTGCCTTGTACTATTAATGTAGAATTACCGCTGATGGCTGCTGCTAAATGTTCGCTCACCCAACTTTTGGCGGTACCTGGCAAACCGTATAAAAGCAAGGCCCGGTCGGTAGTTAATGTGGCTACAGCAATTTCCATCAGCCGCTTTTTGCCAATATATTTTGGAGATACCTCAAAACCATTTTTGAGCTTGCCGCCAATTAAATAGGTAACCACCGCCTGTGGCGATAGTAACCAATTTGCCGGCCGCTTTTCGGTATCCTGTTTTTTTAGTTCCTCCAATTCCTGTGCAAAAAGTTCTTCTGCATGCTGACGTAGTACGCTTGCCATAAAATGTATTTTTTATTGGTTAAATGCTTTTATCGTTTGAATTTTTAGGGTAACCAGTTTAGTTATATAATCGCTTGTATTGCTCCACATATTTCGCAGGTGCTCCTCCTGCGGCGTAAATTTTTCCAGTTCTGCTACAATGCTTACGGGAATCAAATGAATTTGCTGGTTATAAAAAGAACGGTTGTATTGATACGGGTTTTTTGCAAGATGCCTGAAAATATTTCTCGTCATTTCTATACTCCACTCCCTGTTATTTTCTAATGCATATTGCAAAATACTATCGGGATGTTGCTCAAAAAATTTATTACTGTAATATTCCTTTTGTTGCAAAGGCAACAAAGGCAATACTTCTAAATAAAAAATTTCACTGTATTGCATGACCAAAAAAGCCCAATTGGCATCTTTAAAGCGGCGAATAGCCAACACCAAAGCCGACATCATTTTTTTGCCTACAACATCTTTTTGAAAATAATTGATGATTTGCTCTGGCGCTTCGCCCAGTTGATTTTCCCAAAAGGATGGGGGCACGGCTTGTATTAACTGGTAAAGTATAAACTCTTCATCAGTAAATTCTTTTTTATTGCTGAGTTTATCAATGCCAGATTTAAAAATGCTTTCATTAATATTTTCTGTTAAAACAAAAGACAAAACCTTTTTACTGGATAAACCCAGCATCGCTTTTTCTTTTTTAATTTCTACGGATTGCTGTAATATTTTTTGATATTGCTGCACTATTGCCGAAGAAGGAATTGCTTTTAACAACTCAAGAGCTTCGTCTTTTACTTTTTTGCTTTTCTCTGTTGCCAACGATTCTAAAAACTCAATATCTGCTTCACCCAACTCTGTTGGTAAAATACTCAAAAAAGAAAGTTTTGTATTTGCATCTTCTTCTGCCCAAGTCTGTTGCAGCATGGTTCTTGCAACATTAGGGTCTGTAGTTCTTATCTCTCTTAAAATTGTTTTGCGTTGCTCCGGCGTGCCGGTTTGCCAGGTTTGTTCTGCAGTTTGCTGTTGCGAAAAATTCCAGGCATCATTAAAACGGCCCAGCCATTCGCCTCTTTTGCCACTGCATTGTGCAACCAACAATTGCAATTTTTTTTCCTGTGCACCCTTTGCCAATAAAACGGGCAAAATTTCTGGTAAAACAATTTGTTGTTTATCGGAACAATGCTCCAGCCAAAATTTTAATAATGGCACACTTTCTTCCGATAAAATATCTTTTAAAACCTGTAAAGTATTGGCATTGCAATAAGTTTTTTCTTCAGGCTCTGCAACCGGCAGGCTTATCGTTTCTTTATGTAAAGGCATTATACCGCTTCGCCTGTAATTAAATGACAGCGCAGCAATTTGTAAAAACTTTTCTTCTTTATCAATAGTAGTGTTTGAGGTAATTGTTTCAATGGCAATGGATAAATCGCCAGGCAATTCATTGGCAGCGATAGTTTTTTTATCGGTACCAATCATTGAAGTATTAATGATATTGTTCCAAAACTCCATACTATAAAATTGTATATGCCTGTTTATACCAAACTCCAACCGGCTCGTATTTGTTTTCTTTGCCAATTACCACCATATCCAGCGCATCGCCGCCGCTTAGCGCCAATAATTTCCAAATGCTTTTATGTTCATTTTTTAATGGCATCATTTGTTTCTCCACATCCTGCAACCACCATTGGTTATTATATTGTACTGGTTTTAATTGCTGAATTATAAACGGCCTGTCGCCTTTTACAGGCAGCTTACTGCAAAGCATTGTTTCTGTTTCGGCAACTTGCTGCCAGTTATTATAAGCAGCAAACTTATTGATGGCAGTTGTATTGATTTGCTTTTTTATAATAGCTCTTAACGGCACCACGCTGGGGTAAAACACCAACTCTGCTTGTATGAACATACCAAGTGTAAGCGTAAGCTGGCTACCCTGCCCACGTACAATGAACTGCAGCACCAGCGCATATTGATTGCTTTGAATACCATATAACCAATTGCGCTCAGTAGTAATATTATCTACTTCGGTAACCTGTTTGCTAAGCACCAGCCAGGTATCTGTTATGCCCGTTTGTTCTTTCAATTCTTCCTGGCTTTGTGTAAAGCCAACCAGGCTTCGGATGTCTTGTTGTAAAACATCGTCTATATCTTGCAAATTTCTATAACCTTCAATCACCAAATAAATACTTACCAGCTGATTGGTAAAATAATGCTGCCACCCTTCTTCAAAAAAATTGCACTCACCTAAATTGCGTACCATATTGGCAAGGCCAGGCGCTTGCGCATCTACCATTCTTTTAGCCATGTTATCGAAAAATGCAAATCCCCTTTCTGGCATGGATAAAATACCATTGCGTATAATATCTTTTAGCCATAAACGCAGTTCTTCCATACCGTCTGCCACTTTTTGGCCTCGTGCCGCCTGGCGCTTTATTTGTGCAGCTTCATCAACGGCTTTTTCTTCTTTAGTTATTTTCTTTTCTTCTTTTTCTACACGTTTATCCAGCCATTCTGTAACCCATGCAGGAGCATTGTTATTGGTAAAATCATTTTTTTGCCTGCAATATAAAAGCATTAAACCAAGTCCGTGTTTGCAGGGAAACTTTCGGCTGGGGCAGCTGCATTTAAAAGCAATGTTGTTGATATCGATTTGTGTAAGATAAGGTTTGCTGCCGCTGCCCTGGCACTCGCCCCATAGTGCTTTATCATTGGCGCCCTTGCTTATCCATTTGGCAGCATTGGCAAGATCCTTCCCGGGTTTTTTAGAAGCTTCGTCGGGAGCAAGCGCCAATATTTGTTCTTCGGTGAATTGCAAAGGGTTAGTATTTATTAATGAAGATAAACGGAAAAAAGAAAATAAGATATCAGGAGCTGTAATTTATTTTTGATAAGATTACAGTTGCATAAATTTTTTTGTTAGAAAAAATACAACTGAATAACCGCTTATCTTTATTACGTCAAAAAGCATTACTATAATGAAATTAAAATATCGAAGCCTAACGGTGTTTGCAATTATCTTACTACACAATATTGGTATTGCACAAACCAACACCATCATTAACGTAAAAGCTGATAAACCTTACGCCGAAATTCAACCCACCATGTGGGGTATTTTTTTTGAAGATATTAATCTTGGTGCTGATGGCGGTATTTATGCTGAGCTGGTAAAGAACCGTTCTTTTGAATTTACAAAACCATTAATGGGATGGGCTGTAGAACAAAAACCATTTAACGAAGGCGCTGTAACTATATTAAACAGGCAAGGACAAAACTTAGCCAATCCACGTTTTGCAAGAGTAACGGTAAACAATGCTACGCAGGGAAATTTAAGCATGACCAATGAAGGCTTTAGAGGAATGGGTATTAAAAAAGATGTGCATTATGATTTTTCTGTTTTATACAGGCAACCAACAGGCAACATAAAACTGCACATTGAAATACTAAATGTTAAAAAAGAAATTTTAGCAAGTGGCGTTTTAGCAACCAGTGCTACAGGACAAGAATGGAAGAAAGGACGAATCACTTTACAAGCCAGCGATAGCGCACAAAGAGGAAAGATGAAAATTTGGTTTGAAGGAACAGGCGTGATTGATATGGATATGATTTCTTTATTTCCCGAAGATACCTGGAAAAAAAGGCCTGGCGGCATGCGTGCAGACATGATACAATTGCTGGCAGATATGAAACCCGGCTTTATGCGTTTTCCTGGCGGTTGCATTGTGGAAGGGATGGATCTATCTAACCGCTATCAATGGAAAAAAACAATTGGGCCAATTGAAGAAAGGCAATTAATTATCAATAGATGGAATGTAGAGTTTCCCAATCGCTCTACTCCCGATTATTTTCAAACTTTTGGATTGGGCTTTTTTGAATACTTTCAATTAGCCGAAGATATTGGTGCATCGCCATTGCCCATTTTAAATTGCGGTATGGCTTGCCAATTTAACAGCGCAGAGCTGGTGCCGTTGGAACAACTGCAACCTTATGTACAAGATGCTCTCGACCTTATTGAATTTGCCAATGGCGACGCTACAACAAAATGGGGAAAGGTAAGGGCCGATATGGGACATCCCGATCCTTTCAATTTAAAAATGATGGGAGTGGGTAATGAAAACTGGGGGCCGCAATATATAGAGCGCTTGAAAATTTTTCAAAAAGCTATCAAAGAAAAATACCCCAATATAAAATTAGTTACCAGTTCTGGTACCGACCCCAATGGCGACCGCTTTGATTTGTTGAATAGCGAATTAAGAAAAGCAAAAGTGGATATCATTGATGAACATTATTACCGCAAACCAGAATGGTTTTTTGATAATGCTGCCCGGTACGATAACTATGATAGAAACGGCCCTAAAATATTTTGCGGAGAATATGCCGGGCAAAGCGAAAAGGTGGGGATTATAGAAAGCAAAAACAATCTTCGTACAGCCATTGCCGAAGCTGCTTTTTTAACCGGGCTGGAAAGAAATGCCGATGTGGTTTCAATGGCTTCTTACGCACCGTTATTTGCACATGTGGATGGCTGGCAATGGGCACCCGACCTTATTTGGGTAGATAATTTACGCAGCGCAGGAACAGTAAATTACCAGGTGCAAAAAATGTTTTCTACCAATAAAGGCACTAATGCTGTTTTGGCTTTATCAAACAATAAACCATTAACGGGGCAAGACAGTTTATACGCATCTGCAGTAATTGATAAAAAAGCCAATGAAATAATTGTAAAGATTGTTAACAGCTCTTCTATAGAAAAAAACACCACAGTTTTGTTAGACGGTAATTTAAAACTGGCAGCGCAAGGAAGCTCAACAACACTAACAGGACAAGCAACGCAGATTAATACTGTTGATAATCCATTTAATGTTGTGCCTGTTGTTGCACCAATAGCGGTTAAAGGAAAAAAGGTAGATATGGCATTGAAGCCATTATCATTAACGGTTATAAAAATTGGGATGAAATAAATATCTATCAAAAAACGTATCAAATATGGAAATACAAATTTTACGCTCTTTAATTGATGAATATAAACCGAGCGCCGAATTGCTTGCGGCAATAAATACAGCGCTGTTTTTAAAACGCCCATTATTATTATCCGGCGACCCTGGTACCGGCAAAACAGAATGCGCTAATTTTGTAGCAAGGCAGTTGAATTTATTATACCCTTATGTTTTTACTTCGCCAAAAGCATTGCGTTTCGATACAAAATCAGGCTCGCAATCCAGCGACCTTTTTTATAGTTATGATGCTGTTTCTCACTTTGGTGATAAAACCAACCGCAGCAAAGAGTCTTTTATTTCTTTTAATGGATTTGGCATTGCCTTATTGGGCACCAATAATTTTGATGCCAGCCTTAAAAGATTTATGAATTATGAAAAGGAAGTGTTTAACAAAAATGGTTGCTTTGGTTCTGTTGTGTTAATAGACGAAATTGATAAAGCGCCAAGAGATTTCCCCAATGATTTATTGGCGGAACTGGAAAAGCCGCCATTTAAATTTAGCATAAAAGAATTGCCAGATTTTTATGTGGAGCAAGATTCCCGTTATCCGGTATTTCCTATTATTACCAGCAATAACGAAAAAGGTTTGCCCGATGCATTTTTAAGAAGATGTGTATTTCACCATATCAGCTTCCCCAATTCGCAAGAGCTTTTGGAAATCATAAAATCTAACCTTAAAACAGATAACCCGTTTTTTGAAACAGTGATAACAAGGTTCACAGAATTAAGACAGATGAACCTGGTGAAAAGGCCTGCCACATCTGAATTGATAGACTGGATTGCCTGCCTGCAACAAAAAAAATTGCTTAACAGCAATATGGAAAACTGGAAAGCTGCCGATGATGACTATAAAATCAAATTGATTGAAACCCTGGGCATCATTACCAAATCACAGGTTGATTTTGACACCGTAAGAAAACAGATTGGTGGATAATAATTTTGATACGATAAATGAAAACGTATTTAATGGCGAAGAAAATATACCATTACAAAGTTTTTATGCCGAACTGAAAGAAAATGGATTTCCAGTAACCCCCTTGCAAATTATACACGCCCAAAAAGTAATTATCCAATATGCCAATTGGGTAAAAAATGAAGTGGAGCTTTGCCAATACCTTTCTCCCATATTTGCAGGCAGCGAAGAAGAGCAACATCTTTTCAAAAAAATATTTGACAAACATTTTAAAAGGGAAATACCAAAGCCGTTATCAAAACAACAATTATCTGTTGAAAAAAAATTAAAACAGCATTGGAAAAAGTTGGTGATAATTTATGGTGCCATTGCATTGGCGGTAATAGGCGTTATTGTGTACACGTCATTACAAAGAAAACAATTTGACCCTGCCAAAATTCATCTTTATATCAGCAATAAAAATGAAACCAGTCTCAAAGCGCCACTTTTTACAAAGACCAATACGCAAATAGAATTAGTAACCATCTGTAAATACGATAATAAATCCGATGTGCTGGAAACAGATGTGCAATACAATTGGGGCGATAGTAGTATTACAGATCCATTGCCATCGCATATTTATATTACATCTGGTGTGTATAAACTAACTGCGTATGTTTCTGTACGCTATAGAGATAAAATAATTAAAAAAGCAATACTGCACAAAACTGTAAACGTTTGCGATGCAGATAATAGCCTAGCAATAAAGATACTTTCGGCGAACCACACAATTACTATCGGTGAAAAAATAAAATGTATTGCTATAACAAATCATCAGGGTAACAATTCCTTTATAGAATGGTCGATTGATAACGTAAATGTCGGTCATAGAAGAGAGGTTGATACTGCGTTTTTGTTTGCTGGTGTGCATAAAATTCTTTGTAATGTATTTTACGACAGTATTAATTCGGCATGTAATATTTATAAAGACACCAGTATAACAGTAAACGATAAAACAAAACCACAACCGGTTGTCAGCAACACTAACCCTCAGATAAAAAAGGAAGATGATACAATTGAACCGTTACAAACACCCAATAATTTTTTACAAACTTTATATAAATCATTAGCCATTATATTTTCTTTACTGGCTTTGTTTTTTATGTTGCTTTATGCAAGACAACTTAAAAAAACAGGAGCAATAAAAAGCAATGTGCTGGATAAATATAAAAAACTCACTACATCTTTCACTACTAAAAAAGCACCGGCAATATTGCCTTTTAAAAACAGGAATTATTTACCAGCGCAGCAATCGGAATTGGATGATATTGCTAAACTGCTTCGCCGGAGAGTAAAAGATACCGTTACCTTTCTTAACATAGGAAAAACCATCAGCAAGTCCATTGAAAAAATGGGCATGTTTACACCCGTGCAAGATGCAAGGACAAGGCAAAGCGAATATTTAATATTGATAGATGAAACCAACACCAATAACCAGCAAGTAAAATTATTTGAGTACCTGGTAACGATGCTGAAAAAACAAAATGTGCTTGCAGAAGTATTTTATTTTAAAAAACATCCTGGCTTTTGCTATAACATACACGAACCGAAAGGCATTGGTTTAGAGAAATTATTTGGAAAATACCAGCGCCACACTCTATTGATAATGGGAAATGGCCATCAATTAATAAACAAAACAGAAAACAATTTTGATGAAACATTTTTAGCATTGCTAAACCGCTGGCAGCATAAAGCCATTGTAACACCAGTATCTTTTTTAGATTGGCAACGTGAAGAAAAAAATATACTACTGCCACAAATTCCTATTGTACCGGTTGATATGGAAGGGTTGGTTTTACTGGCAGAAATATTAACACCAAAAGGAAATGCTGTTGATATTATTGCAAGGCTCAGCAGGAACAGTGGCGCTTTTTACAAAGTGAAGGGAATTGATTTTGAACAACTAACAGTGCTGGAACAATATTGCAATATTTCTGGCTGGATAAGGCAGAATGAAAATGGCAAATCCATAAATGTTTTGCTGGAATGGGTATTAGCCTTATCTATTTACCCCAAACTGCGTTGGGAAATAACCTTAGCTATTGGCAAATCGATTTTAGAAAAATATAACCTTCGGCATCAACTCAATTTCACCATACTGCTTCGTATTACAAGAATAAGCTGGATGCAACAAGGGTTTATAAAAGATAGCCTGCGTTTTGAAATGCTGAAAAAACTATCAAGAAAAAATGAACAAACAGCAAGAGAAACTATTTTGTTATTGCTCAATGAAATTCCACAACAGGAAATTGAAAGCAGCAATAGTGCCGAAGAAAAAGAGGTACAACAAATCATCAACGAATTTAGTTTGTATGCACACGACCCTGTTTTTTATTCCAGCTATCACGAATCGAAATACATGTTTGAAAAATTGTGGCAGAATAACCAACTGAATGATACACCTACAGAAAGCTATTTTAAAAACCAAGGGCGCCAATGGAAAACATTAATCAATCAACATAACAACGATAATGAAACGCCTTATAATGTTGGCGTGGAAGAATATTTACTAAGCAATAATAGAGAAGAAACACTTTTAAGCAAAGTGTATTTGGCACTTGCTGTAATTAGTGCTGTTGTGTTGGTAAGTTCTATTGCAGCATTAAGGGTGTTGTATATTTGGGATAATGTGTTGTAAAAAGAATGTGGCTTTATGATGTCAGGTTGACACATTATTTTACAACTTCGGATTCGCAGGCTTAACCGGTTTATCAAAACTATTAACACCCTTTGTCTTTAGTTTTCTCCTAAAAACCTTATCCCCCGCCGTTATATATAAAACATTAAAATCGGCACCACCAAAATATACATTAGAAACCTGTCCATGCGAACTTGAAACAGGTATAGGCAAAATAGCATTTACTCGGCCCACCTGGTCCATAATCTGCAGGCCCAATTTTGTTGCAACAAAAACTCTTCCTGCAGTATCACACTTTAAGCCATCGGGCCATGCGTTATCAGCACTATCGGGTGTGTGCAGCCAGCCATAATGTTGTTTGTAGGTAAGTGTGCCGTCTTTATTTATTTTATATATCCAAATCCAATGCGTAGCAGATTCGGCAACATACAATTGAGTTTGGTCTGGCGAAAGCGTAACGCCGTTGGCGTATCGCAACCCTTCATCTACCACTAATTTTTCGCCATTGGGGCGAATCAAATAAATCCTGGAAGGCTTTTCCGTGCCGTCAGGTGCAGTTACATATAGGTTGCCGTTGTTTGCCATTATTAAATCATTGCCTAAAATATTATCAGCAATCACTTTTACCTTTTCATCTTTATCGTAACATAAAATTTGTTTGCTGCCGGTTGCCACAGTATATCTATTACCATCAATGCCAAAACAAGTGCCGCTTGCTTTTTTTGCATCAATGGCAAGCGTAGTTAATTTTCCATCCAATGCTATTTTGTATGTTTTAGATGTTGGTATGTCGTGAAAATAAACTTCACCGGCAGCATTTGCAGCGACGCCTTCGGTAAATTGATAACCCTGCGCCACCAATTCCCAATCTTCGCCAGGTATAAGCAGGTCGCTTAAAAATTGATTTTTAGAATTGCCTTTTGTAATTGCTTTGGGCCAATCTTTCCACAACCAACGCATGGCATCAGGAAAAATGGCCGTGCCCTGATTGCCATTGTGCCCGTATTCGCCCCACACATGGTTTACTTCATAACCCCCAAAGGTAAACGCTCTTTCCATGCTTTCATTTGCCTTCCACCAATCGCCTGCATAAATATTTAAATCGTTTGCACCATCTTGTAAAAAAATGCGGATGGGTTTTGGTTCGTATTTGCGAATAAATGTTGAATAATTGTTAGCACCACGCATACCAATATAAGTACCAATCGCGCTGAACACTCTTGAAAATGCTTCTGGATGTTCCCACGCCGCAGTAAATGCACAAACAGCGCCGCTGCTGCTGCCACCAATAGCACGGTCGTTGCCATTTTTTGATAAGTGTATTGCACGGCCATCACTTGTTTTTTGTAGTTCAACTTCGGGCAAAATTTCTGTCAATAAAAACCGGGCATAGGCATCACCCAGGCCATCATATTCAAAACTGCGGTTGAAGCGGTCGAGTGCATTTGAGCCGCTATCTGCCAATACTTTTCCTGGCGTAATAAAAACACCAATGGTGATGGGCATTTCATTTTTATAAATCAAATTATCAAAAACTGTTGGCGCTTTCCATTGAATGCCATCCTGATTTATATATACACAAGCAGGTTGTTCGGGCTTGTATTGCGCAGGTACATACACCCAGCAATCTCTTGTGGTACCTGGAAATATTTTTGATTGCGCAAAACTGAATTTCAATATTTCTCCTTTGGGAACGCCGGCATGTTCAACACTTGCAGAGTCGACGGGATATTTTTCGGGAGGTTGTTGTGCGAATGTATTTGTGGCAGCAAGTATGGAGATGAACAGGAGAAGCTGTTTCATGGTTAATCGTTAATAGGTGAGAAGGTTTGAAATTAAAAAAACGGTTAAAAAAACTAATTACTTATTTTGATAGTTCTTAGAAAATACATTGAATTCTCCAAAAATTTATCTTTTAAAGAATCTTTTTGCTTTGTTAAAAGTTCGAATTTAAACTCCACTCCATTATTCTTTATGAATGTTGATGCCAATAATTTTTTTGAATATTCAGATTTTGAAGAATCAAAAAAATCAATCATGATTATTGAGAAATAATGATTATCGATTTTTTCAATAGTATCTGATTTTATTTTGTAGGTATCGGGATTTTGTTTCATTCCTTCTTTTCGAGATTGGTGCATTTTCGAAAAATTGACACTGTCGGGGTTGTCCCGAAAAGGGTAAATATATCCAGAATGACTTATTGTAAAACTTTCAATTGAATCCTTAAGGTCGAACCACATCCACCCAGATTCTTTATTAATAGGTAAAGATTTGGGTTGAAATCTATATTTTATTTTATCACACGGCGAACCACAATCAGAATAATGTGTCCAGTAGAAGTTGGTATCATAACGAGATGGTAAAAACAATCTAATATACCCTAGGCTATCAGCTAACTTTATAGCATAAATTTGAGAACTTTCAGAGGGAGAAACTATTGCTTCAACTTTTGAAACATTATTGCAAGCAATAAAAAAAGTGATTGATAATATTGCAAGAAATATCTTCATTGTTCATAAATATACAAATCTCTTATTTAAATCAAACCTTATAAAATTGATAAATAAAAAAACCGAAGCTTTAAAACTTCGGTCTCAAAAATATTTAAACAAAATAAAAACTAAGGGAAAAACCGGTACATATCTTTCCTCGCTAAAACTCTAACTAATTCTACAGTATCATCTTCAAAAAAGAAACCGATGCGATAGTTGCCTATTCTAATCCTGTAAGCATTTTTAAACCCAGTCAATTTTTTACAAGACTTTATTTCTGAAAGTTTTCCTGCGTTTTGAATAGCTAAAATAACTATAGCTATTTCTCTTTGTGTTTTTAAGGGTAGTTTTAAAGCATCCTTTTCAAAAGCTTGCCTCGTAGTTATTTTCATTTCTTGCCAGATAAACGACGAATAAAATTTTCTTGAGCACTTTTACTCAACAACTTTGTTTTCTGTCCTTTTACCATAGCGGCATACAAAGCAGCGTCTTCTTCAGCTTCAGTATGAAAACCAATTTTTAAACTACTTAAAAAAGCCTTTAAAACTTTTTCTTCGGTTTTGTTTTTTGTTTCTACTATTAATGTCATACTGTAAATTTATTCTTTTTATTTAGAACTAAGCACTCTTCTATCCATAAAAAAACCGAAGCTTTCAAACTTCGGTCTCAAATATCTATAATACCCCTTTAGGGGATAGGGGTTAAAACTCCGCACTCTTCGGATATCTCGGAAAAGGAATTACATCCCGGATATTTCCCATGCCCGTTACAAACTGCACCAATCTTTCAAAACCCAAACCAAAACCTGCATGCGGACAAGCACCAAACTTCCTTGTATCTAAATACCACCACAACTCTTCTGCAGGAATATGCATTTCTTCCATACGGGTTAATAATTTATCCATGCGCTCTTCCCTTTGGCTGCCGCCAACAATTTCGCCAATACCTGGCGCAAGTATATCCATGGCTGCAACGGTTTGTCTGCCTGGTTCGCAATTATCATTCTGGCGCATGTAAAATGCTTTTATCTCCGCAGGGTAATCGGTAAGAATAACCGGTTTTTTAAAATGCTTTTCTACCAAATACCTTTCATGTTCGCTTTGTAAATCAACGCCCCATTTATCAATCAGGTAACTGAATTTTTTCTTTTTGTTATGATTGCTCTCTCTTAAAATTTCAATCGCTTCGGTATAGGTCAATCTTTCAAAATCGTTGTTCAAAACAAAATTCAATTTATCAATCAAGCCCAATTCACTTCTTTCCAATTGAGGTTTTTGTTTTTCTTCTTCTTCCAAACGCTGTGCTAAAAATTCCAAATCTTCTTTATTATGCTCCATAGCATGCTTAATAACATACTTAATAAATTCTTCTGCAAGGTTCATGTTATCTTCCAAATCATTGAACGCTACTTCGGGTTCAATCATCCAAAATTCTGCCAGGTGCCTTGTGGTATTGCTATTCTCTGCACGGAATGTCGGGCCAAAAGTATAAATATCACTGAAAGCCATAGCCGCTAGTTCGCCTTCCAGTTGCCCGCTTACGGTAAGGTTGGTGCTGCGGCCAAAAAAATCTTCTTTAAAGTTGATAGAACCATCTTCATTTCTGGGTGCCGTACCATCCAATGGCAATGTGGTTACTTTAAACATTTCGCCGGCACCTTCTGCATCGCTTGCAGTTAATATAGGTGTGTGCAAATACACAAAACCTTTATCATTAAAAAACTGATGAATTGCAAATGCCAATGCATGGCGTACACGAAATACTGCACTGAAAGTATTCGTTCTAAAACGCAAATGTGCTATCTCCCTCAAAAATTCAAGGCTATGTTTTTTAGGCTGTAAAGGGAATTTTTCTGCATCACTATCTCCCAATATTTCTATGGATGTTGCTTTTAGTTCAACTTTTTGACCCTTGCCCAAAGAGGCAATTACTTCACCGGTAGCTTTAATACAAGCGCCAGTGGTCAAGCGTTTCAATAAACTGTCGTCAAACTTGCCCAGTTCGGCAACTACCTGTATATTATTATTGGTACTGCCATCGTTCAGGGCAATAAACTGGTTGTTTCTAAATGTGCGTACCCAGCCCATTACAGTAGCTTGATAATTAGCGTTATCGCTGGCTAATAACTCCTTAATCTTAATCCTTTTATTAAACATAACATCTATTTGTGGAGTGCAAATATAAGCAGGAAAGAAGTTTTGCCACCGATTACACTGATTTTCAAGGATGCTGTAAATAATTTAGATTAACCCTTTTGGCTCGCAGATAATGTATTTAATCGGTGTAAATTCGTGTAATCCGTGGCTCATTACACAAAAAAAATTGCATTTTTAGTAAAAACACCTTAATATTGCACTGGAATCCAACTGATAAGGTCTATCCAATCATTCGCTTCATCAGCTACTCATATTCCATCAAATATAAATTCTCAATTACATTTTCAGATTTAAGACGGTTTTTTGAAGACACTATTTTCAACTTTTTATGTACGATATTTCACAACTGAACGACCTGCTCGTTCCTGAATTGCTTGACATTGCAGACCACTTTACAATTTCTAACGCAAAAAAATTAAACAAGCAGGACCTGATAACGCAGATCCTGGATAAACAATCCCTTATGAGCACAGCAAAAAACGAGGAAGAAAAGCCAAAGCGCAAACGCATCATTAAACCAGCTGCTGGCGCTGCTCCTGTTGCAAATGAAGCAACACCAGAACCTAAAACAGCACCATTAAAGGCCAAGCGCCACGATGTGGAAAAGAAAACAGTTAAGAAACCTTTGGATGAACAACGGGAAGAAGATGATGAAGAAGAAGAGTTACAACCAATAACGAGTGAGCAAAGCACCATTCCTGCTGCAATTGCACAAATGCTGCAAGCCGAAGATGGCGATATACAATTGCCCGAAACGCAGATGGAAGAAGCGCCACAACAGAATAACCCTAAACAACATCAGCAGCGCCGCGACCAACAATCTTTCAATATTGAATTTGATGGCGTTATTTTAGGCGAAGGTGTATTGGAAATGATGCCCGACGGCTATGGTTTTTTACGCAGCAGCGATTACAACTACCTTTCTTCTCCCGACGATATTTATGTTTCTCCTTCACAAATAAAGTTATTTGGTTTAAAAACCGGTGATACGGTTTATGGCAGTGTGCGCCCACCAAAAGAAGGTGAAAAATATTTTGCTTTATTAAAAGTAGATACGATAAATGGTAAAAGGCCCGATGAAGTTAGGGACCGGGTACCTTTCGATTATCTGACACCGTTATTCCCTTTTGAAAAATTAAACCTTACTACCAAGGCAGATAATTACAGCACGAGGATAATGGATTTGTTTACACCCATTGGTAAAGGCCAGCGTGGATTGATAGTTGCCCAGCCAAAAACGGGTAAAACCATGTTGCTGAAAGAACTGGCAAATGCTATTGCAGAAAACCATCCCGAATGTTATTTGATGATTGTACTGGTTGATGAAAGGCCGGAAGAAGTTACTGATATGGAACGTAGTGTACGGGCAGAGGTTATAGCCAGTACTTTTGACGAACCTGCAGATAAACACGTAAAAGTTAGCACCATCGCTTTGCAAAAAGCAAAACGTTTGGTAGAGTGTGGTCACGATGTGGTGATATTGTTAGATAGTATTACCCGTTTGGCAAGAGCGCATAATACGGTTGCTCCAAGCAGCGGTAAAGTATTATCTGGCGGTGTGGAAGCAAATGCGATGCAAAAACCAAAACAATTTTTTGGTGCGGCACGTAAAATAGAAAATGGCGGTTCGCTTACTATTATTGCAACTGCATTGGTTGATACCGGCAGCAAAATGGATGAAGTTATCTTTGAAGAATTTAAAGGTACTGGTAACATGGAGTTGCAGTTGGAACGTAAATTGTCTAACCGCAGAATTTATCCTGCTATTGATATTGTGGCATCATCTACAAGGCGTGATGATTTGCTTTTGGACAAAGATACCTTCCAGCGTATGTGGGTATTGCGCAAGCACATGGCAGATATGAACCCGGAAGAAGCTATCAATACATTGCTGAAGAATATGAGAGGAACCAAGGATAATGCAGAGTTCCTTACTTCGATGAACGGATAATCTTTAAAGAATAATTAGCCCTCAATTTATTGGGGGCTTTTCTTTTACAAAAAACATGATTAAGCTTGCGATAAGCATGGATGCGCCGCCAACCAACATAATATAAACCGTTTCGCCACTAAAAAAATGTTTGTTGATATAGCCCAATAAAAACGCCGCCGTTACCTGCGGAATAACAACAGAGAAATTAAACACCGCAAAATAAGTGACCATCTTTTCTTCCGGCGCAATACTACTGATAATGCTGTAAGGCACATTGCCAATGCTGCTCCATGCAATGCCGATAAAACTAAAAGACAGCAGCAATAAATATTTTTCTTTTATAAAGAATAACAACAACAAACCAATCCCTCCAATCAATAAAGCAATAGCATGTAATTTTTGTTTAGAGATATGCAGCAAAATTTTGGGAATTACAAAAGCTAAAAACGCCGCCAGCGTGCTGTAAAATGCAAAACAAATTCCTACCCATGTGGTGCCATTTTCAAAAGCTGTGCTCTCTGCATTGGTAGTTCCGAAAATATAACGGGTAATAACAGGCGTGGCATAAATCCACAAGGCAAACAATGCCAGCCAGGTAAAAAACTGCACTACAAAAAGCGGCAAGAGGTGTTTGATAATTTTTATCATGACAATAAATATAGTTTAGTTTTTTTGAAGTTTGTCAGCCTGAGCTAGTCGAAGGTGAGTTCCAGAATGAAGTATGGCTGCTTAATTAAAAAGTCCTATTTTGCTATAAGCCGACTTTGACAAGCTCCGTCTGACAAGATTTCAAATTGAACAGGAACTTAGTTTTTTGTTTATGTAACTTAGAGATTGATATGAAGATAGTTTTCAGTATAATAATATCGGTATTTCTTTTCTGTATTTCCGTTTCCTCTGCTGCTCAGTTTAATAAACAACTTTGTAAAAGAAATGAAGTAATTGTTTTTGCATTTCAACTTAAAAACAAAAAATGGGTTTCAGTTTGTAAAGAGAAAAATGAAAATTATATTGTTTATCGATTTGGCAGTGCAGGAAAAATTGAATTGCAGTTTCCTTCTGTTCTGGATTCCACTTCATGGAAGCAATTTGCATTTAAAGGGTTTAGTCGAGTCGGGGGAAAAATAAATGCAGCTATGAATTACGCTTTTCTTCATTTTGCAATTAAAGATGTTATTTACGAAGTTTATGACACCTGGAACTATGAAGATAATGCGGACAATTGTGGAATATCTATAACAATTGATAAAAAAACTATTGACAAACCCGGAACCTTAAAAAGCCGAAAAGGTTATTTATTATCATTAAGGGGAAATAATAAAATCAAATTAGAAGAAGAAAACTAAATGCCCATACAAAAAATAACCATAGCAGAATTTTTACAACTCTCTAAACAACTTCCCGTTTTAGATGTTAGGAGCCCTGGCGAATTTGCACATGCACATATTCCTAATGCCATAAGCCTGCCTTTATTTACAGATGAAGAAAGAAAAGTGGTAGGCACTGCGTACAAACAACAAAGCAAACAGGCTGCAATAAAAATTGGGCTTGATTATTTTGGTGTGAAGATGAAGAGTATGGTTGAAGAAGCGGAAAAGATAACAGCAACATTTAAAAAAGAAAGATTCAATTCTAATGAGCCAGTTCCTCCTTTAGGGGGCGGCGGCGGTTTATTGCTTCATTGCTGGCGTGGCGGCATGCGTAGCGCAGGTGTTGCATGGCTGCTGGATTTGTATGGATTTAAAGTGTACACCATTATTGGCGGTTACAAAGCCTATCGCAAGTGGGTGAAAGAGCAATTTGAAAAAGAATATCCATTTAAAATTATTGGCGGCTATACAGGTAGCGGAAAAACATTGGTGTTGCAGGAATTGCAAAAACAACAGCAACCAATAATTAATTTAGAAGCATTAGCTAATCACAAAGGTTCTGCATTTGGTGGATTGAATGAAGCTCCACAACCTAGGCAAGAGATGTTTGAAAATCTTTTAGCAGAGCGGTTGGCAGTTATTAGTAATAAGATGACAGAAAAGGAAAACACTAATGCCAACAACTATCAACAATCAACTAAACTCTATATTGAAGATGAAAGCCAGCGAATCGGTAACTTAATGATACCCACACCGCTTTGGAAAACCATGCGTAAAAGCCCGATACATTTTTTAGATATCCCTTTTGAAGAGCGGCTGAATTACATTGTTGCTGAATATAGCAAATGCACAAAAGAGCAGCTGGTAAATGCCATCATCCGCATACAAAAACGCCTGGGCGGACTGGAAACCAAAAACGCCATCAATCACTTGCTGGAGAATGATTATAAAGCCTGTTTTGGCATATTATTGGCTTATTATGATAAATTGTACAATAAAGGGCTGCAAAACAGGGAAAATCTTGCTGCTTTACTAAATAAAATACCCTGTTCGGTCGTTGATACTGCAACAAATACTCAAAATATCCTGTCATGTCATACCCTAAATATATAGCGCTTGTTGTTTTTGTATGCTGCTTTTCGTTGCAGTCAAATGCACAGCGTGTGCCATTGTCAGAAGTAGATGTAACCGGTTTGTGGACTGGCTTTATGTTTAACGATACTACCAAGCAAAATTACCGCTACGAAATTGCGATAAGCCAAAACAGCAAAGGCAAATTATTTGGTTACTCACACACTTATTTTATTGTGAATGATAAAGAATACCATGGCGTAAAAAAATTAAAAATTACAAGAGATGACGATGAAATAATTACAGAAGATGACGAACTGATTGCCAATAACTATCCCGAACCTCCGGCAAAAGGTGTACATCAACAAAATAAATTGATACTGAAGCTAAAAGACACTGTAATGATATTAAGTGGTTTATATACCACTAACCGTACCCGTGACTTTCGCCCACTCACAGGTTATGTACATGTAGAAAGAAAAAAAGATTATAGCCAAAGTGCGTTGGTGCCCCATTTGCAGGAACTCGGTTTAGCAAAGAATCTGACTTTCTTGAATGAACAGGCTAATCCACCTGCAGAACCGACATTGGCTGTATTAAAACCAATGCCTACAGCCGAGGAAGAAATGCTTATCGTAACCACTGCAAAAAAACAAGCACCACAAAATACTATAAAGCCAACAACGGCGCCATTAGTCAAAACCGAACCCATAAAAACGATTGAGCCGGAAGTTGCTAAAACAACACCGCCGGTTAAAAAAATTGAAACACCTGTTACAAAACCTGCGACACAAAAACCTGTAGAAACAGAAGTTGCAAAAACCAATCCTCCCGTTAAAAATACACAGACCGTAATTACCAAAGCTGCTCCGCCTAAACAAAGTGAAACTGTTGCTGTAAATAAACCAACACCAAAAACAGAAGAACCCACTGTTGTAAAAGCGCCATCAACAAAACCCGCTGAAACCTTTGCGCCAAAATCTGCCATTACCAAACAAGCCGCGCCGCTTGATCCAACCGCAGCGGTAGAAGCAGGTAATCGCAAAGTAGAAAATATACAAGCCTTATATTTTAAATCGGACAGTTTACAATTAATCCTGTATGATAATGGCGAAGTAGATGGCGATACAGTTAGCGTAATAATGAACGGTACTGTAATAATGCCTCGTGTGGGATTAAGCACCAACGCAGTTAAAAAAACAATTTACACGCAAGATATCGGCGATAGTATTCAACTGGTAATGTATGCTGAAACATTAGGTACCATTCCTCCCAATACCGGATTATTAATTGTGTATGACGGCAACGACCGCTACGAAATAAGGTTCAGTGGCGATATGCAAAAAAGCTCGGGCATAGTTTTCAGAAGAAGAAAAGAGTAGCGGAAATAGCCACTGATTACACAGATTAACACAGATATAAAATACTAAAGGCTGCACTCAAGCAATTGAATGCAGCCTTTTTATTCGCAAAAATAATCCGTGTCAGTCTGTGTAATCAGTTGCAAAAAAACGCTTAAGCTGTAGGCTTATAAAAATCTGTGGTTAACTTAGTGGGATGAATGATATCAAACTCACCCAATATTCTCATGGCGCTGGCTGTGGCTGTAAAATAGCCCCCAAAGTGCTTGACGAAATTTTAACCAGCAACTTTGCCATGCCCGATAACGATAAATTGATTGTTGGCAACCACAGCAAAGACGATGCAGCAGTTTATGATTTAGATAATGGCAACGCCTTAATTTCCACCACCGATTTTTTTATGCCCATTGTCGATGACCCTTACGAGTTTGGAAGGATTGCTTCGGCTAATGCTATCAGTGATGTGTATGCCATGGGTGGTAAACCAATTTTAGCCATCGCCATTTTAGGATGGCCCATTAATGTGTTGCCAGCCGCCGTTGCACAAAAAGTAATTGAAGGCAGCAGAAGTATTTGTAAAGAAGCTGGTATTCCGCTGGCTGGTGGGCACAGTATCGATTCGCCAGAACCGATTTTTGGCCTGGCGGTAAATGGATTGGTTGCTATTGAAAACATTAAACAAAATAACAAGGCGCAGGAAGATGATATATTATTTTTAACCAAACCATTAGGCGTTGGTATATTAACAACCGCAGAAAAGAAAGGCATTTTATTGCCAGAACATAAAGGCACGGCAGCAAAACAAATGATGCGCCTGAATACCATTGGCGAAACATTGGGCAAGTTAAAAGGCGTAACAGCCATGACCGATGTTACTGGTTTTGGTTTGCTGGGTCATTTAGTAGAAATGGCCGAAGGCAGCGGATTAAGCGCTGTAATTGATTTTGAAAATGTGCCTGTAATAATTGATGATTTACACAATTATGTTGAACAAAAATCAGTACCTGGCGGCACCAACCGCAATTGGGATAGTTATGGCGAAAAGATAAGTATACTCACCAATTATCAAAAAGCCGTGTTAGCCGACCCACAAACAAGCGGTGGTTTACTGGTTGCCGTAAATAAAGACGCTGTTGCTGATGTGCAGGAATTATTTATGCAAAATGGTTTGGAAAAATTTATAACGCCGATAGGGAGGATGATTAAGAAACATGAGGTGGTGGTGAAAGTGCATGGAGAACAACAGCACCAGTTAAATAAATAAGCTAAATAGGCAAATGGATAATGAAAAATCGGTCTTGTTTTATTATTTTACACTAATAAACATTAACAAGTCTTAATCGGCAAAAAAGAATGAATTCTATTGTCTTTATTGACACAGAGATTGAACCTAAAAGCCAAAAAATTCTTGACATTGGAGGTGTCAAAGAAGATGGCAATTCTTTCCATTCAAACTCAATAAATGGCTTCATTAATTTCCTTAGAGGTACAGAATTTATTTGCGGACACAATATTTTCAACCACGATTTAAAATACATTGAGAAAGCTTTAGGTGATGCCGGGATAAATTCAACAAATATCATTGACACTTTATTTCTCTCTCCCTTGCTTTTCCCAACAAAGCCCTATCATGCTTTGTTAAAAGACGACAAACTTGAATCAGACGACAATAATAATCCTCTTAACGATTCAATAAAAGCGAAAGACCTTTTCTTTGATGAATTAGCGGCGTTTCAACAAACAGATGAAATATTAAAGCAAATTCTCTATTTACTATTGAATGACAAAAGGGAGTGGAAATCCTTTTTCCGTTTCATTGCATATACCAGTACAGATACAAATCTTGAAAAATTAATTCTTGAAAAATTTCATTTTGAAATATGCGACCAAGCAAATCTCACAAAAATAATTTCAGAATGTCCTATTGAACTAGCTTATTGCTTGGCTTTAATAAATTGCCAAAACCGCTATTCAATAACACCACGTTGGGTGCTGAAAAATTATCCTGAAATTGAAAGGGTAATGATTGTATTGAGAAATAAGCCGTGTTTAACTGGTTGTATGTATTGCAATAACGCATTGAATATACATAAAGGGTTGAAAAACTATTTTGGCTTTGATTCTTATAGAAAATACGCAGGTGAGCAATTGCAAGAGAATGCCGTTAAAGCAGCCATTGATAACAAATCGCTTTTAGCTGTTTTCCCAACAGGTGGCGGCAAGTCAATTACCTTTCAAGTCCCTGCTTTAATGAGTGGCGTAGCAACAAAGGGTTTGACTGTTGTGATTTCTCCTTTGCAATCACTGATGAAGGATCAGGTTGATAATCTTGAAAAAATTGGAATCACAGATGCTGTTACAATAAACGGTTTGCTTGACCCGATTGAAAGAGGAAAATCTTTTGAGAGAGTTGAAGATGGTTCTGCATCGTTGCTTTACATCTCACCCGAAACTTTGCGTTCAAAAACTATTGAACGACTTTTATTAGGAAGAAAAATTGTTCGCTTTGTTATTGACGAAGCTCACTGCTTTTCATCGTGGGGTCAAGATTTCAGAGTTGATTATTTATACATCGGTGATTTTATCAAACAAATTCAAGAGAAGAAAAATCTTGAAGAAACAATTCCTATTTCTTGCTTTACGGCAACAGCCAAGAAAAAAGTCATTGACGATATTTGTGCTTACTTCAAAGAAAAACTTTCTCTTGATTTAGAAATTTTCAGTTCGGGTGCAACAAGAACAAACTTGAAATACAAAGTTTTTGAAAAAGAAGACGAAGAAGAAAAATACAATTCGGTAAGAGATTTAATTGATGAAAAGAAATGCCCGACTATTATATATGTTTCAAGAACAAAAAAAGCGTATTCACTTGCCGAAAGATTGACAAAAGATGGGTTCAATGCAAAACCATATCATGGTAAAATGGATATGAAAGAAAAAACGGCGAATCAAGACGCATTTATAAGAGGGGACATTCCAATCATGATAGCAACTTCTGCCTTTGGAATGGGGGTTGATAAAAAAGATATTGGAATGGTCATTCATTATGAAATTTCTGATTCGCTGGAGAATTATATTCAGGAAGCTGGTAGAGCAGGAAGAGACGAAAATATAACGGCAGATTGTTTTGTTTTATTTAATGAAGAAGACCTTAGCAAACATTTTATCTTGCTAAATCAAACAAAACTTTCAATAAAAGAAATTCAACAGGTTTGGAAGGCGATAAAGGATATTACAAGATTTCGTTCTTCAGTTTCCAATTCTGCTTTAGAGATTGCACGGAAAGCAGGTTGGGATGACAATGTTGTTGAGATTGAAACGAGAGTAACAACAGCGATAGCTGCACTTGAAGACGCTGGCTATTTGAAACGAGGGCAAAATATGCCAAGAATTTTTGCGAATAGCATTCTTTCGAAGAATGCACAGGAAGCGATTGAAAAAATAAATGCTTCACGAAGATTTGAAGAGAAGCAAAAAGAAAAAGGAATCAGAATCATTAAGAAGCTTTTTTCAAGTAAAAGCAGAAAACAATCAAACGATGAGACAGCTGAATCAAGAATAGATTACATCAGCGACCATTTGGGAATTGTAAAAGAAGAAGTGATAAATATTGTGAATCTACTTCGGGAAGAAAAGATTTTAGCTGATGCAAAAGATTTGACTGCATTCATCAAGAAAGGAGAAAACATTAACCGTTCATTGAAGATTGTAGAAACATTTGGTCAAATTGAGAATTTCCTTTTGCCAGTGTTTGAGGAGACTGAAAAGATCTTTCATATAAAGGAATTGAATGAAGAAGCGGAGGAAAAAGGTTGTAAAGATGTTACACCAAATAAGATTAAAACCATTATCAATTTCTGGGCAATCAAGAATTGGATTAAACGGCACAACGAAGCATATTCAAAGAATCATGTTGGAATTCTTTGTGTTCAACCGAAAGAATCTTTGAAAGAAAAGCTGGAGAAGCGACATGAGTTGGCAAAGTTCTTTGTTGAATTTCTCTACGAGAAAAGCAATTTGAGCATTTCGGAAGATGAAAAGGAGAAAGAAGAAATATTGGTTGAATTTTCAGTCCATGAACTAAAAGAGGAGTTTGAGAAAAGACAGACCCTTTTTCAAATTAAAGTTTCAATTGAAGATATTGAAGAGACCCTTTTTTATCTTTCAAGAATTGATGCGATAAAAATTGAAGGCGGATTTTTAGTTGTTTACAATCGGCTTACTATTGATAGGGTTGAGCAAGACAACTACAAGAAATACACTAAAGAGGATTATAAAAAACTGAATCAGTTTTACGAGAATAAAGTTCAACAAATTCACATTGTAGGTGAATATGCAAAGAAGATGGTGAACGATTATAAAGACGCACTACAATTTGTTGAAGACTATTTTCAATTAAATTATACATCATTCCTTAGAAAATATTTTCCAGGCAGTAAAATTGATGATCTTAAACTTAAAATGACTCCTGGAAAGTTTAAACAACTCTTCGGTGAACTCTCTCCAACACAACTGAAAATTATAAACGACAATGAAAAGCATATTGCAGTTGTAGCTGGACCAGGGAGTGGAAAGACAAGGGTGTTGGTTCACAAATTAGCATCGCTGCTTTTGATGGAGGATGTAAAGCACGAACAACTGTTGATGGTCACATTTTCGAGAGCAGCTGCAACAGAATTTAAAAAGAGATTACTTTTACTGATTGGTAATGCAGCACACTATATCGAAATAAAAACTTTTCATTCCTATTGTTTTGATTTATTGGGCAGAGTGGGAAGTCTGGAAAAATCAGATACAATTCTGAAAACCACGATTGAAAAAATCAAGAATGGAGAGGTTGAAGCAAACAGAATTACAAAAACAGTTTTGGTAATCGATGAAGCACAAGACATGAATGCTGATGAGTTTGCTTTGATAAATACTTTGATTGAACAGAACGAAGAAATGAGAGTAATTGCAGTTGGAGACGATGACCAAAATATCTACGAGTTCAGAGGAGCAAGTTCAAAATATCTCGAACAATTTATGGTAGACAGACAAGCAACAAAACATGAATTAACAGAAAATTATAGAAGTAAAATAAATTTGGTAGAATTTACAAACCAATTTGTAAAAAAGATTAACCACCGCTTGAAAGAAATCCCTATTACTGCAAAACAAACAGACAACGGAAATATAAAATTAGTGTGGTATCAAAATGCAAATCTTATTTCTCCAATGGTACAGGATATTCTTGCAACTGGACTTGCAGGAACGACCTGCGTGATGACAAAAACTAATGATGAAGCAGTACAGATTACAGGTTTGCTTTTGAAAAACGGAATGCAGGCAAAATTAATTCAGAGCAACGATGGTTTCAGCCTGCAAAACCTTTTAGAGGTTCGTTTTCTTTTGAATGAAATAAATATTGGCGATGATATTAAAATTATCAGTGACGAAGTTTGGATAAATGCAAAAAATGAACTGAGAGAAAAATTTCGAAAGAGTTCAAAACTGGAATTTTGTAATAATTTAATAAGACAATTTGAATACAGCAATTCTTCTAAGAAATACAAATCAGATTTGGAAGTTTTTATAAGAGAATCAAAACTTGAAGATTTCTATACAGAAAACGGCGAAACGATTTTTGTTTCAACTATTCACAAAGCAAAAGGAAAGGAATTTGATAATGTTTTCATTCTACTTGAAAACTTCAATCCTACAAGCGATGAAGCAAAACGCCAACTATATGTTGCAATGACAAGGGCCAAACGCAACTTAACAATTCACCTAAACGGAAATTACCTCGACAATATTACTGCGGGTAATTTAGAAAGAGTTGAAGACAGAAAAGAACATTTGCAGCCAGACCAGCTGGCAATGCACTTGACTTACAAGGACGTTTGGTTGGATTATTTTATTACAAGACAACATCTTATTTCGGAATTGATAAGTGGAGATACTTTAATAATTAATGGTGATGGATGCACAAACTCTGAAGGACAATCTGTACTAAAATTTTCACGCCAGTTTCTCAATACGATTGAATTACAGAAGCAAAAAGGATATTACTTAAAACAGGTAAAAGTGAATTTCATCGTTTACTGGTTAAGAGAAGGTGCTGAACACGAATCGAAAATTATTTTACCAGAACTATATTTTGAGCGATAACTTAAAATTATCTAATCTGGGGTTTTATCAAAAATTTATAAGAATTTATATGTAGCCTAACAATCCCAATAAAATTTTACATTTACACCATGAGAAAAATATTCACCCTCACCCTCTTAATATTAATTGCAATAGCTGTTGCATTATCAATATTAGTATCAACTTATTTTTGGTGGTTGGCTGGTTTCTTTATTGCCATATTTTGTTTGGGTGTGTACGACATGGTGCAAACACACCATAGCGTAATGCGCAATTTTCCATTGTTTGGCAGGGCAAGATGGCTGATGGAATATTTGAGGCCTAAACTGTACCAATACTTTGTTGAAAGCGATACCGATGGCAGGCCTATAAACAGAATTGACAGAAGCACCATTTATCAAAGGGCAAAAAAGCAAACCGATTCCATGCCCTTTGGTACGCAACTGGATGTATATGCAGAGGGATATGAATGGATGACACACAGCATTGCGCCATTAAATTTCACATCGCTCAACCACGACCCACGCATTATCATTGGCAATAAAGATTGCAAACAACCGTATAGCGCCAGCATATTTAACGTAAGCGCCATGAGTTTTGGCAGCCTTAGTTATGCAGCTATTGAAGCGTTAAACTCCGGTGCAAAAATTGGCAACTTTGCACACAATACCGGCGAAGGGGGCCTTAGCCACTATCATTTAAAACATGGCGGCGATATTATATGGCAAATAGGAACCGGTTATTTTTCTGCAAGAGCCGCAGACGGCAATTTTTCACCGGAAGCATTTCAAAAAAATGCCATGCTGCCCCAGGTAAAAATGATAGAATTAAAATTATCGCAGGGCGCAAAGCCAGGCCACGGCGGTATTTTGCCCGCAGCAAAAAACACGGCAGAAATTGCAGCCATACGTTTGGTAACACCTAACACTACCGTGTATTCGCCACCGTATCACTCTGCATTTGATTCACCAAAAGGCTTGGTACAATTCATTCAGCAATTAAAACAATTAAGCGGAGGCAAACCTGTTGGCTTTAAATTATGTATTGGCCACAAAAGTGAATTCATAGGCATTTGCAAAGCCATGATTGAATTGGATAGCTATCCAGATTTTATTACTGTAGATGGTGGCGAAGGCGGCACCGGCGCAGCGCCGCAAGAATTTAGTAATTATGTTGGCGCACCATTAATGGATGGGTTGGCGTTTGTTCATAATATGCTGATGGGTTTTAACATTAAACAGCACATAAAAATTATTGCCAGCGGCAAAGTATTAAGTGGCTTTCATTTAATAAGAGCAATGGCTTTAGGCGCAGATGCCTGTAACTCTGCACGGGCCATGATGATGGCACTGGGTTGTATACAAGCGCTCCAATGCAATACCAACAAGTGCCCAACTGGAGTTGCTACGCAGGATAAAGGCCTTGTAAAAGGATTGGTGATTGATGATAAAAAACAAAGAGTAGCTAACTATCACGAAGACACGATAAAGACTTTTGTAGAATTATTAGGCGCTGCAGGCATTGCTGATTGCAATAAACTTACACGCAGCCATATTTACCGCCGTGTATTTATGAATGAAGTGAGAACCTTTGAAGATATTTATCCGAGTTGCCTGGCTGGTTGTATGATTAATGGAAATATTCCGGAAAAATATGTGCATGATATGGAAAAGGCCTCGGCGGAAAGTTGGAATTAGCAAGCCTTCGCAAAAACCTTATAGGTTTATTCAAAATAAAAGTTGATTACGAATGTATCTTATCAATCTTTTCAGCCAACTTCCTGTCCTTATCCGTTACCACATCACCGGCATCATGTGTATTTAACCACACTTCTACTTTATTATATACATTCGTCCACAAAGGATGATGATCCATTTTTTCTGCTTCAAGTGCAACCCTTGTCATAAATGCAAAAGCCTCAGAAAAGTTTTTGAACTCAAATTTTTTATAAAGAGTGTTGTTTTCTTCTTTCCACATAACTGTATTTTTTAAAAGCTAAAATAATTTTATTCCTAAAGTAAAATTCAAATACCCGAATTGTTCGTTGCTGATATCATCACGCTGAAAAATATTGGTCAATGATACTGCAGCAAACAACTTGTGTTTTTTAGAAAAATAAACTCCGGCACCCGGCTTAATAGCTAAATAACTACTACCATTAAAAAAGGCAGGGCCTGCTGCCATTTCAATATAAACATTTTTAACCGGTAAAAATGTTACTCCAGCAAAAACACAAACAACACCATCTTTCGACTCGATTACCTTACCAGTTGTCGTCATGTGTAACTCTTTAGTGCCACCAAAAATGCTGCCATCTATTTCAATAAAGGGTTTAAGTGCTGTTTTGTTGTTGTAAAATGCTTTAAGCCCTAACGATGGACCCGAGTTATTGTTGGTAATAGTTCTATCGTAGAGGGTTTTGCCCACTTGCAGCAATAAATAGGTAGAAATTTTTTTTGATGATTGTGCAGTAGCCTGCAATGAACATGTAAAAGCGAGTAATATTGCAGCAATACGTTTCATATCTTTTTAAAGATAGATACTTTTAAAAGATTAGATGCTGCTTATGTTTTATCTTTTCATTGGTCATTTCATTTACCAACTGTACACCTGGCAATGACCTGATGGATTGCATCAGAGATTTCAATTCATCTGCGGAAACCGTTTCGCCTTTAATTAACCACAAAAAGTCTAAGTGTTTAAATTCCGGCAATAAATATTCACCATCAAATTGATTGTTGTATAAATAATGTACCAAACAAGTAGAAGGCACCGCATATTCATAAATGGAGAAAAAATATTTGCGCTGTTTTTTAGCCAACTGAATTTCAAAATCATTATTCACCCTAAAGTTGAAACCTAATATTTGATTGAGCTGCCAACTGAATTGATAATCTTTAATAGGGGCAACAATGCCTAACAACAACGAGTCTTCAAAAAACTCCTGTGCTAATGTTTCATTGTCTATTTTGAGCTTCATACCAATTTTATAATAACATCTTTTTGTAAAGTAAATTTATGTGTAAAAGTGGAGGTAATGAGGTCTCCGACAGTTAAGTCTCTTTTTTCTGTTTTATTATTAATTAATGGGTTGTAAAAGAACATTTCTTTAAATGCAGCAAAAGAAAATGGTAAAACTAAAATTGAAAAAGGTAATAAAATTAGCTTAAGAAGAATGGCTGTTGGAAGAAAATACATACCCTCCGAATAAAAATAATCACTAAAATTTAATGTAGCCATATCAACATGAAAATGCTTTTCAAATTTTTGAATTAATTCGTCTGCATCATCACCTGTAATACCTAAATCATCTTCAATTCTTGTTTTTGATGTTGTGTCTTTTTCAACCCAATAATTATCACGAAGAAAATCTAAAACATCTTTTCTTCTTTGTTTTATCCAGCTATATTTTAAACGAATTTCTTTTCGCATAAAAGCACGTTTTAAAAAACAATATCAAACACCAATTCTTCATTTCCTCTTTTCACTTTCACTTTTGTAGCATCGCCTTTATTAAATTTACCCAATGCTTCCATATAAGTTTGTACATCCGAAAATTTATGGTCGCCCAGTTGTACAATTATATCGCCGGTTTTAATACCCACTCTCTGTGCAGCCTTTCCTTCACTAACACCATCAACCCTTACGCCGCCTCCGCTAAAAGTATAATCGGGCATAATACCCAGGCTTACTTTAAAACTGCTTCTGCCTGTTGCTGCCGCTTCCCTTGTTTTTGTAAAAGCAAATTTCCCTTTTTTATTGGCTGCATCAATCACGTTATAAATATATTTTACCACCTGCAGTTCGCCACTGTAATTTATCTTATCCGCATCATCGCTCGGTTTGTGGTAATCGCTATGTGCGCCGGTAAAGAAAAACAACACCGGAATATCTTTTCTGTAAAAAGAAGTATGGTCGCTTGGACCGGTGCCGCTGCTGTCGAATTTTATGGTAAAGAATTTATCTTTTTGGGTAAGCAATTGTCCCCACATTGGCGAAGTACCATAACCACCAATGCTCAGCCCATGCGTACTATCATTCAAGCGGCCAACCATATCCATATTTATCATGTAATTGGCGCTGCTTAAATTTATAGGTGAGTGTTCAGTTAAAAACTTACTGCCAAACAAACCTAATTCTTCTCCCGAAAAAGAGATAAACAAATAATTATTGTCTTTAAGTTTTGATGCTTTTAAAAGTTTGCTCAACTCAATCAGGGCTGCAGTACCACTGGCGTTATCATCAGCGCCATTATGTATCATTGGTGTTGTACCAGTGTATAAAGAGTTATGGTCTTCGCCATAACCTAAATGGTCGTAATGAGCTCCAAGTATTACCGTGTTGGCTGCACCGTTATCGATATAGCCAATAACATTATGCCCCATTCTTGTTTTGTCTTTGATGTCCACTTTTAATTTGATATCGAAAGTGGCGGTTTCATCATACAAATATTTTTTCTTGATATTGTTGGTTACATACAACACGGGAATTTTTGTGAAATCAGTTTTTGCTTTTGGCTCAAACTTCAATTCATCTTTAATAGCAGAAGTATTGTACACAATTAAAGCGGTAGCACCCTTGCCTGCAAAATCATTCGCCTTTGCTTTAATGGCATCGGTAATATCAAAATGAGGATTGTTTTTTTCTTCTTCCAGTTTATCTTTTAAATCCCAAAACCAAATAGTGCCGCTTTCTCTTAAAGCCATAGATGGGGCAGCTTCCAAAGAACCATTCGGAGAAAATATAAACGGGAAATAATCTTTGTCTAATTCAAGATCATATCCGTTGATTATTAAATGAGATGAAGGGCTAACAAATTTACCTTCATTTACTTCAAAGGCCTGCATATAAGTGCCATTATCGCCTTTTGGCACTAAACCATTTTTAGCAAATTCGCTGCTGATATATTCATAAGCTAATTTTTCTCCTGGTGTGCCGGTCCTTCTGCCTTCCAATTTGTCGTCAGCCAAATAACTGATATGTGTTTGAAGGTTGGTTAAAATAACTTTATCTGCCTTTTTTAATTTTTGTGCAGAGGCAAATTGGGTGCTCAATAAAATAAGCCAAAAAAAACGTTTCATGCTGTTGATTTGATAAGAAGCACAAAGGTAATTGAGGGATGCGCTAATTAATAAAATTTATTGCTAAAAAAAATGATTTGTTCATGTTTCCGCATTGAGTTGCCAAAAATCCCTATTTCGTAACCATATACCATTGATTGCAGTTAATTTTACGCCCAGTAAAATTTTGAGTAAGAAATTAAACATAGCATTAGTAGGTAATCCCAACAGCGGAAAAAGTTCTCTTTTTAATTCTTTAACAGGGTTAAATCAAAAAGTGGGCAATTTCCCCGGCGTTACTGTAGATAAAAAAACTGGTACCAGCATCATTGCTCCCGGTTTTGATGCTAATATCATTGATTTGCCCGGCACTTATAGTCTGTACCCAAAACGTGCAGATGAATGGGTGGCATATAGAGTTTTACTGAACCAGGATGAAACAGTAAAACCCGATATGATTGTACTGGTAGCTGATGCCAGTAATTTAAAACGCAATCTTTTATTTTGTTCGCAAATCATCGACCTTAAAGTGCCGGTGGTGGTAGCGCTTACCATGATGGATTTGGCCAAGAGCAAGGGAACGCAAATTGATATTCCTGGTTTGGAAAGGGAGTTGGGTGTAACCATTGTAGCTATCAACCCAAGAAAAAATAAGGGCATCGCTCAACTGAAAAAATCTATTGAACTGGCAGCTGAAAAATTAAACCAATTACCGCCACGGGATTTTATTGATATCACTTCTATTGCCGGTGAGCCAATTGCTGCGCTTAAAAAACACTTGCCCCACATCAGCAATTACCGTGCTGTGCATTATTTAATCAACCACGAAAATTTTTCTTTAGATAAAGACACGCAAGATTTAATTGAAAATATTGAGGTAGAAAATAAATTTAACCCCACCAAAACGCAGGCAGAAGAAATTATGCAGCGCTACGGCCGTATTAAACACATTATGCAGCAAACTGTGGTGGAAAGTGACCCGTTGCAAAAATCATTGTTTACCGAAAGGCTGGATAATATTTTAATGCACCGCTACTGGGGCTATATTATTTTGTTGACGGTGTTGTTCCTGTTGTTTCAAAGTGTGTTTTGGGTGGCACAATATCCCATGGATGGTATTGAATGGATTTTTGGGCAACTCGGCGGTTTTTTAGGCGACCATTTGCCACAAGCCTGGTGGAGCGATTTACTAATAAACGGTGTGGTGGCAGGCCTCAGCGGCATCATGGTTTTTGTACCTCAGATAATGATATTATTTGGGTTGATAACTTTACTGGAAGATACGGGCTACATGGCCAGGATAAGTTTTTTAACCGATAAGCTTATGCGAAAAGTCGGCCTTAACGGAAAAAGTGTAATGCCCATGATTAGCGGCTTTGCCTGCGCAGTACCGGCTATTATGAGTGCCAGGAATATTGAAAATAAAAAAGAAAGGTTGCTCACCATAATGGTTACACCGCTGATGAGCTGCAGTGCCAGGCTGCCGGTGTACACTATTTTAATTGCACTGATTATTCCTTCTAAATTGTACTTTGGTTTTTTGAGTTTGCAGGGTGTGGTGATGATGGGCTTATATTTATTAGGTACCGTAATGGCATTGATTGTAGCCTGGGTAATGAAATGGTTTATTAAAAGCACCGAACGGAGCTTTTTTATTTTGGAGCTACCGGTGTACCGTGGCCCAAGATGGAAGAATGCGCTGAGCACCATGATTGAAAAAGCAAAGATATTTTTGTTTGATGCCGGAAAGGTGATTATGGTGATAAGCCTGTTGCTTTGGGCATTAAGTACTTATGGCCCTGCTAAAAAAATGCATGCTGTTACCACCAAATACGAACAATTAATTGCGGCCAATCCATCGCAAACAAAAGAATTAAATAAAGAACGCAAAACAGCATTATTGCAAACTTCATTTGCCGGCTCCTTGGGAAAAGCCATTGAGCCTGCCATACGCCCATTAGGTTACGATTGGAAAATTGGCATTGCGTTGATTACTTCTTTTGCGGCAAGAGAAGTTTTTGTAGGCACCATGGCTACATTATATAGCGTAGGCGATGATGCCGATGCCAACAACAGCACCCTGCGCCAAAAAATGGCCGCCGCTGTAAGGCCCGATGGCAGCAAAGTTTACGACCTTGCAACCGGTTTATCTTTGTTGGTATTTTATGTACTGGCCATGCAATGCATGAGCACTCTGGCCATTGTAAAAAGAGAAACCCGTAGCTGGAAATGGCCCGTTATACAACTGGTGTATATGACGGGGCTGGCATATTTTTTAAGCTGGTTGGTATATGTGGTGGCAAAGTAAAACTTTTTAGAGGGAAATTATATTGCTATTAAATTCGGATTTCACATTCCTATTCTTTTTAATGTAGTCTGTTATTTGGTCTTTTGTTTTTATTCCTTGCGAACAATAGCCCGACCAGAAATCAATTATTGCTTCATTTTTAAACTTTATGAAGACTAAGTGTTGAGAAAGGCCCCATCCTCCTTTTAAATAAGATAATACAATCAGGTCTTTACTTTTTGCAAGAAAAACTAATTGCCTCCAAGGAAGCTTTTGAAAGATAACATCTGTTTGTTGAAACGGCTCTCCAGGATTAGCCAATGAAAAGTCATTTGCTAAACAATCGAGATCTCTTTTTATAAACTTAGGTATATCATTTTTGTTGTTTGTTATTTTAAAAAAATCTTTTTCAAATTTTATAAGAAAAGAATCCAGATTTTTATTAGCAAGAATCTTTGCAGTATCAATTGTATAGCTACAGTTTTTTTGGCAGAAAGATTTGTTTGTAATTGCAGATGCAATTAGCAGGGTACATAAAATTTTAAAACAGCGCATATTTAAATATAGGGACTTTTTTAAAATGGATTTTCTACTACCAATCCACCGAATAAGTAATCCTATTCTTCACCTGTGGATATAACCTTTTATACAATTCATTCAGCACATCTTCCTTACGAGGGTCGCCATTATAATTTTTATTGTTGATAAGCGCCCAGTCTGCATCTCTTAAGGCACGTTTATCTCCCTTGTAAGTAGCCCGTTCCTCCTGCCAGTCGTAGCTGGCATAAAAAGAAGTATAGCTGATGTTTTTTCGCCTATACGCATCAGTGATATTCACATCCATTTGTGCACGGGCTGTAAAATAGCGGCGTGAAATATTGATGGTGGCAGTAATCGTTTTATACCTTGGCTTGCCAGTACTATCTTCTCCTTCCTGAATTTGGGCGCTTACATTACGGGAGTTATTTGTAACAGATGGCCTTGGCAAATCCATATTGCGTAAGGTTAAATCAATCACCCAATCAGGTTCTACATTATCGCTTCTTGCCTCTACATCAGTATAAAAATCAGCGGGGTAAGTGCTGCTGTATTTGCCGCCCAGTTCTCTTACCAATGTTTGCTGAAAAAATTGATTGCTGTAAGTATTACCATAATTGCCCCAGCCATTATTAGAGAAAAAGGAATTGTCAATTACGGGATTGATTACCACATTGATGATGGCGCTTCTGTAAGCATCATCCATTCTTGCTTTAGAATCTTTGTAACCTGGTACCAGCTCAGTTGATTTTTTAAAAAAACCATAAGCTTGTTTGGCATCATTTTTATCGCCACTTTGCATTAACGAATTGCCATATTGATAATAATCTGCAGCAGCAGACTCTTTTGTAAAATAAATATCATTCACATAACTGGTAGCCAATACCAAACGGTTGGCAGCTTCAACTTCAGTGATAGCATCATACATACTTTGTAAAATGCTGTATTCATTAATGATTCTATCCCAGCGTCCGATATCAGTATTGTTTTTGTAAATGTTTATTCTGTCTAAATGAATTTGTTGCACTTTAGGATAAACTACGGGTAAAGCAGGAACGGCTTTATCGTCATTAGCATTTTTCTTTAATGTTTTTACAATATCAAATATTACTTTGTCCTGGTCGGTGCGGTTTATAAAATCTTTATTCATCCTGCAAGAAGAAAAAACAAAGATGATTGCTGTAGAGAGGAGTAAAATTTTTTTCATCATTAAGGTTTTGTGTTAAACTGCATACGCAAAGCCAATGCCACCAGTTACACTATTACTGCTTGTTGTAAATTAATTAACAATAGTTACTAATTATAATATTCCCACAACAACTTCGATAGTTTTCTTGTAAGTACCCATGCTTCATTATTTTCGTTCCAGCTTTGGTCCTTATTATTTTTTGTGAAGATGGTAAATATATAAGGATGCTTTGCCATCACCAACAACACTTCATTACGATTGGCATCCAACGCTCCATTTTTGCTGGCCACAAAAATGGTAGGCGGTATTTGTGATATGGCTACTTCATCCCAAAAATTTCTTCCCAATAACCGAATCATTCTTTTACAAAGGCTGTCGTTAATGATTTGCCCTTTAAAAATTTTTTCCATCAGCGTTGCCATTTCATAAGGCGTAGTTTGCCCCCAACCGTATTGCAAACGATTATTTTCTCTGCCCGCCGTTCTTGAATTTACCCTTGTTGATTTAAAACCAGCACTATCTAAAATTTCATTTATCCTGGCACCTCCGCCGGCTAATTTTTGCAGCCATAAGCTGGCAGTATTATCACTAATGCTTAGCATTTGCAATACCACTTTTGCCAATTCAATTTTTGCAGTGTCTTTTAAATTAGCGGTAACATCAAAGCCGCTGTAAGCCAATGAATCCCGGTACACCAATTGTTGGTGGTAATCCAGTTGTTTCTTATCCAGTTTATCCATCACGCCAATTAAAATGGGAATTTTTACGATGCTTGCAGTTGGGAAAATGGTATCGGCATTTATAGCAACTATCTTATTGTTGTGCAAACTTTTTACATACACGCCTACATCGCCTTTAAAGCCTTGCAGCAATTCCGCAACTTTAGCGTAAAGTTTTTTATCGGTTTTTTGTGCTGATACTACAGATATTAATAAAGCAAACGAGATAAGGGAAAGAAATAATTTTTTCATGCTTAAATCTACTTAAAAAAACTGGCACGCAGAGGAGCAGAGAACGCAGAGAAAAATTTGCTTTGCAAATTGAGCTGGTTGAGGAAACGAAAAGCATCTTTGTGTACCCCTTTGGCTTTATTGGACAAAAATAAAACACAATCCCTGCGCTCTCTGCCCCTCCGCGCGTCATATTCCTCCGCTTTAATCTCAAAAAATATCCAAAACCTCACCACTCAGCCCTCAATTTTTGCCATCCATACATTCCATCAATTTTTTTTAAAACCGCCAAATGCCACCAAACCCTTTACTGTATTGATTTGTATGCAAAACAGACTAATAGCCACCACCCACTACTGTAAAAAATATGGTATTATGTGTTGCATAGTACTGAAATAGTATTATCTTTGTGAAGTGATAGGGAATAAACCGGTAAAAATCCTCTTCACAAAAGTTCTTTCGGCCAACTCAACCCAAATCATTTAGCCATGAAAAGTGAGCCAGCCAAAACAAAGTATAGCCATGAATTTTAAAAAAAGAAGCCATGAATATTGATAACACAGCCAGCCAAATGCGGAAAGGAGTTTTGGAATTCTGTATCCTCTCCGTTATCAAGCAGGGGGAAGCCTACCCTTCGGATATTATTGATAAGATGAAATCAGCCAATTTCAACTTACTGGAAGGAACACTTTACCCCCTGCTTACCAGGCTTAAAAACGCAGAATTTTTAACCTATCGATGGGTAGAAAGCAACAGTGGTCCGCCACGAAAGTATTTTTCACTCACCGAAAGAGGGGCAGCATTTTACAAAGAACTGGAAGCAACGTGGAACGAGCTTGCCAATGCCGTAAAAGCTGTAACAGATATTGACGCTAACAATTCTAACAACAACAACTTCAACAACAACCCTTAATAAACAAAAAGTATAGCCATGATTTGTTTTTTAAGATACTCAACTACCGAAACAAAAAACATTTAGCCATGAAACAAGTAATCAATATAAATTTCCAGGGCCGTGTGGTACCAATAGAAACCTCCGCCTTCGAAATACTTAAGGCCTACACCGAAAGCCTTAATCAACACTTTGCCAACGAAGAAGGCAAGGAAGAAATCATCAACGATATTGAAAGCCGCATAGGAGAACTTTTTCAGGAAAGAATAACCAAAGGCGCTACCTGCATTACTGATGATGATATCAATGCCATTATTACAAGTATTGGCCGTCCGGAAGATTTTGAACCAATGGATGATGCACAACCAGCATCATCATCAAGTTCATCTTCATCTAACCAACAACAACAAGCCGGCAGCAATTTTACAACCGGCCACAAAAGATTGTACAGAGATGAAAATAATAAAGTAATAGGCGGTGTGTGCGCAGGCTTAGCTAATTATTTTAATGTAGATATTGTTGTGGTGCGTATCATTTTCATCATCCTGATATTTTCTTTTGGTTTTGGTATACTGCCTTACATTATTATGTGGGTAGCGGTACCAAGTACTTCGTCTACCCAACTGGGCGGTACCAAAAAAAAATTATTCCGGGATACAGATGATAAAATGATTGCTGGTGTTTGCAGCGGCATAGGCAACTACTTCGGCATTAACCCATGGATACCAAGAGTATTGTTCCTGCTTCCTTTTCTTTCCTATTTCTCACGCTGGGGCCACTGGGGCGGCTTTTGGAACTTTGGTGATGTAGTACGTTTTACTTTTAGCCCTACTTCATTAATAGTGTACATTATTTTATGGATTGTAATTCCAGAGGCCCTGACTACTTCTGAAAAACTGGAAATGAAAGGTGAAAAAGTGGATATGAATTCTATAAAAAATTCTGTGATGGAAGAAATGAAAGGTGTGGGTAAGAAAGCAGAAAAATTTGGAAAAGAAGCATCTGGGTTTATTAATGAAAAAGCAAAAGCTGTTAGTGGCGATATGCAAAACTTTAGCAGGCGCAGCCGCGGCGGATTGGGCAATGTAATTGCCATGTTTGCCAAAATATTTGCCTACTTTATTATTGGTTGTGTGTGCTTTGGTTTAGTGATGGGTTTGTTTGGACTGGGCATTTTTTCAATAGGGGTTTTTCCATTGAAAGATTATATACTTAAAGGAGAATGGCAAAATTTTTACGCCTGGGGTACATTGGTATTATTTATTGCAGTGCCCATCATTGGCATCATTACCTGGCTGATAAGAAAGATTGCCAAAATGAAAAACAACAGCAGGATATTGCGCCTTACTTTCGGTAGCCTGTGGACATTGGGTTGGGTTTGCATCATTATGCTTATAGCAACTGTAACACAAGATTTTAAATCAAGCAGTCGTTTAGATGACCAAAGTATTGCTTTATCTAATCCAAAAGTGAATAAGCTTGTGGTTACTTCATCATCTCCATTTACAAAAAAATACTATGCTCGTAACTGGGTACGTTTTGAACCCTTTGAAAATTTACTCGATGATGATACTGCTTATGTAAGAAATGTTTATGTAGAAATTGAAAGGTCACAAAATGACAGCTTTCAGGTAACCATGAAAAAAATGTCGAGAGGCCATGACAGAAAAGATGCTAACAATCTTGCAAGCCTTATAAAATTTAATGCAGTTCAATCAGATTCTATATTACTACTGGATAAAGGCATTGCAATAAACAAAGTAGATAAATTCCGCAATCAATTGGTAGTTATTACGGTGTATGTTCCATTAGGAAAACAAATAAGGGTTAATAGCGGAATAGATAACGGGCACGTACATTTTGGTGCAAGAAACTGGGGCAATGATTGGGATAATGACTACTACGATGGAGAACAGGACATGAAGTGGCAACATGATGTGGATTATGTAATGAAGGAAGACGGCTTATATACATTAACCGGCAGAAAAGCAGACGGCTGGAATGATAAGGAAGAAACATATCAGAATAATAAAAAGAAAAAAAATGGATCATACAGGTACGATAGAATACAGGATTCTATAGAAAGAAAGATAGATTCAATAGAAAATAGAAAACAACAAAAAAAAGATTCTATCGAAAGAAAAGCTGAATATTTAAAAGACTCTATAGACAGGCGTAATGAAGCAGAAAAAAATAAAATTGAAAATGGAACAGGCTTGATAATAAAACCAGAACAGGAAGCAGTTGCAAGTGTAATTATGCCTGGCGTAGATATTTTGACCAACATTTAATAGCAAAACCATTAACCTAACCTATAAATTTTATCACATGAAAATTCGTTACAGGCTTTATGCGGTATGTATGTTTTTGTTGTGTGGTTTTTCATCTTGCTATAACAGCTATCACTTTAGAAACGATGATGTTTCAGTTACCATTAAAGAATCGGAAGATGAATACAATATGTCGGCATCGTTTGATAGAGGCAAAACAAAGATGGTAGAAAATTACATTAGCGACCACACCGGAGAAAATGGTTTGTTTAAAAGTAGAGGAAATATTGATATCGATGCGAACACCACTTACGATGATGATATAAAAATTTATATCAAATTTCACCCTGGAAAATTGAACATACAGTTTGATAAAGATGACAACTCAAAAGAAGCCTACCACGAAGTAAAAGATATGTGCGAAGGGATAAAAGAAATTTTAACCAAACCATAAAAGGGCATGAAAGCAAAATATGTTTTTATAACAGCCATAGCGGTTTTTGCAAGTTTCTTTTTTCATGAATTGGCGCATTGGATAGCAGGTGAGTGGTTAGGTAATAAAATGGGCATGTCGCTAAATGCAACATACCCCATAAGCGGATATTTTGTAAAGGATTGGCACGAGAACATTGTTAGCGCAGCAGGCCCATTATTTACAATAGCACAAGCGTTTGTTTTTTATGTCATCATTAATAAAAACGGCAACAAAAATTTATATCCTTTTTTATTGATGCCGTTTATTCAAAGGTTGCTGGCAATGGGCCTCACTTTTATAAACCCCAATGATGAAGCAAGAATAAGCCAATCGCTGGAATTGGGGTTATTAACGCTGCCTTTATTAGTTTGTGCCACGCTGTTTGTTTTAGTGTACAGTACCAGTAAAAAATACAATTACAGCTTTAAGTTTAATGCAGTAACTATTGCATGGATGGTATTGTTTTTTTCGATACTGATATTATCTGACCAGTATTTTAAACTGCGGATAATCTAACATAGTTTCATTAGTTGAGTTGAAGTTGAAACACAACCAGTCCTGTCATTTTTGACAGGACTCTTTTATTTAGGGAATACAGGGAACACAGATTGGACTGATTGAACAGATGCACACGGATTTTTTTCTGCTTTGCAGAAAAGTTGGATTATGTCTGCAATACTATATTCTGCTATGCAGAATAATCCTTTGCTATCCTGTTGAAAAGAGGACAAAGATTTTGCAGGCGGTTTATTTTTTATTAAAATCCGTCTAATCCCTTCAATCAGTGTTCCCTCCCCGTTGGGTACAATAAAATAAGAGCTTACATTTGCCAATAAATTATAAACAACTATATGAAGAATACACCCTTTACAGAAAAACACATTGCACTTGGTGCAAAAATGGCGGAGTTTGCAGGTTATAATATGCCCATATCTTACAGTGGGATCAACGATGAACATGCTGCAGTGCGTAACAATGCCGGCGTATTTGATGTAAGCCATATGGGAGAATTTATGCTGAAGGGAGAAAATGCTTTAGACCTGATACAGAGAGTAACAACCAACGATGCCGGCAAATTAACTGCAGGCAAAGCCCAATACAGCTGTCTACCAAATAAAGATGGCGGTATTGTAGATGATTTATTGGTGTATTGCATTGAAGAAAACAACGTGTACATGTTGGTAGTAAATGCCAGCAATATTGAAAAAGACTGGAACTGGATAAGCAGTTTTAATGATAAGAAAGTAGAGATGCACAACATTTCTGACAAGACTTGTTTGCTGGCAATACAGGGTCCCAATGCTACAAAAATTTTGCAGCCATTAACGGATATGGACATCCTGAATTTAAAATACTACACATTTACAAAAGGAACTTTTGCAGGTGTCGAAAATGTATTGGTAAGTGCAACAGGTTATACCGGCGCAGGCGGTGTGGAAATTTATTTTGAGGATAAAGATGGCGATGCGGATAAAATTTGGGATGCCATTTTTGAAGCAGGAAAAGCAGCCGGCATAAAACCAATTGGATTAGGTGCAAGAGATACATTAAGATTAGAAATGGGCTTTTGCTTATACGGCAACGATATTGACGATACCACTTCTCCATTGGAAGCCGGATTGGGCTGGATAACAAAATTTACCAAACCATTTACCAACAGTGAATATTTTGAAAAACAAAAAGCAAAAGGCGTTACAAAAAAATTGGTAGGTTTTGAAATGCTGGAAAGAGGCATTGCCCGTCACGACCATGAAATAAAAGATTTTGAAGGCATAATTATTGGAAAAGTTACTTCGGGTACACAATCGCCTTCATTAAATAAAGCTATCGGGCTTGGCTATGTGGATGTTAAACATGCAGCTATAGACAGTGAAATTTACGTAAGTATAAGAAACACTTTGTTGAAAGCTAAGGTGGTAAAAATACCTTTTGTGTAAGTGAATAATGAAATAATGGAAAATGAATAATTTTTTAGAGTTGCGGAGCGTTTTATTTACCGAGAGAATCTTTGGATTTAAGGCATTATTAATTATTCATTAATCAATTATTAATTATGGCTCGAATTCACATCACTACTTTTATAGCCGCGCCAATTGAAAGGGTATTTAATTTAAGCCGCAGCATTAACCTGCATAAAATTTCTACAGCAGATACCAATGAAGAAGCTATTGCAGGAACCACAACAGGCTTGATTAATTTGGATGAAACAGTAACCTGGCGGGCAAAGCATTTATTCAAAACAAGGCTGTTCACTTCTAAAATAACTGCCATGAAAACACCAGACCATTTTACAGACGAAATGTTGGAAGGAGATTTTAAAAGCTTTAAACATTATCATCATTTTAAAAAAGTAGATAATGGCACTATACTAATTGATATTATAGATTTTGAAAGTCCTTATGGAAGTTTTGGAAGACTCTTCAACGTCATTTATTTAAAAAAATACTTAGAAAAGTTTTTAATAAAAAGAAACGACACCATAAAACAATACGCCGAATCCGAAAAGTGGAAAGCACTATTGAATTAATTTTGACTTGATGGAAAAAACAAAACCCATACTATTCACCTGCCTTTCGCCAGCCATGCTGCATTTGTACGATTTAAAAAATGCCGTGGTGGTTATTATAGATGTTTTTAGGGCTACATCAACTATTGCATCAGTTTTAAAGAATGGCGCTAAGTGCATTATTCCAGTAGATACGGTAGCAAAAGCCATTGAAATAAGTAAGAGCATCGATGCCATTGCTGCAGGTGAACGAGACGGGCAAATTGCAGAAGGTTTGCAACACGGCAATTCACCATTGGAATACAGCAGGGAATTTATAGAAGGCAAAACCCTGGTGCTTACTACTACCAACGGCACCAAACTATTGCACATGGCATTGGATAATAATGCCGATACCATCATCACCGGTTCGTTCCCCAACCTTTCGTCGGTATGTAAATTTTTAGTAGCCCAAAATAAAAATGTAGTATTGGGTTGCGCTGGTTGGAAAGACCGCTACAACATTGAAGACACATTATTTGCCGGTGCCGTTATCAGCAAAATAAAAGAACATTTTACCATTCATTGCGATAGTTCGTTTACAGCAGAATTATTGTATGAAAACAACAAAAATGATTTGATGGGTTTTGCGCCAAACCTTACACATTATCATCGTCTTGTCGACCGATTTGGGTTGATAGAAGATATTGGTTTTTGTTTAACCCCAGATGTGGCAGATGTGTTGGTGTTGTATAGTGAAGGGAAATTAATTACAGGGTAAAATGAAAAAAGGAATTTTATACGGTATCATTTTCTCGATACTTGCTTTAGCAGTAGCCTATTTTTTATTGGCTATTGGTTTTACAAAAACTGGCCCGGGTATCGGCATTTGGCTATCTTTCCTTTTGCTAATCAGTGTAATAATTGCTTGTGTTTTCTTGCTAAAGAACAAATCTGCAATTATGGTGTATGGCGCCAAAACAGCGCTTGCCTTAACTTCTCTGTGGCTTTTGTTATTTTTGATTGCTTTTTTTAGATAATTTTCCTATAAACCTTCACTTTTAAGCGGCAGGCTCAGTTATTTTCCTTTACTTTTGCAAATTGCTCTTTTCAGACTGGCCCTGTGGCTTAACAACCGCTACTTTGCCCTGCATCTGAAATCATAAATCGGCAATCCAAAATCATAAATGGCGCTATCCCACCTTGTAAAATATGTATACAATAATGGCTCTGATGAAGTAATCCGCCGGGGAAAAAAAATCCAGTCCATGGGTTTTGTTGAGCTGGTAGAGCACGACCAGTTGATGGGCAGTGTGGTGTTTCGTGTAAAAGACGACAGCTACAGCACTTTTTACAAAGTGTATATTCAAAAATATGCCGATGATAAAAGCATTTCGGTGCGCTGCGGATGTCCTTACAATTTAGGCGATATCTGCCGCCACGAAGCCGCCGCATTACTGCGCCTGCAGGAAATGATTGATAAGAATATGCTGGGCAATGCCGCCATTCGCTACAACCAGCGGCATACCGTTGCCAAAATGAAGCATATTGAACTGAAGATGATAAAATTATTTTCTTCTCCTGGTATTTACGAACAGGCAGAAAATATTTTACGCACTGCCAAGGCAACTATTTCAAAAGCAAAAGACGAACGTGTCGAAGCTGAACTGGAATACGACGGGCAAACCTATCCGTTAGTAATACAAAAAAACGACGAACGAAATTTTGATACATCCTGCAAATGTGACGAAGCCGAACATCCGCTTTGTGAACATAAAGTGATGTTGTTTTTGCAATTGCTTAATGCACACGGGCCTTATTATTTTGATACCATACGTAATTGGGATAAAGAAAAAAATAAGCTGTTGCAGATATACGGCTACAGTTTAGATGACGACCTTACCGGCAAATTTGAATTTACTTATAAAGATGGCAAACCATTTTTAAAGGTATTGGATACTTCTATAAAAAGAGTAACGGCGCCGGCTGGCGTTATTACAAGGTCATCACAGGCTTTTGAAAACCCCGTGCCGCAAGAGGAAAAAGAAGAAACGGCAGTTGCACTGCAGCCAGATAAAAAATTAGGCGTGGTATTTAATTTTAATGCTGCAACTTATCCATACTTTACTGTAGATGCCATACAAGGCGATGCAGATGAAGAGAATAAAAAATATACAGGCAAATCGGAAAAACTGGATTTGGCAAAATTTGTAAATGCAGAAGTTTTTAGTGAAGATGATAAGATGCTGTTGCAACAAATTCGCAAATTGCAGGTAACAGAAATAAACAAATACCTCGACCGCAACTCACCATTCAGCGGTATTTGGGAAAACATCATTCAATCAGAAGGAGATGAATTACCTGAAGAAACCAAGAGCCTTATTGCAGAATACCTTCAACCCAAATTGAAAAAATTATTTGAAGAACAGGCTGCCAATAATTTTATATTTTATCTGCCAGAGAAGAAAGTTTTTAAAACAGAAAACTTAAAAGAGCTTGAGGTAAGCGACCATTTTATTTCGCCGGTATTTAAAGTGCTTGCAAAAAACAACCATTTTGAAATTAGCTGTACTGTAAAAATGCAAAACGAAACCATTCCTTTTGCTGAAAATGAATGTAGCAGCAGCCTTGTTTTTTTGCACGACAAAGTACTATACCTGTGGCAAAAACCAGAGGATGTATTACAGGCAGAAAAATTTATTAAAGAAGGCAACATACAATTAAGTAAAGATAACTGGACCGAAAAAATGCAGAAAGTGATTATGCCTTTAACCAAGGAATATCACGTAGAGTTTGATAAAAATTTAATAAGAGAAATAAAAAGCGGTGAGCCGGATGTAAAACTGCAGTTGCAGGAAAAGGGCGACTACCTGGTGTTTCAGCCCATATTCAGTTATCAGGGTTTTGAAACAAAGGCAACCGATAAAGAAACCATCACCATACCCGACGGTGATAAAATATTAATTGTACACCGCAACCGGGAAGCAGAAGAAGCATTTATACTAAAACTGGAAGCGCTGCACTCTATGTTTGTGCGGCCGAATAATGATAACAGCAGTTTGGTATTAAAGGGTGTGGATGTATTGCGCAACAACTGGTTCTTTTTGTTTGTAGATGCTATGAAGGAAATGAAAATTCCTGTTTATGGATTTGAAGCATTGAAGAATTTCAGGTTTAATACTGCAAAACCAAATACCCATATTCATGTGAGCAGTGGGCTGGATTGGTTTGATGCCAAAGTGGAAATAGAATTTGGTGAACAGCGTGTAGGCATTGATGATATTAAGAAAGCCCTGGTAAACAAACAATCCTTTGTACAGTTAGGCGATGGTAGTCTTGGTATTTTACCTGATGAATGGCTGAAGCGTTATTCACTGCTATTTAAAGTGGGAGATGACAGAAGCAACCGCCTGCGCTTATCAAAATACCACATGAGTGTGATTGATGAGTTGTATGAAAACAGGGACGAAACAGAATTGAGTTTTGAACTGGATGAAAAATTTGAAAGGTTAAGGGAGTTTAAGAACATTCCTGAAATTGCAGCACCTGAACATTTGCAACCTATATTACGTCCTTATCAAACCTCAGGTTTTCAATGGTTGAGTTATTTAAACGATGTAAGCTGGGGTGGTATTTTGGCAGATGACATGGGTTTGGGTAAGACCATACAGGCATTAACCATGTTGCAGCATTACAAAACGACCACCGGCAATTTAAAAGCTATTGTAATTTGCCCAACAACTTTGATTTATAACTGGAAGAACGAAGTAGATAAATTTACGCCTACATTAAGCTGGCATATACATCATGGCAGCATGCGTAGCCGCAGCGCCGAGGATTTACAAAAAGCAAATATCATCATCACTACTTATGGTACTTTGCGAAGCGACATACAATTGTTGCTGAAAATAAATTTTGATTATGTGGTACTGGATGAAAGCCAGGCTATAAAAAACCCATCATCAAAAGTTACAAAAGCAGCTTGTTTGCTGGAAGCAAAAAATCGTTTGTGCATGAGCGGTACGCCATTGCAGAATAATACATTTGATATTTTTGCACAGATGAACTTTTTGAATCCGGGGCTTCTGGGCAGTATGGAATTTTTTAGAAATGAATTTGCAACACCTATTGATAAATTTGGCGAACAGGAACAGAAGGATCATTTAAGAAAACTTTTATACCCATTTATTTTACGCCGCACCAAAGAGCAGGTAGCAAAAGATTTACCCGACAAGACAGAAACTATTTTGTTTTGCGAAATGGAAAAGGAGCAGCGTGATATTTACGAAGCCTATCGCGATAGTTACAGAAGTAAAATTTTGGGCGAGATTGACCAGCAGGGTATTGGTAAATCCCAATTGACCATTTTGCAGGGATTGATGAAACTGCGCCAGATATGCGACAGCCCTGCCATTTTAAACGAAGAAGTAAAATATCCCAATCATTCTATTAAATTAGATGAATTGGCAAGAGAAATTACAGAAAATATCGGCGAACACAAAGCGTTGGTGTTCTCTCAATTTTTGGGAATGTTGGCACTGATAAGAAAAACGCTTACTGAACAAGGTATTCCATTTGAATACTTTGATGGCAGCACTTCTGCAACCGACAGGGAAAAAGCGATACAGAATTTCCAAAATAATGACGAGTGCCGTGTGTTCCTTATTTCATTAAAAGCAGGTGGTGTGGGTTTAAACTTAACCGCAGCGGATTACGTGTACATTGTTGACCCATGGTGGAACCCCGCTGTAGAGCAACAGGCTATTGACCGTACACACCGTATCGGGCAAACAAAAAATATTTTTGCCTACCGTATGATATGTATTGATACTATCGAAGATAAAATTCTGCAATTGCAGGAACGTAAACGAAAATTAGCCAGTGAGTTAATTGCCGATGACGCAAGCTTTGTAAAAGCCTTGAGCAAATCGGATGTGGAATATTTGTTTAGCTAAGATTTGTAACATTCTTAAAAATAATCGAACACGGCTATGGCCGTGTTTTTTTTATTCCTTTTCCTCTGGTATTAATTTCAGGGGATCCACAAACATAGCCAAAAAACAAAGCCCTGTAACTTAACAGGGCAAAAAAGTTATAACAGGCTGTAGTTACCGCTTCATTTAAGAAGTAATAAAATTCTTCAACCGCTTAAAGTCTCTGTTAGATCCCGATTGGAAAAAACTGTTAATTATTCCGCCAAGCGATTTTAATAATACTGCAAAAGCAGTTGATTGGGATGATTGGATTTTTTTCATTTTATTATCGGATTTAGAACTTAAAATTACAATTAAGCAACTCTTTTGTCAAGAGGGCTTTTGCTGATTTATAGGGTTCGGTATTTTCCGCAAGGATTAGGTTATTTTACAATTGGGCTCTGCCATCTGCGCCTGAACTGTTTTCCTTTTTTATAATAACGTATTGGGTAGATGTCTGGGTTTTGGCGAAGTTTTCCAATAAAACTTCTTACAACCTGCAATAGGGGATTGGTCATGGTGTTATTAGGTTTATTCATAGTAAAAAATATTGTCTTTTATCTAACGGGGGTTAAGTAAATAATATTGCTTTAAAATGATAAAAAGAGTACAAATGCGCAACTATTTAGACGAATTGTACTTATCAGGGGTCGCATACAAGCTTAAAAAATCTATTTAAAGGCTCAAATACCGGCTGTAGCGCTTTAAACAGGGGCAATTTGCTATTTTTGTGGGGTGAAACTATTAGCCATTTTGTTTTCTTTTTACATATTGCTGCTGCCGGCAGTGCCGTGCCGCGACATTAACGAATGTAATACCGACAAGCAAACTGCAATAATGCAGCCCGGCAACCATAACCAGCACCAGCATGAAGATGAAGGCTGCAGCCCATTTTGCAGCTGTGCCTGTTGCGGACAATCCTTTGCTCCCATCTTTCAGCTTAATAAAGCAATTGTTGTAAAACCGGTAGTTAAAAAGCAATCGTTTACCTATAAAAACGATTTTATTTCTTCCAATTTTTCAGGTAATATCTGGCAGCCGCCAAGGCTTAGTTAAATGTTTCAGGTAAACCTATAAGGTTTTAAAAAACTTATAGGTTTGGATAAAAACAGCACAGATTTATCGTGTTATTAAACACATCATTTCATTTAACTAAAAACATTTCAATGCAAAAAATAATGCCATTGCTATTGGCGCTTGTATTTATTCAACAAGCCAGCGCACAAAATATTTTAAACATAATTGTAAAAGATAAAAAAGATAACCTGCCTTTAATTAGTGCCAATATTAGTTTGCTACAAAGCCCAAAAGGCACAACTACAAATACAAATGGAAGAGCGGCATTGGCGCAAATTCCAGACGGTAAGCAAACCATCATTATTAGTCACGTGGGTTATCAAATTCAAGAATTGATTTTTAATTTTCCATTGAAAGACACCTTGGCCATAACTGTATTGCTGGAAACCGATGAACCACTCGACGAAGTAATTATCCAAAGTACAAGAACCAGCCGCACTATTAAAAACACACCTACTAGGGTAGAAACTATTGATGGCGAAGAGCTGGATGAAAAAAACAATATGCGCCCAGCAAATGTATCCATGCTGTTACATGAAAGTACGGGCTTGCAGGTGCAACAAACATCTGCCACCAGCGGCAATGCCAGCATACGTGTGCAGGGGCTCGATGGCAGGTACACACAACTGCTAAAAGATGGCTATCCCAACTTTGGCAATTTTGCAAGTGGCTTAAGCGTAATGGAAATTCCACCGCTGGATCTTAAGCAGGTAGAAGTAATAAAAGGGCCAGCCTCTACTTTGTATGGTGGTGGCGCTATTGCCGGAGTTGTAAATTTTATCAGCAAAACGCCGAAGGAAAAATTTGAAGGCGATTTTATTTTAAATCAATCTAATATTGGGCAAACTAACCTTGGCGCCTATCTTTCTAAAAAGAAAAATAAATGGGGCTATTCTTTTTTGGGCTTGGCGAATTTTCAAAGAGCCTACGATGTTGACAAGGATGATTTTTCGGAAATACCAAAGAGTAACAATTTTACCATTAACTCCAGGTTGTTTTATTATCCCAACTCAAGTACAACATTAATGCTGGGCAACAGTTTTACTAAAGGCACCAATACCGGCGGCGATATGGAAGTGATAAAGGGAAAGCCCGATATCAACCATACTTATTTTGAAAAAAATAATACCCTGAGAAATACTACCACTTTGGAATTGGATAAAAAATTTACCAGCGGCAATAGTTTTAAATTAAAGCAAAGTGTAAGCGTCTTCGACAGGCATATTGACGTTCCTGCTTATAATTTTTCGGGTATCAGTACCAATAGCTATACCGATTTATCTTTTGTTTTTTTAAAAGAAAAACACACATTGATAAGTGGTATAAATTTTATTGCCGACAAGTTTAAGCAAGAAAATATCAGCACACTAAATGCCCATTCATTCACCAGCGGTATTTATGTACAAGATACCTGGGATTTTACTGAAAATGTAAAAATAGAAAGCGGCTTAAGAATTGATAATGTGCAATACAAAAATATCAACTACAGCAAAAGCCAAACTTTTGTATTGCCAAGGGTTTCAGCTTTGTTTAAAATCAGCAACAAAATAAGTTCGAGAATTGGCGGAGGATTAGGTTATAAAATACCTACCATATTTACCGAACAAACAGAAACGGCGCAATACCAAAATGTGCTGCCATTAAACAATGTAAAAGCCGAAAAAAGTATTGGCGCCACTGCTGATATGAATTATAAAACAAACCTTGCTCCAGAGTTTTCATTCAGCATCAACCAAATGTTTTTCTATACCAGCATCAACCAACCGTTGATTTTACAAAGCAATGGTTTAGGCAATTATTTTTTTAGCAATGCTGCAAAACCTGTTATAAGCAACGGCTTTGAAACCAATATAAAATTTATTTATAAGGAAGATTTGAAACTGTTTGCAGGTTACACTTTTACAAATGCAAAAGCAACTTATTTAACAGGCTATCAATTTTTGCCTTTGCTGCCCAAAAACAAACTCAACCTTACTATGATGTATGAAAAAGAAGACAATTTTAAATTGGGACTAGAAGGGTATTTTACCGACAAACAATATTTATACAATGGTAACCGCACGCCATCATTTTGGGAGCTTGGTTTTATGGCGCAAAAAACCTTCAATAAATTATCTGTGTTTGTAAACTTCGAAAACTTTACCGACCAACGGCAGAGCAAATACAAAACTGTTGTAAATCCACCACACAGCAATCCTACCTTTGATGATATATGGAACCACACAGAAGGGTTTGTGGTTAATGGTGGTATTAAGTTGAAGCTTTAGAAAAGTCAAGTTTTGAGTAGTAGGGTTGCCAATCTTTCCGAGGTTGGCAACCCTTGAACCCTAAGCTTTAACGATACATTAATTTCAATACATGTAAATTTGTAACAATTAAATCAAATAAAAATGAACAAATCATATTGCTGGAAATGTGTGTTGATGATTGCCTCCATTTTAGGAATGGCACATGCATTTATGGCTTAAAAAAAATCAGGTATCTACTACAAGGTTGCAAATAAAAACGTTTGCAACCTTTTTATTTTGCAAAACAAAGCGGAATTTTACATAATGGCACACCAGCACTCACATCATGATCATACGGCACACGATCATTCACACCATGGCCATCACCATCACGGGCCGGTAACAATTACCAACTTAAACAAAGCTTTTGTAATTGGTATTGTATTAAACCTTGCATATGTTTTAATACAAGTTATTATTGGGCTAAGAATAAATTCTCTTTCCTTATTATCAGATGCAGGGCATAATTTTTTAGATGTAGCAGGTCTGGCTTTGGCAATGGTAGCATTTAAACTTACAAAGAGCAAGAGCACTGAAAAATATACTTATGGATATAGAAAAGCATCGATATTAATTTCTTTATTGAATGCGGTGATATTATTAATTTCCATTGGCGCCATAGCTTACGAAGCAGCTTTCAGGTTTAAATATCCGCAACCATTACCTGGTACAACAATTGCTGTTATTGCTGCAATTGGTATTTTTATCAATGGCATTTCTGCATTTATGTTTTTTAGAGAAAAGGATAGCGATATAAATGTAAAGAGTGCGTTTTTACATTTAGCTTCTGATGCATTGGTTTCGCTTGGGTTAGTAGTTGGCGGCATTATTATTTATTACACCCGTTTGTATTGGATAGATCCTTTACTAAGCATTATCATTTGTTTGGTAATTATTGCAAGCACCTGGAATTTGTTAAAAGATAGTTTGCGCCTTTCTTTAGATGGCGTTCCTGAAAATGTTGACTTGCAAAAATTGAAGGAAGCTGCTTTAAAAATAAAAGGCATCAATGATATTCATCACTTGCATGTTTGGGCAATCAGCACCACAAAAAATGCTTTAACCGCGCATATTGTTTTGGACGATAATATTTCCCTGCAGCAATCGCAGCAAATTAAAGAAAAATTAAAACACGATTTTGAACATTTAAATATTCACCATGTTACTTTAGAAACAGAAGTTAAAACAGCAGCCTGTGATGAAACAGCTTGTCAAGTGCATTAAAGAAGTCAGGCCTGACGCTGCCATTTTAATGAATGGGCAATTTAAACTTGACTTGTTTTGTAAATGCCTTATTTATTCAAAGTAAAAACCTGCGCCGCAGCACTGTTCTTCAATACAATTAAAGCATTATTTTCTTTTAGATAAACCATTTTGCGGCTCTCGCCCCTTACCTTTAATCCATCGGTGCTGTGTGGTACTGCAGAAAATTCACCATCGCCATTTCCTTTCAACAATAAAATTGAGGTAGCATCTATATTACCCACCATCACTGCGGGATCGTTGCTATTACCGCAAACTAAAATATCGCTGATACCATCTTTGTCAAAATCTTCAATTACCATATCGTTGATGGTAGACAGCTGTGCGCCTTCGGGAAAAGGTACAAACTTAAAACTACCGTTGCCCTGATTGATTAAAACACCAGATTGGAAGAAATTGGTTTTAAAAATATCCATACCCGTTTTTTGCTGCTCTGTAAAAAGCTTATCCAGCGTAGTACCTGAATAATCTTTATAACGAATGAATTTTTTTCGCATAGAAGGCATTTGATCAATCAACTGATCACGGCTGAATAGCGGATAACATTTGTCCTGTATATAATAACCCAGCACCGCATCATAACTTCCATTGCCATCAAAATCTTTTGCATATACTGTAGCAGGATTGTAATAATTTGCTTTTATGGTACAGTTATCGCCACGGTTGCCTAAAATAATATCCAGATTACCATCACCGTTCACATCGGCGGTTTTTAAGCAATACCACCAGCCGCTTAATTCATCCATGCTTATTAAGGTATCTTTTTTTGTAGCAGGAGAAACAAAACTTACCGTTTGCTGCAATTTTTTAAACACGCCATTTTGCATTTTAAAAATTGCCGGTGCCATCCATTCTCCCGAAAGCGTTAATACATTTTTTCCATCACCACCAACATCACTCCAGGTAGCGCAATTGACAATGCCCGGCCTGGCCAGTTCTTTAGCAATGGTGTTGGTTACGTTGGTAAAAACGCCTTTGTTATTTTGCAACAGCATACTATTATCCTGCTGCGGAAATCTGCCTGGTATTACATGGCCACCAACAAAAAGATCCATATCCCCATCCCCGTCAAAATCAAGCGCAATTACACAAGAACCATTAAAACCCTCTTTGGGTAACGCATTGATTGATTTGGTAAAATTGCCTTTGCCGTCATTGATGTATAACCGGTCTTGATACAAATTGCTACCGGCATCAAACTCTGCACCGCCACTTACCACATATAAATCCATATCTCCATCACCATCCGCATCAAAAAATACAGCGCCCATATCTTCGCAGGCTTTATCTGCGGTAAAGGCCAAAGTCTTTTTTTCTGTAAAAGAACCATTGATATTCTGTATCATTAATTTTCCTTCTATGCCTGCAGCGCCGCCAATATAAATATCTGGCTTGCCATCGCCATTAATATCTGCTGAAGCATAATAAGGTCCTTTTCGGCTACACTTATACGGTATTAGCGGTTCTCTTTTAAAATCGATATAATCATCTTCTGTTTGGGTATATTTTAATTTACCCTGGTTAGAAATATCGGTGAATAAAGTTTGCTTTTCTATTGGTTGCGCTGCAGGTATTACCGCATCAGATGCGGCAATAGATAAAACCTGGTTGGCTTTTACATTTTCTAAAACAATTGTTTTAAGAGAAGGGAAAACTATTTCTACACGTGGAATAATTGTTTGAGCGCCTATGCCAAAATGCACCACATGTTCCATGGTAGATAAAAAACCCCGCTGCGGATTGTAGTGTTGCATTTGAATTTTACCATCGGCGCTTGTTAGTTTTACAGTAACGCCATACACTTCATCTTTTAAGCTGGCATCTTTGTAAAATTTAAAACGCAAGTAATTTGCTGCTGCATCATTTTGACGGGTATTATTTTTTAAGATAAAAGCTTCATCATCTACATTGTTTACAACAAGATCAAGGTCACCATCATTATCCAGATCGGCATAGGCAGCTCCGCTTGAAAAAGATGGTGGTTCATCCATCCAGGTATCGTTATAATTATCAAATTTTAAACTGCCGCTGTTGTGGAAAATATAATTTTTTGTTTTTACTGAAGGAATGCTGTTTAGCCATTTTTCGAGGTTAACACTTTGCCCCCTGTTCATAGTATTCATTACAGAGTCCAATACAAAAACCTTGTAATCCCAATCGGTGATATCTCTTTTAATGCCATTGGTTACATAAATATCTTTCCAGCCATCATTATCAAGGTCGGCTATCAGTGGCGCCCAGCTCCATTCTGTTTCCGCAACGCCGGCGTGGTTGGCAATTTCGCTGTAAGTGCCATCGTTATTATTGAGCTGTAAACTATTTCTAGGATATTGATAAAACAAACCAAACTGCAGCAGCAGTTGAAACTTATCGTAGTTTTGATTTACGGCAAATAATTGTTTTTGCCTTTTAGGTTCTTCTACTGCCATGTCTACTACATAAATATCTTCCAGGCCATCATTGTTAATATCACCTATATCTGAACCCATGGCAGAAAAACTGGTATGGCTTACATGTTGGGTAAGCTGGTTAGTGAAAGTGCCGTTTTTATTATTCACAAAGAAAAAATCCGGCTTATTAAAATCGTTGGCTACATAAATATCAGGCCATCCGTCGCCATTATAATCAAATACAGATGCACTTAAACCAAATGCATGGGTCATAAGGCCGGCTTTTTTGGTAACATCTACAAACTTTCCGCCACGGTTTTCAAACAACCTGTCGCTGGTATAAACAGTAGTGGTATCTTCTATATAAACCAGCTTGCCATTTATCATCTGCGCAGGTACGGTCATAGATTTACTAAAATCATCCTGGTGGTTTACAAAAAAAACATCCTTATCGCCATCGTTATCATAGTCTAAAAAGTAAGCCTGAATAGTAAAGCTGGCATCATCCAATCCATATTCAGCAGCCTTGTTGGTAAAAGTGAGGTTGCCGTTATTGATATACAATATTTTCTTTCTCAATTTAGGATCTTTAAAACCAGATTTGCAAATGAAGATATCCAGCAAGCCATCACCATTAATATCTACCATGTTTACGCCAGTCTTAATACCATCGCCACCATCAACACCTGCTGTTGCGGTAATATCCTCAAATTTGAAATTGCCCAGGTTGAGGTACAATTTATTATGCCCGAGTGTAGAGGAAAAATAAATATCAGGTAAACCATCATTGTTGATATCGCCAATACTTACACCACCACCTGCGTACAGGTTCTCGTAGAGGTACATAAACATGTTGGCACCTTCATTGATGTCATTTCTAAAAGTTACCCCTGTGCCTGATGAAGGCAAAAGAGTGAATTTTTTTTGTTGAGCACTGGTAGCGAACCCTGCTAACATTAATACTAATAAAAAACAAAAGCGGCGGCGGTTGTTTGGCATAATGATTATTTATGGAGATGCTTGCAAATACAACATTTTGATGACATGTTTTCCTATTGTTCTTCCATGTAACACACTTATACGTGCCGTTTCGGGATAATGAATGCCGCCATACACACGGCTATTGGAAGACTGAACCGAAGCTTCATAAAACGAATGAAAACTTCTTATACCCTGGCCAAAAGGAATTTCTATACTATCGGTAAAAGAAAAATTGTCCCCCAATAAAGAAGTAAGAATTTCTGACGCAGCATTGGAAATAACAGAATGGCCGCTTGTTGCTTCGGGAAAAGGAGGAGTTTGAATATAAGGCACCCAATCTTTATCAACAACACGGTTGATGATGGTGATTGGGCGAATAAGGTTGGTGCGGTATTTTTCATCCCAGCAACTGATGAAGGCATCAAAAATACCGATGGCAGTAAAAGTGCATACCTGTGCTGCTTTTGTAACGGGTATATTTTTTTGAATACAGGCTTCTTGTGCTATCAGTAACCAATGGCCGCCGGGAGAAATTTTGTGAATGAAAAAATTAAGATGGCCAATGTTAGCCGATACGTTTGGATTATCATCCCAATACAACGCCGTAGCTTTTTGAGCGCTGTCCAAATTTTTAACAATGTTGTACGATTCCATCATCGACTTATAAAACATTGATTTTTTGTTTAAACTAAAAACCAGTTTTTCTTTGGGAGAAAATTGCGCAGCAGTTTTTAATGTTAGTGGCCTGATGGTATTCCAGTGTGGCTCCAGCCCTTGTGCATAATCTAACGGTGTGGGTTGCCAGTCGCCGGGTTTATTTCCAATTACATAACGCATCATACCGCGGCTTTTTAAGTAGTTGTCTTGCTTTGTCCAGGCAATAATACTATCAGCAACAGTATGGCCGTATTGAATGGAATTTTTAATAATGGTTTGATTGGGAAGCTGTAATAAAGAATCTGTAAATTTATTTCGCCAGTTTTCTATTTTATATTCAGTACCAACCAGCGCTTGTGCTACATACGAATAAGAAACGCAGGCTGCTATAAAATTATCAATGGCCATGCCGTTGGGTTTTTGGGGCATAGCTTTAAGCCCGTTTAGTTTTCCCGCAAGGCCGGGTAGTGTAGGGTCGTCTAACCTTATACATTCGTAAAAAGCAATATTGGGATATACGTAAATGCGGCTGGCAACAGGTGGCGTAAAAAGGTCTTCCATTACGGTATTGACCAGCAGCGTATTTAAATTATGTAAAACCTGTTCCTTTTGTTGCGCAATAATGGCATTGGTAAATAATAAAAAAAGAAAACACAAAAGAGTAGAGCGTACTCTTTGACAGAATAAGGAAAGCTGCATGTAATTGTAGTTTGGTAACGATTCTTCCAAATTTAAATTAAAAAGTTGATGTTTTATGCATAGATTTCTATTTTAAATAGGCATAAAAAAACGGGGCGCCAGCGGCGCCCCGTTAAACAACATCAATTTATTTGGAAACAAATTTATTTCACCAACTTCAATTCTTTAATCAAATTTGTAGCACCGCCCAATTTATCAATGCACCATAATACATAGCGCACATCAACACAAATGGTGCGGTTAAGGTCTTTATCAAAAGCAATTTTATGGCTCAAGGCTTCGTAGTTGCCATCAAAAGCAAGGCCTATTAAATTACCATTGCCATCAATAACCGGCGAACCTGAATTACCACCAGTAATATCATCGGTAGTGATGAAAGTAACTACCAAATCGTTCTTAGCCTTGTCGATGTATTGGCCAAAATCTCTTTTCTTTAATAATTCAATTTGCTTTGCTGGCAAATCAAATTCATAATCACCCGGCACATATTTTTCCAAAATACCTTTTGCAGTACATACATAATCGTAATGCACCGCATCTCTTGGGTTATAACTTTTTACATTGCCGTAAGTAACCCTCATGCTAAGGTTGGCATCGGGGTACATTTTTTTAACTGCAGCCGGGTTCATTTCCATAATACCTTTTAAATACGCCTTACCCAGTTCGTTATTTTTACTTACAAATGCAGCATAAAGTGTGGAGTATTTATTTACGTAGTTGCTCACAAAAGCACTGGCAAATGCAAACGCAGGGTCTGCCTGTAATTTTGCAGCAGTTGGTTCTGCAACAAATGCATTCCATTTACTGTCATCCAAAATCATAGTGTTTGCAAATACATTTCGGGCCCAGTTTTTAAAAGTAGCTTCATCTTTAAGGCTGCCAAATGTTCCTTTAAGGCTTTCGTAAAAACCAACAGGGTGTTGGTTTTTATCAATATCATTATAATACATCATGGTAATGGCGGCTAATATTTTTTCGTCGCTTACCAGGTCTTCGCTTTCTAAAAATGTTTTGCGTGCTGCTGTTGCTGCTTCCAATGCTTTTTTAAGTTCGGCAGATGGTGTATTGGTCTTTAGTAATTTATCTTCTAAGGGCCTTAACGAAGCAGCATAAGCAGCTAATGGAGAACCAACAATACCTTCGTTTAAATACTGGCGCATTTTACTGTACGGTGTCCATGCAGCATAATTTTTTGCATAATCGCTCATAATGTTTTCATACTCCGGTTTGCCTTTTGCCCATGCGGTAAATTTCTGTTCATAAGCCGCCTTATCTTCTTGTGTATGAAATTTTATTAACTGCTTTGTTTCGCCATCATAAAATTTCCAATAGTTGGCTACAGATGCATAATTGCCTGCCAGTTTTAATTTTACTGCAGGGTCCTTTATCATTTGCTGATACATCAGTTTCAAACGCACATCACGTAAATTAACCAGCGAAGGATTTTCAATTTCATTTTTTAGTTTGATACCGTAACTGGTTTCATAACGGTTGGTACCCCCGGGGTAACCATATATCATAGCATAATCACCATCTTTAAAACCCTTGATGCTTACGGGTAAAAAATGTTTTGGTTTTAAAGGCACATTATCTGCGCTGTAAGGAGCAGGTTTGCCATCTTTGGTAGCGTACACTCGCCATACGCTAAAATCGCCGGTATGGCGGGGCCATTCCCAGTTATCAGTATCGCCGCCAAATTTACCTACGCTTTCTGGTGGTGCACCAACCAGGCGTACATCCGTATAGGTTTTATAAACATACATCAGGTATTGATTGCCTTTGAACATGCTGTAAATTCTGCCGCTTAAACCATTGTCTTTATCAGCAACCTTATCGGTGATGCCGGTTAAAACTTCCTGTAATTTTTTTGTTCTGTCGGCCCAGCTCAATCCTTTTACACCATCTTCCACATCCTTGGTTACGTCCACAATCCTGTCTAAAAAAAGAATAGGTAAATTGCCTTTTATTTCCTGTCCCATATTGTAAGCATAAAAACCATCCCTTAAATAGTTATGCTCTAAAGTACTGTTATCGGCAATTACCGAATAGCCGCAATGGTGATTGGTAAATATCAATCCCTGGTCGCTCACTAATTCAGCGGTACAGCCTCCGTTGAATAACACAATAGCATCTTTAATAGATGATTTGTTAATGGAATACAGTTGCTCTTTGGTCAATTTCAACCCTTTCTTAACCATATCAGCATATACTTGTTCGCCCAATAGCATAGGCAGCCACATGCCTTCATCGGCACTGGCTTTAAATAACGATAATGACAACGCAATCGCTAAAATAACTTTCTTCATTTTGTTTAGATTTAGGTAGCAAACTTAGTTATTATTTATTTAGAAGAAGCACTTCAAATTGCTCACTTCGGGTCATTTTTTCCGCTATAATCTTACCTAAAATCTCCTCCATTCACCCCTTTAGGAGGCTAGGGGCTTTTTGCACGCATTTTGTTATATTTGTAATACTTAACTTTGCAAGCATAGATGGCCATATTTGATATTAAATTGCCTGCGTCCATTGCACGGGCACTAAACCTTCCAGTGAGTGATGCCCGCCGCCAGCAACTAAAAGTGCTGAAAAAGCTATTGCGTAAAGCAAGGTTTACAGAGTTTGGGCAGCGCTACCGCTTTGACGAAGTTCTACTTAGCCGGCACCCCGGCAAAAAATTTCAACAATTAGTTCCTGCAAGTAATTACAATAAAATTTACGATGCCTGGTGGCATAAAGCTAAAGATGGTATACCCGATGTATGCTGGCCTGGTGTAATAAAATACTTTGCGTTAAGCAGCGGCACCAGCGATGCTACCAGCAAATACATTCCCATTACAAAAGAATTGATACGCAGCAATGTAATCACCAGTTTTAAACAATTACTAAGCCTGACCAAATATCAAAATATACAAAGAAGTGCGGTGGGTAAAGGCTGGCTGATGCTGGGCGGAAGCACACAATTACAAAAGGGCCCTACTTACTACGCAGGAGATTTAAGCGGTATTCAGCAAAAAAATATTCCTTTTTGGTTTCAGGGGCTTGGTTTGTACAAGCCCGGTAAAAAAATAGCCAAAGAAAAAGATTGGGGCAAAAAACTCGAAGAGATTGTTGAAAATGCGCCTAATTGGGATATTGGTTTTATCATCGGCGTACCGGCATGGCTGCAATTGTGCATGGAAAAAATAATTGAGCGTTACAAACTCAATAATATTCACGAACTGTGGCCCAACCTTTCTTTTTATGTGCATGGAGGTGTAGCGATGGAGCCTTATAAAAAAGGATTTGAAAAATTACTGGGCAAACCTATCACTTACATTGAAACCTATTTGGCAAGTGAAGGTTTTCTAGCTTACCAAAACAGGCAGGATACAAGGGGCATGCACCTGGCATTGAACAACAATATCTTTTTTGAGTTTGTACCTTTTGATGATAATAATTTTGACAGTGAAGGCAATATGGTTGATGAACCGGAAGCCTATATGATACACGAGATAGAAGAAAATAAAGATTACGCTATTTTAATAAGTACCAATGCCGGCGCATGGCGCTATGCCATTGGCGATACCATAAGATTGGTGGATACAGAAAGAAGTGAGATCATCATCACCGGCCGCACCAAACATTTTTTAAGTTTGGTGGGTGAGCATTTAAGTGTTGATAATATGAACCGTGCCATTGAAATGGTGAGTGAGGAATTGAATATTTCTATTCCTGAATTTACAGTGGCCGGTGTACCGCACGGCAGCTTTTTTGCACACCACTGGTTTGTGGCTACCGATGATAAAGTAAATGCTACCACGCTTGCGGCCCTTATCGATAATAAATTAAAAGAGCTGAATGATGATTATGAAGTGGAGCGCAAGCATGCTTTAAAAGAAGTAATTGTAGATGTAATGCCCGAACAACGCTTTATGGATTTTATGAAAGCAAAAGGTAAAGAAGGGGGGCAGCATAAATTTCCCCGTGTATTAAAAGGCAAGATGCTGGAAGATTGGAAAATGTTTTTGAAGGGGGAGAAGGTGGTGTAAGCGTTGCGGTTAGTATGCTGTCAGCCTGAGCTTGTCGAAGGCGGGCTAAGAAAGAAAAGAAGTAATTTTAAATGAATATACGCCTATTGGTTTTACGAACAAGTGATACAAAAAAACTTGCTAATTTTTATAGTTTATTAGGTTTGGAATTCAGCTATCATACACACGGTAATTCACCACTACATTATTCTGCCAAAATTGAACATACAATACTTGAAATTTATCCCTTGACAAAAACTCAAACAGAAGCAGATAAAAATTTGCGAATAGGCTTTGGCCTTGATAATTTTGAAGATATAATTCTAAAACTAAAAGATTTGAATATTTCATTCTCAATGGAGCCAACAGAAACTGAATTCGGCTTTATGGCAATTATTGCTGACTCCGACGGAAGAAAGATTGAACTTTACAAAAATTAAACCTACAGACACGGCACTTCCAACAACAACAAAATCGCTCCATTCGCCAACGCTTCAAAATCTATTTCATCTGCATCCCAAATAGCCAGTGCATCTTTAGCATGCAATAACCTGTCTTGTACTTCAAAAATACCCTCGATTACAAAAGCAAACACACCATTATTTTTATTCTTCAACACGTAATCATCTTTTTTTCTACCATCGTATTTGCCTATAAAGCAATAGGCTCGTTGGTGAAGATTGGATGGGTATAAAACTTTATGCAAATGATTGGTGAGCGAAAGGTCAAAATCAAACTGGTGTGTATGTGGCGTAAATGGATATTCATTTTTGTATAACCATATCTGTAAAAAATTCACCAATGCATCATTTTTTAATGGATTAGTAATTTCATAACTCATTTGTGTAGCCGCAGAAAATAACTGTAATTGCCCTTGTTTAATAAATAGATCTTTGCCCAAGTCATTTTTAAAAGATAAAGTACCTGCAATGGGAATGATGATTACTTCTGTATTTTCTTCCACCACCATGCTCATACTTTTTCCGGCAGCCAAAGTATCTTCATTAAAGACCTGCAAGGTGCCAAAAGGTTCTTTTTCTTGCGATTGGTATCTTCCAAAATTAAAGTTCATTAAGCTACGCATATATTCATTTTCCAAACGGCCACGCTGCTGCGATAAATGAACAACTGCTTTTGTTGCTACTTCCATAAATTATATCGGTGGATTGATGAAAGAATAAATATTGAGTTGATTGGTTTATGATATAAGTTCAGTTTCAATTGCTCTGACCTCATTTATCTTCAAAAGTTTATTGCCAATAGAAATTAAATATTGGTAATAAATGCTTTTGGCTCGCCTTTTTATTATAGCAATATTGAGACACCATAAATTGTATATTGGTTGGGTATAAAAAAATAAAATATTGCAAAATGAAGCTGATGTACTTGTAAATTGGGACACCTGTTAATTTCTTAACTCTTGTTTAAATGATTTTATAAGATAACATAACTGTAGTTAACAAGTATAAAACTGCAATTATATTATTGTGCTGACCAAAAGCAAAAAATAATAGATTTATTGACCTGCGGTGCTGAGAATTAGCTGTGGTTTCGTTAATTTTATTTAATGGTTGATGCATTTGTTAAGGGGCTTGCTATTAGTTTGCTGCTGATTTTTTCGGTTGGGCCTGTTATATTCACCATCATAAAGCAAAGTATCAATCACGGCAGGCGTGGAGGCTTTAGTTTTATTGGGGGTGTGTGGCTGAGCGATATTATTTGGGTGGTGTTGAGCAATAGTTTTAGCGAAGCTGTAAAATCATTATTGGATTTTAAGATACCCATTGGTATTGCGGGCAGCCTGTTTTTAATTGGTATGGGCATTTATTTTGCCTTTATTAAAAAAGTAGTACCACGTAAAAAGCAAGAGCCTGTAGAAATTGCAGGAGATGTGATAACACCAACAGGCAAAACCAAAACTAACTATTTCGCCATTTTTTCTTCGGGTTTTATAATTAACACATTAAATCCTGCTGTAATTGCTTTTTGGGTCGCAATGGCGGTTTCACTTTCTGCAGAGTATAATTTTAACCAGCGAATCGTAATATTTGTTACCTGCCTTAGTGTAAATTTTTTGGCAGATATGGGCAAAGTGCTGGGCGCCGGCAGCCTGGGTAAAAAGTTAAGCGATAAAAATATTTTGCTCATTAACAGAATTTCGGGCATTTTGTATCTTATTTTTGGTGGTGTAATTTTATCAGGTATGGTTTATGCATTAATTAAACATACATTGGTAAAACATTAACAGTAACTATCTTTTTTATTTTAGCGCATTTTTTATTTTGTATAAATGAAAATTATTCTACCGCTGCTGATTTTATTTTCCTTTACAGCTCATGCTCAAATTGCTGATTTTATTCTTTTAAAAAAAGGCGCCAAAACCATTAAGACTATTTATGCAGATAATGATATTTCCTTCACCACAACCAGTGGCTCTTATCTTACAGCACATATCAATGCTATAAAAAACGACAGTTTGTTTTTGCAGCAATATGTAATTCGCTACTTACCCACTACATTGGGTACTTATATTATTGACACGGCTGGTAGTTATCGTTATATCTATCATTACAATCAAATTATGGCAATTGGCAAAGCAGAAAAAAAAGGCTTTAATACAAAAGGAAGTGGTGCCAGTTTATTTGGCGGCGGAATTTTACTTACCGTTGCAAGTGGTGTAGTGTGGTTAGTTGATAGAAAAAAATTCAGTGCACCATTAATGATTGCATCTGCAGCATTAGCCACCGCTGGTTATTTTATGGCCAAAGGTGGCAGCAGCGGTATGGTTATTGGCAAAAAAGGGTATAAACTGGTTTACATGAACATGTCCAATAACAAAAAATAAATTTTACAACTCTCCATTTTGAAAAAAGCCTGGCCTATCTTAAAAAAAATATTCCTTGTTATTTTTATTATTCACGTTGGCTGGTTTTTATATTTTGTATTCGAAAACTTTTCTGATGCCGACCAGATTAAAGATTTTAAAAAAAGCTTTTTGATATTTGTCGGCATTGTAGCAATAATTGCAATCGCTTATTTTTTATGGCTTAAGAAAATTACACCTATAAAAAAAGCAGTGGCACTAATATGGAAAATTATTTTCACCCTTTACATTATATTCTTCATTTATTTTTTACTGGGCTTTATTTTCAATCCGCCAATTACATTAACACAAATAGGAAGTTTATTACAGGGCAATGGTTTATCAAGAGATTATATCAGTTATGATGCCATGGGCTCCAATATTAAACTGGCTGTAATTGCAAGCGAAGACCAGCGCTTTCCCGACCATGATGGCTTTGATTTGAAAGCCATAAAACTGGCAATAAAGTATAATAAAAAACACCCTGGCAAACCCCCACGGGGCGCAAGTACCATTAGCCAGCAAACTGCAAAAAACATTTTTCTTTTTCAGGGCGGCGGTTTTATTCGCAAAGGCCCCGAAGTGTTTTTTACCTTCACTATTGAAACCGGCTGGACGAAAAGGACTATCTTAGAGCGTTACTTAAATATTGCCGAAATGGGCCGTGGCATTTTTGGCGTACAGGCCGCAGCTAAAGCATATTTTAATAAAGATGCTAAAGATTTAACAAGGCAGGAGGCTGCACAAATAATTGCCTGTCTGCCTAATCCCAAACGTTTATCTGTAAAACCATTGAGCAATTATGTGGCAACAAGGGCTAATGCAATTATGAAGCAAATGGGTTTTTTAGAAAGTGACCCCGACATTGCAGCATTAATCCATTGATTTAAATTTAATTTCCTTTATGGCTGTTTGTATAAAAGAGGGATACTGTACTATTTCATTTTTTAGGATTTCAATTTTTGATTGCGCCTCTTTTTTATCCTCCAGGTAATTTAAATACGTGCGGTATAATAAAAATATCAGCGACCTGTTAAATTGGTCAAGCTTATCATCCTGCATTATTTTTTTTGCTTCCTTTTCAAACAATAACCTGTCCTTAGATTCACTTAACGCCCTTCCTATTCTCCACACAGTACCATTGTAATGGCCCGGGGAAATATTGTAAGCACGCAAACTCAATCCCAACATCATGTCTATAACATTAATGTCCAAGGTTTCTAATTCTTTAATATAAGTTTGACGCTGCCCCCAGGCATAACTCCCGTCCGTCATTCTATCAAAACGATCGTTCATTATATCCAAGTGGGCACGTAAGAAAATTTCCCAGCTATGCGTTTCAGCAGCAAGCATAGCAATATTCCATGCATGCCTTCTTGGCGACTCGTCCATACTGCACGAACCCATTACTCTTCTGTTTCTTTTTAATTGCAGCGCCCTTTGTTTACTTATTAAAGCCGCAATCATTTCTTCTGCTCCATCATCGCCACCGCCATTTGTTGTATACCAGGTGGCTAACTCGTTTAATTTATTAATTACAAAAGTATTTTTGTTTAAACTATCTATTACAAATTTTATCTTGCTATCGGTTAAATAAGAGTAGTCATAATCGTTCTTGCTTTTTTTAATTTTCATTCTGGCATTCAAAAAATTATTTAATTCAGTATAGGCGATATTTTTTTTGTCGTTAGAAAGAAATTCTGGAATATATTTTTCCGATGTAAATATTTTTTCAGCCGTATCAACCATGCAATCTATGTACTGAATTAATTTTGCATAGTCATTGGGTATTACAGGTTGTAACAAATCTTCAGTTATATACAAAGCATCTAAGCTGTATATTTCATGATATTTCTCTTTTTTAAAGTATTCAAATATCCATTTTTTAGTACCGAATGTATTATCTCCCGAAAGCCTATACTCGTCATCAAACCCATTAAAAGCATTGCCAGATAAATACCTCAATTTTCCATTTTCTCTATCAGGAAGCGACACTAGAAATACGTTACTATCTGCTTTGCTAATTAAGTTTTTATAAGTCTTTAACAGGCTTTGAAAACTTACGCCGTTTTTTAATGAAGATATTATTTGCTGAAGGTCGTCGGTTTTACTGCTAAATTTTAGGCTATAAGCTTTTGCTTGCGGGTAAGCATAATATTTTTTCAGGTCGCAGGATTTAAAACGAAGGTTTAAAGAATCCACTACAAATCTTAAGGCATTGATATCCTGCTCTGAATAAATAAGCCCATTCTTGTTATTTGCAAATTCGTTAGTGCGGATAGAGTCTTGACAAATGCCTTTTGATAAGAAAGCTAATAGTAGAAGGGTAAAAGCTATTTTTCTCATAAAAGCTATTTTGATATTTATAAAGATAAAGATGCAAGTGTGGTATGTATTGCATAATGTCTTATAAAATATTGTTAATAGCCGCTATTGCTTTTTGCAATCTTTCTTCATATCCACCACTAATATCTACCCACGGTACATTTTGGTTCACCATAATATCTTTATAATGATGGTATAATTTTTCTCTGGTTACTAAATCAGGGTATTCTCTCAACTCATCTTTTACCCAGGGCAAATCAATATTACACAAGAGATACAAATCATATTTTCTTTCTACAATCCTGTTCAATATCCAGTGATGGCATTTTTCAAAAACAAATTCGCACCATACCTTCATTACATACATATCAGTATCGAGAAAGATTGCAGATATCGGATTTGCAATTTCGGATTTGTGTGCCCGTTCCCAATTCCTAATCCCTAATTCCTCCTCATCAACTTGCCCTTTGGCAATGTCTAATAAATTTTCAAAAGTATAGTCGGTGCCGTTTTTTAAAAGATATTCTCTTGCATATTCTTTTACCCACACGGTGTTGTAATGCAAAGCAAGTTGCTCACACAAAGTGCTTTTGCCGGTGCTTTCGGGACCAATTACAACAATTTTTTTCATACCTTACTTGTAACCTTAATTTATTCAATCAGAATTGCTTTTAATTTAAATGCTTTCTGCCCCCTGTTATTTAAAATTGAAACAAAATTATCGGTAAAAAATTTATCTAAGTAATCCCAATCACTAACGTTCATGCTTCCGTTGCCATTCTTGTCCAGGTTATTTACTGTTTTCAAATTGCCTATAAGTTCAAAATTGTCCCGGAATTTCATGAAATCTTTTCGCCAAATTAAAAGGCCGTAAGAACCTAAAAAGTATGGTTTGATTTCGGGATGATTACCCCACATCTTATTTAACTCCTTATCGGAATATTTGAAATAATCACTCTTTCTATTTCCTATTCCCAAAAAACTGCTATCAAGAATGTCTGCAATAGTAGGCTTATCTAAGCTATTGTAAGTTAAAGCTGCAAAAGTATAATATTGAGGACTTCTCACTTTATAAGTACTCGTACAAAGCAACATTTTATATTTATTGTCACCCGCCTTAAATGTGAACAAATCACCTTGGCATATGTCTGTAATTTTTTGCATCAAGTTATAGCCTTAAAATAAGAAGCAACTGTATACTTTATTTACCTAATTTACTTTTCTCTTTCCACATTGGCTTTGCTTTTAAAACCTTTTTATAAACCGCACAGCTTTCATCATGTGCGCCACCGAGATAACCGGTGCTCATTAAAAATTCATTTACAATTTCGCCGCCGGTAAATTTAAAAGTTTGTTTGAATAATTTCATCCACTCTTCTTTTGTTTTTGGATGATTGTCATTGAGCCAATTTTTAAAACTGCCAAATTCTTTTTGCAACTTTAAAATTGTTTTTGCATTTTCTATTGCTGCATTTACTTTTAATTTATTTCGGATAATGCCGGCATCATTGAGCAATCGTTCAATATCTTTTTCTTTGTAGGCTGCTACTTTTTTAATATTGAAATTGTGGTAGGCTTTTCTAAATGTTTCCTGTTTGTTTAAAATAGTATTCCAGCTTAAACCAGCCTGGTTTATTTCCAATATCAACCTGCAAAATAATTCATCATCGCTTTCAATAGGAAAGCCATAGTGATTATCGTGGTAAATTTTATGAACCGATTTTTCGCCAGGGGCAAAACCGCTAACGTAAGTGCAATAACTCATGGGTTAATTTTAAAATGATGTGTAATAGCTATACAGGATTTCTCAAACCTTTCCTCCCAGTTTCCATAAATGCTAAAATAAGAAATACCAGCCTGCTTTAATTGCACTTTATGGAATAAACTTAATTCGTTTCTTTCCATATCTTCTAATCTTGTTCCATCTTGAATAAAAGGGCAGTCTGGTTCCAAAAAAATATAAAAGTCTGCTCTATTTGCCTCTTCAATCCAACAGGCAACATCAATCTCTTGTTTAAAAAGATATTTGGAATACGACTTTGTTATATTAATATCTGTATCAATAAAAAGTAAACGATTGGCATTTTTTGTTTGACTTATTATTTCTTTGGCATGTAAATCAGCAATGGCAATTAAATGTTCAGGTTTGCAGTCTATGGTTTTTTTAAGAATTTTCCTTGCCATTTCTGGAACATATACTGTTTTAAAATGCTTAGCAAGATTTTTTGCTAAGGTAGATTTACCAGTAGATTCTGTTCCAAGTAAAATTATCTTCTTTACAAAATAAGGTTTGGCAACAGTTGAAATGAAATCCCAGTTATGCAATGGGTGCTCAATGATTGTAGATGCTGCTATGGGAATATTTTTTCTTTCTCTGTCGAAACACATATGTTCAATGCCTAAAAAATCTGCCAAAAATCCGCCGTACATTTCGGAGCTGAATATTATATCAATATTCGGTAGAATAGTTGCAATTACTTTGCTCCATAACAAAGAAACCTCTCTTGAAGACTCGGAAGTATTAGGTAATTCATCTTCATTATATAAATAACTTACAACAGTTACATTAGAAAAATCTGTAGCAACAGCTTGTAACCAGGTTTCCCTTTCTGTCCCTTTAATAACTTCATTTTTTGTATAACACAACAAAATAAATAGCTGATCGCATTGCCTGCTAGCAAAATCAATTAATGCCAAATGCCCTTTGTGCAGAGGCATAAACTTGCCGATTACAAGCCCTTTTTTCATTTATATAACTTTAGCTTTTTTCTTCCAGGCAGCTAAACCCCAAAAAGCAAAAATTAAAAGGACTACATAATATACACTTGTAAATACGTAGTGCTTTACAAAATATAACGGAATAGAAGCAATATTTGTTGATATCCACCAATACCAGCTTTCTACTTTTTTCTTTGTCATTAGCCACATACCTGTAAATGCAGTGGCGCTGGCAAAAGCATCAGCCCATGGAATTACGCCACCATAAAATTCATTTTTAAAATAAGTTAAAATTAAAAAGATGGTAATGTAAAAGAAAAGAAAAAAAGCAATGTGCTGCAGCCATTCTTTTTTGGAAGCATAAGTAATACGTAAAACAGTTTCTTCCTTTTTATCTTTTTTAAGCCACATATACCAACCAATAATACTCATGATGGTGTAGTATAAATTTACACCAGCTTCACCAAACAATTTTCCATCTACACTAATATAAATATAGATGATAGTATTTATCAAGCCAACGGGATAAACTAAAATATTTTCTTTACGGCTATACCATACACTTGCGATGCCTGTAAATACTGCAATGTATTCAAACCAGCGGGTATGTTGTATATCCAAAACAAATTGTTGATATATTTCCTGTAAGCTCAAAATTTTTTTTTAAATGTAATTATTTATTCGTGTACCATCGCATTGGCCGCAAGTATTTTACGCCTTTACTGGTTAAAAACCTTGTACCTACCTGCATCCAATTGCCCTTATCATCAAAACGCCAAACAATAAAATGTAAATGCGGAAATAATGTATAACCAGTTTTGCCGCTTAATCCAATAGGCTGACCTTGCTTAACCGTGTCACCTATATTTACCAAAGCGCTGTTGTAAGTTAGGTGCCAATAGCCAGCTCTTGTACCATCGGCGTGTTGTATTACAATCACGTTTCCAAAGGGGCGGTATTTTTTATTCCAGCCGCCTTTATTACCGTCTTTTTTTACACGGACTACAACACCTTCTCTTGCAGCAACTACAGTAGTGCGGCGTTTCATTTTAAAATCAAGCGCAGCTCTTTCTTTGTGAGAAAATTTACTGAAGTAACCTTGCACCAACAAATGTTTGGTGTTTGTTTCGTAAGGAAGCTGATAGACAAAACTGGTATCATCTTTTAAAATACCCTTTTGTAAATCTTTTAATTGTTTGCGTTGGGGATTGTTGCTTACTGCACAACTTGCAAAAGCGATGATTGCAGAAAATAAAAAGATATGTGTTTTAGTAAATAACATTCAGGTTTGTAAAGATAAATTAATGAAGCTTTCGTTTAAGAACTACATTACTATGAATTTATAAGGATTAACATTGGAATGCCTTAATTGTTGGTGTAACTTACAGCAATGTTTAAAAAGATAAACCATATCATAATCCCAATTTTTTACATTGGCGCAGGCATCAATCATTTTTGGCATCCGCAAGGGTATTATAAAATTATCCCTTACTATTTACCGTATCACGTTTTCATCAACCAATTTTCTGGCGCAGCAGAGATAATTTTAGGGGTACTGTTTTTATTTTCTAAAACAAGAACTCTTGCAGCTTATGGAATTATTGTCATGCTTATTGCATTTATACCTGCACATATCGTAATGATACAAAACGGCTTTTGTTTGATTAATGGTTATTGCTTACCACTATGGGCATTATGGGTACGGTTGTTTCCCCTACAATTTCTATTGATGTGGTGGGCCTGGAGTTGCCGTAAATAATTATTTTACCAACTTATAAATTAAAACAGCATTGCAATAAAAAAGATTGCTTGCTTTTTCCGAAGCAGCCGCATTGCCGCTTACCGTTATTACATTTTTGGGAAGCACATAACCAGGTGTAAGGTTTACAATAAATCTTTTAATAGCATATATCAAAGAAAGATTTACATCATAACTTAATAAAGTAAACTTTTTACTGTTTTCGGTTACCAATTGGTCATTTGTTGGAAAGAAAAGAAAATTATTTTTTTTGTAATAGCTATAAGTAAAATGTTGTGTGCCTGCATTGGCAACAGCAGTAGGAATAATTAAAAAGATATTTTCACCTTTTACTATTTTAAATTTATGATCGAGTGTTGCGCTTGCAAATAAATCGGTATTGGTGGAAGAAAACGCAGCGCTTGAACCACCGGTAACATTGATTATTTTGTTCAGATAGGATAAAGTAAAACCAGCTTGGCCCTGTTGGGCAGACTGCACCAGACTGGCATCTTTATAAAAATATTTGTCACCGTAAACTGTTCCTGCAATTCCTTTTTGTTTGCCAAAACTATAGGTTGCATTTATGGTAGTTGCTGCATAATTAAATGAAGCCTGGTTATTATTAATAAAGATGAAAGATGGTGTAACGGTGAAATTTTTACCCACTTGTAGCACAACGGTAGGTATAAGTGCACTGCTTTTTAAGCTATCTGTTCTGCCATAATAATTTAACCTTGATGAATAGGCTGTAGCAAGAGAAACATGGAATGTATGTTCTTTTTCAAGGGTAGTTGTTGTGTCTGTTGCAGCGCTTTGTGCATTACAAAAACCAACGAAAAAAAACTGTAATACAATAAAAGATATGCTGGCTAGTATAAACTTTTTCATAAAGGTAAGTTTAGGATAAGAAAACATACAATCACTACAACGTGGTTGTATGTTATAAAGTTGCTAATTATTTATTTCCTGTTTTAGCAGCTGCATTAACTTTTGTTGCTGCCTCTACTTTAGCATCGTTGTTTACATTGCTTTTAATTTCTTTAGCTGTAGTAGTTGTTTGTTTTGAAGAAGATGCTACTTTGGCTTTTGTTGCTTTAACAGTTGCTGTAGTAGCGACTTTCGCTTTTTCTGCTGTTGCTTTTGGATCAACAGCTACCTTTGCATCAACTGCTGTAGTTGTTGCTTGATTGGCTGTTGTACCATTAACATTTGTAGCTGCATTGGTGTTAGCGTTTACAGATGTGTTGGCATTTACCTTAATATCAGGTGCAGAGTTTACTGCATTTTTTGTAGCAGTAGCCGTTTTTGTTGTTACCTGTTTTGTTTTTGTAACAGAAGCGCCCGTTACATTTTTTGTGGTAGCAGTTGTGCTTTGTGCTACTGACTTAACTGCGTTTGTGCTCGCCGATGTATTTACTACAGCTTTGGTTGTACTGTTAACTGTTGTAGAAATTTGTGCAGAAGCAGCGGTAAATGATAAGGCAGCAATAGCAACGGATAAAAATTTTACTTGTGTTGTTTTCATAAAAACGTTTTTGAGTGAGAATAATACAAGGCTGAATTCAAACAATATGCCAAAAAAGTGGTTGAATGGGACTAAAATCAAATACAAAAAAATGCTAATTGAATCTATACTTAAGCTTAAGTATAGATTCAATTAGTTTTCGTGTAGGCTGTATAAAATTATTTTGATGAGATAATATTTTTACAAAGAACTGACAAACAATTTTTTTAGTTAAGCCCGTTTTCTATACCATTTACCAGGGCGTAAATAAATAATTCCTTTTTTTGTATTGAACCTTGTAGCAACATCGTTGCCATTTCTATCCTGCACCTGAAAATGTAAATGCGGAAATGCTGTGTAACCTGTATTGCCACTATAACCAATATGTTGGCCTTGCTTAACCGTATCGCCAACCTTTATCAATACACCATCTTTTTTTAAATGCCAGTACATGGCAACGCTGCCATCGGCGTGAGTTATAATAATATGATTGCCTTGTGATAAATATTCATCTTTTAATCCGCCCACATCGCTATCTTCTTTTGTTGCAGTTACAATGCCATCACGTGCAGCACAAACTTTACTACCCTTCTGCATTTTAAAATCCAAACTCAGTTCGCCTTTGTGACTCATTTTACTGTTGTAGCCTTGTATCAATAAAAATTTACTGCCTTTGGAAAATGGCAGCGTGTAAACGGGGCTGTTATCTGGTTTTACTCTGCCGCCTTTTAAATCATAAATTTGCTTATCGGTTAATTGTGCAATAGCGGAAAATTCAATAAAGACCAGAAAACTTAATAAAAACAAAAAGCGTGTCTTCATAATATTGTAATTGTTTTTTATTGAAACCATTAATAATTAAAACAACGAAAAGGCAATTCCGTCAATAGTTCTTATTCCATCATTTTTGGTTTTCACCCTGATGTTATCAAAAATTACAGAAGTACCCGGCCTGCATAGTTGAAGCAAATTTTGAATAGTTGCAGTTGAACTTTCTTGCAACGTAGCTGTATTTACATTAGGAAAACCAGCTCCGGCAAAATAAACAACAGCACTTATAAACTCACAACCATTGGAAATATAAATTTTCTTTTGCCTCTTAAACCTGCCACTTTCAGCCCTTTGAAAACTGATAGAGCCAAATTGAAGTTTTGGTGAGCTATAGTCGAACGCCTTAGTAACTTTACCTACCTGTATTGAGGGAACGGCTACATGCATTAGCCTTCCACTAGGTGATTTCACTGTTACATTATCTGTTACTATTGTTGATCCTTCTTCACAAGAATCAAGCAGGTCATTAAGCGCAGAAAGGTCGGTGCTATTAAGAGAGCGCATATAAACTGTCGGGCTAAAACCTGCAAAGTAGACAGTGGCTTTTATAAGCCTATATCCCGGCGGAACTTTTATATTTTTTTGTTGCCGCAAGAGGTTTGATGTAACCAGCTTCTTAGTCATGTCTCCAAAACTTACTTGCGGATAGACGGTCTCACTATCAGGAACTTGCAATACTGGTTTTCTGCAAATGCCAATGGTGTCCATTGTGTTGATGTTGATTTTATAAAAAACAGCGGTGTCGGGTATCGTTACTTCTGCATACCATTGTGCAGTTTCTTTATTAAAATAGATACCGCCATCATCAGAAAGTATTTTTTCTGTAAAGGTATCAATATCCTTAATTGATACGGGATTAATAATTCCATAATAGATATTAGGTTCAACATCAAAAATTTTTATTGGCGGAAGCGGGGCAATAATACCTGCATCAGCAGCTTCTTTTTTTGTAATGGTATAAGCATGCTTTTTTGTAGCTACTATAACTTTATTGTTTTTATATTGTGCCATTACAAATTTTATTTTTTCGCCGAGATAAGTTTTTACCAACGGTGTAATTTTTGTATAAGCAGTAAGTTCCTGTGCATATAAAGGCTGTTGCAATAATAAATAACAGCAAAAAAATGTAATGAAAGATTTCATTATACTAATATAAAATAAATGGCCTTAAATAAAACATAATTAAAACGCCCTAAAGATTTGCTGTACAAGAGTGCGACTCCAATGAAGCCCCATTGAATTAATCCTGTTTGGCTCAAAATAAAAAAGCATTCGTCAAAGACGAATGCTCCCTAATAAACTAATTAACCAGTTAACGAATAAACTATTCAGCCTCTGCCACCACTTCCTTCACTTCCGGTATCATTCTTTTCATCATGCCTTCAATACCTGCTTTTAGTGTTATGGTACTGGATGGGCAACCGCTGCAACTGCCTTGCATGGCTAAGTTAACCGTTCCGTTTTCGTAACTTTTAAATTGGATGGCGCCGCCATCCATTTCCACGGCTGGCTTTACATAATTTTCCAATAGTTCTTTAATGCGTTTTACCACATCGTCGTCATCGGCATTTACTTCGTTGCTGTTGGGCGTTTTCATCGATGCTACGTCTTCTTCATTAACCACAGCCTTGCCTTCTTCCAAATAATCTTTTAAAAATTGTTTGATGGTAGGAATTACATCCTGCCAATCTTCCATATCGGGTGTTTTTGTAAGCGTAACAAAATTGCTGGCTATAAAAACTGCTTTAATAAATGGGAAAGTAAAAAGTTCCTGCGCCAATGGCGACGGGCCTGCGCTGGCTTCATCTGCAAAATCGATGCTCTTGCCTGGATACAATAATTTGTTGGCCACAAATTTCATGGTTTCCGGGTTGGGCGTCATCTCGGTATAAATGCTTACGATGGTATTTCCTGTTTTTATCATAAAATGATATTTGTTATTGAATACAAATTTAGCAAGAATTAGGCTGGTTTTGGGCTAAAACGGCGTAAAAAGGGATATTTTTCGGATTTCGAAAGGTTAGCAGGCAAAGGCGAAAAGGGAAAAAGCCGCAAAAAAAGAACAATTGGCACGCAGAGGGCTGCGAACGTAAATGAAATAAAAAATAGCCCGCAGATTATACAAATTGCTTTTCTGCGACATCAGCGCAATCTGCGGGCAAACTCTTTACTCGACTATCCTCAGCTTAGCATAATTCAACATAATTTTTTTCTCGCCATTCAATTCAAAATTTACAGTAGCAATAGGATTATGGGCTGCGCCTTCCATTTTTGTTACTTCGCCAAAACCAAATTTTTGATGTTCCACTTTTTGGCCGGCTTGTAAATTGCTGGTATCGCTTGCCACAAAATCAGCAGAAGGGTTATGCTCTACAGTTTTGTTGGTTGGCTTGGGTGCCAGATAGCCAGGCGTTGCCGGTTTGCCGGGAGGAGCGCCATATCTTTTTTCGGCCTGTGCCGCTGCGGAAGATTTGCCACCCCATGCATTGCCGCCACCACCGCTAAAACCACGGTTCATTCTTTCAAAAGCTGTGCTGCCGCCACCATTCCTGGTGCCGCCGCCTGCATAGCTTTTATCTAAATATTCTTCCGGTATTTCTTCTAAAAAACGGCTGCTTTCATTTTGCTGTAATTGCCCAAAGCGATAGCGTGCATTGGCATACGTTAGCCAAAGTTTATGTTTGGCTCTTGTGATAGCCACATAAAATAAACGGCGCTCTTCTTCCAGCTCTTCACGGGTGTTAATGCTCATGGCATTGGGAAAAAGAGTTTCTTCCAAACCACCAACAAACACCACCGGAAACTCCAGGCCCTTAGCCGCATGTATTGTCATTAATTTTACCACATCGCTGTCTTGCTTGTCATCATCGGCATCGGTAAGCAATACAATTTGTTGCAGGTAACCGCCTAAGCTTTTATCGCCTACTTCACCATCTTCTTCATTCATAGGTGTTTCGGTAAACTCTTTTATGGAGTTCAATAATTCCTGTACGTTTTCGTAACGGGCAAGGCCTTCGGTAGTTTTATCATTAAATAATTCCTTAACGATGTTGGTACTTTTGCCAACTAAAATGGATACATCATAGGCATTCTTTTTGGTCAACTCACTTTGAAACATTTTTAACATCGTTACAAAGTTGTCGATGGCTTCAAGTGTGCCCGCTTTAAAACCATACATAGCAGCATTGCAAAAAATATCCCACAGGGTTAAATTATTTTCATTGGCAAACAACACCGATTTTTCGATGGTGGTTTTACCAATGCCACGAACAGGATAATTGATAATGCGTTTCAATGCTTCTTCATCACGAGGATTAACTACCACACGTAAATACGCAATAAAATCTTTTACTTCTTTACGTTGATAAAAACTCATACCGCCGTAAATGCGGTAGGCAATACCCATGCGGCGCAAAGCTTCTTCAAAGCTGCGGCTTTGTGCATTGGTGCGGTAAAGGATTGCAAAATCTTTATTATAATAATGATTGCGGAGTTTTTGTTCCTGTATGGTATCGGCAACAGTTTTACCTTCATCATTATCGGTCATGGTGCGTACCAAACGAATTTTTTCACCTTCCTCGTTATCTGTAAATAATTTTTTTTCTATCTGGTTTTTATTGTTGCCAATAACCTGGTTGGCTACATTTAAAATGCTTTTGGTGCTGCGGTAATTCTGTTCCAGCTTCACCACTTTTACCTCATCGTAATCTTTTTGAAACTGTAAAATATTTTCAATAGTTGCACCACGAAAGCTGTAAATACTTTGTGCATCATCACCCACCACGCAAACATTTTCGTGCATGGCACCGAGGAGTTTTATGATTTCGTACTGCGCCGTGTTGGTATCCTGATACTCGTCAATCATGATGTACTTGAACTTGCGCTGGTACTTGCTTAAACTATCCGGGTGATTTTTTAAGAGGATGTACATCTTAAACAACAAATCATCAAAATCCATAGCGCCGTTTTTAAAGCAACGCTTTACATAAGCATCATAAATCTGGCCAATAGCGGGGCGGTTGGCTCTTGCATCTTCCTGTTGCAATGCCCAATCGTTGATGTATTCTGCAGGGCCAATCAATGCATTTTTTGCTGCGCTAATTCTGTTGTAAACTACATTGGGTTTGTAATGTTTATCATCCAAATCCATTTCGTTGATAACAGTTTTCACTACGCTCTTGGCATCATCAGTATCGTAAATGGTGAAGTTATTGGGGTAACCAATTTTGTTGGCTTCGGCCCTTAATATTCTTGCAAACACGCTATGAAAAGTACCGATATATAAATTCCTGGCTTCGGTGTTGCCCAGCACCTTTTCCACCCTTTCCTTCATTTCGGCGGCGGCTTTATTGGTAAAAGTTAGCGCCAGTATGTTGAAAGAGTCGATATTATGAAAGCCCATCAGGTGGGCAATACGTGTAGTGAGCACTTTAGTTTTGCCGCTTCCCGCACCGGCGATAATCATTATCGGTCCGTCTTTATGTTCAACCGCTGTTCTCTGGGGTTCGTTTAATTCGTCTAAATATTTTGGCATAATTGCAAAGGTACGAAAGGCAGAGTTGGGGCGGAAGGGTGTGAGGAAATAAAGGTGGCATTGCAGAATTAAGTATTTTTATTTAAATGATTTTCAATGGAACATAACCATGCTCAACACGATGAGGAAGCCAAGCAAGCTATTGTTGATAATATAGAAAAATTTGGGTGTCACCTTGTATTAATTGAACAGGATAATTACATGCCGAGTTTTGTATACTCAATAGGGCTCTTTAAAAAATTTAATCATCCAGAAATAATTTGCTTTGGATTAAAGACAGATGTAATGGCGGCTATATTAAATTACGTATGTGACTTGATAAAACAAGGCGAAGAAATAACCACAGGTAAGTTGTATCAAAATTTCTTGCAAGGATACGATATACAATTTTTAAAAGTGGACAAGGAGTATTATCAAGATTACTTGGGTTATGGAGGTTGGTTTTATGATATGACGTTTGATTTTCCGGCTTTACAATTAGTATGGCCAGACAAGAAACACGTATTTCCGTGGGAAAATGATTTTAATCCGGATTGGAAATTTAAACAACCATTACTTGACCGAAATGTTGATTTTAAATTTTATGAAGAACGAAATCTTGGCGTGTATGCTACCAGGCTAGTGTTTGAGGGTGAGCCTATATTATATGTTTATCATAACAATGATGGTGATTGGCAATTTCATACCAGCGCTGAGCCTAATTTAAGTGATGCAAAACTTGTTTGTTTAGAGGAAATTGTGAAAGTTGACCCTACAATTAACGATATATATCATTTACAATATGGTTGGAGTGCATGGAGAAACAGCAAGGAAGATAAATGGGAATATGCGGAAGATAGTAATGAAGAATAAAAAAGTATTTTAATTTTGTTTCAATGATAATAGAAGTGAAAACAGAAAGAGCCGGAAAGAAATTATGGGGTTATTTACTTCATAATGAAAATCTGATTGTGGATTGCGGTGCTGCAAAAAAGCGTTGAAAAAAAATTTTACGAAAAATTTTCAAGAATTTTAATCAAGTAAAAGAAGTAGAATTTACTTTCACAAAATCATTACTACCGTTCCCGCAATAATCAACAACGCACCAATCGCCGCTTTCCACGTCAAGGCTTCGCCTAAAAAAACAATCGATAAAATTACGGTGAGTGCAACACTCAATTTATCTACCGGTGCCACTTGCGATACTTTGCCAATTTGCAAAGCCTTAAAATAAAACAACCACGATAAACCTGTTGCAATACCCGAGATAATTAAGAATATGATATTTTGTTTAGATAAAGTGGCCATTCCTTTTGCTTCGCCTTTGGCCAGCACAATGCCCCAGGCTACAAATAAAATAATAATGGTACGAATGGCGGTTGCCAAATTTGAATTGACGCCCGCAATACCAATTTTTGCAAAGATGGCGGTAAGCGATGCAAACAAAGCAGAGAGTAAAGCGTATATCCACCACATATTTGTAGGTTTTAATGAAACATTTTACTGCTAAAAAAGAAGTCAAGTTTTTTAAAAACTTGACTTCTTTAAATATACTACTTTAAAAATTTATTCTTGCAGATAAATTAATTACCCTGCCATCAATTGGCGCCCAAATTTGCTTGAACAATGGATTTGTTGCAGGACCGTACACAATGCTTTCCTGTTTGGTTTGGCGGTAATCAAAAAGATTTTCGCAGTTGATAACAAGCGCTACATTCTTAATATCATAACGCATCATAGCTGCGGCAAAAAGATAGCCGGGTCTGGTGCTGCCATCATCTAAATACTGCCTGCCCGTATAAGAAGCTTCTATACCAGCCCTGAATTTACTGGTAAATTCATAAGCAATAACTGTGGCAAATTTATTTCTTGCGCTAAGGCTTACATTGGGATGCGTGGCATCATACAATTGTTTGGCATTGGTGTAAGTGTAGCCAAAATAAATTTCCAGTGCATCATGCGTGGCAGCAATATAAGTTTCAAAACCCCTGGTGTTAAGCGGCTTGCCGGCGCTTGAAAAAGAAATTACGCCACTTGGAATAGTGAACTCCACCAATGGATCCTTGATAGTGGTAAAGTAAAACATCTGGTTAAAAGTAAGATGCCAGCCATTGGTTACTTTTTTACAATTGATATCCCAGTTTATTCCTTTTGATCTTTCGGCAGTAACATTTGTACCGGGATAAACATTGGGATAATCCCTTTCATCGATATCGCTGGCAAACTGCGATGGAATTTTATAACCATAGCCTCCGCCCAAACGTGTGGTAAGGTGCGGATTTATTTTATACAACAACGAAAGCCTGGGCAGAACAAAATTGCCAAATATATTGTGATTGTCTAAACGCAAACCTCCTTCTGCAATAAATTTTTGAGTGATGGCCCAATCATCCTGTACAAAAACGCCAGCAGTGATATAATTGTAATTATCAAACCTTGTTGAGTCGGGATTTTTCTTTCTGAAATTTTCGCCATTAAAATTGATGCCTGCAACAATATTGTGTTTAGCTAATTTTTTTAAATAAGTAATTTCAGAATAATAGCTCAATTGTTTTGCACTCATACCAAAAACATTAGTGCTAATATCACGATTGAAAAAACTTGCCGTGCCTTTTACTGTAAGCTGGTCAGTAGCGTTTAATTTAGTTTCTATTGAAGCATCTACAGTATTTCGCAACGATTTATTTTGCACAAAAAACTGGTGCAGGTTATCTTTTGTTTGATGCAATACTTGCATATCACCACCATTCCTGTCTTCGTAAGTAAGATTGTACCCAACAATAACAGTTTGCTTTTGGTTGGGATAAAAGAACAAACGAGGGTGAAAGAAGACCGTTTTTAAATCTGGCACATCGCTGTAACCATCTTTATTTACATCAACAGCACGCTGATAAGTACCGCCTGCAAATAAAGTGTAACCCATTTTTTTATTTCTATTGCTTAAAAATAAATTGAGGTTACTTTCCTTTAAAGTAGATTGATTGATGGTAATACTTTTTTCGGGGCTGCCTAATTTGGGCGATTTAGAAATTAAATTCAGCAAGCCTGCAATAGCGCCGCCACCATATAAGGTGGAAGCCGAACCTTTGATGATTTCAATTTGCTTAAGGTCTAATGGTGGAATTTGCAGGATGCTGAAGCTGCCGCTGTAGCCGCCAAACAAAGGCATACCATCTCTTAATATTTGAGAATATTTTCCGGGCAAGCCTTGTATTCTTGCATCAGCATTGCCAGTGGTGGCAGATGTTTGTTGTATCTGTATGCCTGCAACATCGCCCAGTAAACTGGCAATATTGCCTGGCTTGATACCATTTTCTTCGCCCACTTCTTCGCTGCCCAATACTTCTACTTTTGTGGGTAAATCTTCAATGCGGCTGTTGGTTCTCGATGAAGTTACAATCACTTCTTCTTCCTGCTTTTCTTCTTTTTGCAAATAAATTACCTGCACTGTATCGCCGACGGGAATTTTAAAACTTACTGTTTGGCTTTGGTAGCCAACAATAGAAAAAATAATTTTTATATTGCCTGCGGCAAGATTGCTGAAAGCAATTCTTCCCTTATTATCAGATGAAATTGCTTTGTTGCTGTTTTCTATTTTTGCAGAAACGCCTTGCAATATTTCTTTGCTTGCCGCATCTTTTACAAAGCAACTAAAATTATGTTGTGCAAAAACATTACACGAAAGGAATAATAAAACTATTACAGAGATAATCTTCATGGTACAAATTTCTATTTACTGATTACTAAAACCTGGAAAGTGCCTGGCTTCATTTTCGGCCTTCCTTTTTCACCCGGTACTGCTGCTTCAAATTCGGCTGTGGGCAGATAAATGGTATGCGTTGCTGCATCTAATGCAATTGTTCTGGCACCTTTTTTTGTGGTTACATTTTCAAGCACTTTAAATGTACTTGTGTTCTCTTCATGAATTACAGTGAGTGTACCATCGCCATTTGAGGTGTAAATATTTTTTGTTGCTGCATCAAAGGCAACGCCATCGCAACCATCACCAATGGTAACCTTATCAATTATTTTTCCATTGGTAGCATCAATCACCATCAATAATTTATCGCAGCCTGCAAATAATCTTTTGGTGTTTTTATCCATTGCCAAACCTGTTGGGCCATCACCAGGTGCAATGCTCCAGTGGCTTAATACTTTAAATGTTTTGGTATCAACGACAACAATTTCATTTTTATCTTCAATGTTTACAAACAATTTTCCTGCGCCATCGCTTACCGGAGTTTCGGGTTTGCCGCCAACATCAACACTATCTATTACTTTATTTGCAACAGGGTCGATGATGCTTAAGTTTTTACTTCGGCCATTGCAGGTAATAATTTTTTTAGAGAAGGATTCGTAAATAATAGCATCAGGATTTTGCCCTGTTGGAATTTGCGCCAGCACTTTATTGGTGTTCATATCAAAAACAGAAACCGCATTTAATCTGCCGTTGCTGGTAAAACCTTTTTTCTGCGCTACATCAAAAGCAATTCCATGTACGCCGGTGGTGTTTTCAATAACTCCAACAGAGTCGCCGGTTTTTTTGTTGAGCACATTTACCTGTATGCCATGGCTTACGTACAACCAATCGTTTACGGGGCCAACTTCTAAATAATCCCAACCACCGGTGCTGGCAATATGAAAGGTACTGGCAACATGTAAACCTGTTTGTGCGTTGCTTGTTATGGCAACAAGCGTCGTAAGTAAGATAAGTGTTAGTTTTTTCATTTTATTTTTTTGTGTTGTGAAAAGGAGAAGAACATGTAAAAAGCTGTCAGGTTATTAAGCGTAATTAATCCTTTACTTCTTTTAAAAAATTTTCATTGGCGTCAAAAATTACATCTTTACCATTTACTTCAGCTTCGTAATTTATTGTACCATCGGCTTTGGTAATTTTTGCAGCTTCTTTAATGGCTTTGCCTTTATAATGTGTTTTTAGATAACTCAAAATTGCAGCAGGCAGTTCGCTTACTTTAATATCTATTTCAGATTCCGTCATTGTGCCGTTGGCTTCATACAATACAGATATGGCATTTCCGCTTTGTTTAAAATTGGCTTCAAATTTTCCGTCTTCTTTTTCCCATTTGGCCGTTGTGCCCGGATAAGCTTTTGCAAAAGCCGTTTTTACCGCAGCCGGAACTTTAGCAGCACCCAGCTTTTGAGCATTTACCAATGTGGTAATTGATAAAGCTACCGCCAATAACATCATTACTTTTTTCATGTTTGAAATTTTAACGGTTAAAGATGGGCAAACATAAAAACTGATTCTGTAGCGAATTTGAAGTTATGTGTTACTAAATTGTAAAGAGGACCCTTACAATATGAAATGAATTGGAATAATTGTAGCTGATGGTAAAATGATTTTGCTCAGCAATCTTTTTTACAATGGATAAGCCCAAACCGAGAGACTCAGAATTTACATTGTCTTTTTTAAACCTTTCAAATAGTTGATGCGGAACGGTATTTAAGACTGGGCCGGTATTTTTAATGATTAGTTCATTTTTATTCAACTCAATATTGATAGAACCTTTTTCAATATTGTGTTTAATGGCATTGGTAATTACATTTGATATCAATACCTCGGCCATTGTTTCGTTCATTAAAACAATGGTTTGTTCATTGATATTTTTAGTGAGCGTTATTTGCTTAGCCGCAAAAAGTTCTTCGTAGTTATTTATGTGCTTGTTAATGATGGCTGCAATATTTACTTCTTCTGTTGTTGTAAATTGCTGATTATCAATTTTGGTTAATAATAAAAGTGATTGATTGAGTTTGGCTAACCGGCTTGTTTCGCCATTAATGGTTTGAATATACTGCATCTGTAATTCCGTAAAATTTTCGGATTGCATCAGCAATTCTAATTTGGAATTGATAACAGCTAATGGCGTTTGTATTTCGTGTGAAGCATTTTCGGTAAAACTTTTCAGCGCATCATAATCTTTCAATACCCGGTTGCTCATGGTGGTTACAGCATTATTCAACTCTTTAAATTCGGTAATGCTGCTGTTGTCCAACCGCATTGTTTTTTTATTGCTCAGGTTAAATTGTTGTATTTCGCTCAATGTATTATTAAACGGCAGCCATAATTTATTCAATACAAAACGGTTGATGATAAATAACACCAATAAAAGCACCAATACAATTATTAAAGTGATGGACACAATCAGTTGCACCATATCTTCAGTTTCCTGTTGCGATTTTGTAATAGAGACTTTGTAATTTTTGCCTGCAACTATTATTGTAAAATTTAATTGCCTGCTGGGGATAGTTTCATTTTCATCGGCATTAAAAACATCAATACTTATAATTTTTCTTTTTACAATGGTTTCATTCGTTTGTTCGTACGCTACTTTTTGGTCTTTGTAGTTTGCTGCATTGGGAAGGTTATTATTTAGTTTGATATAATCCTTCACTTCCTGTTCTTCCAGTTTCAGGTCTTTATCCAACTGGTTGATGAGCACAAACTTTAAAATAAAATAATAACCAATGCCGCTCACCAGCAATACCAATACGGTAGCCAGAATGTTTACACGGTTATATTTAGATAATAATTTCACGAGTCAGTAAATTTATATCCCATACCGTAAACCGATTTTATATAATCGGCATCAAGTTCCTGTAATTTCTTGCGTAAATTTTTAATGTGCGTATAAATAAAATCAAGGTTGCCTTCCATTTCATCGCCCCACAAATGTTGTGCAATGGCATTTTTAGAAATCACCCTGCGCTTATTGCTTATGAAGTACAACAATAATTCAAACTCTTTTTTGGTAAGATCTAAATTGATATTATTTACTGCTGCAGTTTTTGCCTGCGTATCAATACAAATATTATTGAAATGAATGATGCTGCTGCCATCAAATTTTTTGCGCCTGATGATAGCTGCAATTCTTGCGCTTAATTCAGATAAATGAAATGGCTTAGATAAATAATCATCTGCACCCAGGGTTAACCCGGTTACTTTATCATCAATGGAATTTTTTGCGGAGATGATTAGTACGCCATCGGTTTTATTATTGGCACGTAATTCTTTTAATATAGCAAGGCCATTGCCGCCGGGCAAAGTGATGTCTAATAAAATACAATCATAATCGTATAACTCGGTTTTTTCTGTTGCAGTATTAAAATCAGTTGCTGCTTCGCACACATAATCCTGCCCTTTAAGATAAGTGACAATGCTTTCACTTAATGTTTTTTCATCTTCAATAACCAGTATTTTCAACTATAAAATTTTACGTAAAATACGAAATGAATGTTGAAGGAAAACTGAAGGTTTATTATAGGGCTCCGTGATCGGTGTCGACACCGATCACGGATTGATTATTGGAGGTAGTTAGAGTTGCCAACCTTTCAAAGGTTGGCAACTCTTTTTGGCTATTGTATCCTCTTGCCTGTCTTATCAATATAAAATTCCTTGCCGTCTTTTTTCACTTTGGCTTTGCCATCTTTAAACTCTTCTGCAGCATCGTAAATAAGCGAAATAACCTGTTTGCCATTCTTATCAACAAAACCATAGTTGCCACCTTCCGCCATAAATTTTGTATTGGTTGCTACAACCGCCATACCTTCCTGAAAATAATTTACATAACTGTATTTAAAAGGAATAACGAGATTATTCTTTTTATCGATAAGTGCAAACTTTGTTCCGTTGTACACCCAGGCTTTATCAACGCCTTCAAAAAAATAAGTGGCCGTTACATATTGTGCAGGAATGATAATTTTACCTTTATCGTCTTTATAACCATAGAGGCCGTTGTTAGCTTCAAAAGGTTTTAGGTTTTGGGCAGATATTTTTAAACAAGAAAAAAATAAAATTAAGGCAAGGATATTTTTCATTATCAATTATTTTTTAAGAGGTAAAGCAAATATATTTTATTTGCTTTACCCTACCCACAAAACGGTATTTTATTTAGTAGGCCAATAATTTAGTTACAGCTTTTTTCAATCTTGAATATGCCATAAAATTTTTCTCCAATTCTAAATTGAAAGGAATGGGTGTATCAAGCGAAGCACAACGCATTACCGGTGCATCTAAATATTGAAAACAATGTTCGCCAATCCATGCGGCTATTTCACCGCCGATGCCGCCAGTTAAAGTATCTTCATGGAGTATTAAAACTTTACCGGTAGCTGCAACGGCTTCTTCAATAGCATCATAATCTAATGGCAATAAAGTGCGCAAGTCTAACATTTCTATACTAACTTCTTTATGCTTGCCAGCAAAATCCATTGCCCAATGTACGCCTGCACCATAACTGATGATGGTGATATCATCGCCATGCTGTACCGTTCTAGCTTTACCAATTTCTACAGTGTAATATTCTTCGGGCACTTGTCCGCTAACGCTTCGGTACAAAGCCTTATGCTCAAAATATAAAACAGGGTTAGGGTCGTTGATGGCTGCAATCAATAAACCTTTTGCATCCATTGGTGTACTTGGGTAAACCACTTTTAACCCTGGCGTATGTACAAACCATGCTTCGTTGCTTTGCGAATGAAAAGGGCCTGCACCTACGCCTCCGCCTGTTGGCATACGTATAACCACATCTGCGTTTTGCCCCCAGCGATAATGTATTTTTGCAAGGTTATTTATAATTTGATTAAAGCCTACCGTAACAAAATCAGCAAACTGCATTTCCATCATACTTTTATAACCTTGCAGGCTTAAACCTAAGGCAGCACCAACAATAGCGCTTTCGCAAAGTGGTGTATTACGAACTCTTTCTTTACCGAATTCATTTACAAAACCTTCGGTTATTTTAAAAGCGCCGCCGTATTCTGCAATATCCTGCCCCATTAAAATAAGGTTATCATGTTTAAGCATGGATTGGTGAAGGCCTTCTTTAATGCCATCTACAAATCTTTTTTCGTGAGTTGGTGATGGTGAATGTTGAATAGTGAATGGTGAATTTTGCGGAGGAGTTCCATAAGTATAGTCTTTTATTGACAATTCACCATTCACCATTGACGAAGCATATACATCATACAATTCTTCATCAGTATTCACTATCATTGGCTTTACATCGCCAGCAATTTTTAATTCGCTTTCAATATGTTCTTTTAATTCAGCTTTTATATTTTCAATAGCAGCTGCAGTTAAAATATTTTCTTCTTGAAGAAATGCTTCGTAATTTTTAACCGGGTCTTTTTTTGCCCATAGTTCAAATAATTCTGGCGGCACATATTTTACGCCGCTGGCTTCTTCGTGCCCACGCATTCTAAAAGTCATGCACTCTATCAAATAGGGTTTTTGATTGTTGATGCAATAATCCCTTACGCCTTTAATAGTATCATATACTTCCAATAAATTGTTGCCATCAATACGAATGCCTTCCATGCCATAGCCTTTTGCTTTATCTACCAAACTAAAGCAACGGTACTGTTCATTTACGGGGGTACTTAAACCATAACCATTATTTTCTATGATAAAAATTACGGGTAAATCCCATACAGCGGCTGTATTTAATGCTTCATGAAAATCGCCTTCGCTCGTACCACCATCACCGCTAAACGCTAATGAAACCTTGCCTTCGCCTTTGAGTTTATGTGCAAGCGCTAGGCCATCTGCAATGGCCAATTGCGGACCGAGATGTGATATCATACCGCAGATATGATGTTCCCTGCTGCCAAAATGAAAACTTCTTTCACGCCCTTTGCTATAACCTTCTTTATTGCCTTGCCATTGCATAAATAATTTGCTGAGTGGCATGTTACGTGTGGTAAAAACGCCTAAGTTTCTATGTAGCGGCATTACCCATTCATCATTATCCAAAGCTAATGTTGCACCCACCGAAATAGCCTCCTGCCCAATGCCGCTGAACCATTTGCTTATCTTTCCCTGCCTTAATAATACCAGCATTTTTTCTTCTATCATCCTTGGTAAAAGAATAGATTTGTAAAAGTGGATTAGTTTTGTATTGGAAAGATGTTTTTTGTCGAATTGCATATCGTTGATTGAGTGATACAAATGTAAACAAAGATGTTTTGCCTGCGGCAAAAAAGGTTAGCCACAGATTACACAGATTGCACAGATAAAACAAAACCGCTTAGGACAATTTGTGAAATTTGTGTAATCTGTGGCTAACTTCTTTGGTTTTTTTTAACAAAAATTGCTTGTGTAATTGTTTTTATCACCGCATCTTACCCTCAAACGGTTTATTATGAAATTTTCTGCTAAAGCTATTACTGCACTATTTTCAACAATAGGAATAGTAACAATATTTGCATTTACAAATAGCAAAACAACCTCTAAAAAACCATTGCAACCTAAAATACAGGTTGCCATTTTATTGGATGTAAGTGGCAGTATGGACGGATTGATAGAACAGGCTAAAGCACAATTATGGAATATGGTGAATACAATGGGCAAAGCAAAATGTACGGGTGATGTGGCGCCGAAAATTGAGATTGCTTTATACGAATATGGCAGAAGTACCAATGATATTAAACAAGGCTATGTAAAACAGATAAATGGGTTTATTGGCGATTTGGATTCTTTATCTCAAAATTTATTCAGTTTAAAAACAAATGGCGGTGATGAATTTTGCGGCCATGTAATTTATAGCTCGTTGCAGGAACTGAAATGGGATGAAGCGCCGCAAAATTATAAGGTAATATTTATTGCAGGCAACGAAGATTTTTTGCAAGGCGATATTCAATATACTACTTCTTGTGCTGCAGCAAAACAAAAAGGCGTAATTGTAAATACCATTTATTGCGGCGATAGGATGCAGGGCATTAAAGAACACTGGAACCTTGCAGGCGAATGTGGCAATGGCAGTTTTACCAACATAAACCAGGATGCAAAAACCATTGAAATTCCAACACCTTATGATAGTATGTTGTATGTGATGAATACAAAGCTAAATGGCACTTATGTTACTTATGGATGGGCTGGCAGAAATTACCAGGCCAAACAGGCAGAAATGGATGTAGCCAATACAACCATGAGTAAGAGTGCAGGTATAAAAAGAATTACTGCCAAAGGCAATAGTGCTGTTTATAAAAATTCAAGCTGGGATTTGGTAGATGCAGCTAAAGATAATGATGGAGTACTGGATAAATTAGAAATTAAGACATTGCCAGACAGTCTGCAAAAAAAATCAAAAGAAGAAATTAAAACATTTATAACACAAAAGAGTAATGAACGCACTGCAATACAAAATCAAATTGCGGTGCTGAATGTACAAAGAGAAAATTTTATTAATGCCGAAAAAGTAAAGAACGCAGCCAATAAAAATAATGCGCCTACTTTAGAAACTGAAGTGGAAAAAATTATTAGGGAGCAGGCAAGACGGTTTAATATGCAGATACAGTAAAGAGAAGAGTTGACACGCTCTTGCCCCGTTCGTACGGGAGAGGCGCAGAGAAAAAAATAAATCCCGGAAAGCGATAAAGAAAGAGTTGGAGGTTTCCAGCTCTTTTAATTTTAAGGCAATCGTAAATATTCTGACCACTGTAAATCATCAGGTAAATTGATACTGCTAAATTCAATATGAATTACCCGGCGCTTATTATTATTTTTAGTTCTTCCCGAAGAATGAAGCAATAATGGTTTCATAATCATAATACCGCCTTTGCTTACTTTACAAACGGCCTCTTTTTCAATTGTCCAGTCAATTGTTTCTGGCCGGTATACTTTTTTAAGATGCGATCCCGGAATTACTTTTAACGCACCGTTATTTTCACCGGTATCATCAAGATGAATACGAATGGTGAAGTTATTTTCTAGAATTTGCAAAGGAGGTTGAACAGAAAATTGATTTTGTTTTGTTGCCCATGGGCCAAAACCTTCGAGTGCTATTTTTTTATTTACAGAAATGGTGAGGTCTTGATGATACGATACAAACCAGTTGGAAGTTTCTGGTTTATCAAAATAAATAGATTTAACCACAAAAAAATCATCTCCAAAAATTGATGTAATTAGGGTGGTTAATTTTTTGTTGAAGATTAATGGAGCGGTTGCAGGAAGTTCTTTCAAAAATTGCCTTATTGCAAACAGGGCTGCCGTTTTTCTAAAAGTGGTATTGGAAGTATCGGCTTTTGAAATAAATTGAAGCATTGCTTCAATTTCGGCATCAGTAAAAATAGTATCAACTATTGCAAAACCTTGATTGAATATTTCCTCTTTGATGTTTTTGTAATCAGCCATTAACTGTTCTGTTTCTTTTCCTCAGGGAAAGCTCTTTTATGTACAAAAGAATTAAAGAAAGATAACAGTATGCTAAATAATAGTGCATGCCAAAAGCTATCCACTTCAAAGCCGCCTACAAAATGTGCATCAATTAAAATGATACAGGCGTTGATTACGAATAAAAACAAACCCAGTGTAAGCAGTGTAGCAGGTAGAGTAAGTAAAACCAGCAATGGTTTTACAATGGCATCTAAAAAAGATAATACTGCAGCAACAATTAAAGCAGTAAGCATATCCTTAATTTTTATACCAGGTAAAATATAAGCCAGTATAAAAACATTTACGGCACATACTACTATTTTGATTAGCCATTTTTGCATTGGACATTTTTTAATAAACCTAAAAGGTTTTTAAAACCTTACAGGTTTTCATTTGTACTAAATTACAATTAGTTCGTAAAAATCCCCAGGATTTAAATATTTTTTTGCCAATTCCCTCAACTCTTCTGCTGAAATGGTTTTAATAACATTTATCGACTCGTAAAAATATTTTTCATCGAGGTTGTTTAAGATAATATTTTTCCAGCGTCCCATTATTTGAAAGGGGCCGTCAAGGTCACCGAGTATGGTGCCGATAAGATAATTGCGAACCAATAATAATTCATCTTCCTCTACCAATTCTTCCCTCAGTAATTTCATTTCTTTATATACTTCTTCTACAGTTGCTTCGCTTACATCTTTACCGGCTTCGGTGCTTATCAGCCATGCTGTTTGCTGCAAATGATTTTGTACATAACTGTGTATGCCGTAAGTGTAGCCTTTATCTTCCCTGATATTGCTCATTAACCTGCTGCCAAAATAACCGCCAAACAAAGTATTGAGCACCATCACTTTCATAAAATCAGGGTGGTGGCGGTTAGGGAATTCTCTTGCAATTCTTATAGCGCCTTGCACACCATCAACATCATTTTGAATACGGTGTTTTTTTTCTGCTGCTGGCTGAATGCTTGTGGCTGGCAATGCATTGATATTGGCTTTTAAACTTAAGCCGCCAAAATTATTATTCAGTTGCTGTTGTAAATCTGATGGCAATTTTCCACTAACAAATATTACACAAGTTCCGTTGAGATAATATTGTTTAAAAAAATCTTTTAATAACGAAGTATTTAAAGCATCTATATTTTCGGGATTGTTATAAGTACCGTAAGGATGATTTTCGCCATACAGATAAGCATCAATTAAACGTGCTGCAACAAATTCACTCTTTTTTAAATTTACACTTAGGCGTTGTTTGCTGTTTTGTTTAAACGTAGCTAATTCTTCTTCTAAAAAAATAGCATCAGTTATCATTTCTTTTATTACTGGTAACAAAACAGGCAGGTGTTTATTTAAAGCTGATAAGTTGATGACTGCAGTTTCATTGTAGCAATTTCTGCTGCAATGGGCACCATAATATTCAAAGGCTTCGTTTATTTCAAAAGCCGTTTTTGTGCTGGTACCATTCTTTAATAAAAAATTGGTAGCGCCTGCAACAGCTTTTTGTTTTTCAAAACTATTGCCTGCATAAAATACCATTTCCATTTGAAAAACTTCCTGTGTTCCTGCATCAATAGTATAAACAGGTACGCCATTATCTAATTCAAAATAGTTGTATGGTTTTAATTTAAGATCAAATTCTATTGCATCTTTTATTGGAGGAGCTATTGTTCTGTTAAGCATTTTATTGTTATGTCTTTTAATTGGCCAGGTAATACAAAGTATTACAATTATTCTCATCAAAAATCAAAGCACATTCTTTTGCAATGGCGGCAGCAGTTACGCTTTGATACATTTCCAATTCTTTATTTATAAGATCAGCATCGCCCAATTGCTCGTACATGGCTAAGCTGGTGGCACGGTTCATTACACTCATGTCTTCAAAAGCCATCATACTTTCGGTTTTATTCTTTACTTTTTCCAGTTCCTTATCCGAAATGCCTTCTGCTCTTAATTTATTTATTTCTTCATTTATTGCAGCTTCGGCATCTGCCATGCTTACGCCTTTTACCAATTTACCCTCAATAGTTAACAAGCCGGTATCAGTTGTGCCCATATGGTAACATTCAATATTGCTGAATAGTTTTTTTTCTTTTACCAGCGATTGAAATAATCTTGATGAAGCGCCACCTCCTAAAATATCTCCAATCAAATCAACGGTATAATAACGGCTATCGGTACGGGAATAAATATGCCAGCATTTGTATAATGCATCCAGTGGCACATTGGCTTTTACCTCCAACGTTCTTGGTGCTGTTTGTTTAGGTTCTGCAGGCAAGTTGCGTTCATATTTTTCTCCGGCAGGTATAGGGCCAAACCATTTTTCGGCAAGTGCTTTTACCTGGTCAAACGTAACATTTCCTGCAACAACTAAAATGGCATTGCTGGGGTTGTAGTGTTTATGAAAAAAAGATTTTACATCCTGCAAAGTAGCATTCTCAATATGGCTTAATTCTTTACCGATTGTCATCCAGCGGTAAGGATGCGTAGTGTATGCCAGTTCCCTCATTTTAAGCCATACATCGCCATAAGGTTTATTAAGATAGTGTTCTTTAAATTCTTCGCTTACTACTTTACGTTGGGTCTCCAAACTTTTTTTACTGAAAGCTAATGACAGCATACGGTCACTCTCTAACCAAAATGCAGTTTCAATATTTTCCGCCGGTAGCTGGCAATAATAATTGGTAAGGTCGCTGGTAGTAAAAGCATTGTTTTCGCCGCCTGCAACCTGCAAAGGCTCATCGTAACTGGGTATATTGATGCTGCCGCCAAACATTAAATGCTCAAATAAATGTGCAAAACCGGTTTTGTTGGGGTTTTCGTCTCTTGCGCCTACATCATACAACACATTTACTACTGCCATCGGGGTGCTTTTATCTTCATGCACCAACACCTTTAATCCATTGGGTAAATCAAACTTTTCAAACTGAATCATTGTGCAAAGGTAAATAGTTACGGGTTAAAAAGCGGGGGGATTTGTTGGGTTATAATAAATCGGTAATTGTACTTCCCCCCTTAATTTCCTGGTTTATGGCTTTTATTTTTATTCCCTGAATTCCATTTCTACGATAATTACCTTCCGGAAGTTTTAATTTTTCATAGTATCCATAAATTTTAAAGTCCTTATACAGATAATTAATAAAAGTTTGAATTTGCTTCGCTTCACTTAAAGTATCTGCAAAAATTCTTGGCGTCCAATATGTCTTAAAATTGTACAGTTTTGGTGTGGACGTTTCTATTAAAAACTCTTCACCATCAAAACCTTGCTGCCAATCTTTTATTTTATCATCATTGGCAATAGCAACAACAGAGAGTTTTTCAATTATATTAAATAGATGCCTTGCTTTTGAACTGTCAATAATAAATTGATTGGAATATACTTTGCCAATTGTATAAATTCCTTTGCTTAAAAGTATATTATCATATTGTTGAGCGTAGTTAGTTATCAAACCAAAATACATACTATGGTCAATTGTCCAAATGTCTATTGCTTGAATGTCAGTCCAAAACCTGAAATGAAATGTATCGGTTGAAGTTTGTAAATCTTGGAGATTAATTTGCTTCGCTAAATCATGTTTCCATTTAAACCAAAGAGACGTATCGATTTCATTTTTATAATTTGTATAAATGGGGATGGTTGACATTTTTTTGGTTTGTCCATAAACTGAACTCACAAAAAATATAATAACTATGAAAATGAATATCCTCATAAACTGTGGCTATATTATTGTTGTAGGCTGCAAAAATGCAATAAAACCAGTCTACAGATTTTTATCTTATGCTTTTAGTATGCAGCATAATTTGCTGTAGCGACTTGTTTCGCACTATAATAACCTTGATATCTTCATTAGGTGTTTGCAAAATATTTTTATAAACATTAATGTTGTGAGAAAAATTATTTGCCACAGCAACAATTTCATCGCCTACCATAAATTTTGCTTTTTCAGCCGGCGACCCGGGAATAACATCTCCCACAGTTATTTTGCTGTTTTCATAATATATACCTAGGCCAGTATAAGCATAATCAAACTTATCGTTATAATGCGAATTGGGCAATAAATGAATTTCTCTTTTTGCGTAGTTTAAGATCATATTGAAGCGGTGCAACAGGTCGTTGCCGATAAGGCCGCCTGTAAAAGGGAAAGATGTTACATTAAACTCATCTTCATACAAATAAGTGGGCACCTGCCTAAACCTGTAAGGGCCAATTTTAACTTCTTTTACAAGGGTAAGCCGCATTTGCAACCTTCCACCCATACCCTGAGCCTGTGTTACTACCGGCCTGCGTTTGCTCAGTAAAATGCTACTGTCTTGTGCAAATTTTTCGCTCATTAAAAAGCAAAGCCCGGCACCGGTATCAAAATAAAAGTTATAACCCATTTTACGCCGGTCTTTAATATTAAGCCACTGTATGGGTAAAGCTGTAAAGACAGGATGTAATGTAGTGCCACCCTTTGGATAACTCATTTTTCCCTGCGTAAATACTTCGATATATGCACTATCGAAATTAATGGCAACAATATAGCGGCTGAAAAAGCTATAACCGATTATACCATCCACTTTTTCTCCATACACACTGGTCAGTACATCATAATTATTAACATGAAAATTTAAATGGTCTACATCAAGGCCCGGCAAGCGCAGTGTTTCATCAAAAACAAAGGGCACTTTACGTATGCCGCCAATGCCGGTAATAGTGGTATCAGTTTCTTTGGAAGCAATCCTGAATTCGGCACAGGTGGCAGAATCCAAAGAAATACCACCGCTTCCGGTATCTAAAATAAAATTTAATGTGTCGGGGATATTGCCAAATTGAGCTTGTATTACCATTACGCCACCGCTGAACTGTTTAAAGGGAAACCTTGTAATTAACTTGCTTTCTGGCTGAGAGAGTATTTCCTGGGCTAAGGAAGATGCAGCCAAAAAAATAAAAAACAAGATGGTAAAAATTTTTTTCATTGCAGCAGTTAGTTAAATATACAACCTAATGGATGTACTTTTGTTGTTTATTACACAAAAGGAATTTATGGAACTAAACGACCTATTACAAAGGGGGCTAAACTTTGAATTTTTATCGGTAGAAGAAGGCGTGTTTTTGTTTGAAAATGCACCACTAACAGAGTTGATGTATGTGGCTGATGAATTGCGCAAAAAGCAAGTGCCGCATGGTAAAGTTACCTGGCAGATAGACCGCAATGTAAATACAACCAATGTATGTATTGCCAATTGTAAATTTTGCAATTTTTACCGTATTCCCGGCCATGCCGATGCTTATATTACCGATATTGAAACCTATAAAAGAAAAATTGAAGAAACTGTAAAGTTTGGCGGCGATCAATTGTTGTTGCAGGGCGGCCATCATCCTGAATTGGGGCTGAGTTTTTATGTGAATTTATTTAAGGAATTGAAAAGCCTTTATCCCAATGTAAAACTGCACACTTTAGGACCCCCGGAAATTGCACATATAACCAAGTTAGAAAAGAGTACCCATCGTGAAGTATTGATAGCATTGAAAGAAGCTGGTATGGACAGCTTGCCAGGCGCTGGTGCAGAAATATTAACCGACAGGGTGAGGAGATTGATCAGCAAAGGAAAATGCGGTGCACAGGAATGGCTGGATATTATGCATGAAGCACACAAACTCAACATTACCACATCGGCCACTATGATGTTTGGACATGTAGAAACTTTGGAAGAACGCTTTGAACATTTGGTAAAATTAAGAGAAGTGCAGAGCCGCAAACCCGAAGAAGCAAAAGGCTTTTTAGCATTTATTCCATGGACATTTCAGGATGTGGATACGTTGCTGGCAAAAATACGCGGTGTACATAATTTAACCACAGCCGAAGAGTATATACGCATGATTGCCATGAGCCGCATTATGCTACCCAATGTAAAAAATATACAGGCCAGTTGGTTAACCGTGGGCAAGCAGGTAGCGCAAATTTGTTTAAATGCAGGAGCTAACGATTTTGGAAGTATAATGATAGAAGAGAATGTAGTGAGTGCTGCCGGAGCGCCACATCGCTTTACCAGCACCACCATTCAGCAATCTATAAGAGAAGCAGGCTTTGAACCACAGCTACGCAACCAGCAATACGAATGGCGGAAAATTCCTGATGCAATTGTAGAGCAGGTAATAGATTATTAAACCAACTAAACAGCATGAACAAAGAAGTCTTAATAAAAAAACTGCGTCGCTTTAGAATGATAGCACTTACCGAAGGTGTATCTTTTTTGGTATTGCTGCTTATTGCCATGCCATTGAAATATATGCTGGATTTTCCTGTTGCTGTAAAAATATGTGGTTGGATACACGGCGCTTTGTTTGTAACGTTCATCTATCTGGCATTTGATGTTTTTACTGCTTTTAAAAAAGAATTGTTGTGGTTAGGCAAAGCATTTTTAGCATCAATTCTGCCCTTTGGTACTTTTGTATTAGACAGAGAATTAAAAATGGAAGAACAAATTTTAATTAGAAAATAAATGCATTGCAATGGCAGATGACCTTACCATAATTGAAGGCAGTAAAGCTGAAATTTATGAATCGCTTATTCCCCAAATAAAAGGCTTGCTTGATGGCGAACCCGACCTTATTGCTAATCTGGCCAATGTTGCTGCTGCTTTAAAAGAACAATTTAAATGGTTATGGGTGGGGTTTTATATTGTAAAACAAGATGAATTAGTACTGGGCCCTTTTCAAGGGCCTGTTGCCTGTACAAGAGTAAAAAAAGGCCGTGGTGTTTGTGGTGCCGCCTGGCAAAATGCCACAACATTAATTGTACCTGATGTTGAAAAATTTCCGGGCCATATTGCCTGCAGCAGTTTATCACGTTCAGAAATTGTTGTTCCATTAATAAAAGATAATGAAGTGTGGGCTGTGCTGGATGTGGATAGTGAGGAGCTGGATTTGTTTGATGAAACGGATAGGAAATATTTGGAGGAGATAGTAGCAGCCATACCTTCATGAATTGTGTAGATAAAATAAGAAAAGAGATTCAGCAATACTATACAGGAGCTGCAATAGCCGATAGCGATGAAACCATCATTTCTCCGAATGAAAAATACAGGATCGAAATAAAATCGTTTAAGCAAAATAAGCCTAATTGTAATTGGGCAGTTACAAAAATCAATCTGTTTAATAAGCTTCACGATGCTTTATTATTTTCATTTTTTGTAAATGACGACTCGTTTTTTTTCTCTTGGATAACAAAGAATGAAATTGATTATTTACTGTGTGCAGAAGATTTATGCGGGGGCCAAACAGTTATAGATTTGACTAATAAAAAAATGGCTTCTTACACAGAAGATAATGACGGCTTTATTTGGACAAAGCATCTCTTATCACCAGATGAAAAGCTTTTGGCTGTGTTTGGTTGTGGTTGGGGTTCTGCTTTTTTTATTATTGTTTACCATTTTGATAACCCAATGGAATTGCCTTTAAAAATAGCTTATAAACCAATGTGGACAGGCTATGATATTGTGGAGTGGACTGATAATAAAAGCATACGGGTAAAAAATTCCAAATATGAAGAGGCTATCCTCGAAATATAATGAATAGAATGTTAATTTAACCTGCATCTGAAACATTGTCTTTCCATCCCCACAAATACCGGCAAGCATAAGTTCTATACGGGCTCCATTTTTTACTTATCTGCAGCATTTTTTCTTTCATCGCTTTTTTATCTGTAGCATCAATCTTATATAATTTACACATGGCTTGCTGAATGCCTAAATCATCTACTGCAAAAATATCTTCCCTGCCCAGTGTAAACATCAAAATCATTTCTACAGTCCATTGGCCCACGCCTTTTATTTGGGTAAGATATTTTATCAATTCTTCATTGCTCATTTTGTATAAGTGGGCATCGGTAATTTTTTCAGTTATAAAAAAATTGGATACGTTCAATACATAATTCGCCTTGGCATTGCTGAGGCCGATTGACCGTAAAGTTTCAAAAGGTGTTGCAGCAATTTGCTCTGCAGTAGGATTTTTCCCACTGTACAACCCTAAAAATCTTTTTTGAAATACATCGGCCACTTTGGTGCTTAATTGCTGGCTCATGATAGAATTGCATAAATACAAATGCACATTTTTTCGCCTGGTTAAAGTATAAGGAGTTTCTGCTGGCAGCAGTTTTTGCAGCTTTTTATCTTTACTTAAATGGACAATATGGGACATGAAGATGATTTTTACCCCAATTTCAGTGTTTTTGGGTACAAATGAAACTTTAGTTTCATTTCTTAACAAGGGTAGCGAAACTGCAGTTTCACTGTACAATATCAAATATTTAACGCTTCATTAGAATATTTGACGTTATTTTGCACCTTCAAAATTAATTATGAAGAAAATAGTACTTGTGTTTGTTGCTGTCGTGTCAATAACTGCTGCATTTGCCCAAACAAAACAACTTTCTAAAGCCGATTTGGCCAACAAAGCTGGTGATCACTTTATGTTTCAATTAGGTAGTGATCATTGGGCAGGAGCTCCAGATAGCATCAGCAGCCATAAAAAAGGCTTATCAAGAGGCATTAACGCCTATGTGATGTTGAACAGAACTTTTAAGAATAACCCACAGTTTAGCGCTGCATTTGGCTTAGGTGTTGGTACAACCAATATGTATTTTAAAACAGTGAATGTTGGTATCAATTCACTTACAACCAAGCTGCCATTTACCAATTTAGATTCTACCGACCGCTATAAAAAATATAAATTATCTACAGCTTTTTTGGAAGTACCTGTTGAGTTGAGGTTTGTAAAAGATCCAACGAGGGAAAATAAAAGTTTGAAAGGGGCAATTGGTATAAAAGTAGGTACTTTATTAAACGTACATACCAAAGGTAAAACACTTGAAAATAAAAGTGGTGCCACTATCAATGCTTATACTCAAAAAGAAAGTGACAAACGTTTCTTTAACTCAACCAGGCTTTGTGGTACAGCTCGTGTAGGATATGGCATTTACTCTATATACGGCAGCTATCAAATCACCACTTTGTTAAAAGATGGTGTAGGGCCTCAGATTCATCCTTTTGAAATTGGATTTTGTTTAAGCGGATTGTAAACCGTTGTTTAAACACTGATTACGAATAAAAATATACTTTCTTTAATATTTTCCCAATCCCGATGGTGCATTCATCGGGATTTTTATTTTAATTACCGTAATTTTGCGCCTCACTCCTTAATATGAGCGACGAAATTAAACACGAATGCGGATTGGCTTTTATCCGGCTCCGCAAGCCTTTCAGTTACTACCAACAACAATACGGAACAGTATTGTACGGCTTAAATAAGCTGTACCTGCTGATGGAAAAACAACACAACCGTGGCCAGGATGGCGCTGGTGTTGCTGCTGTAAAATTAGATACCGAGCCCGGCTATCCTTTTTTACACCGCATGCGTAGTTGTGCCAATCAACCAATTGCTGATATTTTTGGGCAAATAGGAAAAGAAATTTCGGAACTGGAGAAATACCAGCCAGATATTAAAAACCATCCCGGGCTTATGAAGGGCCATGTAAATTTTTTGGGAGAAGTTTTACTGGGCCATTTAAGATACGGTACACAGGGAAAGAACAATGCAGAATTTTGTCATCCTTTTATAAAACGCCATATCATACCAGCAAGAAATTTAGCCCTTGCCGGTAATTTCAATTTAGTAAATACAGAAGAATTATTCGGATTGGTAAATATCGATCCGGGTGAATTTCAACGCCAGAGCGATTTGGCGGCAATGATGGAAGTGCTGCATCATTTTTTGGTAAAAGCCGATGAAGAATTTCCGGAGAAAATGGATGTGGCAAAGGTTTTGAAAAAAGCCGTGCCTTTGTTTGATGGGGGTTTTAATTTTAGTGGTATAGTGGGCAATGGCGACGCTTTTGTAATGAGAGATGCTCACGGCATCCGGCCATCTTATTATTATATTAATGATGATGTGATTGTTGCAGCAAGCGAAAGAGCAGCTATAAGAACAGCTTTTAATGTAGGTGAAAACGAAGTGCAGGAATTAATGCCGGGTAACGCCATAATTGTAAAAGCAAATGGTAGCTTTTCTATCGAAGAAATTGTGCCAGCGCAGGAAAGAAGGGCTTGTAGTTTTGAACGCATTTATTTCAGCCGGGGCAGTGATGAAAAAATATACAGGGAAAGAATTGCATTGGGCTATAACTTAAGCAGCGTTATTTTAAAAGTAATTAAATACGACTTAAAGAATACCATCTTTTCATTTATACCAAACACAGCAGAAACTGCTTTTTATGGTTTATTGAAAGGCGCAGAAGATTATTTGAATAAAATAAAAATAGAACGCATTACCAGCTGGGGAAAAGATTTTAATGAAGAGAAATTGACGGAAATGATTACCCGTAAAATACGATTTGAAAAAATTGCCATTAAAGATGTGAAGTTGCGTACTTTTATTACCGAAGATGCCAGCCGTAACGAAATGGTACAACACGTATACGATATTACTTACGGCACTGTTCGCAAAAGTGAAGATACGTTGGTGGTGATTGACGATAGTATTGTAAGAGGTACTACACTTAAAGAAAGTATCATCCGCATGCTCAGCCGCCTAAGCCCTAAAAAAATAATCATAGTTTCTTCGGCTCCGCAAATACGTTACCCCGATTGCTATGGTATTGATATGAGTAAGCTGGGGGATTTTATTGCTTTTAGAGCAGCTATTGAATTATTGCACGATACCAACCAGGATCATATCTTAACCGAAACCCTGGAAAGATGTAAAGAACTGCAGCGCAACAATCAACTCCATACCGAGAACGTGGTCCGTGAAATTTACAAGCCTTTTACTTTAAAAGCTATGAGTAAAAAGATTGCGGAATTGGTTACGCCTAAAGATCTAGAGATTCCTATACAAGTCATCTATCAAACCATTGAAAGTTTACACGAGGCTTGCCCAACCAATACAGGTGACTGGTATTTTACAGGAAATTACCCTACCCCAGGTGGTAACAGGGTTTGCAATAAAGCCTTTATGAATTATATGGAAGGGAAGAATGTGAGGGGGTATTAGTAGGAATGTGCCGCAGCCGCATTTTAGAAGGTTGCTGCGGCACGTTCCTAAGGATTCATCTTACTGAAATAATCAGCAATAACTTCATTATTCGCATTTGCCCTTGCTTCGCTTGTACCAAAAGTCAATTCTGTTTTTCCTGCTGCCATTTGTGCAAATACAGATTCTACAAAATCACTAACAGGTGGATAGCCATCGTGTATACCTTTAGCGCCAAGATCGGTGTTTAAAGCAGGAGGTATCATTTCAATTACTTCAATATTTTTTGATTGCAGCGCATGGCGCAATGAAAGTGTGAAGGAACGCATAAATGCTTTTGTAGCACAATACACCGGCACTTTTGAAAGCGGAATAAATGCCAACCCCGACGTTACATTGATAATAGTATTTAAAGAAGGCAGGTTTGTAAACAACGATGTTAAATGAATAGGCGCTAAAGCATTGGTTGTAATTTCTTCATTTGCTTTTTCATAAAAATTATCATCGGTAACATTCATCCAGTTTTGAATACCCGCATTATTTACCAATACATTTAAATCGTTATGGTTTGCCGCTACCCAATTATACAACTCAATACGGTCTGCTTCATTTGATAAGTCGCATACTTTAGTAATTACTGTAGGAAATTTATCAGCCACTTCTTTCAATACAGCTTCACGCCTGCCACAAATAATGACGGTATTGTTTTCTTTTATAAAACGTTCGGTTAACCCTAAGCCAATACCGGTTGCGCCGCCGGTAATTAAAATTTTATTGTTTGATAATTTCATTTTTAAATCTCTTTTATTATCCAAATATTTCATTCAGTAAACCTGCCAACCTCACACCACCCTTTAATAACTGGTTATTTAGTGTAGATAAATAATTGAAATTATACAGGTAGTCTAATTTTTGATCTGGTTCTTTTACATCTCCATAAATTCTTTCTGCGACCTGGTATGATTCTAATACCCAATCTGATACTGATGCTGCCTGCAATGCTTTACGGCTTTGTTTTGTGGTATGATTAATAGCGGCTGCATATTCTGTATAACTCAATTGCTGAAAATCCACAAATTTAGAATCCCATACAGTATGCAAATTAGTAGGCGCACCAAACCACATTACTTTTACCTTATTACCCCCTAAATCTTCGGGCCTGCCTGTATGCAATGGCTGGTGTATATCACCAACCAAATGTATAAGAAACCTTAAGTACATAACCTTTTTTTCCTGTTCAATATCTTTCTTTTTTAATTCTGTGGTTAAGAAATTAATTTTAGTATATACATCAGCGATAGTATCGTTAGCAAGATAATTTCTAATGCTATCAAGGTTTTGACCGGCTTTAATATTGATATAATGCCAGGGTGTTAATGCATTATAAGAAGGGTCAGACCGGATGAAGTCGGGCCAGTTGCTTGCCATGGCAACAGATTCATCGCCCAATATTCCTGCAATGGCCTTTTTTGCTTTTTTGGTAAGATAGCTGTCTGCAATTTGTCCCACTATTCGGTGCCCCAATAAACCCCAGGCCATAGAACAAAAAGGAAGATAGAAGAAGAACGCAATTAATAATAATTTTTTTACCCGTAATATTTTCATTTGTACAATATTTAGTGCTCAAAGTTAACCTTAATGCATTTATGTAAAAAACCGTTTAAGTAAAATTATAAAAAGAAAGTGTGATGTAATTGAATAGTGAGCGGCTGTAAATGTTTATTCCATCACTTCAAATAATAATAGCTGTGCCTTTTCTTTTATATCAAAATTATTATCTGCAACAAATACCAATGTTTTGTGGCCATTGGGTAACAAAGGGCCAAATGTTACGCCTTCAATATTATCAATATAAATGCCCAGGTCATCCATATTCAATAATAATTTTTTTGTTGCAGCTACAAAATTTGTGTTTGCTTTAAGTGATGGTATATCTTTTATATTAGTAGCATTATTCAAATCTGCAATAAAAACTTTTATGGTACATGCCTGGTGCCCGGTAGAAAAAGAGCGTTCTATTACTAAAAATTTATTATCTCCAATATTTAAAATATCGGGTATGCCATTAATTTTAAAAGAAGTAACAGGGTTAGATGGGTAGGCTACTGTTCCTAATTTATAAGCATATTGAGCTGTATTTTGTTTTGTGGCTACATCAAATTTTAAGATACGGGTATAAGTATTGTTGTCGGTAATATCGGCTCGTGGGCCATCTTCATACATCGGCTCTTCTACATCTACAAAAAGCGTTTTATAATTATCAGCAAAGCTCATGCCTTCCAATACACCATTTTGGCGTGGGCCATTTTCTGTTGCATGCATATAAAGATTAGCAGGCAACTCGAAATCTTTTTTAAATGCACCATTTTCCCCTATTGCAATTACCGAAGGGTTTTCAAGTACGGTATCTTTTTCCTTTACAATCCTTTCGCCCTCGCTGCTCCAAACCAGTTGTTTGGTAATCGGGTTATACCGTATTGCTTCAGGGTCGGGAACGTGCAACCTGTCTGATTTTTTATTAGGGTAAACGGTATTGTTAGGTTGTAATAAACTAACCACATCTGTAAAATGCATGCTGTCTATCTTATTGCTGCCCATAAAGATTTTGCCCTTGTAGAACCTCGCAGGATTTATATCGCTCCTGTCATCGCAAATAAAATAATAGCAATCTTTTTTTGCATCATAATCAATGCCAGATAAACCACCAACCGTGGTGTTTTTATAATTTAAATTGTAAGGTATTTCATACTCACTTAAAAACTTTATGCTGGTAATATTTTTTGCAGCAGGAAGAGCGCTTAACTTTTTACTGTTACTACAAGATGAAAAGACTACAATAGAACAACATAAAAAAACTACCGGCTTGAGCATGTGCATGTGTTTAAGCTACAAATTTGGCAAAAGAATTGATATCTTTTGTTAATTGGCTGTTTATCTAAAAAATATTTTATTTTTATACAAACATACGTATTGAAAACATTGCTTATTATACGACATGCTAAAAGCGACCAGAGTTTTTTTGGCAACGATTTTGAACGCCCCTTGAACGAACGTGGCAAAAAAACTGCACCAGAAATGGCGAAAAGAATAGCAGATAAAAATATTGCCATTGATGCATTTGTTGCCAGTCCTGCAAAGCGTACAAAAAAAACTGCTGAGATTTTTTGTGAAACCTATAAGCAAAATGTAAACGATATTATTTTTATCAGTGCATTGTACCATGCACCGGCACCAGAGTTTTATGATGTGATAACAAGTCTTGATGATAGTTTAAATAGTGTAGCGATTTTTGCACACAACCCGGGCATTAGTTATTTTGTAAACGACCTTGTAAAAGATGTGAGGATTGATAATATGCCTACTTGTGCAGTATACGCTTTACAAGTTGATATCGATCATTGGAAAGATTTTACCAATGGAAAAAAAGAATTTCTGTTTTTTGATTACCCCAAAAGTGATTGAACTATAACCTCATTTCAAAATAAACTGCGGTGGAAATGGGGTTGTGGTAATAAGCTGGTACTTCATAAAAACCATATTTTTTATATAGATTAATAGCTGGAGTCATGTTGCTGAGCGTATCTAATCTTATAAATTTATAATTGCAATTTTTTGCAAGCTCAATTGCTTTTTCCAATAAACTCTTGCCAATGCTTTTGTGCTGATGCGCAGGTTGCACATACATTCTCTTTAACTCTGCATACCCCTCTTTATTTTTTCTAACTGCTACGCAGGCTATAAATTCATTGTCTTCTTTGAAAAGTATTATCCCGCCAACTGCAGCATTATACATCAGTTTTAAATTCTCCAGCTCATCATCAAAGTGCTGAAAGCCAAGATCAATATTCAGCCATGCCGCATATTCTTTAAATAGTCGCGCTGCGGCTTTATATTCTTCATCTGTTTGTACAATTAAATACTCAAGCATTTTTGATAGGTTTGTTGGCAAGATAAACGCCTGTAAATATTAACGCTGCCGCTGCAACTTTATACAATGGCAGGCTTTCATTTAAAAAAATCATCGCAATAAATGTGGCAAAAAATGGCTGCGTATAAATATAAAAACCTGCAGCAGAAGCGCCCAGTATTTTTATACCATAAATATTAAAAAGATAAGCCAGGAACGTGCCTGTAAACACAACCAACACCATTGTTGCAATATCAACCGAATTAAAAATGGGCCATTTTATTTCGGTAAATTCTTTCCAGCCAAATGGCAATATCATTATTAATCCAAGAGTGAATATCCACCTGATAATCATTACTGCATCATATTTAAGCATCAATGGTTTTACAATGATAAAATAAATGGTGTAGGAGACGGCATTTATAATTATCAAGATGTCACCCCACAATACATCGTCTTTTGCGGCGCCGGTTGCATTGGCGAAAATTAAAATAGCAGCACCGCTAATGCCAAGTATCAGCCCTAATATTTTGAAAAATCCAATTCGTTCTTTTAAAATCCATGCAGCAATAAATACAATTAATATCGGCGTGGTAAGCATCAGCAAAGATGCATGTATGGGATAAGTTAAGGATAGCCCTTTTAAAAACAGCAACTGGTTAATGGCAATGCCCGATAAGGCACACCAAACAAAACGCATGATATCCTGCTTTTCTATTTTTTTAGTTGGGGCAGATTTTTTGCGTAATGGTTTTAATAAAAACAACAACCAAAATAGTACTACACTTACGCCAACCCTTACTACATTTAAGCCAAAAGGTTTTGCCAGCTGCAAACTGGTAAGGTGTTTTGCTGCGCTTAGGTTAATGGCAAAAAACAGGTTGGTTAGCAGCAGCGCTATGTGAGCAATGGTTTTTTTGTTGAATGGCATTGAGTTGCAAAAGTAAGCTTAGTACGCCGAAATTTTATTTCAGCCATTGAGGATGAAGAGAAAAGTTTTAAGCTAAAGCTCAAGAATCCGAAATGCAATTTCGGCACACTAAAAACAAAAAGCCATCATGCTTTTACACATGATGACCTAATACTTACTAACCCTAATAAGTGAAAACAGTATTTAAACGGCTTGCATTTCTTTTACCTTTTCTCTTATTTTCTTTTCTATTTCTGTTGCCATTTCGGGGTTGTCCAACATCAATTGTTTTACAGCTTCCCTTCCCTGGCCTAATTTATCGCTGTTATAGCTGAACCAGCTACCGCTTTTTTGAACAATACCCAATTCAACACCCATGTCAATTATTTCACCAACTTTAGAAATACCTTCTCCATAAATAATATCAAACTCTGCCTGGCGGAAAGGCGGTGCTACTTTATTTTTTACCACTTTTACTTTTACATGGTTACCTACCGCTTCGTCGCCATCTTTAATTTGTGTCATACGGCGAATATCCAATCTTACAGAAGCATAAAATTTTAAAGCATTACCACCGGTTGTAGTTTCGGGGTTACCAAACATTACACCTATTTTTTCACGCAATTGGTTAATGAATATGCAGCAGCAATTGGTTTTATGAATAGTAGCAGTTAATTTTCTTAAAGCCTGGCTCATCAACCTTGCCTGCAAGCCCATTTTGCTATCGCCCATTTCACCTTCCAGTTCACTTTTAGGTACCAATGCAGCAACTGAATCTATTACTACCACATCTAATGCACCGGAAAGTATCAAGCGGTCAGCAATTTCCAAAGCCTGCTCACCATAGTCCGGCTGCGAAATCAAAAGATTATCAATATCAACACCTAATTTTTTTGCATAAACACTATCAAATGCATGTTCCGCATCTATAAAGGCACACATACCACCTTTCTTTTGCGCTTCTGCTATTACATGTGTTGCCAATGTTGTTTTACCACTGCTTTCCGGGCCATATATTTCAACTACCCTTCCTTTTGGTAAACCGCCAATGCCTAAAGCCACATCCAGCCCAATTGACCCGGTAGAAATAACTTCTACTTCCATATTGGTCTTTTCGTTCATCATCATTACCGATCCTTTGCCAAAATCTTTATCTATCTTATCGATAGTTAATTTTAGCGCCTTAAATTTTTCTGTTTTTTCCATCTTGTCTGTTGCGTTGCTCATGTGTTTGTTTTTTTTAAAGTGATGTATCTGGTTTTGTCCTGTAAATGTAAATTCGGAACCAAAGATAATAACTTTATTTTATCAACACTAATTAATTTAGTATTTTTTTGATAATATTTTTAGTGAAGACTTCCTTAAACAAAAATCCCATCCCGGGGAACCGGGACGGGTTGTGTTCAAGCATGAGAAAAATCTATTAAGTAATTTCTCGAGTTTTCAGGTTAGGCTTAAAAATACGGGCCTGTATAATTCATAGTTGACAAGGTGCATAATTATTGTTGTTACAAAGAGAGGTTAGTTTTGGCAAGTAAACAATACCACAAAGTGGTAATTTTTTGGGGTAAATCACCCTTTTTGGCCTATATATATTTATAAGTTTTAATAAAGTGGCTTATAGATAAAAAAATTGCATTACTAAACAATGGGTATTTTACAGACCGAAGGTTACTTTAAATGCTGGCGTCTAATAAAAATAGACTTCTACCGAATTGATTAATTAGCCCTTTTAAAAGCCTTGTTATGCAACACAAAAAAGTACTTATTTTATCAGCAATGGTTATGTTGGTATTGCTGTTTCAGCAATGTTCAAAAAAAGATGATACCATAACAACTACAACCGACACAGTTATATCACCTAACCTTCCGGCAACAGCTTTTAATTATGTAGATACTTACCCAGCATTTATACAAACTGCTTTGAGTGCAACAGATAACACACCTGTAGATAACAACATTACAAACGATGGCGCTACTTTGGGACGTGTTTTATTTTATGATAAACATCTTTCCAAAAACAATACCGTAAGCTGCAGCAGCTGCCACAAGCCCGAAAATTCTTTTACTGATAATACCATTTTAAGCCAAGGCTTCAATGGCGGCTTAACCACCAGGCATTCGATGGCATTATTGAATGTGCGATTTTACAGGTCGGGCAAAATGTTTTGGGATGAAAGAGCTCCAACATTAGAAAAACAAATTTTGCAGCCAATACAAAACACAGTGGAGATGGGCCTTTCATTAGCCGAACTGGAAAGCAAGGTAAAAGCATTAAGTTATTATCCTGCGCTTTTTCAAAAAGCATTTGGCAGTACACAAATCGATTCGGTAAGAATTGCAAAAGCAGTGGCACAGTTTGTACGCTCTATTGTAACTTTTAAAAGTAAATACGACCAGGTAAAACAGGGCCTTACCACATTTACTGCCGACGAAGCTGCAGGCGAACAATTATTTCTTACCCCACCGCCGCTTGCCGGCGCATCTTCATGTGGCGGTTGCCATGCGCCACCGATGTTCATCACATCAGATCCTGTAGCGCCATTTGCTTTTCCTGATGCTATAGACGCAGGCATAAATAACCAAAGCCGTTTTAAAGCAGGTAGTTTGCGCAATATTGCTTTAACAGGTCCTTATTTTCACAATGGAAAAGTGGCTAGTTTAATGGCTATGTTAGCCCCCGGCCCTGGTCTGGGCATACCTGCACATTCTGTAATGCCTGCAGATGCCGCGAAAATTATAGCATTTTTGCAAACCCTTACCGATAACAGTGTAACGACAGATACAAGGTTTGCCGACCCATTCAAATAAAAAAACCTTTGTTGCCAAAGGTTCTTTTTGTGATTGCTTGAGGAGAGTGTATGAAAAAATTATACTGCTATTTGTCTTTCTTCTGCCATTCTTCTAAGGTTTACCAGTGCATAACGCATACGGCCAAGCGCTGTATTAACACTGCATTTTAAAAGCTCAGCAATTTCTTTAAATTTAAGGTCTGCAAAATGCCTAAGTATGATTATTTCCTGTTGATCCTTTGGTAACAAAGAAACAATTTCCATAACCTCTTTATTGGTTTGAACTTTCATTATCTTTTGTTCTGCATTTAATTCTTCAAAAGGAAGTACTTCAAAAATGTCGTGGTCGTCACTGTTTTTAATAACCGGTGCAGATTTGGTTTTTCTGAAATGGTCCATGCAAAGATTGTGTGCAATACGCATGGCCCATTGAATAAATTTATTCTCTTCATTGTACTTGCCCGATCTCAGGTTTTCAATGATCTTAATAAATGAATCCTGGAAAATATCTTCAGCGAGATATTCGTCTTTTACCAGCATAAAAATAGAAGTGTAGATTTTGCTTTTGTACCTGCTTATAAGTACTTCAAGGCCTTGTGATTCTCCGTTGATAAATAAATTCACAGCTTCGCTGTCAGTTAGGGTGATTGTGCTTTTCATAAAATTAGATTTTTTTCGTTAGGTAGATTTAGGATACAAATATCTGCAAGTTGTTGCTTGCCATAAGTAGGTGTTTAAATTGATTGTTTGTAGTAGTTATACTATGTAATTGTACGGCAAATGCTAAACTTATCTTAAAACGATTTCCTTTTCGTTCATAAGCTTTTTAAGATTGTTAAGGCCGAATTTCATAGTGTCCAAAGCAGTAGTAAGGCTGCATTTCATAATGTCAGCAATTTCCTTAAAACTAAGGCCTGCATAGTGGTTAAGGGCTATCACTTCTCTTTGTTCATCTGGAAGCATAGAGATCATATTTTTTATTTTGCTGTGGCTTTCATAATACATGGCTTCGGGCTGAGCTACAGGTACAGAAAAATTAACAGGGTTAGCAACCGCGATGTTTTCTTTTTCAGTATCAACAAGAAAAGACAGTTTTACTTTACGCGTATGCTCAATACACAATTGATGTGCTATTTGGGTGGCCCATTGCAAAAAGCTATCTTCTGCGCCTTTACCAGCCATCAGGTTGTTGATAATAGTAATAAAAACTTCTTTGAAAATATCTTCTGCAATAAACTTGTCTTGCACCATTGAAAAGATAGAACTATAAATTCTGTCTTTGTATAACTCTATTAATGTGGCCATTGCGGCAGGATTGCCATGCAGGTAAAATTGGATGAGTTTTTCATCGGACATCTCTGTTTGGTTCTTCATAGAAGTAGTTTTATTGTAGGATTAGGATTTCGAAGCTGTAAAGATTGAACCAAATTTAATACCAAGTTGTAGCATTATTAACCTTTTTTTATAGAATTATTTCTATTACGATTTTTCGGCAAGTATAAAGGCGTATAAAATACACATTATGTTGTCTTATAAGCACAATAAAAAATCATGTAAAATTCAGACAGGCGCTATTTTTCATTACTCCGCTTATCTTTTTATGGCTGCTATTGGTATAAAACAAATACGAATACATTCGTTTTGTGGTCATATTTGCTGTAAAGTAAGCCATCATGAAAAGTATAATCACTATTGTATTAATAGCCACATCGCTATTTGCATTTGCCCAGCAAAACGGGAGAGGGAAAATAACAACCACTGTTTTAAACGATAAAAAAATTGCCATGGAAAATGCAACGGTTGAATTGCGAAAGGCAAAAGATTCTGTATTGGTAAAAATATCATTGACAGATAAAAATGGCGTAGCAGATTTTGAGAACATACATTATGGCAATTACATCATTAAAGTAACCGTGGTAAATTTTGTAACACAATACGCAGCTTGGTTTACGTTATCTGCCGAGCAGCCATTGGTACAATTGCCTTCAATTAGTTTGCAGCCAGCTAACACACAACTTGCCGCAGTAACAGTTACCAACCGCAAACCTTTTATTCAAAAATTATCGGACCGTATTGTAGTTAATGTAGAAAACAGTATTGTAAGCGCAGGTAGCAGTGCTATGGATGTACTGGAGCGTTCGCCTGGCGTAAATGTAGACCAGAATGATAATATTACACTGCGTGGAAAATCGGGTGTTATTGTAATGGTAGATGGGAAAGCAACACCAATGACTGGCGAAGATTTGGCTAACTATTTAAAAGGATTGCCTTCATCTGCTATTGAGCGTATTGATATTATCACCAACCCTTCTGCTAAATATGATGCCGCAGGTAACTCTGGTATTATTGATATTAGAATGAAAAAAGACCAGCGGCTTGGGCTGAATGGGACTTTTACTACCGGTTACGGACAGGGTGTTTATCCCAAAGCAAATATTGGCTCTACATTTAATTATCGCAATAAAAAAGTGAACATTTTTGGTAATTATAATTATGCTTACCGCATTGGATTAAACCATTTATTATTAGATAGAAGTTTTTACGACAACAGCATTTACAATGGCGGCGATTTGAAAGATAACTTTTCTAAATCACCAGTTATTTCCAACAATGCAAGGTTGGGCATGGACTTTTTTCCTTCTAAAAAAACAATATTTGGATTTGTTTTAAACGGCAACTTCAATCATTTTAAAAGAGATAATGATAATAGTTCTATTGTGTTGAATACACAAAAGCAAGCCACCAGCACTTTTCAGTCTTACGCCAATAATAACGACCATGCTAATAATTCACTGGTCAACATCAACTACAAACATACATTTGACAGTACCGGCAAAGAACTAACTGCTGATGCAGATTATGGTATTTACAATTCTACATCGCTAACTGTAAATGCTACCAATTATTATAATTTGGATGGCAGTTTACAACAACCAGCCTATATTTTAGATGGCGATCAAAACGGAAAGCTCACTTTTAAAACTGCAAAGATTGATTATGTAAATCCGTTGAGTAAAAGCAGCAAATGGGAAGCCGGTATAAAAACAAGTTTTGTATCATCTGACAACGATGCAAAGTTTTACGATGTTAGCAGTGGTACACCACAAAACGATATAAACAAAACCAATCATTTTTTATACAAAGAATATAATAATGCGGGCTACATCAACTTTAGCAGAGAATTTAAAAAGTTTGATATACAGTTTGGTTTAAGAGGAGAACAAACCAATATTAGTACCGAACAAAAAATAGGCAATGTAAAATTTGACTCCAGTTATTTTCAATTATTCCCCAGCGCATTTATCAATTATAAATTAAAGGAAGACCATACGTTAGGCTTGTCCGTTAGCCGTCGCATTGATAGGCCAGGCTATGGGCAGCTTAACCCATTTTTATTTTTAATTGATGTTAGTACATACGCAACGGGCAATACCGGGTTGTTGCCCCAACTTACCTGGAGCTATGAATTGAGCTATACCTTAAAGAACCTGAACTTTGGCCTTAGCTATAGCCATACCAAAGACGACCAGAATATTACACTGGCAAGGTTTAAAGAAGTATTCCCGAATATTCCTTCAGCAGAAAATGTAACGGTGCAGATTCCTATCAACCTTTCTTCATCTGATTATGTTGGCATATCACTTTCAACACCAATAAAAATTACCAAGTGGTGGAACATGATCAACAACGGCAATATCTATTACCAAAAATATCACGGTAGCTTTAGCGGTACTGCATTAAACAATGGTAAACCTGCTGCAGATTTAAGAACGAATAATACATTCACTTTTAAAAAAGGCTGGACTGCAGAATTGAATGCCAGCATAAACACTGGGGGCCAATATGGCTTTATGGTACTGGATCCGCAATGGGGCTTATCGACAGGTGTACAAAAAATAGTTTTACAAAAGAAAGGCACACTGCGTTTCAACGTTACCGATATATTCTGGACCAACTTGCCAAAAGCGGTAGTTACTTACAATAATTATATAGAAAAATGGCACGCTTACAGGGAAACAAGGGTAGCCAATTTAACTTTTACCTATCGGTTTGGCAATAATAAAGTGCAGGCTGCAAGAAGGAGAACAACAGCATCAGAAGAAGAGAGGCAGCGAGCAGGGTAATTCCAACCCCTCAGCCCTTAAAAGGGGACCTGATTGTAGCGAAGATGAATTTTTGAAATTTATTGTACTCGATTAAAATATTTTTATGAAAAAGCTATGGTTTGTATTGGTTTGTTTTTCATTGACTGCTTCGGCGCAAATGCCGCCACGTAAAGCCATAATGGGTGTAATGGCAAAGCCTGTTGCCAATGGTATTGTTGCAGATAGTATTTTGGCCAGCGGCAGTTTTGCTGCATTGCATTTACAAAAGGGAGATGTGATTACTTCCATCAATGGAAATGCAATTGCTTCGATGGAAGCGTATAGTAAAGCGGCGTCAAGCATTAGGGCTGGCGATAAAATGAATGTACAATTTATCCGCAATAATAAAACTATGGATGTAAATGGTATTGCTGTGATGCGGCCGTTTGAGCAATCTGATATTGCAGATGTACAATACGATTGGGTAAAATTTCGCAATGGTTATTTAAGGGCAATTACAAGAAAGCCAAAAGGCAAAACAAACCTGCCAGCAATTCTATTGATACCTGGTTATGGCTGCGGAAGTATTGAAAGCTACATGACAAGTTATAACGGAAAAATTTTGACCGAATGGTTGAAAGCAGGTTACGCTGTTGTTACTATTGAAAAATCGGGTTTGGGTGACAGTTATAATTGTGTGCCTTGCAGCGAAGTGGATTTGGCAACAGATATTGAAAGCTTTGATGCCGGCTATAATTATATGGAACAACTTTCTTTTGTAGATAAAAGCAGGCTATACATTTGGGGCCATTCCATGGGTGGTATCATTGCACCGGAAATTGCCAAGCGCCACCGGCCAAAAGGCGTAATGGTTTTTGGTACTACCTTTAGGCCATGGAGCGAATTTTTATTAGAGATGCACCGTGTTCAAAAACCTTTATTGGAAAATCAAACTTATACGCAAACAGAAGATTTTATGCGTATCATTCAAAAGATATACTACGAGTTTTTCATCTTGAAAAAAACAAGAGAAGAGTTATTGAAAAATCCTGAATACAAAGATTTGGTAGTAAGCGAACTGGGTTATAAAGAAGGCAGCAATGATATGTGGGGCAGGCATTGGGCTTTTTGGCCGCAGATAGATTCGCTTAATCTTGCACAAAGCTGGCATACACTTAACTGCCCGGTATTGGTATTGCATGGTGCGGCCGATTATGAATCTTGCAGTATTGTAGAACCAATGCTTGTAACAAAAACTGTGAATGAAGCACATCCCGGCAATGCCACAATGCAAGTTATTCCCGAGCTGGATCATTTTATGATGAAGAGCAAAAATTGGGAAGAAGCAAGGGATAATTTTAATAGGCAGCAATATGCAAAAGGCAACTTTAATCTGGCTATTGCAGATGCAACTATCAATTGGCTGAAGGCACACTAAAATGTCTGGCCCACTGAGTCACAGAGAACACAAAATAGTTTTCAGCTTAGCAACTCTTTGATTTGCTAAAGTTTGCTTTGTGTCTTGGCTGGATAATTTTTTCCTAAACTATTTTTTTGATTAATCTTTTGCAGCAATTGCAAATGCGGTTTTAAATTTGCTATCGTATCTTTTTGCAAAAATTGTTTTAAGTGTTTGCAAAAATGGCTGTAATCGTAATAGCCATATTTTTCATAACTAAAATCATTGGGAGTGTTAGCTAATTGCTCAACTGCTTTGCGAATGCGCAATACCTGCAATGCTTTTTTACTGCTTAGGCTGGTAGTAGTTTCAAAATAGCGGTGTAATGTTCTTGCAGAGATATTGTATTGCGCCGCAAACGATTCAACAGCAGTTGTGAAATCATTTTTTGTGTTGCAGTGTTCCAGTATTTCAGATACAATTCTTATTGCTTCCCAGGAACCGGAATACATTTTTATAATGGAATGAAAATAATCATTTAAAATATAGGTGCGTTCCTCAAATGAATCAACTTTTTTCACTTTATCAATCACACTTTGTTCCATTAAATAACTGAGCGGATAAATATATTCCCTGTATTCGGCAAAATTTACCTTGGTTTTAAAAATGATGGGAGATATTTTAAACTTAATACCAAACAATTTATTGCCCGTGCAATGATAACACTCAATGGATTTATTTCTTGGCAAAAACCCGTCCGTTTTCATATTGAATTTTTTATCACCTACCTGCATAATAAACGGCGTACCCAGGTTAATGAGATAAGTATAACCAATGTTTGGGAACAATGCATCAGAAAAACCTTTAGGATTATCATTTAACAACTCGTCAAATTTTGTTTCCCAAAAAAAATCAATAAAGCCCTCCAGTTCCTTTAATGGTTTTACCCGGTGATAATTATTTTCAAAATGGTTGATATGAAAGAATTCGATATGCTGCACGGCAATACTTTATACTTCTAAGATAAAATACTATTGCATTGAAAAGTTTTATTTTACATCAGTGGTTAAATAAGGTTGCCAACCTTTTGAACATATTTAAACCCCCAAATCCTATCTAAAGGTTGGCAATCCTTGCCGAGCCACAAGTTGGTTTATCTTTACAGCCAAACTTTAAATAGTTACTGTGATAAAAAAGAAATTCTTGCTGGTTCTTCAGTGTGTGATGTTTTACCAATGCACTGCCTATGCACAATTGGATAGCATCCGACAAGATGGTATTATTGGCAGGCTTTCATCTCCGGTATTAAATGAAGTATCGGGCATGGCCGTATCCAGATTAAATAAAAATGTTTTTTACGTACACAATGATAGCGGCGACTCCAGCCGTTTTTTTGCAATAAATTCATCGGGAGAATTATTGAACACACATTTTTTTGCAGGTAAATTTAATAATCTTGGTGTGCTGGATTGTGAAGATATTGCTGTTGGAACAGGTCCCGTAAAAGGGCAAAGCTATGTTTATCTTGCTGACATTGGTGATAACTTTAGCTGGAGGCCATCAATACAAGTGTATCGTTTTGCAGAGCCAAAGGCGTCAAAGCAAAAAACAGATACTGTCAAAACATCGGTGTTGGACCTTACTTATCCCAATGGGGCAAGAGATGCCGAAACTATTATGATAGACCCGCTGCAAAAGCTTTTATACATTGTTTCTAAAAGAGATGATTCAGTTGGTGTATATAGTTCACCGCTCAACTTTGCCAATAGCGATAAAGTAAAACTGAAACTTTGCGGTAAATTATTTTTTGAAGGCATTAAAAAAAAGAAATGGATTGTAGCAGGCGATATATCACCAGACGGAAGCGAAGTACTTTTGAAATCCTTAGAACATGTATATTACTGGAAGCGTAAGGGCAGCGAGACTATTTATCAAACAATGCAACGTTCTCCCCTAATTCAAAAGAATTTTATTCCTCACGGGCAGCAGGAAGCCATTACATTTTCACCTGATGCAAAGGGATATTATGTAATGAGCGAAGGCGTTGGTACGCCAATTTATTATTACACATTAGAAAAATAAGCACTTAAAAAATCCTTGGCATAGTTATGGTCTACTATCTGTAAAATAACTATTATGGATACAATCATTCAGTCATTGGGTTTTACCGCAGGCAATTCTTTAGAAACTTTTATACAGGAAAAAGTAAACACATTAAAAGGCGATAGTATAATAAGAGCCAACGTTACACTCTTTAAAGGCCCATCTTCAAGCCCCGAGGCAGACTATTGTGAAATAAGGCTGGAGATACCGGGCAACGACCTCTTTGTAAAAAAGCATAGTTTGCATTACGAGGTTTCTGTGAGTGAATGTGTGGAAATATTATCGCACCAATTGGAGAAACTAAAAGGGCGTAATACCAATAAACAAGCCGATGCAGATTTAATACAAGATGCTTTGCTTGAAGGAGAAGAAGATAATGATGATGTAGAGTTGGAAGATGTGGTACGATAATTTGTTGTTGCCGGTTTTCATTTTACTCAAGTAAAAATGTTAATCTTTAAAAGCGGGTTTTTTATCATCTTCACAGCATATACTGGCATTATTTTTTCATTAAAAGAGGTTTATTTATTCATTTAAAAATAAACCTTATGAAAAGATTGATAAAGACAATGGCGTGGCCATTGACCTGCCTTTTAATGGCAACCCTTTTATTTACAGCCTGTAAAAAAAATAACACTGATTATGTTCGTCAACCTGCGGCTGGCTTAATGGCATTCAACCTGGCTGTTGATAAACCTGCTGTTGGCTTTACTTTATCAGGCAATAATTTAAGCGGTGCGGTATTAAATTATACTAATTACACTGGTGTTTATCTGCCCGTTTATTTAGGCGATAGGGAGGTAAGATCTTTTGACTACAACACCGGTGGTACCATTGCCACCACTACTGCAAGTTTTGCAGATAGTAATTATTATTCAGCTTTTTTACTGGGCGCAAAGGGAAGCTATCGCAATGTTATTGTAAACGACAATCTGAAAGCACTTTCAGCAAATTCCGGTAAAGCATGGGTGCGGTATATTAATGCCATACCAGATTCTTCCATTGCAACAACAGTAATTATTGGCGAAAGTGGCATTAATGGAGTTGCGCCGTTCGCAACTGTATCGGCTTTTGCACAAGTTACAGCTGGTCCGGTAGCCACTACCGTTAGTAATGGCAGTACTATTGCCGCCAGCCGGACAATTACCTTGGAAGAGAATAAGGTGTACACCATTTTGTTTGTAGGACTTCCCAATCAAACAGATTCTTCTGAAGCGGTGCAGGTGAAGTATATTGTAAACGGAATGGTAACGCCATAAGTTGGGAGCCAAGACACTTTTATACAATACCCCCAACTGTTGGGGGTATTTTTATTTAACCTTTAAGATGAAAAAGTGCCTGATTGATTACGGGTATAAAAACTTATTGCTGTATAATCCTTAATAAAATCGATTTTTTAAATGTAGAAACAAGGTAGATAAACTAAAAGTATTATCAGCCTGAAATAAAAAGGGGGCTGGATGAAAATCCTGCCCCGGTTAATATCCAATATCCTATGAAAAACCGAATTGCGGAAAACTATATTTGTATAGTGCCCAATTATTTTAAATAAGTGATGTTGCTTCCTGTTAATAAAACCATAAAAACTATACCACTTTAGTTTATACTGTACTTTTAATTTTGTAGCGGCAATTTTGCAACAATTGCTTAATAATAACCATCAAACGTGGAGTTTTTTGCCCACAAAAAATTACTTAAACCTGATATTATAAGTTGCTGCAACTCCAACTGTTTGAATATCAATGTAACCTGAATTTCTAAACACCTGGTTGTAAAATGCAAATAAATTCCAATCATAATTATGGTAACCTAATTGGGGTTTAACATACATGCCCCCTGTAGAGCCACTGGTAGTTACAAATGTATAACCCACATCTGCGCCAGCAAAAAATCCTTTGTATTGTGGATAATAGCGTAGCAGTAATCCTAAAGGAACAGTACCAAAACTATTGTAACCGCTTTTTGCAAAAAACTGCGTGTAACCTGATGCTATTCCAATACCAAAATTTTTACTCGCCATATACTGTCCGCTTAAATCAACACCTGCAGCAAAAGAACTGTAAGTAGATACATCGCCTACGGGTACACCAACATTAACGCCTGCTTTTAGCCAGGAATTTTTCTTTGTTAGTTCTTCTTCTTTTTGTGCCATTGCTTGCGACAATATAAATATTGCCAACGAGCTCATCAATAATCTTTTCATAATCAATTCATTTTATTTATTCCATAATTTTCAAATGGTATGCCAATTGCTTTTAATAGTTGTTATTTGACCTAAAAAAATACTTGCAGTTATAGTAAACCAGTAATTACATATAACACTAACTGTTAGTGGGTAAACAACAATATTTTTTATGTGTAAATAAATAAACAAACTGTGTACTTAATTCCCTTTTTCATATTTGTTCATATAGTATTTAATTGGCATCGTTTTTATATGTATAATTATAAAATAACATTATGAAAAAGATATTATTCAGCCTGTTTGTAATAACAGGAGCATTTACAATTTCGTGTAATTCAAATAGCAGTAGTACACCCGATGGCCCCAAAGCTGCGGACCAGCAAAACGACAAAAAATTTGATTCTACCAATATGCAAAAAGATGCAGATTTTGCGGTATTTGCTGCTGATGGTGGTATGGCCGAAGTATCATTAGGCAAACTTGCAGAAAGTAATGGATCAAGTAAGGAGGTAAAAGATCTTGCAGCAATGCTGGTTATGGATCATGAAAAAGCTAATGTAGAATTAAAAGCTATAGCTGCAAGTAATAATATCACTTTGCCCGCGGGAGTTAGCGATAAACACAAACAAAAATACGATGAGCTGTCTGCCAAAAAAGGAGCTGATTTTGATAAAGCGTATCTTGATGCCATGGAAGATGGCCATAAAGCAACTATAGAACAATTTCAAAAAGAAGCAGATAAAGGTAATAATGCAACACTTAAGCAATGGGCTATAGAAAAATTGCCTACACTGCAACATCACTTAGAAGCCATACAAAGCTATAAGGCAAAGATGAAGTAGATTTATTTAGTTCCTGGTTCATAAAACAAGATTGCCTCCATTAGCTGGAGGCAATCTTGTTTTATATAGTGATAAGGTTGATGAATTATTTAAGAAAAGAAGAAAAAAAGAGGGCTGGATAGAAATCCTGCCCCGTTTAAAATCCAATATCCTATGAAAAACCGAGTTGCGAAAAGCTGTTTTTATACAGCGTTTCAATATTTTTAGTTGCTTTGTTTTTGATAATTATATAGAGCTTCTATCAAACGCCATTAATTGGCTTTTATTTCATTTTGATAAAGTAAAGTTGCAAAATTGTTTTGAAACCATTTATAGGGTATTAGCAAATGGCGGCTTTTATTTAGTAAGTGGTAAATAAAGGTAGTTTTCTGCTTAGTGTGGTACATACGCACTATCACTAAACATGGATTTGTTAAACAGGTAATACTTTCCATCAATATAGTTTTTCCAGTAACGGTGTCCGTCCAAATCATAATATAAGCGGCCATCAAAGCTCTTTTTCGCAGCATTATCGTTAACCACAATTACGGGCGGTACCAGTGTTTTCTTTTTTGGTGTTACCTTTTTTACTGCGGGTTTAGCTGTAGCTGTTGCTTTTTCAGGAGTATGCTTCCGGCTGCAATTGGTAAACAGTAAAATCAGTGCTATACAGGCAATTACCCAATACTTTTGTCGCATTAGTTTTTTGCTATACTTGTTCAATTACTTTGCCAAACTGCAATATTAGTACGGATATTGACCAATAACATTTCCGGCAGGATAATAATTGGCCACAATTATTACCGCTCCGTTGGGGCAAACGGATATGCCAACACCAACTTCCTTAGTTTCTTTCCATATCATTTGTGTATAATGGCCGGTATTATGCCAGGTGCTCATACTTATCTTTCTATATTTATAGTCTTTTTTTTCATCGTACCAACTTTTAGAAGCCTCTATAGGAAGATAAGCTGCAGCAGAACTGCCCCAAAAAATATTTTCCCCGTATTGCTTCCCGTTTTCGCCACTAAAATCCCTGTGTTTTATTTCACAATTATTTTGGGTAGCTAAGTAATCGGCCCATTTTTGGGCATAAGCCGATAATGTAGTACTCCAGGTTAAAGGAGGCACAGCCTTTTCTTTTCTAATTTTATTATGATGGGCCAAAATAGCTTCTGCATCTGTACTTTTTAAACTGCTGCCGGTAGCTGCAATGCTATTTTGTGCACCAGCATATTGCGCCCAAAAGATCAAACCAATTAATAATTTGTACATAGGTGGTTTTGAAAAATTAAATTAGATTAATCTTAAATCAAAAAACCTAACTACACTGTTAAAACCAACCTAATATTAAATACTAAACCCCCAAACCCTAAGCTTCTAAACTTGATGCCTTCAACTTCAGCCATCAATTTTCAACCTTCAACCTTTTCTGCCTTTCATCCAAAAACTAACTTCATTTCCATAATTTTCTATAAATTGAATTTTTAAAACAGGGTTAAAAACTATCAGCTTAATTCCCATTTATCTAACAATTGAATTATGACAAAAAAATGCATTGCACTGGCGCTTATTGGCGTAGCAGCTTTTTCTGCCCAGGCACAAAAAGTATTTACTGCGGCCAATTATGAACAGGCCACCAAATTCCTTGGTTTCAACACCAATAAATTAGTATATAACAGCGATGTTAGGCCTACATGGCTGCCTGATGGCAAAATGTGGTATGTGACTACTACAGCATCGGGAAAACAGTATACGTTGGTAAATACTACCGATGGGAGTAAAAAAACTGCCAGCGACTTAAAATCACTTTTGCCCGATGCTGTTGAAAAACCAATGGGCTTTGGCCGCAGGGGCGGCGGAGGCGGCAACGAAATTATGTCGCCTGATGGAAAGAAAGCTGCGTTTATACGTGACTGGAACCTTTGGGTACGTGATGTAGAAAGCAAAAAAGAAACACAGTTAACAACAGATGGTGTAAAAGATTTTGGTTACGCAACAGACAATGCAGGATGGACACATAGCGACCGAGCCATTATACTCTGGTCGCCGGATTCTAAAAAAATTGCTACATTTCAGCAAGACCAGCGCAATGTAAGTGATATGTATGTTGCCTCAACAAAAGTAGGCGGACCGAAGTTAGAAGCCTGGAAATACCCATTGCCCGTTGATAAAGAAATTATACAAATACAGCGTGTAATTATTGAAGTGGATCAGCCTAAAGTAATTCGCTTAAAAATACCTGCCGACCCAAGAAGAGGCACGCTTTGCGATGATATTTCCTGCTCAGGCGCTTTTGATGATAACGAATGGAATGCAGATGGCAGCAAGCTGGCTTTTGTATCTACATCCCGTGACCATAAGGTAGAAAAAATGCGTATAGCCGATGCTGTTACAGGTGATGTAAAAGAAATTTTTACCGAAACAGTAACCACACAATTTGAAAGCGGTCAGGGCAGCATTAACTGGCATTTTTTAGCAGCCAGCAACCAGATTATCTGGTATTCAGAAAGAGACGACTGGGGGCATTTGTATATGTATGATGCTACTACCGGAAAAGTGAATACGCAAATTACCAAAGGAGATTTTGTTGTAACAAAGTTGCTTAAGGTAGATGAAAAAAATAAGGTATTATTTTTTGAAGCCAATGGAAGAGAAAAAGGACAAGACCCTTATTTCAGCCATTTTTACCGTGTAGATTTTAGCGGAAAAAATTTACAGTTGCTTACACCCGAAGATGGCAACCATACTGTTTCAATTTCGCCAGACCTTAAATTTTTTACCGATACTTATTCAAAACCCGATGTAGCGCCGGTATCCGTGTTAAGAAATGCAGAAGGTAAATTAATTGCTACATTGGAAAAAGCAGATATCTCTAAATTAATAGCCAGCGGCTGGAAAGCGCCGGAACCCATCACAGTAAAATCCCGTGATGGCAAATGGGATTTATTTGGATTGATGTTTACACCAACCAATTTGGATAAAACAAAAAAATACCCGGTGGTTAATTATATCTACCCAGGCCCACAAGGCGGCGGTGTAGGCAGCCGTTCATTTAGTGCATCTCGTGGCGATAACCAGGCTTTGGCTGAATTGGGTTTTATAGTAATAGTAATTGATGGTACCTGCAACCCCGGCCGTTCAAAATCTTTTCATGATGTATGTTATGGCAACATGGCCGATAATACATTGGAAGACCAGATCGGCGGTATAAAACAACTGGCATCAACACGCCCTTATATTGATTTGGACCGTGTAGGTATTTGGGGCCACTCCGGCGGTGGTTTTGCAACTGCTGCTGCCATGTTCCGTTTTCCTGATTTTTATAAAGTTGGTATCTCTGAATCGGGTAATCACGATAACAGGAATTACGAAGATGATTGGGGCGAAAGATATGACGGCCTGCTGGTGAAAGATGATAAAGGCAAATCCAATTACGAAAACCAGGCCAACCAGACTTTTGCGGCTAACCTTAAAGGTAAGTTAATGCTTGCACATGGCGCCATGGATGATAATGTGCCTCCTTATAATACTTACCTTGTAGTAGAAGCTTTGGAAAAAGCCAATAAAGATTTCGATTTGGTAATCTTTCCTAATGCAAGGCATGGCTACGGTGCAGATAGTTACTACATGATGCGCCGCCGCTGGGATTATTTTGTAAAGAATTTACAAGGTGCAGAGCCACCAAAGGAATTTAAGATTAATGCGAATTGATTTTTATAAAGAAACGATTGTTAAACAGCCCCCGAGTTATTGGGGGCTGTTTAATTTGTAATGAGATTATCTTATATACTTTTTTAAAGGATTCCTTTTGTGGTGATAAATGGTGGATATGATAACAATCTTTTTTACTTTCATCTACAAAATAAATAATGCAGAAGGGTATTTCTTTAAAGATGTTTCTCAGAAATTTTTATACCTGTTTTTATGACGTAACGGGTTTTCGCAGATGCTTTTTATTTTATTTCGCATTTCTGCTACAAAGTTTTCAGGAGCTCTTTTACTACGTACTTCGCACCAGGTAACAGCTTCTTTATAGTCTACCTACGCAACAGTTGTATAAATATGACGGTAACTCACTTGCGTTTGCCTGATTGTAAAATTTTGTTGATTTGTTTGTCTGCTTCGGCTGCACTTACCATTTTACCACCACTTTTTATAATGTGAATAACCTTTATCAAGCTTTGCTTTTAATTCTCCTGTATATTCCAGTTCTTCTTGTTCAATATCATCTTCCCAAAATGCGTACATTGCCTTTACCTTTTATACTCAAATTTACTGTTTTTTCTCTATTGAAATAAGAAGGCCTTTCTAAATTACCCCCCCCCCCCACGAATAAGTTGGGGAGTTTTTAATATTGAATGTATCTTGTCCGAAATATTTTACTGCTGCACCGTAATCTGAGATTTATCATAAATCACAATCTGCGGCTTCTCTTTAAACAATGCTATTTTACCCACCACACAAATGTTTTTGTCTTTAAAAAATTCTTCCGGCTTGTTTTCAAATTGTTTCCTGGTATCGGCCCAAATTACAATCGTTAAAGGAGTGTTGGGATAAGCGCCGCCAACGTTTAAAAAAGTAGGCGTGTCTTTGCTTCTATCTAAAAAGATACCGCCATATACTTTGCCGCAAACTTTTACAGAATCGCCAACATGTTTACCAACATCTTCTAATTTAATTTCGGTTTGAGAAAAAGCTGCAATGGAACCGATGAGGCCCATGAGCAAGAATAAGGTTTTTTTCATTTGAATTATTTGAGCATGCAATGTACGCCGAAATTTTATTTCGGCTCGATGTACTGAAGTGAAATTTCTCTGAAACTAATCCCTCAAAGGTTTGGCTTGCTTATAATAAGGGATTATTTTTATATGGAATCGATTTGTTATAGCATCTTAATGCATAAACTTTTCTGCACTTCAGTATTGTAAAAACTAATTGTACCAGTATGAAGAAAGTTTTAATTTTTAGCCTGCTCGCCATTTTTCTCTTCTCTAATGCTAAGGCCCAATCCAATTTTGATAAAAACAAAGTATTGGATTTTTTTCAAAATCAGCAATATGGTGAAGCTATTAGCTATTTATCAGGTGCTATAAAGGGCGATGAAAAAAACATACGGCTACTTGGTTATTTGGCCTATGCCAATTATATGAATGATAATGAACAAGCAGCTGAAAAATATTATAGAGCAGTATTCAGCCTTGATACAAATAATATCGCAGCGATCAGCAATTTAGCCAGTATAAATAAAAATGATAAACCCGATACAGCATTACAATTCACACGTCGCCTTATTGTACTACAACCAGCTAAGGCAGTAAACTATCGCAGCATGGGCGAATTATTTAAACGAAAGCAAAATACGGACTCGGCATTCTTGTATCTTAATAAGGCTTATGAATTATCACCAAACGATTTAAAAAATGCAGCCGGATTTGCGGAAATTTTAATTGACAAAAAAATATTTTTGAGGGCAGATAGTATTATAAACATTGGACTTGGCGCAGATTCTAATAATATTCCACTTTTGAAACTTTGCATACGTTCTGCCTATAATGCTAAAAATTATGATGCTGTTCGTACACCTGGCGCAAGGCTGATGCGGCTTAATGAACCGGCAATAACTTCATTTACACAGGTAATTTTATCTTATTATTCGCTTAAAGATTATTCCAATTGCATTGCTGTTTGCGATTATCTCAACTTAAAAAACTGGAACAATGAAAAAATAATTTATTACCAGGCAAAAGCATATGCTCAATTAAAAGATTTTGTCAAAAGCAATGAACTATTAAAAACCTGTATTGATTTGGCAATATCAAAAGATGCCGAAACTTATTACTTTAATCTTGCACAAAACTTTGAATCATTAAAGGAATATAAAAAAGCAGTTGCCAATTATGATACTGCGTATTATCTTTTTAAAGACCCCACTATGAATTATTATTGCGGCCGCATTTGCGAAATCAACTTAAAAAATGTCCCCCTTGCGCAAAAATATTACAATGAATATCTTGCCAAGGCAAAGCCGGTAGAAGCAGATGAGAAAAAGGCATATGATTATGTAAAAGAAAAGTGGGGTAAGGCAAAGACGATAAAAAAGAATAATTAATACTTAAGGCTGGCTTACTCCAAAAGTTAATCTTCATTGCTTAATTGAATTTCATTTCACGGTAATGTGCCGAAATTAAAATTTCAGCGTACTAAACGTACTAAAAAAGACTATTTTTATAATTCATTTTTCAGCGATTGCTTGTCATGAAAAATGTTGCCCGTTTTGCAAGAGCCGGCAGCTATTCTTTATTAAATATGTATAATGACAGCAGAACACCAACGGTTAAAAGTTAACAGCGAAAAATCTATACCGCTGGAACAATGGGGGCCTTACCTTAGCGAACGCCAATGGGGTACAGTAAGGGAAGATTATGGCAACTATGGTGATGCATGGGGCTACCTGCCCTTCGATCAATCACACTACAGGGCTTACCGCTGGGGCGAAGATGGTATTGCCGGCATATCAGACTATTTTCAAAACCTTTGTTTTGCCATTACCGTATGGAATGGGAAAGATAAAATATTAAAAGAACGTTTGTTTGGCGTAGGCAATTATGATGGCAACCATGGCGAAGATGTAAAGGAATTGTATTACTACCAGGATAATATTCCTACTCATTATTACATGGAGTATTTATACAAGTATCCGCAAAATGAATTTCCCTATGAAGATCTTTTGCACACGAACAGAAGCAGAAGTAAGCAGGAACCAGAATACGAATTGTTAGATACCGGTGTATTTGATAATGATGAATACTTTGATATAAAAGTTACCTACGCCAAACAAAACCCCTGCGATATTTATATTAAAATTGATATCACCAACAAAAATAAAATTGCAGCACCCATAACATTAATGCCTACCCTGTGGTTTTATAACCGCTGGGCATTTACACCAGATGAACCGAAGCCCGTTATTAGTTATGTTGACAGAACTTCTGTTTTAGCCAACCATCACCGCCTGGGCAATTATTATTTTTACTTTCAGGCGGCAGACGACAGGTTGTTTACCGAGAATGAAACCAATTTTAATAAAGTGAATGGTGCAGTAAATGAAACACCGTTTACAAAAGATGCTTTTCATGATGCTGTTATAAGCGGCACCAATAAAACAGCACTCAGCAATAAAAGAGCGGGCACAAAATTTTCACCGGTGTACCAGCTTAGCCTTAAAGGCGGCGAAGCAAAAACCATTTACTGCAGGCTTACCAAAAGGGCCGATGACAAACCTTTTTCCTTAGGTTTTGAAAAAATTTTTACTGTACGCAAACAGGAAGCAGATGATTTTTACAATGCAATTCTGCCAACTGATTTATCTGCTGATTTAAAAAATATACAACGTCGTGCTTTGGCAGGTTTGCTATGGAGCAAACAATATTATCATTTTGATGTAGAGCGTTGGCTAACTACCAGCGATGGCATTACTCCAGTAAACAGCGGCAAACAAAACGGCAGAAATAACGACTGGACACATTTAAAAAACCAGGACGTAATTGCCATGCCTGATAAATGGGAATATCCCTGGTATGCTGCATGGGATTTGGCTTTTCACTGCATATCACTGGCAATGGTAGACGTAGTTTTTGCCAAGCACCAGTTGCAATTGATAATGAGGGAATGGTACATGAAGCCAGATGGGCAGTTGCCTGCGTACGAATGGAATTTTAGTGATGTAAACCCTCCTGTGCAGGCATGGGCAGCCATGGAAATTTACAGGGTAGAAAAAGAAACCTTTGGCGAAGGCGATGTTGTTTTTTTAAAACGTGTTTTTCAAAAACTATTAATCAATTTTACCTGGTGGATAAACCGTAAAGACAGAAATGGCAATAACATTTTTGAAGGTGGTTTTTTGGGCCTTGATAATATCGGTGTATTCAACCGCAGCCATCATTTTAATAATGAAATGCAGCTGGAGCAGGCCGATGGTACCAGCTGGATGGGCATGTACGCATTGAATATGATGGATATGGCATTGGAAATTTCACGCCATGATATTGCATTTGAAGATACGGCGACAAAATTCTTTGAGCATTTTGTATTGATATCCGAATCGCTCAACAGCCACGCTATGTGGAATGATGAAGACAAATTTTTTTACGACACATTATGTATTGCAGGTGCCGACCCATTACCGCTTCGTATACAAAGCATTGTCGGACTAACCAGTTTATTTGCGGTAAGTACTATTGATAAAGAAGTATTTGATAAACTAAAGGATTTTAAAAAACGCATTACCTGGTTTGAAAATTACCGCAAAAAAAGCAACCGCTTTTGGCCCAATGAAGAGCGTGGTGATGGCGAAGAGATATTAATATCACTGGTGCAAAAAGACAGGCTTATTTTTTTATTGAATCGCTTACTGAGCGAAGATGAATTTTTATCGGGTGGCGGCATAAGGGCATTGTCAAAATACCACGAAAAACATCCCTATTCGGTAACTATTGACGATGTCAATTATACCATCCGTTACGATCCGGGAGACTCCACCAGTAATCTTTTTGGCGGCAACAGCAATTGGCGTGGCCCGGTGTGGATGCCGATAAATTATTTGATCATCCGCTCCATAAAAAAATATGGTGAGTTTTATGGCGATCATTTAAAGGTAGAATGTCCCATTGGCTCGGGCAATCTGCTTAACTTAATTGAAGTAGCCGAACTTTTAACCAAAAGAGTGGTGAGCCTTTTTGCAAAAGATGATAAAGGCGAAAGAAAATCTTATGGCGAATACAATTGGTTTTATAATAAACCGGGCAATGAAAATTTAGTATTGTTCTATGAATATTTTCATGGCGATAGCGGTGCAGGATTAGGCGCCAGCCATCAAACAGGATGGACATCTTTAGTAGCTGATTTAATTGGCAATAAAGAAGTGCCGATGGAAGAGATGGAACCGCCTTTGATTATTGATGAAGAAGAATAAAAATATATCTGTTTAAAACAATTTGCAAGAAAATACAATGGCTACAGAACAACTGGAATTGCGACACGTAAACGTTACCCGTTACGTAATGCCATTGCGTGAAGGCGGATCATTGCCTGCAATTGCAGAAGCAGATGATGGTTTTTTGTACGTACTGAAATTTAGAGGTGCAGGCCAGGGCGTAAAAGCTTTGATTGCTGATTTGATTGGCGGAGAAATTGCCCGTACAGTAGGTTTTAAAATTCCTGAAATTGTATTTGCAAATTTGGATAGCGCTTTTGGAAGAACGGAACCTGACGAAGAAATACAGGAATTGCTGCGTAAAAGCGAGGGGTTGAATTTGGGTGTTCACTATTTGGCAGGCGCCATTAGTTTTGATGCTGGTGTTACCGCCATCAATTCATTACTGGCTTCGCAAATTGTATGGCTCGATTCATTGCTAACCAATGTAGACCGCACTGTACGCAATACAAATATGCTGGTTTGGAAAAAAGAATTGTGGTTAATCGATCATGGTGCTGCATTATATTTTCATCACTCCGGAGGCGATTGGCAGGAACAGGCAAAGCGGCCCTTTGTACAAATAAAAGATCATGTGCTGTTGCCCTTTGCTGCTGAATTAGATTCTGTTGACATTGCATTTAAAACAATTCTTTCCGAAGAAAAACTAAAATCAATAGTTGCATTGATACCAGAAGAGTGGTTAGCAGAAAATACTTTTAATGCAATCCCGGATGAGATGAGAAATATTTATTTACAATTTTTAATAACAAGAATTCAATCATCTGCTATTTTTGTAAAAGAAGCACAACATGCCAGAGAATCACTTATTTGAATATGCTGTTATTCGCATTGTGCCACGTGTGGAACGGGAAGAGTTTCTTAATGTGGGTGTAATCCTGTATTGTAAACAACAACAATTTTTACAAACTAAATTTACCATTGACGAAGAACGGCTAAAAGCCTTTGCCGGTTATTTGGATATGGCAGCGCTGCATGCTAATCTTTGTGCTTTTGAAAAAATAAGTAATGGTGATGTTGCCGGTGGCGAAATTGCCAAACTGGATTTAGCATCAAGGTTCAGGTGGCTTACAGCAACCAGAAGTACTATTGTACAAACATCAAAAGTACATCCGGGTTTATGCGACAATGCTATGGAAACATTGAAAAAATTACATGCTCAATTGGTACTACCACCAGCGAGCGACCAATAAAATTTTACAATAAAACGGGCCTTTTTTAAGGCTCGTTTTTGTTGTTTCATAAACAACACCTCTAGTCACTTATGAAAATATTTACGGGAATAAATACTTACATTTAAGAAACCATTTTTTATGAAGTCATTATTTATTTTACTGTTTCTTTTTATTGGTAGTATATCCTATTCGCAGGAGCTTACATCGGGAGGCAAACTAAAACCAGAGCAAGCCATAATGGATATTCGCCATTATACTATCAATCTTGCAGTTGATATTGATCAAAAAAGCATTAGTGGGTTTACCGTTATAAATTTTATATTATCTCAATCAACACCGGTTTTACTTTTCGATTTGATGAATGATTTGAAGGTAGAAAAAATTTGGGTGAATGGTAAAGAAGCGCTATTCACACATACAAACGCACTTATTACTATCACACCAGCCTCGCCTGTTGCAGCAGGTAAAACTTCTGTAAGAGTTAAATATGCGGGAAGACCACATATTGCAGCAAGACCGCCGTGGGAAGATGGTTTTACCTGGACAAAAGATACTTTGGGCCACCCATGGGTTGCTGTAACAGCTGAAGCTGCCGGAGGACAAATATTTTTCCCCTGCAAAAATCATCCTTCTGATGAACCTAATGAAGGCGCTGATATGATCATTACTGTACCTAAAGGATTGGTAGTAGCAGCACCTGGTTTGCTGCAAAAAGTAACCAAACAAAAAACTACAGATACTTATTACTGGCAAACAAAATATACCATCAATAATTACAGCATAGTTTTTAATATAGGCGATTATGCTGTTGTAACTAAAACATACACTACTGTAAATGGCAACCAGGTACCAATGCAATTTTATGTGCTGAAAGCTGATCAGGAAAAAGCAGCACATCAATTAGAAATACTGGCGCAAATTGCTGCCGTAAGAGAAAAATATTTTGGCGAGTACCCGTGGGTGAAAGAAAAAATTGGTATTGTTGAAACGCCACATTTGGGAATGGAACATCAAACAATGAATGCATACGGTAATAAGTTTAGATACGAAAGGATTGGTGGTGTAGATAATGATGGCTTAATGAATCATGAATTTGGACATGAGTGGTTTGGCAATAAAGTAACAGTAAAAGATTGGGCCGACTATTGGATTCAGGAAGGAATCTGTAGCTATGGCGATATGCTATACGCTCGTGAAATGGGCGGCGAACAAGAATATATTAAACGGTTTAAACAATCTTCATTCGCTATTGCTAATCAAAAACCTGTTGTACAAGGTAAAGACATTGACGAAGCAACAGCCTACATTGGCGACATTTATAGCAAGGGTGCATTTTTTATGCATACATTGCGTTATGTTATTGGCGACGAAGTATTTTTTCCTGCTTTAAAACAACTTTCTACCAACATTCAATACACTTATGATAATTTAGTAACCACCGATGATGTAGAAAAATTATTTAGCAAAGCTGCAGCAACAGATCTAAAACCACTTTTTGATTTGTATTTGCGGACCACACAAAAATTAGAAGTGCATATTACCGCATTGCGTCAGAATAAATATAAAATATCCATTGATAATATTGATATTCCATTACCAATGGATATCGTTACAGAAAAAGGTGTTCAAAAAATTATACTCACAAAAAAAGCAACTACTATAAGCAGCGATGTGTTTCCACAAGTTGATCCTGATATGTATTATCTCAAAAAAATAATTATAGAATAACCACCCATGTTTATTTCAAAAAAAGCAAGAAGAATATTTTTAATAACGCTGTTGTTTTTACCAGCTATTACATTTGGCCAATCTAAATATAAAGTGATTGCTTACTACACCGGCAGTGCTGAAAATATAAAGCAGTATCCTTTGGATAAATTAACCCATGTAATTTATAGTTTCCTTAAATTTCAAAGCGACACACTTGCTTTTAGAGATAGTTTGCAAATGCAAAATGTACAGCAATTGGTAGCGTTGAAAAAGGACCATCCCCAATTAAAGATAATGGTATCTATTGGCGGCTGGGGTGGTTGCGCAGGTTGCTCAGGTTTGTTTGATACCCTGGAACACCGCAACACATTTGTAAAAACTGCCGTGCAATTGTTAAAAGATTATAATCTCGATGGGCTTGATCTGGATTGGGAATATCCGGCTATTGAAGGCTTTCCAGGCCATCAATTTTTACCTCAGGATAAAAATAATTTTACAACAATGGTAAAACAATTGCGTGCCGAGATGGGTAACAATTATTTACTAAGTTTTGCTGCCGGCGGCTTTACACAATATCTAGAAAATTCTATTGACTGGGCCGCAGTAATACCACAGATGGATTTCATCAATTTAATGACGTACGATTTAGTGGGTGGCTACAGTAAAGTAACCGGCCACCACACACCGTTAAGCGGCAATATGCCCAACCAGGAAACTACAGAGAAATGCGTGAACTGGTTGCTGGCTAAAAAGTATCCTTCTGATAAATTTATTATTGGCGCTGCATTTTATGCAAGGGTTTGGCAAAATGTTCCAGACACTAATCATGGGTTGTACCAAAGCGGTGAATTTTTGCGTGGGGTATCGTATAAAAATTTTGATACTTACTTTAGCGATAGTACCGGATTTAAATATTACTGGGATAAAAAATCTAAAGCGCCTTATCAATATGATAAAACCGCAAAACTTTTTGCAACATTTGATAACCCTCAATCCATTGAAGAAAAAGCAAAATTTGTTCGCCGTAAAAAATTAGGCGGTATTATGTTTTGGGAACTGAGCGATGATAAATATGCAGAAGGTTTAGTGGATGCGATAGCCGAAGATTTGAATTAATTATCCATTGTTCTTCTCTCTGGTCGTTGTCTTCTCCCAGGACCACTTCTCCCCGGTCGTTGTCTACACTGCAGAATGCAACAGAATGATTCAGGTTGCTATGGCGCCCCAACCCATCTTCCGTTCATCCCATTTTATTATAACTCTTAATACCATTGCTCTATTTTTATAAAAAACTGTTTATAATGAAAAACAAATTTTTAGCAACTGCTATAACGATTGCAGCATTCACATTTTGTTCTGCACAAAAATTAACCACACCTCCTGATGGCGGTAATAAAAAAGCTTCGGTAAGCGAACGCATTGGTATTACCGATGTTACCATTCATTACGACAGGCCAGGTGTAAAAGGCCGTGAAGGAAAGATTTGGAACGGCCTGGTGCATGTAGGTTTTGAAGACCTTGGCTTTGGTACCAGCAAAGCAGCGCCATGGCGTGCAGGTGCCAATGAAAACACTACGTTTACTTTTAGCACCGATGTAATGATAGAAGGCAAGCCTTTGTCAAAAGGTACTTATGGTTTTTTTATTGCCATGGGTAAAGATGATGCTACATTAATTTTTAGCACCAACTCTACATCGTGGGGTTCATTTTTTTATGACGATAAAGAAGATGTATTAAGAGTAACTGTAAAAACTATTCCTACCAATGAAAGTGTAGAAAGGTTACGGTACGAGTTTATGGATGAAAAAGATAACAGCGCAACTGTTGCACTGCTTTGGGAAAAATTAAAAATACCATTTACTATTTCTGTTGATTATATAAAAACACAATTAGAAAGTTTTAGAAGAGAATTAAGAAGTGATGAAGGCTTTGGCCCCGATGCATGGGTACAGGCTGCAAATTTTTGTGCAGATAATAATACCAATTTGCAAGAAGCATTACAATGGAGCGATTATGCAATCAATGGTGTTTTTGTGGGCCAGAAAAATTTTAAAACATTAAGCTGCAAAGCCAATGTATTAAATAAACTGAATAGAAATGCAGAAGCGGATACTTTGATGAAGCAAGCTATGCCTTTGGCTACTATGCAGGAACTGCATAATTACGGACGTCAATTGTTACGCCAGAAAAAAAATGCAGCAGCGCTGGAAGCATTTAAAATTAATGCACAAAAAAATCCAAATGTATTTACTACCAATATGGGATTAACAAGAGGATACTCTGCCAATGGCGATTTTAAAAATGCAGCAAAATATGCAAAGCTGGCATTGGCGCAAGCGCCTGATAAAGGCAATAAAGATGCAATAGAAAAATTTATTCCAATGTTGGAGAAGGGGCAGGATATTAATCAGTAGAAAGATTTATGGTGTCAGACTGATCTTGTCGAAGGCGGATTGTTATCAAGAGGAAGCTTCTTTTCTAACGAAGCCGGCTTCGACAAGTTCTGCCTCATTCACTTTCATTAGAGACATAAAAAATGTACATAAAAAAATAACGGGCACCTATTGGTACCCGTTATTTTTTTTAAAGCGTAGCTTATTTCAAATGTTTTGATAGCAATTTCGCCATATCAAACATTGATACTTGTGCTTTGCCACCAAAGATTGGTTTCAATTTAGCATCAGCATTAATGTTGCGCCTGTTTTTTGCATCTTGTAATTTATTTGCTTTGATGTACACCCAAAGTTTTTTTACTACTTCAGTACGAGGTAAACCTTTACTTCCAACTATTGCTGCAAGATCTGCACTTGGTGTAAGTGGTTTCATAAATGCTGCAGATGGTTTACGAGCAGATTTCTTTTTAGCTGCTTTTTTAGGAGCTGCTTTTTTTGCTGCTTTCTTTGGTGCTGCTTTTTTAGCTGCTGCTTTCTTTGGAGCGGCCTTTTTAGGAGCTGCTTTTTTTGCTACTTTTTTTGTTGCCATTTTTAAATTTTTAGAATGTTAATGGGTACTTAGTATTACCCTGTGTCAAATATAGCTTATTTCCAATGGTACAACAATCACATTTAGTTAAAAATATTTCCCCAAGAAATACACGGTTAATAACAATATGGTTTTATACCCTGTTTCATTGGGAAATAAGCACCTTTTTCAACCGCCGTTTTGGTATCTTTCCAGAGCAAAAAATGGCGCTAAAAATGAACGCAAAAGAACTGATAGCACATTACCAATTACAACCTCACCCCGAAGGGGGATGGTATAAGGAAACCTATAAAAGCAAAGAGTTTATTGCACAGGATGCTTTACCACAAAGGTTTTCAGGCGACAGGGCATTTTGTACCGCCATTTATTTTTTGCTGGAGCAGGGAAATTTTTCTGCCTTTCACCGGATAAAAAGCGACGAGTGCTGGCACTTTTACATTGGAGAACCATTATGGGTTTATGTGATTTTTCCCAATGGATTGCTGCAGGTTTTTGTGTTGGGGAACGATATTACCAAAGGAGAATTATTTCAATTTGTGGTACCTGCCAATTGCTGGTTTGCCAGCCGCCCTGGGCCAAAAAGTAGCTTTTCCCTTGTAGGATGCACCGTTTCGCCAGGTTTTGACTTTGCAGATTTTGAGTTGACAAAGGCGAATGACTTGGTAAAAACCTATCCACAGCACGAAGAAATTATAATGGAATTGTGTAGATAGTTATTGTATTTTATACATCGAAAACATTTTTTCGATTGGTGAAAGCACCTTCAAGTTTGAGTTTTTCAATCAGGCTTTAATTGAAAAATAGCAATTGCGCCTAGCTGTTATAATAATAAACGAACCTCTATTTTTGTTAATGAACGGTATCAGTATTTTTTAAACTTTTAACCACTGTTTTAATGAAAAAAAATTAAAAATATTATAATCTTTGTAATACTAATATTCAAACTAAGTTTTTCTTATTCTCAAAAAAAAGCCTCTTCTCCTATTGAGTACACCTTCTCAGATTCGGTTAATGTAGCGATTAAAGAAGGAATTAAGCTATCAGAAATAAATTATGATAGCTGCTTCCTCTCTCTAATAAGTATTTGCGAAAATGAGTTTAGCATTGTAATAGAACCCTTGAAGAATGTAAATAGCACCCGAATAAAGTATATTAAGTTGTCAAACCGATTTGTGATAATTCAGAAAAAAAAGATACCAGTTATTTTCGAATTTGATGCTCTCTTTGTAACAGAGTTAAATTCTACTTTGGGTAATACAGGAGGAGGTTATGTTATTCGATTTGATAGTTATGGTAAGATTATCTCAAAAAATTTCCAGAATTAAAAGAACTGAAAAGTATTTTCAGCATACACTACACTTAAAACAACTGCAACTGCTTCGGCTTTACAAAAACAAAACTTTCTTCCTCCATTCCTGTAGCAGTTATGGTATAAACTGGTGTTGCTCCATACCTTGAAGCAACAATTATTTCTGTACCATTTGCATGATTGTTAAATAATGTTGCTGCCAATTGTGGTGTATTATTTTCTTTAGATAAATGTGATAATACAATATGAGAAATAAAAGGCGAACGATGATTGGTAAATAATTCCAGCGCTTGTGTATTGGATAAATGCCCGTGCCCATTTCGTATACGATTTTTTAAATGCACAGGGTATCTGCCATTTTCCAAAAGCGCTTCATCATAATTGGCTTCTAAAAAAATGGCGTGGCATAATTTAAAATAGCGTGTTACTTCTTTGCAGGCCAAACCAATATCGGTAAATACACCAACTGTAATTTTATTGTAAGTGATGATGAAACTATGTGGATCGATAGCATCATGTTGTTTGGTGAAAGCGGTTACTATTAATTCACCAATACAAACTGGTTCGTTAGCAATAAATGTTTTACTAAGATGACTGATTAGGCGTGGGCCGTTTTTTGCAGTGGCATTCGTAATGTACACAGGCAAATTATATTTATTGGCTAATGTAGAAACACCTTTTATATGATCACCATGTTCGTGCGATACAAAAATCGCTTTTACTTTTTTTATATCCAGGTCAAGCTGCTTTAAGCGTTTTTCTGTTTCTCTGCAAGAAATACCTACATCTATCAACACAGCATCTGTAGCATTGCCTACGTAATAACAATTGCCGTTGCTGCCCGAATTTAATGATGTAATATATAAAGCCATATGGTTTGCAAAGAAAAACATTTTATACCAATTACATTTTATATTTAATGCAGGCTTTCCTTGATATTAAAGCGGTGATACTGAACTGGTTTGATAAATTTTAGAAAAAACACCAGGTAGTTTTACAGTGAAAAGTAAATATACGAAGTGTATTTACGCCGTGTTTTTAGATTGAAAATATTATTGAGAAATCTTGTAATTATAAAAAACACATTGTACATTTATGTCAAGTTATTACCCACCCATTAATAATTCTTTCGGTTAAACCGTATCCAATTTCCCAAGTCAAAAGCCTGTCTTTCCAATCCTCTGAATAGCGCAATTATTTAGGAATAAATTATTTTCCTACATACGTATTAGATCCAGTTACTTATTAAATCTGTCCTTTTAAAACCAGCATTGTCGGTTACTGCGTATAATTATATGCATGACCAAAAACAAGAAAGACATTTAATAATTACCTCAATCTAAAAAAGACTTTTATGGAAACTTTTTACACTGCTTACACCAAATTATTAGATTACAAGACGTATTATTTTATAAAAAGATTCAGCGCCTTTCCTGAGTTTAAGGATGTATCGCCTGTATTGGAAGCTTATGGCATGCATACCAATTTTGAGAAAGCCTGCAGCATTGCAGGAGTAACGGATCTTTTGATCAGGCAAGAACTTTTTCACCAGGCTGAAGAAAGCATGTTGCACGGAAGAGTAGTTGAATTAGGCGATATTTCTTATGCTAATAAAAGCGTAGCCGGATAATTTTTAGTTTTTAATGTTGTACAAGTGAGCCTTTTTGGTAAATACCGAAAAGGCTTTTTTATTACATGTTATTAAAGTGTGTCAGGCTGACAACTTTTATGCTTACATTGCCCCATAAATATTTTTTTACCTACATTTAATTTTTAAAGAGCTATGCAAAGAAAAAAACCAGATGTAGATATTATTTTAGATGTGCTGAACCAAACACTTACAGCAAACCCAACTTCTACCTTTACTGCAAGTTTATTGCAGCAATACCACGAAAGGGGAAGCTTGAGCAAGAAACAATTGGAAGGCTTGCACCACAAAGCATCAAAAGTAGATGGTATATCAGAAGGTAAACTGGCTACACTGGAAGCCATCATTTTAAAAAAACATACCAAACATAAATCGCCTTTACCACAAGCCATGCCAGTTTTTGTAAAAGATGAACAAACTGGAGAATTGATTACCGCTATTCTTGAAAAATATCCGCAACACAAACGGGTTTTGTTTTTTAAAGCCAACTACGACAGCAATAAGCCTCTTGCAATAACAGAAACAGAAGAACTGAAAAGGTTTCATAAATTGTTGATTGCGAAATAAAACTTTATTAACCTTATCTTTATACTTTACTAAGGGGTGCCTAACGCATTATTTTACAAGTTGTATTTTTTGCGGTAAATACAGGCTGAGATTATACCCATTGAAAAAATGCTTTGTATTTTTTCATATACCTGATACGGATAATGCCGGCGTAGGGAAAGGATAATAGCAAATAGTATTTTCATTGTATGCACCCCGGCGCAATTTTTAATTTGATCTATTATGAATTTACATTACTGGGGGTATTTGTTTTGGCAACAAATTAAAGAAACAGATGCAATACAATGGGCGGCAGTTGTTTTAGGCGTTGCGGAGGTTTTATTGGCCAGGGCAAATAAAATATGGTTATACCCTACCGGTATTGCAAGTACGCTTTTATCCATCTATATTTTATTATTAGCAGGATTATACGCAGAGTGTTTGCTAAATGGCTATTACGTAATAATGAGTGTTTACGGCTGGTGGTATTGGATTAAAAAGAAAAATTTGCCTCCTGTTGCCATTACTTATTGCAATAAAAAAGACTGGGCAATAGTTTTTTATATTGTGGTTATAAGTTTTGTCATTCTTGCTTTAGTTCTAAAATATTTCACAACATCCAATGTGCCTTATTGGGATGCATGGGTAAGCGCCACCGCCTGGGCTGGCATGTGGCTGCTATCTAAACGTAAAATAGAAAACTGGGTATTGCTTAATATTTCAAACCTGTTTGCCATTCCGCTTTTAATATATAAACAATTACCTCTTTTTGCAATACTCACATTGGTGTTATTTGTTGTTGCCATATTTGGTTATTACAGCTGGAAAAAGATAATACAACAAAAGGTAGTTTTAGCATGAGCATCATTAAACATCCATCGCAATACATTACAGCAGCATTAGCAACAGCAATGCGAAGTGTTGCAGCAGAAGCGGAGCAGTTGCAACAATTGCACCCTTTGCAATTATCTATAATTTACGAGCAGAAATGGTTTAAGCTTTTTGTGCCCAAACAATACGATGGCTTACAGTATGGCTTAACCGAAGCCTTGCAACTGGAAGAGGCACTGGCTTGGGTAGATGGATCTGTTGGGTGGGCTGTTACACTTTGTGCCGGCGCAGGCTGGTTTGCAGGCTTTATAAATCCGGAAATTGCAGCATTGGTTTTTAATGAAAAAAATGTTTGCCTTGCAGGCAGCGGCAAAGCATCGGGTATTGCTAAAAAAATTGCAACTGGTTACGAGATTACAGGCAGCTGGAACTATGCAACAGGTGCAAATATAGCAACTGCTTTTACTGCAAATTGTTTAATAGAAGATAATGGCAGTATTTTAAAAAATTCGGACGGCGGTTCGGTAGTTATACCATTTTTATTTTTAAAAAGCGAAGTAAGAAAAAATAAAACCTGGAAATCGATAGGAATGATTGCTACCAATAGCAATAGTTTTGAAATAAGCCAACTTATTGTAAAGACAAACAGGGCTTTTGAAATTGATAAAGATGCTGCTGTATTAAATCATGCGCAATACCAATATCCTTTTTTACAATTTGCCGAAACTACATTGGCAGTAAACAGCAGCGGAATGGCCATGCGTTTTTTAGATTTATGTAAAGTGTTATTTGAACAACATGCAACAACACACCAAAAACTTATTTTGAATAATGCGGAAACGGCTTTTGAAAATGCAAGGCAATTATTTTTTGATACCGTTGAAACATCTTACCAAAAATGTATTGAAGGATTAGATATTTTGCCCGAAGAGTTACAACAAGTAAGCAACATAAGCAAGCAATTAGCTATTACTGCAAGAAAACTGGTTGATGAATTATATCCTTATTGCGGTATACAGGCTGCAAACCCAGATACAGAAATAAACAGGGTTTGGCGCAACTTACATACTGCAAGCCAGCATAGTTTGTTTAACCGGTAATCATCAGGCTTTATTTATATCAATTAAATAATCAAACAGGTTAATATCAGAAGGGATACCTAATTTTTTACGCAACCTGTACCTGCTGATTTCAACACCACGTACAGAAATATTCATCAGCTGTGCAATTTCTTTGGTAGATAAATTCATGCGCAGGTAAGCACAAAGTTTTAATTCGTTACCGGTAATAGAAGGGTGTTTTTCTTTTAAGCCTGCCACAAAATCGCTATGTACTTTATCAAAATGCTTGGTAAAGTTTTCCCACTCTTTATCAATGTTATCATCTTCGCTTAAAGTTTTTATCATCTTCTTTAAATCAGTAACTGCCTCGGGGTTATCAAAACCTTTCATTACCTGCGTTAATTCAATTTTTATTTTTGTTAAGAGTTCCCCTTTCTTAACTAAGTGCATGGCTGACGATGCCAGTTCCGAATTTTTAAAATTGATTTCTGCTTCCAGTTTTTCATTACGTAGTGCTACCAGTTCACTTTCAGTTTTATTAAGTTCCAGTTCATGTATGTAGGAAAGCCTTTTTTGCTCTTCTTCATGTTTTAAACGCTGCAGATGGAATTTTTTTTGCTGCCATTTATACAATGCAAATAAGCCTGCAACCAAAAGCAAAAAGTATAAAGCTGTTGCCCAAAGGGTTTGGTACCAGGGCGGCAGCATTTTAAAGGTATAACCAGCAGCAGGAGATTCGTTGCCCAAGTTGCTTCTCACTTTTACTTCAAAAGTGTAAGTACCCGCCGGCAAATTGGTGTATTCTTTTTCAGTACGCTTTGTCCAGTCGCTCCAGTTTTCGCCAAAGCCCTTTAAGCGGTAACTGTATTCTAAATTGGATTCATAACCAAACAGCGAACACGAAAATTCAAAACGTATCGTTTTCCAGCTATCATTTACTTTGGGAATATTATCTGCATCCTGAATTTGCTTTTCATTCACTTCTTTAAAATAACCACCAAATAAAAGGCTGTCTGTTTTATCAATTACTCTTACGGTTCTTATCTGTACCTGCAAATCGGGTAAATTCTTTTTATATTTTTCGTAGTTGATATGATAGAAACCTTTTTCTCCACCAAGGAAAATATTGTTTTCATCAACAGGATAAATAAACTCAAAACCGCTCAGCATTTTATTATTTAACTCCGGCAGGTAAATCATGGCGGGCTCTTTTTTAGAAAGATCAACAACACCCAATGTTTTATCATGAATGAACCAGATATTGCCTGCCACATCTTCTTTAAGGTAGCGCACACTTTGTGTGCCCAATAATTTTTTGTAAAAAGAAGAAGGTTCAAAAACATCTTTATCCCTGTTATAAATGAATATGCCCTTTTCTGTTGCCACTACCACTTCGTTTTTTACTTTATATACATGATTGTTTAAAGTAGAGGGCAATCCCTTTTTATCTGTATAAATTACCGTAGTATAAGTGCCGTCTGCATTTTTAGTTGTTCTGTAAACACCATGATAGGGATGTGATACCCAGATATTATCATACTTATCTATTGCCACAAACCTCGATGATTCATCAAAGTTTTGCGTTTGGCCGGTTTGTGTAAACTGCCCGTTAGCATAATCAAAAAAGAAAAGCCCTTTATAGTTGCCCGCTACCATTTTATCTGCAGGAAATGTATTGGACATAGGAACAAAATTCCAAAAGCCCGGATGCGTAGAAATCTGCTGTGCCGCATTATTCTTTATAACAAATGCACCATCATGATTGCCGAGCAGCAGTTGGTTATTAATTTCCGCAAGCGTCCAGGTTTGCGATTTAGTATTGGTTACCGGTACAAAATTGCCTTTGCTAAAGCTAAGGTCCTTCATGGGTTGCAGGGCGACGCTAAACAATCCATTGGTTGTGCCTGCAAATAAAGTGTTATTATATATTATCGACGTGTAGCCCGAACCGTTTTGAAAAGGGTTGACTTGTTTTATAGCGCTGTTGTAAGCTATCAGGTCAATGCCATTATCAAGCCCCAGCCATAAATTGCTCTGTCTATCCAAAAAGATACTGAGCACATTATTATTCTGCAATCCTTCTTTAGAAGAAAAACTTTGAATGATATTTCCCTTTTGATCTATAATATATATACCATTGTTATTGGTTGCCAACGCTATCCATTCTGGATTTATAACCATCGCAGCATACACCCTTTCATTTTGAAAAAGCTGGTTATTGGCGGTAGGCATTTGCGTAATACCATCTTTTGAAAGCACAAACAGGCCATTCTTTAAGGTACAAACCAGGATGCTGTCCTTAGTTAAAGGTACTATTCCTGTAACAGGGTCATTTGTAGGAAAAGTGGTTTTTACAGGCAATGGTTCAAATGCTTCATTTTCAAAAGTCATCAAACCAATTTTGTGATCATGTACATACAAGCGGCCATTGCATACACCTAAATACGACCACTCCAGCGGAGCATAAAAAGTAGCTACCGCTTCGTTTACAAACTTGAATATCTTATTGGTTGACCTAAAGAAAATGCCATTATTAAAAGATACAATATCCCATACATCGCCAAAGGTTTTATCCTTGGCAGGAATAAACTGGGTTAAGGAATGGTATTGCAGCCACCCATTTTGGCCGGGAGAAAAATAACCGAGTTCATCCTGGCCGCCTACATATATTTTACTATCGGCACCAATCTCTACTGAACGCACAATTGTTTTATTGGGCAATGGATGAAGGGTCCAGTTTCTTCCATCAAAAGAAAGCAGGCCTTCGTTGTTGGCCACATAGATAATGCCATTTTTATCTTGCCTAATATCCCAGTTTTGCAACCCGGCATTGTATATTTGTTTGGGATAATTGATAACATCGGGTAAGCCAATAGTATTTTGGCTATAGCCACCAAGTGGTAATAATAAAAATAGCAGGAGTTTTTTCATTTCGCAAACAAATAAAGCATAGTGAAGGTATAGTATTTTATGTGATGTAGTATTGATGTAGTATAAATAGGCTTAAAATCAATCATTTACGTTTTGTGATGTAGTAATGTTGTGGCGTTTAATTTTTAATATGTAGGGGTTGAATCTATTTTTACAATCAATTATTTCATTACCTAAAACGATTGCTTATGAAATTAAAATTCCCAATGCTGTGTATTGGCATTTTTTGTTGCTGTTTGCTTCAGCAGGCCATAGCACAGAATATTTCCGTCTCCGGAAAAGTAAAAAACAAAACGACCGGCGAGCCATTGATTGGCGCTACGGTTTCAGTACAAGGGGCTTCAACCAGCACAGTTACTAATGCAACAGGAAGCTTTACCATTTCCACACAAAAAGGTTCTACTTTAATTATTTCTTATGCAGGAATGGTTGCTGCAAGATTAAAAGTAAGTAAAGAAGGTACGGTAGATGATGTTTTGCTGGAAGATAATAATACTGCCATGACTGAAGTGGTGGTGGTTGGTTATGGAACTCAAAAACTCACCAAGGTATCTGGCGCTATTTCCACCGTTAAAGCTGCTGATATTGAAAAACTAAATCCGGTAAGGGCTGAAGAAGCGTTGCAGGGAAGGGCTTCGGGTGTTACAGTTATTTCTGCCGGTTCGCCAGGTGCTAAGCCAACGGTTTTAGTAAGAGGTATTCCTTCTTTTACCGGTACTGATCCGGTGGTTATTATCGATGGGGTTCCACAAACACTTACAGATTTTAATTCTATCAATGCTGCCGATATTGAATCTATCAACGTACTTAAAGATGCTGCTACTACCGCCATTTATGGCGTAAAAGGCGGCAATGGTGTAATAGTAGTAACCACTAAATCAGGCAAAAAAAATCAAAAGGCCCAACTAACAGTAAGCAGCAATTATGGTATACAGCAGGTGCTGAACAAAATTGGTGTTTTAAATGCCACTGAATATGCTGCTATAATAAATGAAGGCAGTGTAAGCGCTGGCGGTGCACTGATTTTTCCTAACCTGTCTACTGTAGGGGTTGGCACCAACTGGCAAGACCAGGTTTTTAAAGACGCCGCCATACAAACACATACAGTAACTGCAAGAGGCGGTAGCGAAAAAATGGGTTACTTTCTTTCTGCAGGCTACTTAGACCAGGGTGGTATAGTTGGCGGAATTGATAAATCAGATTTTAAGAGAGCCAATTTTACAGCCAATCTGAATTTTGACCTTACTTCTAAATTGAAATTTATTTTAAACACCACCGGTGTTTTGCTGGATAGTAAAGGGGTACAGGAAAATTCATTCAACAGTATTTTGGGTAGTGCTTTAAATTTTGACCCTACAGTACCTGTTTATAATAGTGTTCCTAATACCGTGGGTAAATATGGATTCAGTAATTTGTTGTTATCAGAAGTTTATAATCCACTTACCAAACTGGATAATACCTACAACAGAAACCCGGGCAATAAACTATATGGTAAGTTTGAATTTCAATATGACGTATTGAAAAACCTGAAGCTTACTACCCGTTTTGGTTATACGAAATATGATGCCAATACCAAGAGCTTTACTCCGCTGGTATTTTATGGTAACAATAACGTAGATAACTCTATGAATGCCGATGGATCTACAGTAACGGGCAAACACAATAGTGTATCACACGAAAAAGCAAGCAACTTTAATTATACGTGGGAAAGTTTTGCCAGCTACAATTTTAAAATAAAGAGAGATCATAATTTTGAAACTTTAGTAGGGTTTTCTTTAGCTAAGACCTCGGGCAATGCTGCAGGCGCAAGCAGGCAGGACGTACCTTTTAACTCCTGGGAATTTGCAGATTTTTCTGCAGCAACAGGCGCCAACACTGCCACCAATACCAGCGCGGTTAACGGTTACTACTATCAATACTTCAGAAAAAACCTTTCTTATTTTGGTAGGGTAAACTATGATTACCAGGAAAAATATTTAGCATCATTTACAGCACGCCGTGATGGTTCTTATGCTTTTGGTATCAATAATAAATTTGCCAATTTCTTCTCTGGTTCATTGGGCTGGGTAGTTACCAAAGAAAATTTCTTTCATTCTGATTTTATCAATTACTTGAAAATAAGAGGTAGCTACGGATCGATAGGTAACGAAAATGTAAATCCGCAATTCACCAGCATCGTTACCGGCGGATCAAGCTATGGTAACCCCCCTAACAGTAATGGTTATACTTTCAATAATACATTTTACCCAGGTTCTACTGTGGGGTCTGCCGCCAACGATGATTTAAGGTGGGAAAAACAATTGCAGAGCAATGTGGGCTTTGATATGAATTTTTATAAAAACAGGTTCTCGCTATCTGGAGATTATTTTGAAAAGAAAGTGGACGGTTTGTTATTTACGCCTTCGGCTTCTTTATATCTTGGTACGGTTCCTATTCCAACTGCAAATATTGGTTCTACAAAAAGCAGTGGTGTGGATATCACATTGGGTTACAACCAAACCATTGGGAGGTCTTTTCACCTGAATACTTCATTAACTTTTACTACATCTAAAAATGTGGTTACCGCAACTAATGAAGATGGTACAGCACGCTATGTTGGCGGTAGTTACTTTAACGGCCAATCACAAAATGTAACTGTATTTGAAAAGGGTAATACACCCGGTTATTTTTACGGGTATAAAACAAATGGTTTATTTCAAACACCTGCAGATGTAACCAAAGGCGCTGCACAAAGTGGTGCACAACCTGGTGACATTCGCTATGTAGATATGAATGGCGACGGTATTATCAACGCAGCTGATCAAACAAAAATAGGTGATCCATTTCCGCAATTTACAATGGGATGGAATTTAAATCTCGAGTATAAAAACTTTGACTTTACAGCATTTACTTATGCTTCTATTGGTAATGATGTGTACAGGGCTTACGAAAGAAATGCCAACTACACTAACAAATTCAGATCAGTACTGGCAAGATGGACTGGCGCAGGAACTACTAATGATGCAAGATATCCGAGGTATTCTTTTACCGATGCCAACAGCAATATTCGTGTTTCTGACAGGTATGTTGAAGACGGTTCTTTTGTAAAAATTAAAAATATACAATTGGGGTACACTTTTCCTGCTTCCATTACGCATAAATTTTTAAGCAAATTACGCGTGTATGCACAAGTGAAAAATGCTTACACATTTACCAAGTACACAGGGTTCGATCCTGAAATACCGGGCGGAATATTAGAAACAGGCGTTGACCGTGGCGCATACCCACAGGCAAGGACATACGCAGTTGGTGTTGATATCAAACTATAAATTTTTAAACAAAATATTATACAATGAAGCATATAAAAATAGTAAGCCTGGTTTTCCTGATTACCACGCTTGCATCATCTTGTAAAAAATGGGTTGATTACGATCCCCATGATGAATATAAAATTACCGATTTGGATTATCTAAAGTCGGAAAGCGATTACCGAACCATGGCCGTTAGCGTGTACACTCCCATTCAATGGTTAAACCAGGCAGTTCCGGTGGGGGATATTGCGTCAGACAATTCTGTTAGCGGTGGAGAAAATGCATCTGATGTATTATCACTGCAACAGATAGATGATTATACAACTACTCCGGTAAATTCAACACTTACAGAATTATGGCAGGGTGCTTATGAAGGTATTAACAGGGCTAATTATATGACACAATATAAAGATTTGAATAAGGGTGGTCAAAAAGTTGATTTTGTTGGTAAAGATGCACTTTATGGCGAAGTATATTTTTTAAGGGCATACTATTATTTTCATTTGGTAAAATTTTTTGGCGATGTGCCTTTGTTCACCGATAAAAGATTGGGCCTTACAGAATCTAAATCTTTACAAAGATCGCCTAAGGCAGATGTGTACAAACAAATTGAATTGGATCTTACCAATGCCATCGCGGTGCTACCAATAACCAATATTGAAAAAGGCAGGGTAACAAAATATGCGGCGCAAGCGCTGTTAGGTAAAGTGTATTTGTACGAAAATAAATTTGATGCAGCTGCAGCTATGTTGGAAAACGTGGTGAACGGCCCATTTAGTTTAGTAACTGATTATGCCAGTATATTTTTACCATCTGGCGAAAACGGCCCCGAATCAGTTTTTGAAATTCAATATTCCAATACATCACCTTACTACAACTGGGGCGGTGTAACAAGGGGACAGGGAAATTATGCTGTACAGCAATGTGGTATAAGAGGATTGAATGGTTCGGCTGCTATGCCTTATGCTGCAGGCTGGAGCACCAATTTACCTGCAGCAAGTTTGGCAAATGCCTATACCGCCGGCGATATAAGAAAAGCAGCAACCATATTGGATATAGAAGCGTATAAAACAGCCAATCCTTCATTTAATATTACTTACCAGGTAGCACCGTTTAAAAATACGGGTTTGTATAATCAAAAATACCTGCCACGCAAAGGCGAAACATCTGGACAGGTGGAATTGAATTACTCCAACAATTTTAGAACTATTCGCTATGCCGATGTATTACTGATGGCAGCTGAAGCTAACAACAGGGCAACTACGCCAAATGAAACCAAAGCGCAATTGTATTTGAATAAGGTACGCCGCCGCGCATTTGCGGTTAATGATGCCAGTAAGGATGTTGTTGCAACAGGCGCTGCATTAAAACAAGCTATATGGGATGAAAGAAGATTAGAGTTGGGAATGGAAGGCGATAGGTTTTTCGACCTGGTTAGAACAGGGCAGGCCTCCGCAAAAATTACAGGCTTTGTTGCAGGCAAACACGAAGTATTTCCAATTCCTCAAACAGAGATTGATATTTCGGGACTAAAACAAAACCCCGGCTACTAATCACTAACTATAAAAATTAACGATTATGAAAGTATTAAAATATTTTTTTAGCATTGCTTTTTTACTGGTGATTACATGGGGCTGTAAGAAAGATGTTACAGACGATACTTCTTTTTTAGCAACCGATACTGCACCAGGTAATTTATCGGCACTTTTTGATATTACACAAGATAATACCGGGCTGGTAACTATTACGCCTAATGGAGAAAGCCTTGCTTATTTTGAAATATATTATGGAGATGCTACTACTACGCCTGTAAAAGTCTTGCCGGGCAAAAATACCCAGCATACATATGCCGAAGGCGTATATAATGTAAGGGTTGTTGGCCATAGCGTGACCGGAAAAGTAGCCGAAGCCACTAAGTCACTTACGGTTTCTTTTAGGGCGCCGGAAAATTTAGACTTTACCTTAACATTAGACCCTGCCAATAATTTTAAAGTGAGTGTCACTGCAAAAGCACTGTATGAAACTTTCTTTAAAGTATTTTGGGGCGATGTAGCCAACGAGCCGGGTGTAGCCTTTATAGAAGGCGATGTGGTAACACATACCTATGCAGCCGTAGGAACTTACAATGTAAAAGTAATTGCCTATAGCGGCGGCGTTGCAACAACAACATTAACTAAAAGCATTACCATTGTTGACCCCGTTTTATTGCCATTAACTTTTGAATCGCCCACTTTAAATTATGCATTTACCAATTTTGATGGCGGTGCCGCAACAGTTGTAGCCAACCCACAGATTAATGGCATAAACACAAGCGCAAAAGTGGTTAAGATAGTAAAAAGCGCTGGCCAGGTTTGGGGCGGTAGCTTCATCAACCTAAGCGGCAATATTGATTTTTCGGCAAACAAAGTTTTCCGCATGAAAGTTTGGTCGCCACGGGTTGGCGCAAAAGTGTTGTTGAAAGTAGAAAATGCAGCTAACACCGCATTGAGTTACGAAAAAGAAACCACCACAACATTGGCCAATGCCTGGGAAGATTTGGTTTTTGATTACAATGGTGTTAACACAGCTAACACTTACCAACATGTAGTTATCATTTTTGATAATGGCACCATGGGCAACGGTACAGCAAACTTTACTTTTTGGATAGATGATATCAGACTTACCAACGTATTACCTAACGCACAAATAAGTTTACCTGTAACATTTGATAATGCAGGTGTTAATTATACAGTAACTGATTTTGGCGGTAATGCAACTGTAGATGGTGTTGACCCTACCAATGCAGCTAATAAAGTAAAAATAAGCACCAAAACAAATGGTGCTCAAACATGGGCTGGCACATCAATAGGTACGCCTTTGGGTTTTGCAACCAAAGTACCGTTTTCTGCTACTGCAACACAAATGACAGTTAGAGTGTACTCGCCGGCGGTAGGTTTGCCAATAAGGCTGAAAGTAGAAGATCATACCAACAATACGCACTCGGTTGAAACAGAAAAATTAAGTACTGTTGCCAATGGTTGGGAAACTATAAACTTCGATTTTGCCAACAATGCTTCGGGTACACCAGCTTTAAACCTGGCATATAATTATGACCTGGCTTCTATCTTTTTTGATTTTAATAATGCAGGAACAGGGAAAGTATTTTACTGGGACGATGTAATATTCTTGCCTGTTAATGCAGCTCCCACACTTGCACTTCCTATTGATTTTGAACTGGCACCAGCTACTTATGCCTTTACCAATTTTGACGGAGGTGTTGCAACTGTAATTGCCAATCCATTTTCAACGGGAATAAATACAAGTGCTAAAGTTGCCAAAATGGTTAAAGGTGCAGGGCAAACATGGGCTGGCTCTTATCTTACCCTTACAGCTCCAATGAATTTTACTGTTACCAAAACATTTAAGATGAAAGTGTATTCTCCTCGTGTAGGCGCCAAGGTATTGTTGAAGGTAGAGAACCTTACCAATGGCGGCATAAGCTACGAAAAAGAAGTACTTACAACTGTAGCTAATGGCTGGGAGCTGTTGACATTTGATTATAGCGCGATCAACACGGCTAACTCCTATCAAAAGATTACTATAATTTTTGATAATGGCACAATGGGTGATGGTACAGCAAACTATACTTTCTATTTTGATGATATTACGCTTAATTAATTTTAAAAAATAATTTTATGATCACTAAAATAAAATCACTCCTTATAATTTTTCTTGTAACAGGCATTGGTTTTACTGCCTGTAAGAAAACTGAATATTCTTTGGGAGATTTGAAAACGCCAACCAATCTTACATTAACTGCAGTTGTTGCAGGGGTGGACGCTTCAAACCCTAATGGGAACGGAAGCGGCGCTGTTGCAATTACAACAACTGCAGATAAAGCCATAACCTACAATATAGATTTTGGCGATGGTAAAACACAACTTGTTCCATCTGGTGTTATCAATTATAAATACACCACCCCGGGTATTGGCACTTACACCATTACTGTAAATGCAATTGGCACAGCCGGTATAATTTCTTCAATAAGTAAAAAGATATCTGTGTATGTTGCTTTTGTAATACCTGCTAACATTATACAATCACTTACTAATGGCTCTTCCAGAGTTTGGGTAACTGATAAAAATGCACCAGGCCATGTTGGTGTAGGACCGTCAGATCAATTTTCACCTATCTGGTATTCAGCAGATCCTAATACAAGATCGGCCTGCCAGTATGACGATGAAATCACGTTTTCAAAAGATGCCAGCAATAATATTTTTATGTCTATAGATAGCAAGGGTTCTGCTTTTTCAATTGGTGCAGCTACAGCGTTTTATGGCACAAGTGGCGGTGATGGTTGTTATGCTATTGATGTTTCGGGCAATAAAAAACTGGCTTTTATGGGATCTACATCAGGATCAACGGCAGCAAATTCAACACAAATTCAGTTTGTGGTACCGGGTAATGGCTTTGTAAATTTTGGAACAGGAGGTAATACGTACGAGATATTAACGATAACTCCTACGACTGTTCAATTACGAAATATAGGTATTGACGGCAATGCATGGTATCAAAAATTAATCATTAAATAATTTAACGATAATGATGTATCTAAAAAATTCAATTGTTTTATTATGCTCGTTCATAATTTTAAGCAGTTGCAAAAAATCCGGATCTAATAATGGCGGAGGTGGCGGAGGAACAACTCAAACGTCACCTACCAATTTGGTGGTAACAGCTACTCCAAGTGCAGATGGCAGCGGTAATGTTTCGTTTACCGCTACAGCTGACAATGCTGCAACCTATACTTACGAATATGGCGATGGTGGTATTTCAACAGCATCTGTATCCGGCAGTAATACCTACAAATATTCGTTGGTAGGCAATAATACTTATACTGTTACAGTAACGGCTACCAGCAGTACAGGCGGCACATTAAAAAAATCGGTATCGGTTACCGTAAATGTAGTTGCCGGTACGCCAGGCCTGGTATGGTCAGAAGAATTTAATGTAGATGGTGCACCCAACAGTGCAAAGTGGGGGTACGACCTTGGCGGAGGCGGATGGGGTAACAATGAAGCGGAATATTATACCAACAGGCCAGATAATGCAGTTGTACTGAACGGAGTATTAAGGATTACTGCAAAAAAGGAAAGTTACATGGGTAGCAATTATACATCAGCCAGGTTATTGTCTAAAGATAAATTTTCCTTTAAGTATGGCAGAATTGAATTTAAGGCAAAACTGCCATCTGGAGTAGGTACATGGCCTGCATTATGGATGTTGGGCAGCAATCTTGCAACAGCGTCATGGCCAGCTTGCGGCGAAATTGATGTTATGGAACACAAAGGCAATACCTTAAATAAGATTTATGGTACGCTGCACTACCCTGGTCATTCCGGAGCTAACGGAAACGGCAACACTACTACTATAACAAATGCAACTACAGAGTTTCATGTATATGCTTTAGACTGGTCGGCAACATCTATTAAGATATCCGTAGATGGTGTAGTGTTTCATACTGTAGCCAATACAGCAGCACTTCCTTTTAATCAAAACTTTTTCATCATTTTAAATGTGGCCATGGGCGGTGATTTTGCAGGTGCCATTGACCCTGCATTTACTAGCGACGCCATGGAAATTGATTATATAAGGGTGTACCAGTAAGGAAATTTTATTCAATAGTTTTTTTGAAAAAATAATTTAAATGAAAAATCAGCATATACAAACCCTTGCGGTTTTATCGTTTGCGGTATTGTTGATAGCTTTTACCAATAATAAAAAAGATACTGTTATAACTACACCAAAGCCTATAAAAGATAAGCATTGGCGCTTTGAAAAAAAGCCGGTTTGGCAAGATGATTTTTCTGTTGGTAACAGAGTAGATACCAGTAAATGGACTTTTGAAACAGGCGGCCACGGCTGGGGTAATCACGAATTGCAGTATTATACAGCTGGTGCCAACTCATTAGTTGCCAATGGCAATTTGATTATTACTGCAAAAAAAGAAAACTTTTCGGGTAGTAATTATACATCTTCCCGTATGGTAACCAAGGGCAAAGGTGATTGGTTGTATGGCCGCTTTGAAGTAAGAGCAAAGCTTCCAAAAGGTAAAGGCACCTGGCCTGCTATCTGGATGTTATCGAGTGATAATAGCTATGGCGGCTGGCCTGCATCCGGTGAAATAGATATTATGGAGCATGTAGGTTTTGATACCAACAATATCCATAGTACGGTGCATACCAATGCATACAACGGAATGAAAGGCACTCAACGATCAGGAGAAAAGCTGGTTGCAGGAGCAATAGATGATTTTCACCTATACCGTGTAGATTGGACGCCTTATGCCATCCGCGGCTTTATCGATAACGTACAATATTTTGAATTTGTAAATGAAAACACCAATACCGATAGTTGGCCATTCAATAAAAGATTTCACATGATATTGAATATTGCAGTGGGTGGCGATTGGGGCGGCAAAAAGGGAGTTGACCCTACCGCATTTCCAACAAGCATGGAGGTAGATTATGTAAGGGTATATAAGATGATTGAATAATTACAGCAACTCTTTAGCAGTTGATTCTCATAAGATAGCAATCACATAAGAGCGGATCGTGTTTACTTTTCTAAGTTAACACTTCCGCTTTTTTAATGAAGATAAGTTTAGGAGTTTAGTTGTGGATTCATCCTAAACCTCCAGACCCCTAATTACCTCAATTTTTTTATAAACAACAAACCCGGAAATAAATTCCGGGCTTGTAATAGTTTTTAAGAGAGTACGAATCTCATTATTTATATTAGCTGAATAAGCCACCTTTTTTCAATTCACGAGTGCCTTGTCCAATCAAGAAACCATTTTGATAAATCATTATCTTATAGCTTCCTTGTTGAAAGTTGCTGCCTGGAGCAAAAGCGAATTCAACATTTTTGCTTTTAGCTGTTTCAATTTCTACAGGCAATTTAGCAGTATAGCTTTTATCACCTTCTTCACGTGTAGTAAATGTTTCGTTACTTGATGCAACTGGTGCACCGTCTGGGCCAATAACTACAACATATACATCAGTAGAACCTGGTTCAGCAATACGGTTGTTAACATCAAAACTTACTAAAAGTTTATCTACGCGTTTTGCAGTAGTAGAAACTTTTTCTTTACCATTTCTTTTAACATTAACCGGGGTAATTACAATATTAGATGCGTTTAATGTAGAAGCAACATCAACTTTCTTTTCTAAGTTTGTTTTTGCTTCTGTAGTTGCAGTAAGATCTGTAGTTAACTTTTCTTTTTCTTGGGTCAATACAACTTTATCGTTGTTCAATCCTTGATTTTCTGTAGTTAACCTTGCAACATCAGCTTCTAAACCAGTGATTTTATCGTTTAAAGAAGCGATAAGCATTTTAGCCCTGCCTAATTCAGCCGCAGTTGCATTTTTCTTATTTAAGATACTGCGGATTTCATTTTTTGTTTTTGCTATTTCAGCATTCTTATCTGCTAATTTGCTGTTTAAGCCATTGTTTGCAGAAGTCATAGAATCCAGTCTTGCAAGCGAAGCGTCAAAACTTACTTGTATGTCGCTTTTTTCATCGGTTACTTTTGCAATAGTAGTTTCTTGCTGTTGCATTTTTTCACCGGTTTTGTTTTTGTCGTATGCCATATACGAACCAAGGCCAATTACACCGGCTGCTAATACGCCAATGATAGCATTTTTAGCGCCGCTACCTTTTTGCGGAGCTCTTGTTTTTGTCTCCTGATCGGGAGTTGGAAAATTTGTAGTGCTCATGATAATAGATTTTTAAGATTAAGATTTAGATTTATTGGAAACGGCCTAAAGCCGGATCTTTCATTGTTTCTGTGCCGTATATTTCCAAAACCGTGCCATTATCTTTTTGTGTGGGTAATTTTAACGTATTTAACAGTTCAAAATAAATTGTTAAAACCCTTGCTGGTATTGGTTTTTAGAGGATAAAAATAATTTTAAAAGTTTTTTAATTTTCTTCTTTTAACAGCGTACCAAAGGCAACCTTATAAATGCATTTGCCGTTTATTAAGCTGAAAAAGTACGCATGAACAGTAATGCAGCTATACCCAGCCTACCGGTAAAAAGAACGATTATAAAACCTGGCACAGCTATCACCAGGTATATAAATACGAACAGCGGACAGGCTGGTATTGCTTATTTATATAAGGTGGTGCACAAAAATTTAGCTGCTCAAAACAGCGCTACTGTTTGTTTTATAATATTACCACTCCAAAAAAAAATTAACGGTTTTATAAAAAGAGCAATTGATATTTTTTTTTCACTAATAGTTATTACAGGTGTTTTATGGTGGCTGGTACCGGTAATGGCTGTTTTGATAAAAGCCGGATCTCGTGGGCCGGTTTTCTTTCTTCAAAAAAGAAACAAACAAAATGGCGATGTATTTACCTGTATAAAATTTCGGTCTATGGTTGTAAATGCAGGAGCCGATATTTTACCTGCCGAACAAAATGATAAACGAATTACCGGGCTTGGAAAAATAATTCGTAAAACGTTTATTGATGAACTGCCGCAGTTTATTAATGTGTTATTGGGTGATATGTCAGTTATTGGGCCAAGACCGCATATGCTTAGCGAAAATTTAAAGTTTGAAGAACAGGTGCCTCATTATAGTTATCGGGAAAAAGTAAAGCCGGGTATTACTGGTTTATCACAAATTATGGGTTTGTCTGGTGCAGCAGACACCATACAAAAAATGCAAGACCGTACAGAGGTAGATATATTTTATATCCGCAACTGGTCATTCAAACTTGATATGATAATTCTTTATCGAACAATTTATAAAACCTTTGGATGGTAAACTTCATGTAGTATGTTTTGCCATAGAATAATGAACGGGTTCAAAAAATTAATAGTGTGAAGAGTATCCTGAAAAATATACTGGCCATTTTAGACAAACGGGAAAAAAAGCAATTTGGTATTTTAATAGTACTTGATCTTTTTATTAATGTTGCAGATATTCTTTCTCTTGCCGTATTATTGTGGATCATCCAGTTTTATATACAACCAGAACATAAAAATAATTTATCTTTTCTTCCTTTGTGGCTGTTAAACAGGAGCTCTGTTTTATTCATTGCCATTTTTGTTATATTGTTTGCTATAAAAAACTGTGCTGCATTTCTTATATCAAAAGCATATCATGTATTTAGCAGTAAGGTAGCTGTACGTATTTCCTATAATAACCTGGTTAGTTACCAACAGGCGCAATTTTCAACATTTGTTAATGTAGATTCTTCGGCCCATATCCGTAACATTTGTTTTCAACCTTTTGAGTTTTGCCAATATATGCTTTCGGGTATTCAGCAGGTTATTACACAGGTGTCGCTTATACTGCTTACCATTATTGCCATCATTTTATTTAATGCAAAACTATTTCTGCTGCTGCTTTTAATATTGCTGCCACCGGTTGTGATCGTATTTTATTTTATAAAAAAAAGGTTGACTGCTGCCAAAACACATATCAGGGAAAACAATGAACGGTCGTTTCAATATTTATTAGATGCCCTTAAAGGATATGTAGAAAGCAATATTTACAACCGGAATAATTTTTTTCTGCAGCGCTTTATCAGGATTCGAAAAAAATTCAGCATACATTTATTTGGTATGATGGCTATGCAAAATCTGCCTAACCGTATCATTGAAATATTTGCAGTATTAGGTTTATTTATTTTGATTGCCATTGCCAAATGGACGGATGATAATAATAATGCTACATTAATAACGATTGGCGCTTTTATGGCGGCGGCATATAAAATAATACCGGGCATTGTTAAAGTAATCAATGTAACGGGGCAGATAAGGGCTTACGAATTTTCGCTTAACGAATTGCAGCATGCACAAAAAGAGAATGATTTTTTTGACGCTGCAACAACAATACCTGCTGTTAATTCAATTGAGTTTAAAAATATAAGCTTTCAATATGCAGGGCATCACGTATTACATGATTTTTCACTGCTGATTGGCAAAGGAGATTTTGTTGCCATTACGGGCCAATCCGGCAAAGGCAAAACTACCCTTTTAAATTTATTACTGGGGTTTTTACCAACTGAAAAAGGAGAAATTTGCATTAACAATAACAGCATTGGCACAGATACATTAAAAAACTATTGGCCTGCTATAGCTTATGTACGGCAGCAGCCTTTTTTTATTCATGGTACCATACAGCAAAATATTACACTTGAAGAAACAGGATATAATGAAGAACGTTTGCAACATGCATTGAAGTTTTCTGGCCTTGAAGAATTTATCGGTCAATCAAAGGAAGGCCTCAATAAAATAATTACAGAGAACGGAAAGAATATTAGTGGCGGGCAGCAACAACGCATATCAATAGCAAGAGCACTTTATAAAAATGCAGCCATCATTTTGCTCGATGAACCTTTTAGCGAATTAGATGAAGCTTCCGCAAATGCAATGCTGAACCAACTTAAAAATATGGCAAGCGAAGGAAAAATAATAATGATGATTACACACGATAAGAAAAGCCTGTCTTATTGTAATAAAATTATTTCCCTGGATGAATAAAGAAAATGATACGCTGATCATTCTTTCACCAGGCTTCCCCCAAAATGAAGCTGACACAACCTGCCTTCCAATGCAGCAAAGTCTTATACTCGCCTTAAAAAATAATTTTCCCCGTCTTACTATTATCATCCTCAGTTTTCAATACCCTTATGTTGAAAAGAAATATCAATGGCATGGTACAACTGTTTTTAGTTTTAATGGAAAAAATAAAGGCGGTATTAAAAGACTCTTGCTGAGAAAAAAAATAAATACAACCTTAAAAGAACTTCTTAATACCAATAAAATTATTGGCCTGTTAAGTTTTTGGTGTGGCGAATGTGCATTGGTTGGAAAAAGGTTTGCTGACAAAAATAACCTCAAACATTTTTGCTGGTTATTGGGGCAGGATGCAAAAAAGGAAAATAAATATCCCAAACGTACAGCACTTAAGGGAAACGAATTAATTGCCTTGTCTGATTTTTTGCAAGATGAATATGAAAAAAATCATAAGGAGCGGCCGAAATATGTAGTGCCGGCCGGTATTGACACCAAACAATTTGATAATTCAATAAAAGAAAAAAATGTTGATATTATAGCAGCGGGCTCTCTAATACCAATAAAACAATATGATATTTTTATAAAAGCTGTTGCTGAAATAAAAAAACAAATACCAGATGTAAAAGCGGTGTTGATAGGAGATGGGCCTCAAAAAAAAATGCTCCAGCTATTAATAGAAGAATATGACTTACAATCAAATATTTTTTTGACAGGCGAGTTACCGCATCCTGAAGTTTTACAATGGATGCAGTGGTCAAAAGTTTTTCTTCACCCTTCATCATATGAAGGCTTTGGTGTGGTGATGGTTGAAGCATTGTATGCAGGTTGCCGGGTAATAAGTTTTTGCAAACCCATGCAACAGGTAATTGAACAATGGGAAGTGGTACAATCAAAAAAAGAAATGGAAGAAAAAGCGATACATATTTTAAAAGACACCAACGCTACATACAAAAGCATAACTTTTTTTACAATAGATACCATTGCAAAAAAAATGATGCAGATTTTCGGTGATCAGTAGCCACCATTTTTATTTTATTAAATAGTAGACTATCGCTTTCATCATTTTTTTTGAAGCGGCAAAACGGAAGGGTTTTAATTTAAATGCAATTAAAAATTTTTGCAACGCCTTTTTATAGTCTTTATAAAAGAAATATTTTTCTCCAAAATTTATATATATACTGAATAAGGCGTTTCGCGATATCAATTTCGGCAGTTCTTTTTTATTGGATTCGATAAGCTCAATTCCTTCATAATAACTTTTTTCCCAAGTTGAATGAATATAATTATTGCTGTGAATGCGGCGGTACACCAATGGGTCATAAATGATAACAGCGTTAAAGTGGCGGCTAAGGGTAATAATAAAATCTACATCAGAAAAAGACTTTTCTTCTTTAAAACCTCCGGTAGTGGTAATGCATTGCCTTTTAAAAAAAAGAGCTTGTGTAAAACCAGCAACTTCAGATTTAAAACAAGAAATGAAAATATTGCCGTAATGTATTCCCTTTTTTTGCTTGTAAAAATAATCGAGTGGCTGCCCGGGCTCTTTAAAATTATATCCACCGGCAAGGCAAAAACCTGCATCTGGATATTGCTGTAATGCAAGCAGTTGTTGCTCCAGTTTTGTTGGTGCCCACAGGTCGTCCGAATCTATAAAAGCAATAAATTCACCCTGTGCTTTTTTTAATCCTATATTTTTTATGGCGCCTCCAATACCTATTCTTCCAGCTTCATAAAATTGTATTCTTCCATCTTTAATCTCACTTACTACATTTTTTGTATTGTCGTCTGAGCCATCGTCAACTATAATCAATTCCCAGTTTTGATAAGTTTGATTGCGGATGGTTGCAATGGTTTCACCAATGTATTTTGCCCGGTTCCAGGTAGGCATAATGATTGATATTTTTTGCAATGGTTCGCTATCGGTTGACATAATATAAAATCACGTTGATTATAATTCGGCAATTATGTTATTTACTTTTTTTGCAATCGCTTCAAACGAAAGTTCCCGTTTAGACTGCTGCAGTGTTTTGTTTTTTTCTTCTTCAATATTCATTGTTGCAGTTTTTAATAAGATGGCCAATAGATCTTCATCGTTTCCGGCTTCATATAAAAAACCGCACTTGCCAGGACCGGTCATCTTGCTAAAAGATTGAATATTGGTTACAATAGGTATGCAACCGCAAGACATTCCTTCTACAACAGCAATACCGCTACCTTCATAATGCGAACCAGAAATAATAAAATTGGCTTTGTTGTACCATTGCTGCAATTCGCTATGCGGAACCTTACTAACTAATTTTATAGAAGCAGCTTCCTGTGGATTTGCAGCAAGCAATTTTTTTATGGCTGCTAAAATTTCTTGGGATTGATAAACCATATACAATTTAGCCAATGGCTGATAATTTACAAATTGAAGAAAAGCTTTTATAACGGTTAACGGATCTTTATTATCATCGAGCCTTCCAACCCATAAAAAAACAAGATTGTCATGTGGTTTATTTTCAGCATAAAAAATTGATGATGCCTGTATCACTTCCATGATCTTTTCTTTATTCTTAATGATACCTTTTTCTACCCATTCCATTCCCATTTCGCTGGAAACAAAAAAATAGGCATTGATACAGCGGGCAGCTATGCGCTGCAATATTTTTCTTATGCCGGTCCCGGGCTTTTCTGCCCTGTGCAAAACAATAATTTTTACTTTTTTGCCCAGCTTTAACCTTAACTGTATTATTTGCAAGGGAAAAATAAAACCATTGATAAATACAATATCGGGATGCAATTTTTTTACTAAACGATGTAACCCAAAGGGAAAATAAACAACCTTGCTTTTTAATCTGATGAAATAATATTGCACACTATTTTTTATTTGTGTGCCTTCATAATTTATTCTTTCAATACCAATTACATTATGGCGCTGTGATAAACTTTCCAGCATACCTGTATATCCTGCAATGCGTTCCAGCCATTTGGCAGGATCATTATATTCAGGTGAACTTGCATAACTAGTAAAAATAAGATTCATAGTAATTAAAAAATATCAATATCTGCAAAAGTGAATTTGATTTTTTCGGGGCTGATAGCAGATCCAAAATCTTGAAATAATACGGGATAAGATGGCGTTGATTTGAATTGCGCCAAAAATAATTTATACAAACTGATATTGGTGCTGCAATGAAACTGTATATTTTTGATGCCCATTTTACGTGCAAGCTTTCTTAATTTATCTATCACCAGAGTAAAATTTTCTTCATTCACATTTTCCATATCTCCAATCATTATACCATGTTTATTACTGGCCCAGATATTTGCATTTGCCAAACTGATAACTTTAGTTGAGCTGTAAGTTTTATACTGCAGGTAGTTATTACTTCGATAAATGCCTGCCCAATCATCTTTTAAAACAGAATTTGAAATTCCATCTACATCCAATAAAAATTTTTTAAGAATAAAACGGCAATAGGCCTGGTACATTTTTTTTAAAATAACTATTTTGTTACACAATGATTCTAACGGAAAACTTTTTATATCAATATTAAAACAAGCCATGGTATCTGCCATTTGCCAACCCAGTTTTGTTACTGCACCATGATAAGAATTTTGATTAGGAAAGCCAAACACTAAAAGAATACTCAGCTCTTTACATAAATCAAACGTAATATTCGACAGCTCTACAAACATTCCCTTATATCTGTACTGAGGATGCGTCATGGTATCTGCAGATTGTGCAACAAGTATAATTTTATTTTTATGCTGAATAAAGCAAGGAATGACTCCGTAAAATGCAATGGGTAAATTATCGGCATTGTATGCAATGAAACCAACATTTTCCACTCCTGTATAAGCGGTATCGTATTTTTTCTCAAAATAATTTTCCGCAACAGTTGTTCCATATACGGCATTATGCAACCTTGCCATATCAGCAATATTATTTTTACTCAGGCGTACTACCTGGTATTCTCTTACAGATGGCTTATCGGTAACTTCCGGTAATGTTGGCATGTAACTGATTAATATTTGATATAAATGGATTGATGATTAGCCTTTCTTTTAAAGCAATTTCGTCTTCTTTTTTATTAAAATCTGTTGCTAATAGTTGTGGATAGCCAGCATCTTTCGCAATACGCACTACTTCGTTTATGTAAGATCCATAAGGAAAGGCAAGTGCTTTTATTTTTTTATCGGTTATATTTTCAAGAAATTGTTTTGACGTTGTAAGGTCTTCTTTTAGCTCACATGCAGCAATATTTACAAGGTCATTATGGTATTTGCTATGGCTACCAATAGTTACCCATTTGCTCGAAGACATTTTTTTTATTTCACCTGTTGTAATTTGCAGCCAGTAATCTTCATCCACTTTTTTTGTAAGTGGGTAAAACATTTCAATTAATTCAGCTTTTTCTTTAAAATCACTTTTACGAAGTATAGCAGATAAACTTTCGCCTGTTACGGAAGAAATATATTTGCCCTGGCTGTTTTTAATAAACGATTCATTTTTTAAAATGAATTTTGACGGACCGTATTTATTAGCAATGTTCAGTAAATCATTCCATAGAATATCATATCCTGCAGAACGGATGGAAGTAATGAAAAATGTTGCAGGCACCTGGTATTTTTCTAAAAGTGGTAAAACGTACTTGTAATTATTGGCAAAGCCATCATCGAAGGTTAAGCAGATATTGAATTTATCATTGGCAAAACGTTGTTCATAATAATCATCAAGCGAAATAACATTACAATATTTTTTATACAGCTTTAATTGTTCTTCGAATGATTTTTGTGTTATAAAAAGTGTATTAAATTTAAAAGGGTTGTTCTGGCAAATGCCATGATAAACCAATATTCTTGCTCCCCTGGCATTTTGTAAAAAATTTAGCCTTGTACCAAGCCGCCAGTTAATATCTCTGGGCAAACCGGTTATCCTGCTACGTAATTTTAAAAGCATACTTTGCTGGCTGTATTTATTTTTTCTAACACGAATATTTTTTTCTTAGTTTTAAATATGCAACTGGTAAAAAGATTGTTGAATACATTTAACGGGCTTCATTTTACACAGGAATATCTTTGTTTTGGTAAAGAAACATTTACAAACACAGTAAATGTTTATTTAGCAAATGATAAAACAATTATTTCAAACATTACCGGCAGCCATTTGTTTGTTGGGTATTGTCCGTTGGTTTTTGCGCTGCCTTCTTTTCCCAATCTGCAGCCTGCAGAAACCATTGCTGTTATTTTCAGCCACCAGCTCTTACAACCAAACGAAGTTTTTTTGCAAAAGGATGCCATTGCTGCCATTAATTTAAAGTTGATAAAAGAACAGGCTACAGAAAATGCTGCAGTTCTTTATTACGAGGGAACCCACGGCTGGCACCGGTTTCTTTCAAAATTTCACCAAAAGGTAAATGACATCCATAACAATTGGTATAATAAAAAACCTGGCAATGTTTTTTTACATAATAATTTGTATAAACAGGTGCAAATTGCTTACGCCGTTCCAAGAAATATTGGGTTGATAATTGTTGGTGGCAATAGTGAACTCAACCTTTTTCCAACAGATTTACATGGGCAAATTGACGAACAGCATTATATTATTTCGTTGCGTAGTGGTGGAAAAGCCAATGAACAGGTGGTTAATTCAGGGCAAATCGTTATTTCGCAAATGGCTGCCGATGCTTACAAAATGGTGTACACATTGGGCAAAAACCATATGCAGCCACTAAAGCCCAAAGCAGCCTTTCCATTTAGCAATATGCTTTCGGCAACATTTAAATTACCAATACCACAGCAAACCATTGCCAGTAAAGAATTACAGCTACTTACGTCTTTTAGCGCTGGTATTCACCATATCATGCTGTTTAAAATTGTTGCGCAACATCAAATTCAAAAAGAAAAAAATACCCTGGCACATATTCACAATACTTATGCTACCTGGCGCTATAAAAATAAGTTAACGGGCAACTATTTACTTCGATAAACCGATTTGATTAAGTAGTAATTACTTAAGCTAATACCGGTATGAACAAAGTGCTGCTGTTTAATCCACGAAGTGCAAGATATAAGCCCAGGATACCCAATTCTATCCTTAGCATTGCATCTTCAATTGAGGGATTGTACGATTATGCCATTGTGGATGGCAATATGGAAATTGATCCGTGGGATAAAATATTTGCTTATTTATCAACCGGCGATTTTGGCTATTTTGGTTGCACCAGCATGCCGGGCCCGCAATTAAAACAGTCCATACCCATTTCAAAAAAAATACGGGAACTCTTTCCTCAAATTAAAATTATTTGGGGAGGTTATTTTCCTTCCAACCAATCAAAAGTAGTTTTAGAATCTGGCTATATCGATTTTGTAATTAACGGACCCGGAGAAAAAACTTTTCCTGCATTATTGAAAGCACTAGAAAATAATGCACCGTATGAATTTATTCATAATCTTATTTACAAATCAGGCGATAGCATTATAAAAACTGCCAAAGATGAATTGTATGACCCTGATGAATTGCCGGCTTTGCCTTATGAAAAACTAAACCAGTTTTATCCGCTTAAGCGTTATTTGGGCAAAACCTATTTGGGTACAAAAACAATTGCTTATCACTCCAGCATGGGTTGCCCTTTTAAATGCTCGTTTTGTGCTGTGGTGCCTATATACAATGCAAGATGGCGTGGTAAATCGGCACAGCTTATTTACAACGATATAAAATATTTAAAAGAAAATTTTGGCGGCAATGCTATTGAATTTCACGACAACAATTTTTTTGTTTCTGAAAATAGAACGGTAGAGTTTGCCAAATTGATAAAGCCCGAAAAAATGATTTGGTGGGGCGAAGGAAGAATTGATACGATAGATAAATACTCCGACGAATCTTTGGCAATAATGCGTGACAGTGGTTGTAAAATGATTTTTTTTGGCGCAGAAACCGGCAACGATGAAATTTTAAAAAAGATGGATAAAGGCGGTACGCAAACTGCTGCTTCTATAAAATCTTTTGCGGCACGTATTGGCAAGTTTGATATCATTCCCGAATATTCATTTGTGTTAGGCACGCCTGCCGATACGCCTGAACAATCGATGAAACAGATTGAACACGATATTGCATTTATAAAAGAGATAAAACAGATTAACCCTAAAACAGAAATTGTTATTTATGTGTACAGCCCCGTACCAACCGAAGGCAGCGAAATGTATAAAAAAGTTTTAGGTAGTGGATTTCATTTTCCCGAAAAACTGGAAGACTGGATTGGGCCGCAATGGGAAAGTTTTGATTTAAGGAAAAATCCATTAACGCCTTGGCTAACGGCAGAAATGATTGATAAGATAAAAGATTTTGAAGTGGTGCTGAATGGTTATTATCCCACAGTGTCGGATATAAGACTTAATAATTTAAAAAGAAAAATTTTGCGCAACATTGCAGCATTGCGTTACAAAACATGTTTGTATAAAAGGCCTTACGAGTTAAAAGCGCTGCATATACTTTGGAAATACCGCCAGCCGGAAATAGAAGGTTTTTAAAAAAATATTTTGAGTAAAGTTTTACAACATATCGTTGCACGTACGTATAAACCATTGCTGGTAAAATATCTTTCTAAAACAAGGGTTTACCGCCGCAATGATATAGAGCTTACTATTCCACCGCAGGTTTTTCATCCGGGATTTTTTTTTAGTACGCAACTGTTATTGCAATACATTGACAAGCTTGAATTAAATAATAAAAAATTTTTAGAATTAGGATGCGGCAGCGGTTTGATTGCTATTGCTGCTGCAAAAAAAGGCGCAACAGTTACAGCAACAGATATTAATACTGTTGCTATTGAAGAACTTAAAAAAAATAGCGGGCAAAATAATGTGTCCATTGAAATAATAGCATCTGATCTTTTTGCTGCAATACCAATACAGCAATTTGATGTTATCGCAATTAATCCGCCTTATTATAAAAAACAACCGGTACAGGAAAAAGATTATGCCTGGTATTGCGGCGAAAAAGGAGAATACTTTTCCATATTTTTTCAAGTGTTAAAAAAATATATTCACGCAGGTACAAAAGTATTTATGGTTTTATTTGATGGTGCAGATATGGAAATGATAAATTCGTTTGCTGCAAAAAATAATTTTACGCTTCGTTGCGTACACCAAAAGAAAAACCTATTGGAAGAGAATTTCATTTTTAAAATTGAAAGTGTATAATGAACAGCTCTCTTACATATACTTTAGACAATGAGTTTGAAGAACTCTATGTAAGTATGTGTTTAAAGGAAGGCAGAGTATATACTAATGACGAAGTGAAGTTGCTACCGGAAATAAGCAAAACACATCGCTATAGTAGCGAGTGGGCAATTAAAAAAAGTTCTTTAAAAAGATTAACTAGTTATTTAAAACACAAGGGCAATGAATTTAATTTACTTGACGTAGGTTGTGGAAATGGTTGGTTATCGGCACAACTGGCCAAACATACAAGTGGCAAAGTGATTGGTGTTGATATTAATGGAATGGCAATTGAACAAGCGAAAGAAATTTTTCATGAAATGAATAATATCGCATTTGTACAAGCAAATTTGAATGACGGCATTTTAGGCGAAGAAAAATTTGACATTATTGTATTTGCAGACGCTATCCAGTATTTTTCTTCTTTAAAAAATATTATTGCTATTGCTTCCAAATATTTAACGCTACAGGGAGAGATACATATTATCGATTCAAATTTTTATAAACAAAAAGAGATTGCTGTTGTAAAACAAATAACAAGCAATCATTTTAGAGATGCCGGGTTTGAAACATTGACCTTATTTTATTTTCACCATAGTATAGAGGACCTTAAAAAATTTAACTACCATATTTTATATAACCCTGTAGCCTGGAATAATAAATTAATGCCAAACCATAATCCATTTTATCATGTAATAATAAAAAACCGATACCAGTAGTGCGCCATGCAAAATGTTTTAACTACATATAAAAGATTTCGTACGCTGCAAACAGATGTTATAAGTGCATTGCCCATTGTAATATTAATGCCGCACAGCGCCTGCAATTGCCGTTGTGTGATGTGTGATATTTGGAAGGGCAATCATAATTTAAAACAATTAACCGAAGATGATATTGCAAGGTTATTAACTGCATTAAAAAAATTTGGCACACAACAAATATTAATGAGTGGAGGAGAAGCCTTGCTTAACCCAAATTTTTTCAAATTTTGCGAAATATTGAAAAAAGAAAAGATAAAGATTACTTTATTATCAACTGGTTTAACACTAAAAAAAAATGCACAACAAATTATAGGTTGGGTAGATGATGTAATTGTTTCGCTGGATGGCGATGAAACAATGCATAATGAAGTGCGCAATATTCCCAATGCATTTGCTAAAATGGCTGAAGGAATTGACGCGATAAAAATAATAAAGCCTGAATTTAGAATTACTTGCCGGACAGTAATACACCGAAAAAATTTTAGAATATGGCCAAATATTATTGATAGCGCTATTTCAATTGGCCTTGATCAAATCAGTTTTTTACCTGCCGATGTAGGAAGTACTGCATTTAACCGCGAAATAATCTGGGATGAAAACAGGCAACATGAAATTTTATTATCGCAAAATGAACTGCCTGAATTAAAAACGACAATAAATGATTTATTGCAGCATTACGAGAATGAGTTTGCTATAAATTATATTGCTGAAGCGCCGGAAAAAATAAAAAAGATATATCAGTATTACGCAGCATTTTATGGATTAAATGATTTCCCGTACAAAAAATGCAATGCACCATGGGTTTCTACAGTAATTGAAGCAGATGGAAATGTGCGGCCTTGTTTTTTTCATAAAGCTTATGGAAACATTAAAGATCAAGCATTGAAAAATATTATCAACAGCGAAGCCGCAATAAAATTTAGAAAGCAACTGGATATGGATAATAATGAGATTTGCAAAAAGTGCGTATGTTATTTAAATTTAAAACCGACTGTACAGCTATGACATAATTAAAGATCAATATTGGTATGTCGTACAAGTGAGTAACACAACGATGATGACCAATGATAAAATGTTCGTAACAAAATGGCCGATATACTTTTTTCACATTCATATTTTTTAAGGTTCGATCCCAAACAATGGTCGATAGGGCAACCTTATGCGCCACTTGGTACTTTGTATGCAGCAGCTTTTATGAGAGCCAACGGATTTGATGTAGCGCTTTTCGACACCATGTTTGCACTAGCGCCAGAAGAGATAATTGCACCATTGAAAAAAGAACAACCTAAGTTTTTTGTTATTTATGATGACGGATTTAATTACCTCACAAAAATGTGCCTTACCAATATGAGGGAGGCTGCATTTAAAATGATAGGTTACGCAAAAAACAACGGCTGTACTGTAATAGTATCAAGCTCGGATAGTACAGACCGCTACCAATTATATTTAAACGCTGGTGCCGATTTTATTTTATTAGGTGAAGCAGAAATCACTTTACTGGAATTGACAAAGGCTATAAACAAAAATGGAATTGATTTTTTTAATATTGAAGGGCTTGCATTTAAACATAACAATGCTGTTGTAAAAACACAGCGGCGTAATGTTTTAAAAGATTTAGATGCGCTACCATTTCCTGCCTGGGATATTATTGATATGGAGCCATATAAAAAAATGTGGCTGAAACATACCGGGTATTTTTCAATGAATATGGGCACTACAAGAGGTTGTCCTTTTAAATGTAACTGGTGTGCCAAACCAATTTATGGCAACCGGTATAATGTAAGAAGTCCAAAAAATGTAGTGAGTGAATTAATGTTGCTGAAAGAAAAATTCAATTTTGATCATATTTGGTTCTGCGACGATATTTTTGGATTAATGCCTGGCTGGATAAATGAATTTGCAAATTTGTTAGAAGAACACAAGTTGAATTTTAAATTTAAAATGCAGGGCAGGGTTGATCTTTTATTGCAGGAAAGCAATATTAAAGATTTGGCAAGGGCAGGCTGCAGCAATATTTGGATGGGGGCAGAAAGCGGATCGCAAAAAATTTTAGATGCGATGGATAAAGGTACAACAGTGCAACAAATTTTTGAGGCAACAAGGCTGCTGAAAAAAAATAACATCAATCCATCCTTCTTTATACAGTTTGGATATTTAGGTGAAACAAAAGATGATATTGAACTCACCATTAAAATGATCAATGAATTACTGCCCTACGAAATCGGTATTTCTGTTTCGTACCCTTTGCCAGGAACAATCTTTTTTGAAAAAGTAAAAACACAATTGCATAATAAAACCAACTGGACGGACTCCGATGAAATGGCATTGATGTTCAGCAATACCTACCAGCCGGCATTTTATAAACAGTTACATAGCTATGTTCATAAAAGCTTCAAACAACATATAGCTTTAGCAAATGCAAGAGCATTATTTAAAAAACCATCAACTATAAGTTTTAAAACAATCAAGAAAGCATTATCGTGGCTGTATTATTTGCCGGCAGCATTTATTGATAAACAGAAATTGCAACAATTACAAAAGCCTGCAACATGAGTTCAACATCGCATAATATCAATGAAGCAAATGCAGCTGCTGCATTTACAAAGCAAGCTATAAAGTTTGATGCTATTTATGGCAACGACACTATTGTTCAATATAAAAGAGAACGGGTGCGGCAACATCTACAGCAATTGCTTTTGCCCAACAGTGAAATTTTAGAATTAAATAGCGGCACAGGAGAAGATGCGATTTGGTTTGCACAAAAAGGGCACCTTATTCATGCTACAGATATTTCCACAGGAATGCAGGAGCAATTGAAACAAAAAGTAATTGCATTGAATTTACAGGATAAAGTGAGCAACGAATTAATTTCATTTACGCAATTGCAAAACTTGCAGCAACCAAAAAAATATGATCATATCTTTTCCAATTTTGCAGGGTTGAATTGTACCGGGGAACTGGATAAAGTGCTACAATCATTTAGCGCCATATTAAAGCCAGGGGGAAAAATTACTTTAGTTATACTGCCTAAATTTTGTTTGTGGGAATTTTTACTGTTGTTCAAAGGTAAATTTAAAACAGCGTTCCGTCGCTTGTTCAGTAAAAACGGTGTTAGCGCACATCTAGAAGGAGAATATTTTAATTGCTGGTATTACAATTCATCTTATGTAAAAAAAATTTTGCAAAAAGATTTTGAATTAATTGGGCAAGAAGGTTTGTGTACGATTGTGCCACCTTCGTACATAGAAGGCTTTGCAGAAAAACACCCTAAATGGTTTTATTTTTTAAAGGACAAAGAAAATAAATGGAAGGCTGTGTGGCCATGGAAATTTATTGGAGATTATTATATTATTTCTTTTAAAAAGAAAAACGGTATTATGTAGCCAAAATCTGCAGTTTATTATCTAACAGAACAGATTGCTTTATTTTATTTTCATATTGTTGTAAAATCTTAAATTGAAAATTTTTTGGGTCAGGCTTTGCATAATGCTTACCTGCAAGCATGCCCATGCAAACGCCTTTTGCATTTAAGTTGTACCGGTCTTCTTTTTTTAACCAACGCTTAGCTGTAATTTTCATCAAGCAATTATCTATGGCATTACCAGGCTTACCGCTCAATATCTTTTCTGTAAAAATTCGTAACCGGTTTTTTTTGATTTGTTTTGACGGGCTAATTTTTATTTTATGTGCAGGAAAATAATTGTGTATCCATTTATTGGAATTTGAAAAGCTATTGATGCAATCCACACCCTGCATAGGAACAAGGGTGATAATTTCCATGGCGGTAAAAATATTTTTTTCTTCAATTTCCATTCCAGCTTCATCAATATAATAGTTCATACAATACAATCGTTGTTTACCGGCCAGCTTTGCAAATTTGTAAAAAATGTGCATTAAAGTTCGGGCTATCCATAAGCGATTGGTTTTTGCAATGATGAAAAAGTCAATATCTGTAGTTTCATCTGCGAAGTTTTTTGATAAAGAACCTGATAAAGCTAGCCCTTCTACAAAAGGGAACCTGAAAAGCACACGGGCTGCCATGGCAGCTTTTTCTATTTCCTCTGTTGCTTTTTTATTGCCATTGCTCCTTCTTTCGGCAAGAGATAAATTATTTTGTAAAGAATAAAAGCTACCGATTTTATACAGCTTTTCATTTGATATTAATACAGCCAGTTGTTCATCAACGGTAGACTGATTCGCTTCCACACATAAAAAAGTTTTGACTTCTTCATTGGTAAGCGGATAATGAAAAATATCAAAATAGGCCAGTGTTTGTAATATCTGCTGCTGTATGGTTGTCAAAATTTTATCTTTAAATTATAACTCCGCATTTTGCCAATGTATTTTATGTGTTGCATTTTTTTGCAATTGCTTTAGTTTATAATATTTTTTATAAGATTGGTTTGCAGTATGTGTTGCAATTACAAAACCATCTTGCCCATCTAAAAAACCCAATCTTAAAAAATAGCCATTGATAAAAGCCCACAACGGGCTGAGAAATATTTTTGACCAATGCACTCTTCTATTAGTATTGAACAGGGACTCTGCAGCAATAGTGCTTATCTCCTCGTTTCGCAACATGTATTCATCAAAACTTTGATAGCTGTAGTGAAACAATTCTCCTTTGAGATGCTGTATATAATTGTCCTGTGCAAGTATCACTTTATCGTGTGGGTTTAATCCTCCAAAGTAACCGGTTCGCTTGTCGAACAAACGTAATTTTTTATCGGGGTACCACAAGCCATGACGAATATGATGACCGCAGTAAATATTACACCGATGAATACTGTAAGCTTTGTATTCAAAATTTTCTTTTGCACTACAGATCGATCTTGCCAGTTCATCACTTAGTGCTTCGTCAGCATCGATACTGAATACATAATTATTTGAAGCCAGTTTGATAGCTTTGTTTTTTTGTTGAATATAACCTGCAAATCCTTGTTGGTGTACTATAGCGCCTTTTTGCAAAGCAATTGCAGCGGTACCGTCGGTTGAAAAAGAATCCAATACAATAATTTCATCCGCAATAGTTTTTACAGAGTCAATACAACGGGCAATATTGTTTGCTTCGTTAAGTGTTATTATTACTACGGATAATTTATTCATCTATTGTCATTTACTGCACTATAATTAAAATCGAATCAATATGTTTTACGGTTGCCTGCATAAAATATTTCTGTGTTGTTAGCTATTAAAAAAAATGATAAAAAGAAACTGTAAAAGAATATGCCCTTGTTAACATCTAAAATATTTTCGGAAAGCGATACAATAGCAATAAGCAGCATGAATGCAAAAAACAGGAAATCGTTTTTTTGCACTGCAATAGAAAAACCAAAAAATACAGCAATAATATAAACGGTTAACCCGATTATTCCTGCTCTTAATAAAAAACTCAGGTACTGGCTATGTACATTAAATTCTTCCAGGTAAGAGATATAGAGCTTGTTTTGAAAATATAATTGCTTTAATAATTCTTTTTCTGAACCATTGCCATAACCAATAACGGGCGACACTTTTATTAAACTCCATGCCAGCTCCCATCTTACCACACGGGGTTCCAATACTTCATCATTTATGGCAGTTTGTGTAAGGTCATTTTTAAGTTCGCTTACATAGCGCAATTTAAAAGCATCCACTTTTGTAATGATGAAAAATGTTATACTTATAATTAAAATTGAAGCTACAAGAAAACCGATACGTTTTTTACCTTGAAATAAGAAAATGGAAATGCCAAGCAATGCAATAATTATAATAGCAGCAAAAACGGCCCTGGAAGTTAGTTGAATAATTCCTGCAAATAATATTGAACAGCAAAAACCGTAGAGTATTTTTTTATGATTTAATTTTTCTTGCAATGCTGATAATAAAAAAATAAAAAGACTTAAAGCCGTGTACATAGCAAAGTAGGTTGCATGTAATTCTATAGGAAGCGAAAAATTGTGGTTTATAAAAGCGGTTGTAAATAAAGTTGATACGGGTAAATGAAAATAGAACAAAGTGTGAATAGCATCTGCATACAAATAAACAGTAACGATAGTACAGGTAAATGCAAATATTTTTAATAGCTGAAATTTATATTTATTCAGATTGAGCTGGTTAAGCGCCAGTAATACCGGTATAAAGAAAATCGCTGTTTGCCTTCCTGCAATATTAAGCCCTTCGGTTTTATCTGTGCTGTAACAAATAGCTATCAACCCAATTATATAAACTGCAATAGGTATTAAAATTATTTTGTTTAAAAGTAGATGAAGCCTGTTTTCTTGCAAATGTATAATGGTGTGTATGGCAAAACTTATTATTACCAATTGGCTGTAAAATAAATCGAATGGCAATGCCACAAGGAAACAAGCCAGGTGATAAAAACTGATCTTATTGCTAATATTGTCGTCTATTAAAAACAATGTTTTCATTTGGTATAGTCGCTATGACAGCTTAAAATAAATTTTTCATATTGTTCAATTATTAGTGGCCAGTTATAAACATTTTTTATTTTCATAAAATTGTTCAAGGTCATTTTTTCTTCCTTAACTGTTGGCTGCACCGATTCAATAAGTTGTTTTACGTCTTTTGCGGAGTTAAAATAATAGCCATTACCATTTAATACCGACCTGTTAAATGTATTGTCGTGAGCTGCAATTAATACCTGGCTTGCCATAGCTTCAATTAGCGAAGGATTAGTACCGCCAACTGTATGCCCATGAAAATACATGGGACAATTAAATTTTAAAGAATGTGTAATTTGGTTATCGTAAATAGCGCCGGCAAAAACTATTCTTTTATCTTCTTCAAATTTTTTCACTATTTTTTTTCCAAATTTGTTATTGGTATTGCCTACAACTACAAATTTTTTATCTGATGCAGATTCATGAAAACCATCCAATATCATTTCAATATTATTTTCAGGCTCCATCCTTGCCATTAACATAAAATATTCTCTTTTGCTAAGACTTAACTCCGATAAAAACTCTTCTTTTTGATTCTCTAAAATTTCTGCGCCATAAGCTATATAAGCGCTTTGTTTGCTATACTTGCTTTTTATATAAGAATGCATGCCGATGGAATCTGAAATAAAATAATGGCTGTATTTTACCGCTAATTTTTCTGCGTATTTTAAAAAGTGCCTCACAGGTTTTGAATACTTGCCACGTTTCCATTCAAAACCATCCATGTTGGAAATGATAACAGTATTTTTTGGATACAACATTCCCCATACAGAACTGCTGGTGTATCCTAAAAAAAGGAGCACATCAAAATTTCTTTTTCGGGCATCCATTACACAATTAAAATCATAAATGAATTGGCCGGCTGTACCTAACACATGTTCAGCATCATAACAGTGTACGATATCTACACCATTAAATTTTTTTTGCTGGTAAGAATGCTTGTGAGAATTATACACTATAACCTCGTGCCCTTTTTCAAACAAACCGACAGATAATTTTTCTGCAAGCTGTTCGAAACCGCCGTATTCATTGGGAATTCCCCTGGTACCGATAATGCCAATTTTCATGGTTTTTAAAATTTAGAAGATTAGATATTTATTGATTTTTTGCAGTGCCGCTTCCAAACAAGCTGTTTTTTATTTTAACAGCAGGGCCGTAAACGGCAGCAAATAATTTTTTTACAGGTTTTGCATCTTTCACAATCCAGTCTGTTGTTCTTGCTTTTTCTATTGGATGCTGGTGAATGGTATAAGCATAAGTTGCAATAGAAGTGCGGTATTTTCCATCGGGAAATTTTGTTAAGCCGTAACCATGCAATGTGTATGCCCTTGTTTGCTGAATGATCATTCGGTTAAAAGGCACTTCAATTTCTTTTTCTTCGCCGTTGCGTAAGTCAACTAATTTTAAATGCCCTTTGTATTCAGGTTTCCAATCTTTGTTCAGGTAAAGCAACAGGTTCATATTGCGGTACCATGTTTTATGCAATGGGTGATAATTAAAATCAAGGTGCATATCCAAAAAGCTATTTTTTCTTCCCTGGTGCAAACCGCCACCATGATTAACAGGGTCGACAAAAATATTTTCGTTGGAAATGAAACTCAAAAATTCATTCATTGTATCAGAACACAAATCCGTGTATAATTCTTCAAATAATACACCCAGTTCTTTGTAATTGGCTTTTTCAAATTTGTTGTGGGCAAACATGTAATCCCTGCTTTTATTTTTAAGCTCAGGTATCTGCTGGTATAGTTGCCCTAATTTTTCAGCATTGCAAAAATTATCAATGGCTAAATACGGATAGGGCTTTGCCAACAGGTAATCTGTTCTTAATTTTTCTTTATTGTCTATTAAAAATTGCAGGTTGATCATGGTGTATTATTTTTTTGTAGTAACTGGTAAAATTGTGCAGCGGTATTTTGCCAGCAATAATTTTGTTGAATGGTTTTAGCAATGGCATCAAGGCAATTATCATTGGGTACATTAACCAATACATCTGACAATGTATTTCTAAAAGCAGTATAATCCCATGGGTTAATATGTGTTCTGCCAAAAAAAGTAAAATCACTTAATGAAGTAGTGTTAGAACAAAGAACAGGGATTTTTAATGCTCCTGCTTCCAATGGCGGCAAACCAAAACCTTCGGCTTTTGATGGATAAACAAACACAGATGCCGCTCTGTAAAACGTCATCAATTCTTCATCATCAGTTTTATCATTAAAAAAAATAAATGCCCTGATGGTTGGCGGTAATGCATTTAGCATATCATGAAAAGCCGGCGTCTTAATACTTTCGTGCCCTAAAAAAACAAGGCAATAATTTTGTTCAAATAATTTAAGGTCGAGGTAGGCCTGCAAAACCATCGTATGATTTTTTCTTGGCTCCAGGCGGCTTACAAAAAGAATATATTTCTCAATGCCGTATTTGTTTTTTATCAATTCCTTTGCAGCCTGCTTGTCATAACCTTCGAAATATTTTATACTAACACCATGCTTGATAACATTTACTTTGGCTGGGCTTATGCCTAAATATTTTTCAATGGAACTTTTGGAATATAACGAAACAGTAGTGAGAATATCCGCTTTTTTTGCAGAGCGTTTATATAAGAAATTTTTATTCAACCTATACCATAAAGAAAACTCCCTGGGATATTCGTTAAAAAGAACATCATGTGTAGTTACAATAAACTTACAGTTTTTTAATGGAGGAACAATGTATTGAAAGTGGGCATATTGAATTCCGTATTTTTTTATAATGCCGGGTATATCGAATAACAACCTAAATATGCTTGAACGGTATTTGAATTTAATAAAGAAAATATTTTCGGCTTGTGGAAAATATTTTTTCAAATTTTCAACATCATAAGCGGCAATATAAAACTCGAGCTCTTTTTTTTGTAACAGGATCATATATAATTCCATTACAAAAGTGCGGCTGCCTTGAAACTCCCCATCAAAAATGTGTGCGTCTAAAAATATTTTTATGGTGCCAGCCTGCTTCATAATTTGTATAAATCTCTTATAGCGTTTGTTTCTCCTGATACTACATCAACCAAAGGCATATCTTTTATAACCTGTAATCTTTCGGTATTAGGCAAAAAATCCAATTTGCCATTTTTGTTTTTAGATGGCCGGTTACTTGCAGGATGAAATCCATTAACCGAATTGTATTTAATAAATGGCGCCGATAAATCTTTACGAATAAAAAATGCATTTACGCCTTCGCTTGCTGTTCCAATAAAATCATATCCTTTTTCCTGCGCCAAATCGCAAAGTGCGCCAAGCGAAGCGCCATAATACAGGTTGGAAAAATGTGCTTTTGTTTGAGAGAAATTACCTGAATAAGGAATGGTTACTTTTTGTGTATTGCCAAAGCCTGCATTGTATTCGCAAATCACTATCCTTGGCTGAATGCTTTCAATAGCTTTCCATATCCAATAGTCATTACCATCAATATCAATACTTATCAAACCAATGTCGGAGCAATCCGTAAAATTTGTAATAAGCGTATTGATATTTTCTGCAGTAATAAAATGGCTGCAAGCCGTGATGTTATATTTCCAATAAATGAAATCACTTTTTATAAATTGAATATTATTTTTATCGCCATCTATAACCAAACCCTGCCAGTAATCATTCATTAACAAAAACCTGGTGTTTGATTCTGTATATTTTTCTACACCAAATTCAATAAATATTTTATTGGGAATTGCTATCTGGCTGATGATGTATTGAATTATACCGTCTTCGCCCCATTGTGAAAAAACCTGGAAAGCTACTTCATCAAGGCTTGCAATATTTTTCTTGGCTTTATTTGTTTCGGCCAATTGCTTGCCTAAAAGCATATTGCCTTTAAAAGTTTCGTAATGAAACTTTTGGTAAAATTTATTGTAATAATATTTTATTGTATTGATCAAATTATTAATTGATTATTGTTTTATATTTTTTATAAAAACGGTGTACAAAATATTTGGGTAAAAAAGATAAAACCCAAAGTCCGTAGCTTGTCGCTTGGAATGGCATAAACTGTATTGCTTTACTTACATTATTTCTTGCTTTGCCGGGCTGGTAATTATTCCATAAATATTTTTTTGCAACAAGAATATTGTAACTGTAATTTTTGAACCGAATAAAATTTTGGCTTTGCAGAATTTCAAGTAATTCATTCTCCTGTTCAACAGTAATTACAGGCGAATTGAACAGCATTTCTTTTTTTAGTTCTGCAAATCTTTTTCCTCGCAGCTTTTCATCTATCGTAACCGATTCAGGATTGAGCCTCACTTTTATAAGTGGAGTTTTTGTATTGTACACTTTACCTTTAGTAATAAATTTTATCCAAAGCTGATAATCTTCAAAGCTGTGTGCCCTTACATCGTAACCACCTAATTCAAGCGCAATGTTTTTTTTATACATTACAGATGAATGTATGAAAGGGCAGTATGTAGTTATTCTATTGCATATTTCATCGTGTGTATGGCCAATGTTGGCGTAGCCATATAAATGTTCTCCGGCCTGGTCAGTATAATTTACATCCGAGCCAATCAAAACATAATCCGGATTATTTTGAAAAAAATCAAATTGCTGTTGCAGCCTTTGCGGATAACAAATATCATCAGCATCAAAGCGGGCAATTAAAGGAGCAACTGCATTTAGCAAACCCAAATTCAATGCAGCAACAAGGCCCTGGTGTGATTGATTGATCAGTTTAATTCTTTCATCGCCAAAATTTTTGATCAACATTTCTGTATCATCAACAGAGCCATCATTAATTATTAAAAGCTCAAAATTTATAAACGATTGCTCCAATACAGATTCAATTGCCGCAACAATATATTTTGCTGCATTGTATGCAGGCATTAAAACTGTTATGTTGGGTATCGGTTTCATTGTGATACTGCTTTTTCGTTTTCTTTAATGTTCAGCAATAACAATAATTCAAATAATACCACTACCGATAATTGTTCAAACCAATACTCTGTAAAAAAGAAACCCGACATTATTAACAATATGGGCAATCCATAACTGATTTTTTTTAAATGCCTGAAAAAGAAACCGAGGTAGAAAAATAAAAAAGCAGCAAGACCAACTATACCATACTCACTTACTAATTGGTTGTAAGTAGAGTTGGGTGTGTTGATTAAAGAGTGAAATCCTGCATTCTTGGTAAAGTAATCCAGGTAAACTGCAAGATTGTTATTTTTAAAATCATTATTTATAAAAGCAAATTTTGCAGGATATCCACCGGCAATTTTTAAAGCGGTAATTCTAAAGGCAAGCTTGGATGAAAACATGCCCATGCCGCAACCTGTAATTATTTTAAAAGGATGTAACTGAAAATAATCAGCGGTTTGTATTAGTGCAATAAGCTTACCGGGCAAATTGTTTTTTTTAATGGCTATTGCCGGCTCTTCAACTTTATCTTCTTTTATAAAAGTTAAAAGGTTAGCTTGAAAAACTGTTGTATCGTATTTATGCTGAAATGGCGCACTATGAATATTGTCTTTAGGAATGATAGGTTTTTCCTTAAGATAAATTCCTTTGGCTACTAATGGTCGCGACAAAGCAGCTGTATTGAGCTTTGCTTTTAAAGCAGCATGTACACTATCAAGATATAAGTATGCAATTTTTTGTTTTTTCTCTTCTTCATTCAAAATACTATCGGGCCTATCTTTAACTGGTATTATTTTACCAGAAGTTATGTTTTCTTTGTATTTGGGATTAACTATTTTTTCATATGAAGTAGTAATGTAATTATTGTTTTGCGGAGAAATTTTTGACAGAAAGACTGCAATACATAACAGGCAGATAACGATAATGCTCTTTTGGGTCTTGGTGCTTTGAAAAACAAAGATGTATAGCAAAGTAATACCAATAAGCAGGTTGGTAATGTTGCTGCCGGTGAGCACTAATATTACCATACATAGTAATGCCCATAAATTTTTATTACGTAATAAAAAATAAATAACACCAAAGGCATTAATTACAGCATTGGTAGTTGATGTATCTAATGTGATGCCTTTAATATAATCGCCGGTGCCGATGAAATATTTTTGAAAATTTCCCTGGTACCGATAAGGATTTATGCTGCCGGTTTCACATATGATACTGCCGTAAACCGCCAATGATGCAATAATATTGATAATAAAAAATAGCAAAATGGTATGGTGTATAATAGTAGGGTCGTTTTTTTCTACAGATAATTTTACCTGGTGAATGGCAAGAATGCATAACAGCCAAAAAAATATTCCGGTTACAATTGCAACCGTATAACTGGTGTTGGCAAGCAGACCGCTGCACATCCAATTAAACAAACCGATGCCAATTATGATAAGATAAAACAAGGGAAGGCGGGTGTTTTTTATTTTAAAACCAAATTTAAAATTGCGGCGTAAAGCATATATCAGGATTACGGCAACAACTTTTACAACAAGCTTGACATTTAAAAAAAGCAACAAAAAAATCAGCAACTTCCAGTCTATAGTTGCTAACCTGCTTTGTAAAATGGCAGTAACTTTTTTTATGCTCACCCGGTAATATGTTTTGCGTTAAAGATGGATTATATGCCCTTTCATATAATAATCGCAAAATCATTTGGTTAGGTTGCCCATTAAAAACCAGATAATCGTTTAAATAAATTCCAGTGGCTTCGCTTTATTTGCTGTGTTAACAGCAATGTGAATAAGTAAATAAAAAGGGCGGTAAAAAGTATAAGCCAACTCGATTGAAATAAGAAAAAAGCTGCTGCACCTGCACCAATAGCAAAAATTGGGGGTAAAAAAAGCTGCAATATTTTTTTAGAAGAATTAAAAACATTCGCTTGTCTGCTGAATAACACTGATTGTATCATTATTGCAAAAAGATAAGCAATAGCCGCCCCTTCGCCACCCAAAAATGGAATTAATGAAACTGTGGCTGCCAGGTTTATAATAAAGCAAATTAAAAAAATGTAAAAGATCTTTTTTAAGTGGCCTTTTACAAAGCTTATCGTCCACAAAAAATTATTGAAATATAAAAATGGCATACAGCAGGAGAGTATCAAGATAATATTTTTATTTACTGCACCATATTTGTTGTGTGTAATGAAATCAATTGAGGGGATCCACAATACATTTAATACAAGTGCTACCAACGAAGCAATAATGATTTCAAAGCGCAAAAGAATGAAAAGATCTTCCATTTTATTTGCTGCATTATCCTGTTGTTTAAACAATTTGGTGAACCTTGGAATTAGAATAGGCGCAATAACCAACAACGGCACTGTAGCCACTTCAAAAACCTTGTAGGCAAAACTATAATTGGCTAATATTATATTGGTAGAAAGTATGCCGAGAAAGATCCAGTCTAACCGTGCAAGAGCAGATGTAAAAATTGCAACACCCAATTGCGGTAGCGATTCTTTTACAAGCGTAGTATAGTTTTCTCTGCTCCATTGCATTATCAATGGAATTTTTAATTTGTACTTTGTTATAAATAAACATAACAAAAACTCTAACAAATCTCCAATGATAAAAATTGCAATTATAGCCCATAAGCTAAGCAGGTTTGTAAATGCAAATACCAGTAATGCCGCACTTCTTAAAACATTGGAGCAAACAGACATGTAAAGCAATGCCTTAAATTTTTCGAGCCCCGTTGCAATTTGTTTAAAAGGCGTTGAAAAAAAGATCATCAATTTACCAATACCAATAAATAAAACAAACTGGTGTGTTTGATAAAAAGATGTAAAAAAGAACTGGCAAATAAATAATAAGACATACACTGTAATTCCAGAAAATAAAACATGTGTAACGTAAGCGGATAATGTGGACTGTATATTATTGCCCGCTGCAATTTTCTTAATAGCAACCTGATCTATACCAAACGATAAAATATTAAACGTAGTTAATAAAACAGCCAGTGTCCAGTTTATCTCACCAAAATCATTTTTATTTAATCGTGCAGAAAGAATATAAAAAATTACCAATCCACAAAGCTGGTTAATAACCACCTGCATTGAGTTTGCCGAAATATCATGAAGTAATTTTTTTTTCATTGTAAGATTTAATACCGGTGCTTGAAACTGTAATTTATAGATTTATTCCTTCATATAACTGGCAACCATCTTATTGTTTACTGCGTTAAGTAGTAAAGCTAAAATTTATTTATATGCCAAAATTTATTCTTATCCTCTTAGTATTTATCAGTTGTAATGTATTTGCACAACAAGATACTGCTGTAGCAAACCTTATGAATTCGGACGGTACAAAACCTGTAACTGCAACGGCAACAAAAGTATTCTATTCTCAAAAATTAATTAATGCAAACACTGTGGAAGTGCTGAAAAAAGGTATACTGGAATTTAAAGTGGTACATAATTTTGGTGATATTGCAGGAAGCAATGGTGGTGTAAAAACTTTTTATGGCATGGATGCTATTGCAGATGTGAAGATAGCTTTTCAGGCAGGACTTAGCAATAAACTCAATGTATTTGTTTCAAGAACGAGAGGTGCCGGAAATGTGGTGCAAATGTTAGAAACAGGGTTGAAATACCAATTTTTAAAACAGATGGACAATGATTCCAAAAACCCTATATCGCTTACGCTATTTGCAAACATTGTGGCGTCTACACAAAAGGCAGATACCAACACCAGTGCAAGCCAACTAAAAATAAAGGAAAATCATTTTACCAATTTTTCTGATAGGCTTAGCCAGGTATTACAGTTAATGGTAGCAAGAAAATTTGGAAAAATAAGCCTGCAATTGAACCCCACTTATGTACATACCAATTATGTAGTAACCAACGATCAAAAAGGATTATTTGCTTTGGGCGGCGGCGTTCGTTTGCCGGTAAGCAAAAGGATTGTTTTGGTAGCTGATTATTTTCATCAGTTTCGTTCCGCATCTTCTAAAGCTGCTTTACAATCGCAATACTTTGGTACAAAAGAAGCAAACCGTTACGATGCTTTTGGTATAGGTATAGAAATTGTAACACCAGGCCATTTGTTTCATATAAACTTTACAAATGCTACCGATATTCTAGAGAACAGGTTTATTCCAAGAACATCTACTTCATGGGGTAAAGGCCAATACCGCTGGGGCTTTACCATGGCAAGAAATTTTGTTTTGTTCAGAGATAAAAAAGATAAAAAGAAAAGATAGTTTGAGTTGTTTGTCGGATTTAATAAAAGGATGCTGCTCCAACAGCGTCCTTTTTTTGTGCAAATAAGAAACTAATACAGACCACCGATCACAGACCATAGACGACCAAATAATAGGCAATAGACAATAGGCAATAGACAATGGCAATATGCAATTGAAAGCAATAGTGTTGTCGGTGGTCTGTTCCCTATCGTATACACATAAAACAAATCGGGTTCAGTATTACCTGAACCCAATTTCTATTTTTATAGAGTGTATTATTTAGTTAAGCAATGCGATTGCTTATTTTTTCTTCTTTGAGAATGGTTTTATTGCAGCAGTAAGCATTACCCCTGTGCTATTCAATTTTATCTTGCCTAGGCCAATACCACTTAATGGAACTTTTAAATAAGGTTCAGCCATAAAAGAAATGCGGTTACTTAATTTGTATTGATACCCTGCAGAAAGAGAAAGCACAGAAAGAAAATGCTTGTTTTCATTGCTTACTGTTTTATCGTAACTATAAGGCTGTCCACTCGGGTTTTGATAATCATATTCGTAGTATTCTTTTTTCATTAAGAAAGAAGATAAACCAACGCCAGCAAACCAACCATGTTTTTTTGCTTGCAAAAAATTGTAATACACCGTAAGTGGTATTTCATAAACATTACAGTCTGCATTTATTTTTACCAGGTTAGGATTGGTGTAACCAGTAAATTTATATTGAGTTGGCAAAGCGGTATATACTTTTTTAGAAACATTAAAGCCAGAACTGATAGCAATATGTTTTCCAACAGCATACCTTACACCAGCACCATAAATAGGTTTAATTTTTCCTGCATTGTTGATAGTTATATAACTAAGGTCGGCGCCACCAGATACTGTAATGGCAAATTTATTTTCAACAGCTTTATTATTTTTCTTTTGTTTAGAAGATGCTGCTGTAGTATTGCTTTTTTCAACAGGCGTTTTTTCTTTTTCTATAGGTGTATAATCTGTTTTTTTTGCTGTTACATCTTCTTGCGAAGTAACCATTTTGTTATTATCAACAACATCTTTTGTATTATCTGCTGTTGGGTTTACAATATTGTTATCATCGTTTTTTGTTATTGTATTTTTTGATGTCGGTAAATTATCATCACTTGAAGAAGAAGCAACAGGGCTTTTAACTTTCATTGCAGTACGGCCACGGTTTGTATAATTTTTACTTTTGCTGTTGGTATATACATCTACATCATCATTTGTTGTAGTGTTAGCAGCAGCATTATTTAAACTGCCTGTGCCGGAAGCAGGAGCTGACTGGTTATTTGCCGTGTTATTTTGATCTGCAGGTGTACTAACAATAGCAGCATTGCCATTATTTTTTGTTGCTGGCGAGTTTGAAGCTGTGCCTGCTTCAATATACTTACCGGATATTTTTTCAGCAACAGCTGCCGTGCTATTTTTTTGTGCGCTTTCAATGCCCCAAAAAATAGCTCCGCCAAGCAATAAAAACAATAGCAGAAAAAAGATTGGTTTCTTTCTGTCTTTCTTTTCCGGCAAGTGTTTGTCAAGCAATATTTCCATCTTTCCCCATGCTGTATCGTCATAAGGAGGGTGGTGCTGATTTGCCGCATCTTTCAATATCTTATCTATTTCTTCGTCAGGCATTTTGAGCTATTAGGATTCTGTTTTGATTAAATAAAATTTTCTGCAACTGTTTTCTTGCTTTGGCAAGATTTGATTTTGATGTGCCTATAGAAATACCGAGTTGCCCGGCAATTTCTTCGTGGCTAAAACCTTCTATTATAAAAAGATTTAGCACCGTGCGGTATGCAGGTGATAAATCTTGAATAAACCTAATGATCTCATCATACGATATTTTTTCAAAAGCAGTTTCTTTTTCAACCGGCAGGTGAACTATTGCCGCTTCAAGCTCCACCACATTTTTATGCTTGTTGTTTTTTCTAAAATGATCAATGGCTGTATATACCATTATCTTTCTTAACCAGCCTTTAAACGAACTTACCACATCGGTATAAGCTGGCTTAAACTGGTGTATCTCTTTAAATATCTTTAAAAAACCATCGTTTAAAATTTCGGAAGCATCTTCATCCCTGCTGGTGTAGCGGTCACATATAGACATGGCATAACCGTAGAAAGAATTATAGAGTTTTTTCTGGCTCTCTCTCTGGTTTAAGGCGCATCCCCTAATTTGTATATTTAGTTCGTCGGCAGTTATCAAAAACTGATTTTTATATGTTTAAGTACTAATCGTAAAAAGAACCGTAAAAGTTGCCTCACAAAAGATACTTTTTTTTATTTCCTTATGCAAGAAAATTATAAGGGAAACCTGAAGGGCAAATTGGATCTTCGCAAACCTACTTATTGATGCAGGTAACACCTAAGTAATTGTCAGTAAGCGCTTTCAGTAAAGCCCCTTAGTACAAATACGTTGTTTTATATGCCAAATAAATATATCTATTTTGTTTAAAAATTTATACAATAAAAACTTCTTTTAAACGATTTATATAGGAGCTTTTATAATCACAGTATCCACCTGAAAACCACACGAGAATGAAATTAACCCGAAATGCATTAGTGCTATTTCCTGCCTTATTGCTGATGGCCAGTGTTCCTTCTAACAAGATTGACAATAAATTGCCTGCTACGCATATAAGTAATGTTTTGCCTAAAGCTTCGGTAATCGACAATCATTATGCGGAATGGAATTTGACGGCGGCTGGTTTATCGCAAGAAGCTTTTGACGATGCAGTAAAAGGATATAATTATTTGCAGGAAAAAAAATTATTGAACAATACTAATGTTTTAACGATTGTTGATTACAGCAAACCTTCATCTCAAAAAAGATTGTATGTGCTTGATATGAAAAATGGAAAAATATTATTCAATTCATTAGTAGCGCATGGCCGCAACTCGGGCCTTGAATATGCAACAGATTTTTCAAATGCAGATGAATCTCACAAAACAAGTTTAGGCTTTTTTATTACCCTTGGCACTTACATTGGCGGCAATGGTTATTCATTAAAATTACAGGGCTGCGAAAAAGGGATAAATGATAAAGCATTGGAAAGGGCCATTGTTATACATGGCGCACCGTATGCCGATGAAAATTTTATACAAACCAATGGTTACTTAGGCAGAAGTTATGGTTGTCCAGCAGTACCAGAAAAAATAAGTAAAAAAATTATTGACACTATAAAAAATGGCAGTTGTATGTTTTTATATCATCCAACAAAAAAGTATACTGCCGTTAGTAAAATACTAAACAGTTAGGCTTTTTTTCAATCTACAGTTAAAAGTTTTTATTGTTAGGCTCAACAGGAGAAAGATACCCTGCCGTATGGCGGGGATTCTTTTTTTAAGTACTTACAAAACAAAAACCGCCGCCGCAACCTGGCAAAGCAACCCAAAAAATAACCCCAAATAAATTTCTTTTGGCGTGTGGTCGCTAACAATCATACGTGAAGTAAGTGTGATGCCTGTAACGAGTAATGCAATACATAATGGCCAGGCCATCCACATGGTATTGTATTGCATAATGATTAAAAACAATCCAAGCATACCGCCAACACCCATGGCATGCATGCTGATTTTAAAATAAATATTTGATAATAACCCAACAACTGTTGTAAGAAAAACGCCTACCATAAACGAAGGCATTATCAATGCCAGGCGAGGTTCTGTTTTAAAAAATACCCATGCTGTCCAAAAATAAAATATCATGCTGGTGAGGTAAGGACCAATTCTATCTTGCTGCGAACGCAAAAAAATAGATTTTATAAAACCCAATCCTTTCATCAGCAAAACTGCAAAAGCCGGAAAGAAAACAGTGTTCAATGCAGTAGTTAACAATATCCTGGATTTATCGTAAGGAGAAAAACCTGCGAAGTAAGAAGGATGAAAAAATATTAAAAAGGCAATAGTGTAAATAGGAATAAACAAAGGGTGAAAAACATAAGAAAAAAAATGCGCAAAGAAAACGACCACGGGCGACTGACCACCGACCACGGTATTACCTTCAATTGCCTGTTGCTCATTGCCCATTGTCAATTTCCTGTTGTCCGTCGTCTGTTGTCCGTCGTCTGCTATCATAATTCTTTTCTTAAACGTGCTACGGGGATATTCAACTGCTCCCTATATTTAGCCACAGTGCGGCGTGCAATATTGTAGCCTTTTTCCTGTAATAATTCTGTTAAACGTTCATCGCTCAGCGGATGTTTTTTACTTTCTTCTTCAATCAGATTGCTCAATATCTTTTTCACTTCTCTTGTACTTACTTCTTCGCCGCTTTCTGTTTGTAAACTTTCGCTAAAGAAAAATTTAAGGCGATAAGTACCAAATTCTGTTTGTACAAATTTACTGTTGGCCACACGGCTGACCGTAGATATATCGAGGTTGGTAGCTTCTGCAATATATTTTAAAATCATTGGGCGCAATTCAGTTTCATCGCCGGTAATAAAAAATTCCCGTTGATAGTTCATTATCGCTTCCATAGTATTCAGCAAAGTATTTTGGCGTTGCTTTATTGCATCAATAAACCATTTGGCAGCATCAATCTTTTGTTTAATGAAAAATACCGCTTCTTTTTGACGCTTATCTTTTTTGCTGCCGCGTTCATAATCTTTCAGCATATCACGATAACCTTCGCTTATTCTTAGGTCCGGTGCATTTTTGCTGTTTAACGAAAGCTCCAGCTTGCCATTATTGTTTACAATAAAAAAATCGGGGATTACATAACTCTCGCCCTTATTTGTTTCGCCAATACTGCCTGCTGGCTTAGGATTTAATTTTACGATTTGCTTAATAACTTCTTTCAGCTGTTCATCATTAATATTTAACCCACGCTGAATTTTTTCGTAATGTTTTTTTGTAAACTCATCAAAGTATTTTTCCAATACTTTCATAGCCAGTTCAACATGCTTGCCTTCGTCCAGTTTTCTTTCCAATTGCAAAAGCAAACATTCTTGTAGATTACGGGCACAAATACCCGCTGGGTCAAATTGTTGGATTTGTAAAACCAATTGGCCAATCTCTTCTTCGCTGGTCATTATGTTTTGCCTAAAGGCAAGGTCATCAACAATTGAAGAAATATCGCGGCGCAAATAACCATCGTCATCAAGGTTGCCAATAATTTGTTCGGCTATTACCTGTTGTTTTTCTACCAAATTAAGCTGGCCCAATTGTTCCAGCATCAATTCATTAAAACCGGTTTCAACTTTATGCGGAATAACTTTTCCGTCATCGATCTCCGGATAATTTTCATCTCTTAATTTATAATCGCCCACTTCATCATCGCCTTCGTTCACATATTCGCTGATGTCTAAATTTTCGTATTCATCGGTGCTGCCATCTGCTTCAAAATCTTCATCGGTATCTTTAAATTCATCATTAGTTTCATCGTACTCGTCTTTATGGTCTTCCTCTGCCTGTTCCAATGCAGGGTTTTCTTCCATCTCCTCTTTAATGCGTTCTTCTAAAATAGCAGTAGGCACCTGCAACAATTTCATCAACTGAATTTGCTGAGGCGATAATTTTTGTAATTGCTTTTGATATAATCCCTGGCTTAAAGACATTGCTGGTTCTTCTAATTAGTGGTTATTTTTTGGGACCGGTCACTGGGAAGGCTCTATTTAGCTTCATCGGCAGTTTATCCAGAGCAAAGTCGAAGAAAACTCTTCAACATTATCTCTTTACTGAACTTTTACCGAAGCGAAAACTTTAACACCCCAATGACCGTATCTCTTAATTATTAAGTGTAAATTTATTACAAACTTAGGGGTAAAAATGTATAAAAAGGCTAAAATTTTATTTTTTTGCATGATTTTTGTGGGGGAAACGATAACAGCCCAAAAAAACACCTTGAAATTCGACCCGATAAACACTAATTTTCATTATGCAAATCATTCAAAATCAATTTATAAGATAGTTTTTTCCAGTACAGCGACTTTGCAACAAAATGCTGGGATAAATACTTCAATAAATTTCCCCATTTCTCCATTTTCTATAATTTCTCCAAATTATTATTCACAAAATTTCGGTTTTTTTTGCAAGAAAGAATTGCAGATCGAAAAGGTTACCAAGCTCCCAATTAAGATAAGATTGGGCAGTGTGCAGCAATGCGATTGGATGGAAGGAAAACTTAATGCGGTGAGAACTCAATAGACGATTTTCTTTTTAAACAGATTCAATAAATTATCATTTGAAAACCATATTTTCTAAAAGTAAACTCACATATTCCAGCATTTTTTTTATGTAATTGGCTTGCAATAACAATTGGAATAAAATTCTGCCTACAGGTAGGGAAGAGTCTACTGCCAGGGAAGTTCAAGTTGGCAAAACTGATTATTATATGTTTATTCCTTATACAGATAAAATTGTAGGAGGGTGGGGAGAAGACGGGCAGCAATATCAAATTTCACACATTGATACAACAATTAAAAAAGGGTTGGTATTTTTAAATTTTGTAAGAAGATATCCCGAAGGCAAAGACCCTTATCTCAAAAATATTAAAAGGATAGAGACGAGTAAATTTTTTATTTCAGATGCAAAATGGAAAGTATATCAATTTGACACCACAATAGAATTTATTACATCATACAATATCGATGAAACATACCAAGCAGTAGCAATTATTAATTCAAAATCAGAACAAGAAGCTGCTATTTATTTATCCATGTTTGCAACACTGCACAAAAAAACTGAGAGGTAATATTGATAATTAAGCGTTTACGGCCTGTTCACTCAACACTTTCTTTATTACCGCCACTATCTTTTCCCCTTTATCTTTTATCGCTTCTTCGGTCCATGTTAAACTTATGGCAGTAGAAATATTGCGGCTTATAATTGCATCGCTGGCATTAAAATTTTTATTGGCGTGGTGCATTACTTTTTCTTTTAGATCGGGGCTTAGGGCATTTAAAGTAGTAGCATTTTTAAGATGGTCCCATTTGCGAATGTAATGCCAGTTATTATTGAAGTAATGAAAATTACCTGCTAAAATATTCTGGCTTTTTAATTCTTGTACCACAGCATTGGTGATTGCTGCTGTTGGTAAACTCCAGCTTAAGAAAGTGCAGCTATCGCCCTCGGTATCAAGTATTCTTCTAAAACTTATTTCAGGCACTGTAGCTAAAATACTTTTTAATGCAGCATGGTTTTTTTTCTGAATAGATAAAAAATCATCCAGTCTTTCTATTTGAGCCAATCCTACAGCGGCATGTAATTCGCTTATCCTGAAATTATAGCCAATATACGGATGCGTTTCTGCGCCGCGGTCATTGCCAATATGGTCGTGTCCGTGGTCGCTGTAGCCATCACATTTAGTGTATACGGCTTCGTTATTGGTAACTATTGCACCACCTTCGGCACAGGTAACCGTTTTCACAAAATCAAAACTAAAAGTACCGGCATCTCCAATAGTGCCTAATTTTTTTCCTTTGTACGAACCGCCAAAAGCCTGGCAGGCATCTTCCAGTAAAAACAATTGATGTTCTTTACAAATAGCCTGTAAAGCATCAAGGTCGGCCATGGCGCCGCACATATGTACGGGCATAACCACTTTTGTTTTATCGGTAATTGCATTGCGTACTGCAACAGGGTCAAGCGTAAGTGTATCATCAATATCTACCAATACCGGTACAGCGCCTACGCTTAATACCGATTCAAAACTTGCTACAAATGTAAAAGCCGGCATAATCACTTCATCTCCATAACCAACACCTAAAGCGCTTAATGCTGTAGTTAATGCGGCTGTGCCATTGCATACCAATTGTGCATACTTGGCGCCAATGCGGCTGCATATTTCCTGCTCCAGTTGTTTGGCTTTCCAAATTCCTTTGCGTGGGCCATCAAAATTGTAACGCATTAAAATTCCTGTATCAGTTACATCGTTAATGTGTTTGCGTTCTGCATCGCTCCAAAGTTCAAAACCAGGCATAGAAAATAATTAATAATGATAAAATGGATAATTAATAATGCTTTTAAAGCAGGTATTTAATTATAGGGCAAAGGTAATAAATTTTACCTCGTCCTCGTCAGAGACAAAGACGAGATCAGTACATCGGTTTGAAATTATTGGAAACGCCTTTTGATATTTTCTTTATGATTCTTTACCACTAATCGCCTCGTTTCACTTTTATCATATTACTCTTTTTCGAATATAAGCCACCCTAAATCTTGTTCATATTTTTGTGCTATTGAAACATAGCCGGTTTTGGCAGCTGTGGTGCTTGATTTACTGATTCGTTAAATAGTTTTTTCCCTCTCTCAAAATCGGCTTTACCTTCAAAATAACTATTTGAATGTTGGGTATTACCCATGGTTGATATGTTACAAATTATTCTTAACCCTATGTTCGTTTAATATCACTTTCAAACTCTCAATTTCTCCTTCCCAAATATCTCTTTTAGGAATTGGGTTTGCAATTTGGCTATTTTGCCAAATCAAAATCCAGTTTTTAGTTTGTGTTACTCTATAAATTTTATCCCATGTTAATTGCGAATTAAAAGACTCCCCTTTCACAATTAAATTGTCTTTGTCAAACTGATATTCAATAGCCTCACTTATCGTCTGGTTAGAATTGTAATTTTTCTTGGCAGTAAAATAGGTGAACAACGGTGCTATGGATAACATAACAACAGGAACAATCATTTGAGAGAGTGTGACTTTTGGAATAAGTACAACAGTGAATAAAGTGACAAGAAAAAATGTAATAATTGTACCAGTAAAAATTTTAAAAGAAGTTTTGCTGTATAACAAAACAAGGGTTACATTAATAAAATCCTTTTCTGTCAATTTTGATTTTATAATCATAAATAAATTTATTTGTTAAAAACTTACGGCAACATTTAAATTACCAGCATTTAGCATTTTGCCTGCCTGCTCCCAGATCTTTTTGTCAAGTATTAAAAATTTGTAGTTATTGTAAAAGTCATGATCATACCTCAGCAAAGCTGGATAATCCCAAATAGTTTTCATACTTGACAATTCTATTTCTTTAATGTTTGCAATTGAAATATCAAGAGATTTTCTTTTTAAGAAAGAATTAATATAGTCTATCGATATACTTTCATTTGTAATAGTCAAGTTTAAAAGATATTTTGTATTGTTGAAGACGATATCTCTAATTAAAACTGCTAGTAAATAAAATACAAGCCAAAGTAAACTGTAATTAAATATGGAAGGGAAAATAAGCCAAAGTATAGCAGTGTATATTAACGGATGAAAAAAAGTGAGAACGATTATTTTTAGTTTTTGATTGTCAGATTTTAGAAAAGTAAAGAAAATGCAAAAAACAGTTCCTAGGATTGGATACAAGAGCATTGCTGTAATAATGAAGATAAATATATGCATCTGTCTATTTAAATTATAAATTTTGTCAGTTGCTATTAATCATTCTTTCGCCCTACCAACTAAAATCTTACTGCACCTTTGGTGTTGGCGCAGCATCCTTAAAATAATTCGACCTTAAACTATCACTCCACCCATTTGGGTTTTTATCAAAACTTTTACTGCTGAAAAATATCATGCCTTGTATGCCTGGCGTATTGCGTAAAGCTTCAATTTGACGTGGCAATTGTGTTTTATCTTTCCAGGCTTCATTGCTGCCAGCACGAAAAATACCCAGGCCGATATAACAGTTTTTGCCATAAGTATGTTTGCCCCACCAGTCGAGCAATACTTCATAAGGCGCTGCTTTGTGGCCAAATTCCCAATACAATTGCGGAGTTACATAATCTATCCAGCCTTTTTTCAGCCACAATAAAATATCGGCGTACAAATCATCGTAATTGGTTTGCCCTGCTTTGGTATTGCTGCCTTCGGGGTCTTTATCAATATTGCGCCAAACACCAAAGGGGCTGATACCAAACTGGCATTTAGGGTTTATTTGCTTTATCGTTTTGCTCAGCATCAAAATAATAGAATCTGTATTGCTTCTTCTCCAGTCTTCCTTATTCATGCCATTGCCATATTGCTGGTATTTGGCATCATCAGGAAATTCTTTTCCTGCAATACGGTAAGGATAAAAATAATCGTCAAAGTGAATAGCATCTACATCATAACGGTTAACCACATCTGCAACTACATTGTTTACATATTGCTGTACTTCTTTATTGCCTGGGTCAAAATATGTTTTATCGCCATAGTTTAAAAACCAATCGGGGTGCAACCTGGTAATATGCGTTGCAGAGATAGAAGATTTGCCAATACTAAATACAGCTCTGTACGGGTTCATCCAGGCATGAAACTCCATACCACGTTTATGAGTTTCTGTTATCATGAATTCCAAAGGGTCGTAATAAGGAACTGGCGGCTGGCCCTGTGTGCCCGTAAGCCATTCGCTCCAGGGTTCAAATGGCGATGGGTAAAATGCATCAGTACTTGGGCGAATTTGCACAATCATGGCATTCATGCCATTGGCTTTGTGCATGTCCAGCAATTTGATAAATTCTATGCGTTGAGAATCAGGCGTTAAATTTTTTCGGGAAGGCCAATCAATATTATCAACTGATGCCACCCAAACACCACGGAACTCTGGCTTGGCTTGCGCTTTTGAAGCAACAGGCAATAAGCAATGGGCAATAAGCAAAAAGGCAATGGGCAATAGGCGATTAGCAAAAAAACGAATGGCTATAACAGAAAATTTCATGGAGAAGTGTTGAAGAATTATTTAGGCTGACGAATCTTATCTAACAATTTATTTAAAGTTTTAGCATCGCTTTCAGATAAATTGCTCATCACTGCATCTATATCATCTTGATGGCCATCTAATTTGGATAATAGTTTTTTGCCTTTGTCAGTAATGGAAACATCGACCAAACGTTTATCAGTTTTAGAAACGCCTTTCTTTACCAATCCTTTAATTATCAGGCGGTCTACAATGCGGCTGGTATCGCTCATTTTATCCAGCATACGCTGGCGTATTTGCAGCGTAGAAATTGGAGCGCCTGCACCACGTAAAATTCTTAAAATATTAAACTGTTGCGAAGTAAGGCCATGCTTTTCAAACAAATCTTTCATTTGTTCGGTAACCCAGTTAAAAGTATAAATCAGGTTAATGCCTGCTTTCTGGTGCTCATTGCGGAATTTTGATTGACTGATGTCTTCTTGTATACCCATATTGCAAAGTTAATCATTAGATGGTTGTGCGCCAGCCTGAGGGCTGCTAGTACCAAACTCATTAATATAAATTTTTACTAAAATTATAAAATAACTGATTAAAAGCGGGCCAAATATCACACCCCAAAACCCAAACAGGCCAATACCTACAATTACACCAAAAATTGTAACCAAAGGATGAACATCCATTAATTTTTTAAGAATGGTCAACCTGGCCACATAATCCACATTAGTAACTAAAACAACAGCATAAATGAAAAGTCCCAAAGCAGCGCCGCTGTTTCCAATGGCATAAAGGTACAAGGTAAGTGGTATCCAAATGATGGCTGTGCCTACTACAGGTACCATAGAAAAAACACCAGTTAAAAAGCCCCACATACCCCAATCTTTTACGCCGAAAATTAAATAGCCTACAGATGCAATTATACCTTGTATGATGGCTAATACCGGAATACCAATAGCATTGGCTTTAATGATATTTCTTGTTTCGTTGCTAAGTAAATTGATGTTTTCTTCTTTGAGCGGAATGAATTTGTGCAGGAATTTTTCTACCTGCCTTCCATTCTTTAAAAGAAAATACAGCAAGAAAAACATGATGGCAAAGTTACTGACAATGCTTGCCGAACTATTGAGTATCGATGGAACAATAGTAGCAGCTTTTCTTTGAAAGGTTGCCAAATTATCATCAGATAATAACTGCACACCAGTTTTTTCAAAAATTTTTTGACCTACTAATTTTGCATCTGCTAATAATTCGGTTGAGTTGGTTAAGATGCCTGAAACTTTTTCGGTAAGCAATGTAATGGAAAAATAAACCGGCAACGCAATTACAAAAATGCTGCCCAAAATAAACAGCAACATGGTGGCTGTTTTATTCCATTGTTTTTTTATAGTAAGATTATAATAAGACTCACGCAGTAAAATAAACAATGTGACAGCCCCTAAAAAACCAGGTAAAAAAATATACAACTGGTTTAATAATAAAATGGCTAATAATATTATTATAAGCAGTAAAAGTATTTGCCGTAAGCGGTCGTTAAAAATCGAGGGCATAATAAATGGGTAAATATGAAAATGTGCAAATGAAAACAAGCAAATTTAATCTTTCCAAACCGAGGCGCCTTCGCTGCAATTGGCGCAAATATCAATGTTCTTCCTGCTTTTTCTTAACTCCGATCTAAACTGTTTATAATTATCGTTGTTCCAGATTTCTTTAAAAGATTGATTTTTTAAATTGCCCAGTTGATGAGTTGCATCTTTATCAAAACAACAAGGCACCACCAACCCATCCCAGGTAATTACATTGGCGTGCTGTAGTTTCCAGCAGCGGTTGGTCATTTTATTTTTTGCAGTATAAGTGCCGTCCGCATTTTTTTTATATCGGCTGAATTTATCTGTTGCCGGAATTAAATTGTTGGGGTCTGTTTCATAATCATAAACCTGTGCTGTTTTAAAACGCACTTCATCTACACCAACTTCTTTTGCCAATCGTTTAATATCTTCTATCTGGTGTTCATTGGGTTTCACCACTAAAAATTGAAAAAATACAAAAGGTGTTTTGCTGTTCAATTCCTTTTTCCACTTCACAATATTTTTAGCACCTTCAATTACTTTATCAAGATTGCCACCAACACGGTATTGCTTGTAAACATCCTGTGTAGTGCCATCAATAGAAATAATAAGGCGATCCAGCCCGCTCTCTACAGTGCGCTTTGCATTATCATCAGTTAAGTAATGTGCATTGGTACTCGTTGCAGTATAAATACCTTTTGATGACGCATATTTCACCATCTCCAAAAAATCAGGATTTAAATACGGCTCACCCTGAAAATAAAAAATAAGATAGAGTAGTTCTTTATAAATATCATCGATGGTATCTCTAAAAAAGTCTTTTTTAAGCATACCCGTTGGCCTGGTAAACTGGCGCAAACCACTGGGGCATTCGGGGCAGCGCAAATTGCAACTGGTGGTAGGCTCAAAAGAAACGGAAACAGGATAACCCCATTGCACAGGCTTATTCAAAAGGCGGCTGATATAAAAACTGCTGAGTACTTTAATGCCATTAAAAAAACGCCTGGCGGTAAGCTTGCTTAATAAATTGGTACTATCGTTCCAGTTGAACTGAGGCATGGTGCAAAGGTAGCTGATTGAAAGTTATTTGTTTAATACAACGCCCTTAATGTAATCAGCTTTAATAAAACCAGTGTATCTTGAATCTAAAGCATTGTGCCTGTTATCTCCCATTACAAAATAACAGCCGGCAGGAATGGTAAACGGCCCAAAATTGTCTGTAGTCCATGTGCTGTTTTTATCAAGCCATTTGAAAACATTGCCGGTATCTTTAAAGATAAAAGGGATAAGTTTTATTCTAGATTGATATTTTTTTACCTGCGCTTGGTCAAAAGTTGTTAAGATTGAATCTTTTACATCTGTAACAGGTCTGTAACTTCCGTCTTCAGTTTTATCTTCTTCGGCAACAACTGTGTTAAAATCTTTCAGGCTTATTTCATATTGAGTATTTAAACTTAATTCTTCATCAAAATTTTTTCCATCAACAAATAAAACCCCGTCTTTCATTTGAAGTGTGTTGCCGCTGATGCCGCAAACTCGATATATATAATGTGACCCACGCCTAAAATCTTGAATACCTTGCGCTACTATTGAATCTTCATATTTACTTGTAAACGTGATAAACTTATAAAGTAATGGTTTCTTTAAATTACTTGTAAAAACCGCTTCACCTCGTTTAAGTGCAGGTTCGTTGGCTACTGTTGAGATTTTGTAATATTGCAATGTGCCTGTAATGCGGCCCGCTATCCATAACACTATAATTACACCGCAAAATATGCCCAGGAAAATAACAATTTTGTTCATCTGACAGTAAATTAAAAATAAAAAGCCAATACAAAAGTACTGGCTAATTATTATTATGAAAAGCTATTTTATTATTCTTCATCTGCACCTGCTATATCGCTATCTGTTTTAACGGTTATTGGCTTAAAACAAAGCGTATTGCTGGCAAATTTTTCGTAATTATTAAATATCACGTTCAATGCTATAAAATTCATTACATAACTTCTTGTTTCTGCCGGCAGGTAACTTTTTATATCCCAAAAACTTGGATTATCCAAACCTGTTTTTTGCATCGCCTTCCACACATTGCCTACACCGCAGTTGTAGCTGGCCACTACCAGTAAATAATCATTATCTAAATTACGGCAGCGGTCTTTTAAATAACGGGCAGCTGCATACGTTGCTTTATCAAAGTTTTTTCTTTCATCTTTAATTACAGCAGGCCTGTATTTTTTATGTTCTTTTCTTGCCAGTGCTTTTGCTAATTTTATTTCCCTGTTTTTTTCTGCAGCACTCATTTGCCTGGCATATTTTAATCCATACTCTCTTGCTACTTCATCCATAATTTGCCAATAACCTACAGCGCCAGCTTTTGAAACAGCATTGCCGTTAAAAGCGCTTTCCAGTGCCAGCAACACTTTAAACTCGTTGGGCAAATTATTTTTTGTTAAAATAGCAGCAGCTTTTGGAAAAAAACTTTTGCCTTTGTTATAGGTACGAATTAAATAATCCCTTCTGTTGGCAGAAAATTTTTCTATATAATCAAGCGATTGTCCTTCGTTACCACATAATATTTCAGGAAAAACAACATTGGCTTCCTTTACAATGGTAGTAGGCGTTTCTTTTTTATCAAGATTGGCTAATAATTGTTTTTTAGGTATCTGTTTTTTTACTTGTGCATTTGCAGTAGTGCAGGCCAGCAATAATGCTATGCCGCAAATGTTACGAACCAAGTGAATTGCTTTGACCATAAGTGTAATAATTGCTTAAGGGTTTCGGTGATAAATTGGTATTCTTTAAACGGGCAGATAAAATCTTTTATTGCCCCTTCACAAAACTTTAGGAACTTAGCTGTCGTATCTTTTATTACTGATTAACTGATTATGTATGCGTTACATCTCCATAATTTTTCTGTGCCTTGCTTTTAAAGCAACTGCGCAATTGGTTCCTGACCATATCCAGCAAATAAGAGAGATTGCCCTGGCTGAACAAAGAGGCCACACCAGGATTGGGCTCGATGGTATTTCAACCAACCCTTCAAATTTTGATGTAAAATATTATCGTTGTGAGTGGGAGGTTGATCCTGCGGTTCGGTATATTAATGGAAAGGTGACAGTATATTATGTTATAACTGATGCAGCAACTGATATTTCTTTAGACTTGATGGCGCCATTGATAGTGGATAGTGTAATGCAACATGGTGTAGCACTTAACATAAATCAAACAAGTACTACTATACAAATAAATTTTCCATCTACAGTAGCTGCAGGAACATTGGATTCCTTAAGCGTCTATTACCAGGGTGTACCAACTACTACAGGCTTCGGTTCATTTATACAAGATAATCATGCAGGCACTCCCGTTATGTGGAGCCTTAGCGAACCTTATGGCGCAAGAGATTGGTGGCCATGCAAAAATTGGAATGATGATAAGGCAGATTCTATTGATGTATATGTAACAGCACCGTCACAATATACAGCAGCATCAAATGGATTGCTGCAAAGCATAACTCCTATTTCGGGTGCAAGAAATGTAACACACTGGAAACATCGTTATCCTATTGCAACTTATCTCATGTGCTTCGCTGTTACTAACTATGCTACATTCAATAATACGGTACAATTAGGTGCAGTGACATTGCCTATGCAAACATTTTGTTATCCCGAAGATTTGGTGTCATTTCAAAATGGGACACAAAATGTATTGGATGCTATGCAGTTGTATAATGGCTTAATTGGCGATTACCCTTTTATGAATGAAAAATACGGGCATGTGCAATTTGGCTGGGGCGGAGGCATGGAGCATCAAACATCAACATTTATTGTTTCCATAGTTGAATATCTTATTACCCATGAATTAGCCCATCAATGGTTTGGAGATAAAATCACCTGCGGCAGTTGGCAGGATATTTGGCTAAATGAAGGCTTTGCTACTTTTTTTTCAAGTTATTATACAGAAAATAAATACCCGCAATTCACGCTCTCCATACGAAAAGATGATATTGATTATATCACAGCTCAACCAGATGGTTCTGTGTGGGTTAATGATACCACTGATGTAAACAGGGTATTTGACAATAGGTTGAGTTATTCAAAAGGATCGCATGTTTTATATATGTTAAGATGGATGCTGGGCGATACGGTGTTTTTTAACGCTATAAGAAACTATCAATCCGACCCTACTCTTATATACAATTTTGCCAGAACCAGCGACTTGAAAAGACATTTTGAACTGGCCAGCGGAAGGGACCTCACCAGCTTTTTTAATGAGTGGTATACCGGCCAGGGATACCCTAGCTATAATGTGGAATGGGCAAATGGCGGTTATGGCAATGTTAGTATTAAAATGAACCAAACAACTTCGCATCCTTCAGTTTCATTTTTTGAACTACCTGTAGCGCTTAAATTTAAAAATGCTACACAGGACACAACGGTAATTGTTGATAATACAGTGAATGGCGAAGCATTTATAAAAAATATTGGCTTTGTTGCCGATACGGTACTGATAGACCCTGATATTTGGTTGATTACCCGGAATAATACTACTACCAAATTGCCCGATATAATATTACCTATAAAACTGAAAAGTTTTGACGCCACTAAAAATGGTTGTACAGCAAATATCAATTTTGTGGTAAGCACAGCCACAAACGTAGCTTCAATGGAAATGGAATATAGTACTGACGGAATTGCTTTTGCAAAAGCAGGAACGATAAAAAATATAGTGAACACGGGTACAGAAAAGACCTATAATTTTAGCTACCCAATGCAGCCTGGTAAAAATTATTTTTTCAGGCTTAAGATAATTAATGATGATGGCAGCTATACTTATGGGCCAGTAAGTAAAGTAAATAGTTGTGGTACTGGTACTATTAATATAGTAATTACACCCAATCCGGTAAATAATATCGCTACGGTTACCGGTATGGCAAAAGGAAAGAATACCATTACTATTTATGGAGCTAATGCACAACTGATTCAAACCATAGGGGTAAACAATAATTCAACAACCATTAATTTTGATAAATATGCCAGCGGTATTTATATGGTACAGGTACAAGCAGAAGATGGCCAGGTAACTTATAAGAAAATTGTAAAAAAATAAATAAAACGGTTAATAAAATTGGCTTGCTTTAATTTGCAGCAAATTGTAAATGGTGGCCCAAAAAAAGACAACTGCTTTTAAAGTAATTACGCTCTCCGTTGTTTACCTTTCGGCCGCGGCATTGGCTGTTTTTCTAATTACCACATATGTTAACCAGCCAAAATTTGTACGCTATCCTGCTTTTGGCATTCCGCTTCCTGTAAATTATGCTATTTGTGGAATTGATGTAAGCCGCCACCAGGCTGCTATTGATTGGGATGCGGTACATGATATGCAGGATAAAAACATTAAAATTGGTTTTGCTTTTATAAAAGCTACAGAAGGTATAAATAATACTGATGTAAATTATAGAAGAAATTGGGTGAATGCCAAAGAAGCCAATATACCAAGGGGCGCTTATCATTTTTTCATCAGCAGTAAAAGCGGCAAGGCACAGGCCGAAAATTTTATTGAAACGGTACTTTTGGAAAAAGGAGATTTGCCGCCTGTATTAGATATTGAATCAACCAACGGCGCTGCTATTTTAGATTTACAACAGCGTGCAAAAGACTGGTTGGTAATGATAGAAAAACAATACAAAGTGCGGCCCATCATTTATACTAATGTTGAGTTTTACAATAATTTCTTAGCAGGTAAGTTTGATGATTATCCGCTTTGGGTGGCGCATTACCTGGTGCAAGACCAGCCCCGGATAAAACGCAATTGGCTATTTTGGCAACACAATGAAAACGGTAGGGTAGATGGTATTGACGCCCCAGTAGACTTTAATGCTTTTAACGGTGACAGCACCGATTTTAGAAACTTACTGGTACGCTGAAATTTCATTTCGGCCCTGTCAATACCCCACAAGTTTTGTATGCTTATTCATTATTTTTATGGATCTTCATAGTTGATTTAACCAAGCATTTTTATGGGAATGGAAGACGATACAAGAGCGTTTTTTATAAAAATTTTACAAACCATATCTATTGTATTAATATGGATGATGGCAAATATTTTTATTGGCTTTTATAAAGATTATGCTTTTTTTGAACACCGACCCAACTGGACAAATTACCTGTATTATACTTTTGCCGCTATTACACTTGTACTGCTTATCATTCACGTAAAAAGAAAATGGCGACTGTAATGTTAATTGGTTAAATGGTAATTTGGTTTATTAGTAAAAAACCTGTGCCAATTAATTAATAAACAAGTGAACTAATTAACTGCTATGGTCAGCAATTATCACCCACCTGTTATTTATCTTTTTAAACAATAAAGTAAAATGCCCTGCTAAATCACCAATGCTACGGGCTAAATGCCATTTGCCTACGACAAAAAAATATTGAGGCGATAAATTCTTTACACTTAAAAGATTAAAATCCAGTTTGCCCATTGCCGCAGTATCAGGATAATTTTTTTTATAATTTTCCAGCGTTTTTTGCCAGCCATAAGTAACGCCGCTTTTACCAATAAACATTAAAGAATCACTTTTCCAGTAAGTGCTCATAAATATTTCCAGATCGCCTTTGTTCCATGCGGTTGATTGAACACTAAGCGATTTTCTTATGGCTAACTCGTCTTTGGATTGTGCGGTTGTTACAGTAATAAATGAAAAGAAAATAACAAAGGATAGCAATATTTTTTGCATAACATTAAATTGAATTGTGAAGTTAATTAGTTTATTAGTAAACTGGTTAACTAGTAAAACACAATATCAATTAACTAATTAACCATTAGTGCGTATGATGCGGAGAAGCACACTTGCTTTTATTGCAAAGCCTGTAGTTGTAATAATGTGCAGATACAATAAGTATAACCGCTGGTATCAAAAAGAAATATTCAAACTGGTGAAAGAATTGTTTTAAAAGAAGAAATATAAATCCGGCACCAAATAATGCTAAAGGAATGTAAGAACGATGATGTGTTTGATAACCATGAAACAACGCATACGAACCAACCACAAACGCCAATGCAATCATACCCCATTCAAAAGCCATATTATTAACAATGTTGATGCCGAAGATGGGTAACGTAGTAACAATTATGGGCAACAACGCACAATGAATAGCACAAGCTATCGAAGTAGTGATTCCAAGAGCATCCCAATTTAACTTTACTTTCATTGTAGCCCGCAAAGATAGTATATTTGCAATACTGTTGCAAAAGTTTTAACAAGCTTTTAAAGCACTTTTACAGTTCTACATGGCTTAAATTTGCACAAATTATTTTATGAATAAGAAGATATGGTGGTATGTGTTGTTTTTTGCTGTGCTGCTGGTTGGTTTTTACATGATGGTTTTTAACGGGTACGATTTTACAAAATCTAATCTGCAGGTAAGAAATGATAATGTAGAAGACTTTTCTTTTATTAATCAAAACGGGCAAACTATTAGCCAGAGAGATGTAGAAGGCAAAGTATACGTAGTGGAATATTTTTTTACTACCTGCAAAGGCATTTGCCCGAGAATGAATGCCAACATGCGCCGTGTGTATGATGCTTTTAACACGGAACCTGGTTTTATGATCATCTCTCATACTTGTATGCCTGAAACAGATTCCGTACCACTGTTAAAAGCATACGAAACAAAAATGCTCAATGGTAAATTGGTGAAAAATATTGACGGCTCTTATCAAATTGATTATGATCCGGCCGTACCACCACCAACTCCTAAACCTGTAAACATCAACTGGAATTTTGTAACAGGAGATAAAGCCAAGCTTTATAAAATGGCAAGACAGAGCTATGGCATTGATAACGGCAAACCGGATAGTACACAACTGATAAAAGATCAGTTTATACATACACAGTTTTTTGCTTTGGTAGATAAAATGGGCAGGGTAAGAGGAATGGTTTATGACGGATTAAAAAATGATGAAATAGAAAAATTGATTGAGGATATTAAAGGATTGCTGAAAGAAAAAGTAACCAGCAAAAGGTTTATGAATGGATTCAGCAACAACCCCAGCTAACAGCAATGATGAATTGCGAATGGTCAATAACGAAATTGCAAAATCTGAGACTTAATTATTCACCACTCACGTTAACAACATGGCTACACTACTTGACATATTAAAAAGGAATCACCTCAGCGTAACTGACGGCCGCAAAAAAATATTGGAATTATTTTTAAGCAGCCCAGGCGCATTGGCACATGCGGATATTGAAAAAAGTACCGGCGAAGCATTCGATAGGGTAACGGTGTACCGCACCCTGCAAACATTTGTTGATAAAGGCATTATCCATAATATTCCCACTACCGATAATTCTATTTTATACGCTTTGTGCAAACAGGATTGCAAAGAAGGCCACCATCACGACAACCATGTACATTTTATTTGCGATATATGTAGTAAAACCATTTGCCTGGATGATGTAACTATACCAGAAGTAAAACTGCCCAAGGGCTTTAAACCAAAACATGCAGAAATGGTAGTGAATGGTGTGTGTGAGGATTGTAAGTAGCTACCTGCATTAACAGGCCTCAGTTTTTACAGCATTTATCTGGTACACATTATTGTGATAGAGTCAATAGCTGTTCTTTTTATAAAAATTTACTTTTCTGAATACCATAATCTGCAGGTGATAATTATATTTTTGCTTACGCAGATAATTGCCTTTTGTATTTATATATTTTACGAAGTACCATTAAATAAATTGATATTAAAAATCGGGTAAACAGCAACCTAATTGAATTTTCAATTTTTTTTGGATGCTGCTTATAAATTTAAGCTGCTATTATGCTGTGATATCAAGTCGCTTGGCTCTAATGCCGGGTTTGTTGTAATAAAAAATGTTAAAGCAAAGTTTTTATTTGTAGCGGTAAAGTAATTTTTATAATTTCGCTGTTTAAACATCTATCCCGTAGAATTAACCGCTCCACATCCTTAGTTACAACTTATTTTTTGAGCAAGATCCTGTCCAGATAAAGCTACCCTGAGTCCGAACTATTCTATGAATACATTATCAATGAATTTAGCTGTAAATACCACAAACCGAAAGTAATATGCTATGCTGACAAATTATGTACCGGTATTGGGTACACGCAGTGTAGCGACTATAATAAAATATTTAGTTTGCCGAGAAGCAGTTGTATAATAAAGGTATAACTGAAAAGGTAAGTTTATAAAATCTATTATGAAGACCTGGCTTAACCGCTATTAAAAAGGCTGATCATATCCGGTGATCGGCCTTTTTGCTTTCTATTACAATCAGGCAATTTTGTCCATCTCGCCTTTTACAAATTCCATCAATACTTTTATTTTATCAGGGCTAAAATCAAATTTCAATCCTGCAGTTTCAAAAAGCTGAGGCAATGTTTTGGTACCACCTAATGCCAATGCATCGCAATAGTTGTCTATTGCCTGTTGCTTATTATTCTTGTATTGCATCCACATACCAATAGCGCCCAATTGCGCAATGCCGTATTCGATATAATAAAAAGGCACTTCAAATAAATGCAGTTGACGTTGCCATGCATTGCTGCGGTAATTTTCCAGGCCGCTATAATCAATCACACTATCCTGAAATTCTTTTAAAATTTCATTCCATTTTGCCGTGCGTTGTTCATTGGTATGCGTTGGGTTTTCATATATCCAATGCTGAAATTTATCAATGATGGCAATCCAGGGGAAAATAGTAATTACCCTTTCCAACTGGTGTTCTTTTGCCCTTAAAAGATCCGCGTCATTATCAAAAAAGGTTTCCCATTCATCCATGCTGAATAATTCCATGCTCATACTGGCTACTTCTGCAATTTCCATAGGGTATTCTTTAAAGCCGCTTAGTTCCAAGGGGTGCGCCAAAAAAGAGTGGATGGCATGGCCGCCTTCATGAACCATAGTAGTTACATCATGCATCTGGCCTGCGGCATTCATAAAAATAAATGGAGCGCCGCTTTCTGCTAACGGGCAGTTGTAGCCGCCTGGAGCTTTACCAATCCTGCTTTCCAGGTCAAGGTGTTTTAATTCCTGCATCTTTTTTAAGCAATCACCAAAAAACGGGCGTAACTTGGTAAAACATTCAATGGATTTATTGATTAATTCTTCACTCGTTTTAAACGGATGCAAAGGCGAAGTACCTTCCGGTTCAGCATCAATATCCCAGGGCCTTAAAGTATCCAGACCTAATTTTTCTTTTTTCTTTTGGTAGATGATATTTACCAATGGCAATACATGCAGCTTTACTGCATCGTGAAATTGAAAACAGTCTTCTTTGGTATAATCAAAGCGGCCCAGTTCTTTAAAGCGGTAATCCCTGTAATTTGCAAAACCGGCATTAATCGCTTCCTGGTTTCTTTTTGCTATTAATTGATTGTATAAATCATTTAAAGGAGCTGTATCTTCCAATCTTCTGTCCTGAATTTTTCTGTATACTTCTTCTCTTTTATTTCTATCGTGGCTTTCTAAAAATTTAGCTGCCTGTTGCAAAGTATATTCTTTACCATCAACTCTAACCAACATCTTACCAGAAATAACACCATATTGTTGTTGCAAAACCGCCAGCTCAGATTGTAACGGAATATTTTCTTCTTTAAATAATTCAATATTTTTTTTAACACTGCGTAAATAGGTAAAATATTTTGCTGCATCCAATTCATTGGTTAATGGATGGGCTACTAATTTTTTATTTAACGCATCAGCATAAGGCTGAATATTTGGCTGAATTGAGGTAAAGAAAAAATTGAAAGCTTCTTCAAGGCTTTTGTTTTCTGTGTCGCAGGTCATGCGTATCTGGCGCCAGCAGGCATCTTCATTTACCATGGCTTCCAGTTCACTTTGGTCTTTAAGCCATTGTTCCAAATCGGCTTTGCTGTCAATATTTCTTTCCAATAAATTTTTAAAAAAAGGTTCCAGGCTGGCCCAATCGGTAACCACAAAATCTTTTGGAACAAAATGTCGGGGAAGTTTTTTTATATCGGCGGTGTACATAATTGTGAGTTGTGAATTGTGAATGGTCAATTATCTATTCTAAAAAACCTGCTGCAACTTTAAAGCTGTAGCAGGTTTTTGGTATTTTATAATCCGTGTAAATCTGTGTACTGAGCGAAGTCGAAGTATCGTGGCAAAACCTACGCCATCTTTCTTGGCGAATTTATTTTTTTAGCCGGGGCGTTGTTTTTTACAGAAACCGTTTTTTGTTCTGTTGGTTTTGCTTTGGCAACAGTAGCTTCAGCTTCTTCAGATGGCGCTTCGCTCAATTTAATTTCTACATTATTTTTTACCAATACCTCAAACCATTTTACCATTTTTTTGGTATCGCTGGCATATACACGGCTGAAATCCATATCAGGATATACTTTAGTGAAATATGCTTTTACAGCTTTTGGGTCATTGGCATCAGGCAATTTTTCGGTGCTGGCTTTCATGGCCAAAAAAACTTCGGATAAATTCACATTATCCTTTACAGTAAATACTTCTATGCTTTCCAGATGAGAAAAATTATGAATGCGGCTGCTTACAAACTGCGTTGTATTATCTTCCAAAGAACGAACTACGGCGCCATCTGCTTTAGATGACAATAATTCGAACAATCCACTTTTTCCGGTTACGGAAGCTAATTTATTATACTCCATGCTGATAAATTTTTAGGGCTGCAAGTTAGCGGTAAAAACGGAAACTACAAGGGGAGCCACAACAACAAGCTATAAGGGGGAAAGCTGCAAAGGAGAAGCATGAAGATAGAAACCGCTTGATTCTCCATTGCAACTAATGGCATGCAGCTGCTTTCGGCTTGCTATTTGTGAACCTGAAATAAAACAAATCGCCGCGACAGTTTTTCACCGAAGCGTCGTCTAAGTAATTATGCAAGCAAAATTCATATTCAGGAGGGCATTGGCGTTTTTAGTTTTAAGCGTGATAACAGCCGGAGTTTACAGTCAGACAGTTAGCCTAAAGGGCAAATTAGCCGATAAAACAGATAATACTGTTATTGCAGGCGCTACAGTACAACTTACATCTCAAAGAGACAGCAGTTTTAAAAAGACTTTAGTAACAGATAGTAAAGGCCTTTTTGAGTTTACTGATTTACAACCAAGCACTTATACAGTTAAAATAAATGCCAGTGGTTACGAAAAAATCGAACAAAAAATTGCCTTACAGGCTACCAATAAAACCGCTATACCGTTTTTGGTAACCAAATTGGCTACTGAACTAACCGGCGTAGTTATTATAAGCAAAACCCCGCCGGTAAAGCAAAAAGGCGATACCTCGGAGTTTAATGCCAGCCAGTTTAAGGTAAATCCTGACGCTACGGCTGAGGATATGATTAAAAAATTACCCGGCTTAACCGTTGCAAAAGACGGAACCATAACAACCATGGGCGAGCAGGTAAAAAAAGTAACAGTAGATGGCAAGGACTTTTTTGGTGATGATGCAACAGCGGCGTTGAGAAATTTACCAGCAGATGTTATTGACAAGATTCAGGTGTTTGATAAATTAAGCGACCAGGCTGCACTTACAGGGTTTGATGACGGCAACTCGATAAAAACAGTAAATATTGTAACCAAGGCGGGCATTAAAAATGGCCAGTTTGGGCGCATATATGCAGGCGCAGGTACAGATAGCCGTTATAGCGCAGGTGGAAATGTGAGCTTTTTTAAAGGAGACAGGCGCCTTTCGCTGGTGGGCAATTTTAATAATATTAATATGCAAAACTTTTCATCACAGGATTTGTTGGGCGTAACCAGCGGCGGTGGCGGTGGTGGTGGCCGTGGAGGCGGTGGTCGTGGTGGAAATGGCGGCGGCGGTTTTGGGGGTGGCCAGGATAATTTTAATGTGGGCCAATCCAGCGGTATAAGTAAAACCAATTCATTCGGTTTAAATTTTAGTAATGTTTACAATAAGAAACTTACTTTAACCGGTAGCTATTTTTTTAATAATAGTTCCAATACCAATTCAAGTTTAAGCAACTCGGCAACAACAATTGGCGACAGCATCTTGCATACTATTCAAAATAGCAACTCCGCCTCAACCAATACCAACCATCGTATTAATATGAGGCTGGAATATAAAATAGATTCAGCTAACTCTCTTTTTATTATTCCCAGCTTGAGTTTTCAGAAGAATAATTCATCTTCTTACTCCAATACACAAAGCTTTTATAATTTAAATGATTCTACCAATTCATCAAACGGGTATGGCACTTCTGACAGGAATGGTTATAACTTAAGGAATAATATTTTGTTTCGCCACTCTTTTAAAAAGAGAGGGCGTTCTTTATCACTTGGATTTAATACAGCCTGGTCAAAAAATGATGGTACAGGTATAAGCGATATAGATTACAGGATTTTTAAAGGTGGATTAGTTACTCCTACCGAAACAAATAATTTTACTGATAATAATACCACAGGAACAACCATTGGCGGTAATATTGCCTATACCGAACCGATTAGTAAAAAAGCAATATTGCAAATTGATTACACGCCATCTGTACAAAAAAATAAAGCAGACCAGCAAGTGTTTAGGTATGATGGAAAAGAGTACAGCATATTTGATACCTCAAGGGCTAACCGTTTCGACAACACGATAACAACCAATAACGTTGGGATAAATTACAGGTTGGGAAGAAGCAGGGATGAACAACTTTCATTTGGGGTAAATTTTCAAAATTCTAAATTAGAAAGCCAACGTACTTTCCCTACTGCCTCTACAGTTAATCAATCATTCAGTAATTTTCTGCCTAATTTAATGTGGCGCAAAAAATTATCTAACGTAAGCAATATCCGTGTTTTTTACAGGGCATCGGTTAATTTTCCTTCTATAAACCAATTGCAAGATGTAATAAACCCAAGCGATTCGTTAAATATCAGCAGTGGTAACCCTGACCTGAAACAATCGTACACGCATTTTTTAACCGGCCGTTATACATATACCAATTCAAAAACAAGCACCAGCTTTTTTGCAAATATATTATTGCAAACTGCCAGTGATTATATTGTCAACGCCATATATATTCCCAGGACTGATACATTAATTGGGACAACAAAATTGCCAGCGAACGGACAATTTACTAAACCAATAAACCTGGATGGGTATAGAAGCCTGCGTACTTTTTTTACTTACAGCACACCTTTAAAATTTATAAAAACAACGTTGAATGTAAATGCAGGGTTTAGCTATGGCAAAACTCCAGGTATGGTAAATTATAAAACTACAAAAACCGATACTTATGCCTATAACACAGGTGTAGTATTGGCAAGTAACATTAGTGAGTTTGTAGATTTCAATATATCCTACAGCGCTAATTTTAATAATTCAAAAACAGTTGGCAGCAATACAAATTCTACCAATGACTATATTAACCAGGTTGTAGGTGCACAAGTTAACCTGTTAGATAAGAAAGGGTGGTTTATACAAAATGATGTTACAGGAAATTCATACACCGGTTTATCGGGAGGCCTTAACCAAAAATTTTGGCTTTGGAATGCATCGATAGGCAAAAAAATATTGAACAAACAAGCGGGTGAAATTAAATTATCTGTTTTTGATTTGCTGAAACAAAATCAAAGTATATCAAGAACAATAACCGGTCCTCAAACTATAGATACGCAAACACAAGTATTGCAGCAATACTTTATGCTGACTTTTACTTACAAGCTTAAAAACTTTGGTGTAGCAGCAACAAGGCAAAATAATGGTGGAGGATTTGGTGGTGGTAACCGTGGTGGATTTGGCGGCCCTCCGGGTGGTGGTGGCGGACCGAGTTTTTAAGTAACTTTAGCCTGGATATAAAATGAATTGTTTTGAATCACCAACCGGAATTGATTGTACAGCTGCAGCAGGGAGATGAACAGGCTTTTAAGAGGCTGGTAGACCAATGGCAGGATATGGTTTATAATACAGCCATTGGCATTGTACAAAATGCAGATGATGCGGATGATATTACTCAGGATGTTTTTATCCAGGTGTATCAATCTGTAAGTTCTTTTAAAGGCGAAGCAAAATTTTCTACCTGGTTGTACCGCATTGTAATATCCAAAGCGCTTGACCATGTAAAGAAGAAGAAACGCAAAAAACGTTTTGGATTTGTACAAAGCTTATTTGGTAGTGCAAGCGAGGAAGAGATACATCCGGAAGAGTTTAATCATCCCGGAGTATTGATGGAGAACAGGGAAAGGGCTTCAGAATTATTTAAAGCGATGGATCAGTTACCCGATAATCAACGAATTGCTTTTACGTTACATAAATTGGAATTGCAGAAGCACCAGGAAATTGCAGCTATAATGAACCTTTCTTTAACCGCCGTAGAATCATTGATTGCAAGAGCCAAGGGAAATTTGAGAAAAATATTGCATGATTATTATACTAAAAACAATTTTTAGTTATGAAAAATAATGAACAGATTGATAAATTAACCGATGCTGCACTGAACAGTTTAGACGGCGCAGGCAGGGCCATACCCAAGCCTTATCTTTTTACAAGATTAAATGCAAGGATGCAGAATGAAAAAGATAATACCTGGGATATTGCATTAAAATTCATCAGCAGGCCGGCAGTTGCCCTGGCAGGTTTATGCCTTATAATTGCAGTAAATACTTTTGTACTTACCAGCAATATTGAAAAACAAACTACCGTAACCGAAGAGCAATATGCATCCATTGATGAATACAGCAGCCCGGCTACTGTATTAAATGATATTGAAAATATAGAACCATAATGAGTACACCTACCAAAAGCAAATTATATATTTTAATTATCGGCATTTTGCTGATAACTAATATAGTGATGCTGTTTTTCTTTTTAAATAAAGATGCAGGGCGATCAGGCAGGCATAATGCAAATCCTGACAGGCGTGCAATGATGAGGGATTTTTTACAGAACCAGGTTGGCTTTAGTACAGAACAGATACAACAATATGATACACTAAGCAAACAGTTTAAAGCAAAAACGCAAAATACCCCTGATTCTTTAAGAGGCAACAAAGAAGAACAATTTAAAGTATTAGGCACCAAAGGTTTTAGCGAATCAGCAATTGATAGTATTGTAAATAAATCTGCTGAAAATCAAAAAATAATGGAATTGCAGATGATGAACCATTTTGTTAGTATAAGAAAACTTTGTACAGCAGAGCAGCAACCTAAATTTGATTCGCTGTTTTATAAAATATGGGGCAAAAAGAAAAGGCCTGATGATAAAAAACCGGAAGAAAAAAAATAAACAAGTTTATTCACACAAAAAAAATAAAAAAGAACACATGAAAAAACAAATTTTAGTGGTGGCAGTTGCAGCTTTATTTAGCGTTACTGCAGCAAATGCACAAGGTGGTTTTCAGCGTAAAACCCCAGAAGAAAGAGTAAAGACCGTTCACGAAAAAATGGATAGCGCATTTCATTTGGATGCTGCTAAACAAAAACAAGTGGATGATATCTTTTTAAATTTTTACAAAGATTCTGACAAAAAAATGGATGAGATTAGAGGCAGTGGTGGAGACAGGGATGCAATGATGGCAGCCAGGAAACAATTGACTGATGACAGGGATGCTAAATTAAAAGGCATACTTACAGATGCTCAAATGACAACTTGGAAAGACATTGAAGCATCAATGAGGCCGGCAAGAGGTAACCGTGGCGGCGGCGGTGGTGGCGGACAATAACATTTTGGGTGAATATGAATAGCGAAGGCTCCCTCAACTTTTTGGGGGAGCTTTTTTGTTGGCATTAGTATATCAAAATTATATTCCGATACATTTTTTAAGAAGCCGAAATAGAATTTCGGCGTACCAAAAACATGAAGCCTCCCGATAGAAATCAGGAGGCTTGAAACAAAACCTGTATAGCCAAACTAACTGTGTTATGAAATTTTAAGTAAAACAAAATATTCCCGCAGATTAAGCTGATGCCGTAAGTAAGAAATTCTTTTCTGTGTAATTTGTGCAATCTGCGGGCTATTCTAAACTCACACCATTCCTTTCCAACGCATCAAACCTGCGCCACCCAATAACATCGCACTCACTATTACCATTCCTACAGGAAAATTTCTTTTAGGTTCGGTTTCATCTTTTACCTGTGGCAATAAGGTGGCATATTGCGCTGCTACATCAGTTTCTTCATCATTTTTTGCAGTGGCATCATTTTGCCAGTTATTAACATTCGTTCCCGTTAGTGCAGTTAATTCTGCCAATTCTTTTTTTCTTCTTTGTTTAAGATCCTGTAAATATTTTTTACCAGCATCACAACTTAAATCACCGGTTGCTGGATGTGTGATTACATATCTTGCCTGGAATGTTGCAGTATTTGGTGTTACCTGAAATTGCAAATCTTGCGCAAATGATTTTCTATTGTACCTGAAATGTAAACGGGTGAAATGTACATTCCTGCTGCCGTTATCGGGCTCTTCATTATTCACATCGCTGTAATCACTCCAGTCTTTATTGCCCAGCCACCATACACCGCTTTGCACAAGGTCCTGCTCACTTGGTGACGTAGCAATACAAGGGTCGCAGTGATAAAAATTTTGCGGGCTAACATCCCAGGCGTATTCTAAAAATGCAACACTCTTATCTTCATTATCCCATTGGTGGGTGAATAGATTACCATAAAACGCACTAAAGTTTTTCTGTACAAACAAAGGCACGTTTTTATCTGTAGCAATATTTACATTACGGTAGTTGGTACATTCAATTCTTCCTTTACGCGTAAATGCGTAAACAATTAAATCCTGGTCACCATCTGCATTGGCCATGCCTAAGCGAATGGGCAACATGAATTTTGGTGAATTAAAGTTGATTTGTATTGGCCTTAAAAAATTATTATTCAATTTCTTTTTTTCTTTTTCATTTACTTTAACCACAAAAAATTTCATGTTGCTTTTTATGTAAGGTTCCAGCACTTCTTCGGCATCAGCAGGAATTTTATAACCATTACTATTCAGCCAATCCTTTAAACCACCACTTTCTTTGGCGCTTAATATTAAAATATCATATTCGCCAACAATGTATTGCGCTTCTATTTTTACTTTTTCTTCTTTTTTATAATCATCCATATTGCCGGAACTTTTGAGCTGTACGCCAGCTACTTTGCCAGCTAAATCATACATTACTTTTTGACGGGGGCTGCATGGATTTTCATCCCAATACTCTACCAGCCTCGGCGCACTATAATCATTCAATCTTTGAAAAATGTTTTGATCAACCACTTTAATATCATCCTTTTGTAGTACAACCGGCACTGGTACTACCATCGCAAAATCTTTGGTATCACCTTTAAAATCGTTGTACATGGTAATAACTGTTTTATTGCCATCTCTTACCAAAATAACCTGGCTGGTTTTATTTTTTAATGTGCCGTCAGCCTTGCTTACATAAAAGCCGCAGAACGACATGATGATTGGCGCAGTAAACATTACTAAGCCAATGATTACAATTTTCTTTTTCATACTTACGTGTGTTTTATTGTTGGATTGATTAATTGTTTTATTGCTTTGGAATAACAACGGCTTTGTAAATTTTTGGGTGAGAAGTTTTAAATGCGCTAATCTTTTTCCACGAAAATTGTTTGGCTTTAAAAAATTTATCAAATACTGGCACCAATGGCTGCATGCAAACCAAAACCCAAACAGGTGCAGTAGAGATAAATTTAAACGTAACGATATAAAAAGAAACTGCTGCTACCAGCATGGCCCAAATTATTCTTGCAAGAGAATGATTGGGTGTTGTTTTTGGGTCGGTAATCATAAAGAAGGAAAACAATAATAAACTTCCGGTACTGATGCTTTGTACAAAAAAATCTATTGGCCAGCCGAGGTATAAAACCTGGCGTATAAAAAGCAATCCACCGAATGTGCCTAAGAAAGCGATGCTGGTATCCAGCTTTTGTACTTTGGTAGTAATGATAAACCCTAAGCATAACACCGAAAATAAAATTACTGCACCGCTTCCCCACTGGCCGGGGCTTATCCATGCACTACCCGTTAATACCACTGCTGCCACAATACCCAATGCAGATGGATTAAAGATATGTTTGCCATTGATGCGTATAATATATTTAGAAGCAATAGAAATAAATGCTGCCAGTGCTGCGGTAGAAAGCGAGTTGGTTTTTAGCAAAAGGCAAAGCCCCATTGAAGAAATGATTGCCGAAGGGATACCATTTTTTATTTTAACAAGGCTGGGAAAGGTTTTGTATTTTACCTGGCTTAGTATTGTTTCTGCAATTAATTGTGTACAAACACTCACCAATAAAAACGTTGCATATAAAGCCCATTCTGCATTCCAACCCAACGAAAAAATCCCGTAAACTAAAAATTCACACTGAAAAATGATTTGGAAATAACGGGCATCTTTAAATAGTAGTGTAAAAAACATAACAGTATAATTTGTTAGTTAGATGAAAAGACAAAAAAGATTACATACAGTTTCTGTTAATAAAATGTAAATGCAGTTAAAATAAAGTTTTATGGAAAATGTGAAGGGGTGCATCGCCGCTTGTAAAGTTTTTATTGTAAACACCAGATAACTTGCCTAATTTGATGAACAAAAAAAGTATAGATGAAAAGAGTTACAGCAATTGGCGGCTTATTTTTTAAATGCAATAACCCTGATGCACAAAGAGAATGGTACGCTAAACATTTGGGATTAGCTATGGATAAGTTTGGAACCAGTTTTGAATGGCGCCATAGTGATGAAAAAGAAAAGAAAGGCTATTCTGCCTGGAGCACTTTTGAAAAAGAGACTGATTATTTTGGCAATACATCACAACAATACATGATTAATTATAGGGTTGATGATTTGGAAGCATTGATACAACAATTAAAAAAAGAAGGCGTAACCATCGTTGACCAAATGGAAATTTATGAATACGGAAAATTTGTACATATACTGGACGGTGAAGGAAATAAGGTAGAGCTTTGGGAAGCTAACGATGATATATATGGAAAACTGGCGAATGCGGTAACGAAATAGTTTAATGATAAATGGAAGGATAACTGGATAAGTAAACACGCTTTTTGTATAGCCTTGCTGTCTACAATAAATACTAACATGCAAAAACTACTGACCTTATTATTTGTCTCTTTTATTTTTTGCACCACAAAAGCACAAAACATAAAGCCTTGCAGCCAGCCGGTTTATCGCCAGTTTGATTTTTGGATAGGCGAATGGGAAGCTTTTGCACCAACAGGAAAAAAGGCTGGCGACAGTAAAATTAGCCTGATGCTGGATAGCTGCACTATTTTAGAAGAATGGACAGGCACAGGATTGCAGAATGGATTGCGTTACGCGGGTAAAAGTTACAACATGTACAATGCTGCAAAAAACAGGTGGCAGCAATATTGGGTAGATAATACCGGCAGCATTACCCAATATTTTAATGGTCATTATGAAGATGGTAAAATGATTGTGCAAACCGATAATGAAAAAGTAAATGATACGCTTTGGCAAATTCAAAAAATGACGTTCTTTAATCTGGGGCCTGATAAAGTGCGCCAGTTTGGCGAAATAAGCAGCGACAACGGAAAAACATGGGTAACGAGTTTTGACCTGGAGTACCGCAGAAAAATAAATAACCCTGTTGTAATTGTTGATTCTATTTTGAGAGGGATGGAAGACGCATACAATAAGGGAAGATTTAGAATTCTTGCAACTTATTATGCCAACAATGGAAAAGTAGTCAGTAAAAATGTAGAGATAAACGGTAAAGAAAATATAATTGCCTATTGGAAAAGCCTTGTTGCATTGGGGGGTACATGGAAACTTAGCAACGAAAAAACAGAAAAAGTTGGTGAACAGATTTGGCAAAAGGGGATATCAGTAATTACCGATAAGGATGGCAAAGAACAAACGGTAAACTTTACCTTGGTTCTTATACGTGAAGATGGATTGTGGAAAATTTTACAAGATGCTTACTGGTAAGCCTTGACATTAATTAGTTTTATATCTTTTAAAAAATAAAAAAATGAAAATAACGACACTTCTTATTGCTGCAATTTTTACGGTTAGTAATTCTTTTGCTCAGCTTGATTTGCCTCCAAGTGGTGGTAACCCACGGGCAACTATAAGCGAAGAAGTTGGTATAACTTCTATCACCATAAAATATAGCAGGCCTGATGTTAAAAAAAGAGAAGGTAAAATATGGGGCGATGATAATGTGGTAAGCTATGGTTTTACAACGCAAAGCTTTATCACCAATAAAAATACTTCGCCATGGCGGGCTGGTGCCAACGAAAACACCATCATTACTTTTGAGCATGATGTAAAAGTTGAAGGGCAGCTACTAAAAGCTGGTACTTATGGCTTGTTTATGGCAATGGGAAAAGATAATGTTACTATCATCTTTTCTAACCAATCAGACGCATGGGGCAGTTTTTACTACGATGAAAAATATGATGCCTTAAGAGTAAATGTAAAACCTGTTGCATTAGATAAAAGTGTAGAATGGCTGAAGTATGAGTTTGTTGAACAACACGAAAAATATTGCGTAATAGCAATGCAATGGGAAAAATTATCGGTACCTTTTAGAGTGGATGTAGATGTTGATAATATTGTACTGGCAAGATTAAGGCAAGAGCTAACCAGCCGCAAAGGTTTTGTGCCTGCAAATATTTTAACTGCTACACAATATTGCTTTAATAAAAATATCAATTTGGATGAAGCATTGGTGTGGAGCAGAAGAGCCATTGAAGGAAATGGAGGACAAAAAACATATATCACTTTACGTAACCTGGCTACGGCTTATGAAAAATTAAATAGAACTACAGAAGCTGATTCAACAATGAATGAAGCATTACTGATTGCTACAGCCAATCAATACGCTGCTTATGGAAGAATATTGATCACACAAAAAAGAGCGGATAAATCAATGGAAGTATTTACTGCATCACAAAAAAGATACGGAGATATATTTGCTGTAAATAATGGATTGATGAATGGTTACTCTGCTAAAGGGGATTTTAAAAATGCTATTAAGTATGCTCAAAAGGCACAGATGCAAGCGCCTAATGATGATGTTAAAAAACAGCTCGATGCTCAAATTGCTAAACTTAAAGACGGTAAGGATATCAATAACTAAGCAAAAAGATTTTGCCATAGGGATAAATTTATTATTATGAAACGCTCGTTTATTCTTATTTCGTTTTTATTCTGGAGTAATCTTTCATTCGCACAATATAAAAATGATAATGTTTTATTTAAAACACTCGATCCTACACTTTTATATAAAACACTGCAAGCTACAAAGGGTTATGTTTTATTAGATGTTCGCAGTAGTGGTGAGTTCGAAGACACATCATCTTTTACCGGGCTTAATTTAGGGCATCTTAAAGGCGCTATAAATATTAATGTTAGGGAACTGGCAAAAAGGCTGGATGAAATTAAAGCTGATAAAGACAAGCCTGTTTTTGTGTACTGTTCTCACAGCCAGCGCAGCCGTGTTGCAAGTAAGCTTTTGGCAGATAGTGGCTTTACAAATGTTACCAATGTAAATGGTGGCCTTACAAGCCTTCATTATTTGGGAGAAATAAATAAACCTTATTTTAAAGATTTGTATGAAACAAAAAATAAATTCAGTTTTATCTCTCCCAACGAATTGTGTGATAAAATAAATACGAAAGATGCTAATGTTTTTTTAATAGATGTACGCAGCGATTCGCTTTTTAAACATATCAGCACTTTACCCAAAGACAATGCCATAGGAAATATAAAAGGTGCTATAAATATCCCTTACGAAGTATTGAAAAATAATTTAAACAAGATTTCTAAAAACAAACAAGTAATACTAATAGCGCCGTATGGCGAAGAGGAAGCAAAGGCGGCTACTTTACTTTTAGAAAATGGGTATAAAAATGTACAGGTTTTGGCAGAAGGTGTGGACAGGTGGATATCAATGAATGATGAAGCGGCTTGTAAAGGACTATACTTGCCTGCAGGAAATTATTCCTTAGTTTCCTCAAAAGATTTTGGAAAAATAAAAGACAAACAAAATATATTGATGCTTGATATAAGAAGTACTGACGAGTTTAATGGCACACATAAAGATTACTGGCGCAATATCGGCAAAATAAAAAATGCATTAAATATTCCATCTGGCGAAATAGAAAATAATACTGCTAAATTGGAGTCGTATAAAAACAAACCTGTAATAGTATATGGTTTTTCCGCCGGGCCAGAGGCATTTGCTGCCGCAAAATATTTATGCAGCCACGGCTTTACTAAAGTGAGCGTATTGTATAGTGGTATATTTGATGTGAAATGGACAGCCGCCAATATTAAAGGACAATCATACCTAAAAGATTTTGTAACAGATATTCCAGACATAAAATAAATAACATCATGAAAAAAACACTAATTGTAATACTAAGTATTGTTGCACTTGTAATTTTACAAAATTGCGGCAGCAGTAAAAAAATGAATAAAGCAAAAGAACCTGCCGTTTCATTTGAAAAAGATGTGATGCCAATTCTGCAGACAAGGTGTACACCTTGCCATTTCCCTCCAGGCGGAAGAAAAAAACCTTTGAATACCTATGATGCTGTAAAAGCAAATATAGTTGACGTGATTACAAGAGTAAAACTATCGCCAACCGCCAATGGTTTTATGCCATGGCAAGGCAAAAAACCAGCATTAAGTGATACAATGATTAATACTCTTGAACAATGGCAAAAACAAAATTTTCCACAATAAAGAATAGGAACCAACAAACAATAAAATATGAAGAATGCAATCAGCTGGTTTGAGATACCGGCAACAGATGTTGACAGGGCACAAAAATTTTATGAAACTATTTTAGGCATCAGCATGATATCGATGGATATGCCCAATGCAAAAATGAGGTTGTTTCCATTAGACAGCCCACTGGAAGGAATTGGTGGCAGCATTGTTGATACTGGCGGTTTTCATAAACCCTCAACAACAGATGGCCCATTGGTTTATTTAAATGGAAACCCTGATGTGCAAATTGTTTTAGATAAAGTAGCAGCAGCAGGTGGAAAAGTTTTAGTGCCAAAAATGGAGATTAGCCCCGAATATGGTTGTATGGCGGTGATAATTGATAGCGAAGGGAACCGTATTGCATTTCATAATGCTCCGTCATCTATGCAGCAATAATGATGCAGTTGAATAATAAGGAAGCCAATTTTTAAAAGCTGGCTTCTTTTAAAATATATAACGCCATCTAAAAAAATATGAAATCAATAATTGCTTTTATAATTGCATCGGCATTTTGTATTCCTTATAAAGCCACCAAAACATTTATTAAAATGTATGCCTTGCAAGGCGTTTGGAAAATGGTTACCAAACGTGGTGTCATCTGCGAAGAATGGAGAAAAGTAAACAGCAATTACCTGCAAAGCAAAGGGTACATGATAAAAGGAAATGATACTATCACTAACGAAAGGGTTGCACTAACCAATGTTGGCGAGGATATTTATTATACCTCTACTGTAGAAAATCAAAATAACAAACAGCCCATTGCTTTTAAAATGACAAAGGCAGATAACAACAGTTTTGTTTTTGAAAATGCACAACACGATTTCCCCAAACGTATTGTGTACACATTGATAAGTGCAGATTCACTAAACGCCTATATTGATGACGGAATAGACGGCAGTAAAAAAAGACAAAATTTTTATTACAAAAAACAACAGTAATGAAATACACGGTACAACAGGCGATAGAAATATTGGAAAGAACACCGGCAGTTTGTACAACATTGCTTGCTGGTTTGAGTGATGATTGGGTGATTAACAACGAAGGGCCAGAAACATTTTCGCCTTATGATGTAATTGGTCACTTGCTGCATGGTGAAAAGACTGATTGGGTAACAAGAGCAAAACTGATTTTGGAATTTGGTAACAGTAAACCGTTTGTACCATGGAACAGGTTTGCACAATACGAAGAAAGCAAAGGCAAAAACCTACAACAATTATTAGATGAATTTGCAACGATAAGAAAAGAAAATATCATTTGGTTAAAATCTGTAAACCTAACTGAAACAGATTTGGGTAAAAAAGGCATGCACCCTGTATTGGGCGAAGTGACACTGAGAAATTTATTAACGACCTGGGTTGTACACGATCTTACACATATTGCACAAATTACCAGGGTAATGAGTGTCACGAATAGAGAGCAATCTCGAATTAGATCTTTGAGTTTGTTATTTAATGCTATGTAAATGATGATGGCAGACCCATCGGTAGCGACTTGCAGGAGTAGCTATCAAACCACCTTTAGCTG